>Ga0182739_1000446_pt1 | contig 54513 bp, 38 predicted proteins | sample eDN5th30CBELigBY_FD_128873 | JGI IMG/M metagenome (GOLD analysis project Ga0182739, IMG submission 128873) | Enriched backyard soil microbial communities from Emeryville, California, USA - eDNA 5th pass 30_C BE-Lig BY (version 2) (version 2) | ecosystem: Environmental > Terrestrial > Soil >... | reverse complement strand
TTCTGCTCGTTTGACTCATCTCCGATGACATTTCTCCCGGTGTCATCTGTTATGAGGCAACGTTGCAATTCCTCCCTTCACAATGACCCTTCCCCGGTGTCATTTCATTTGAGGCAATTCGGGACGCCCCCATCCCGTCACTTTTGGATTGAAACCGCCCCAAACCACCGTATCTTAGCCGCCTGCCGGGATTCGCAGGCCACCCTTCCCCGTCATCTCTCGTCACCCTTCAAAGGCCAGCATAGCTCAGTTGGTAGAGCAGCTGATTTGTAATCAGCAGGTCCTCGGTTCGACCCCGGGTGCTGGCTCGCTCTCTAAATCAAGGCTTTACGCCATTTGGAGGTTTATTCTGGACAACCGCGCAACAGTATGCGATACAGAATAAATGCGGGTCAAAACCGATTTCCAAATTTACGAGCGAACTCACCGGAGCGGCAACAAGGGCTGGCAGGTCTCCGTTGGAATGGTAAACGGAAAGCGAAAGCTGAAATCCTGCCGCACTCTGGAGGAGGCGGAATATTTCAGGGGGCAGTTGATTGAAAAAAATGCCCTACAAAACCCCGCTGCTCTTTCGGAACTTGATGAAGTCGGCAAAGCGTCGGTTCGGCATGCTTTGACTCGGCTCACCGCCTATGACGCCAGCCTTTCCGAAGCGGTGGACTTTTTTTTGAAGTACGCCAAGCCGCCGCAGGGAAAAATTACCATTCAGGAGGCGATGGACCTCTTCAAGAAGCACAAGACCAGAGACGGTGCTTCTCGAACGTATTTGGACAAAAGCTATCGATGTTTCTTCGTCCCCTTTTGCAAAAGGTTCAACGACTGCCTGGCAACCGATATCACTCCGACCCAAGCGCAGAATTATATTCATCAAAACAGGTCCACTTGGGGCGACACAACCAAAAATTCGCACAACCGACATCTGCGGGCACTGTATTCCTTTCTCATCACGGCAGGATACGCCAAGATTAACCCTTTTTCCTTCGTCCCTTTCATAAAAGCAAAACCAAAGGGCATCAAAAACAAAATCCTCACGCTTGATGACACGCGGAATCTCTTGGCGTATGCCTTTGATAACGGATTTAAAAGGGAGTGCGCGGCAATGGTTTTGGTTCTTTTCTGCGGCGTCCGTGTTGACGAGGTTGACCGTCTAGAATGGGCTGATGTCTGCTTGGGTGCGGAGGAGCCTTACGTCAATATAAGCGAAGCTGCTTCAAAGGCCCGGAAACGGCGGGTGAACTGCATATCGAGCAACGCCGTAGAATGGCTAAAGGCGTGCCTCCCCGAAGACAAAAACAAGGGCAAGATAGCCCCCGAAAACTATTTAAAACGAATGCAGCGTCTTCGGAAAAAAGCAGGAGTGAGGTACAGCCAAAACGCGGCTCGACATTCATTTGCCAGCTATCATCTTGCGGCCTTTGGCGACGCCCCAAAAACCGCCATCATGCTGGGGCATCCAAACCCCTCCTTGCTTTACAGTACGTACCGACAACTTGCCACTGAGAAGGACGGAAAGCACTACTTCGGCATTATTCCTGAATTTTTGAGAAAGGAACGAGAGGCACGCCGAATTCAGAAGCAACAGGCAGACGACAAGGAGGCGCGCGAGCTTGCTGAAATGGCGAGTAACTGCGGGGAAGCGATTCGGGATGAAGATGGGACGTGGATTTCCGTTCAAGATGAAACAAAGGAGATGCAATGCGATTTCTGAAAACTGGCGTGTGGGCTAATTTATAAAAAATTTGCTTGCTTTTTTTGTTAAGTTGTTCCCAGGGGGTATGCCTCTTATATTTCATGAGGAAAAGGGTCTGAACCTCCTTTTGCATATAGTTTATTCAAGTCTGTTTTCTTCTTGGTTCATGCAACGCATTATTTCCGTCGTTTGGAATTGGTTTGAAAATTGGGCAGCAAAAAACTACTCGGCGTCCCTTAGTAATGACTGCTTTTTCTAGAGCAGAGGCGAATTTTGCCTTTATTATATAGTAGTCGATGACTTGTTGATGTAAGCTTAATGATTAGGATTGGCTTTTAAATTAAATTGATTTATATTATTGGTATTTATTATGTCATGTCAGTCAATTTACGTTTCTAGGAAGAGTATGATTAATTTTTTGACGGTTATGGAGTCCATTCCCGATGGAACTCCGCTTTACCATCAAACTTTGACGTTTTGTCCCCCTACAACTGACTTGGCTTATACTAAAAAGTTGCTGAATATGCTTCTTGGGAATCTCCATAAGCAGTTTCGGTCGATGGGGTCGGTGTATACACGCGAACTACATGAAACAGGGGCGCTTCATTATCAGTTGCTATTCTTCCATTTTGACTTGACGTACTCTGAAATGGAAGACTTTCGACTTGAATTTGGAAGAAAGGTGTTTGGCGCTTGGAACAATTTACAAAATGAGCGTCTTATTCGCCAAGCAAATCAAATCAAGATTTATAAAAAGAATTTCGAAACAACGAGGTATATTACCAAGGCAGTAGAAGTTAATCCGTTAGCCGCTTCCCTTACAAGGCAGGTTTCTGTAATCCCAGTAATGAAAAGGGAACCAGCGATATGGTGGGGGCGTCGTCCAAAGAAGGTATTCGACAAATACACTTCGCTTCCTGATAGACAGGAGGTTCTAAGGCAATTTAAATGGAAGTATACGGACGTTGTTTTAAAAACGAATCCATTGACATCTACACAACGCAGTCGGCGGTATCGTGAAATGAAATCAATTCGTCTTCCTTTTCAATCAGAAAGCGATTAATTGCAATTGCTGCTTGGTCTGTCAAACTCAGAAGGCCATTTCTTGCATCTATCTAAACGCTAGGATATATTTGAAATGAAAAGTAATGGTAAGATAGCGGAGCGCCACTTATAACCGGTTTAAATTAAACCTTGATATTTTGAGTGTTTTCTCTTTCGAAGAGTGCGACCGCTTTTTTGTTATGAATCGAGTCCGGCGTTGCCTCCGCTGTTGTCGCGCCTATGAAACGGAGTAACTTTATGTTGGCTTAAAGCGCGCTCAAAGTCTGCGGGATACAATTCTTCGAGGGCGACCTTGAGAGCCTTGGCGATAACGAACAGTTCAATGTCGGAAACGGCCCGAATTTCCGCTTCGATTTTGGCGAGGGTTGACCGTGTGACCTCGTAGCCGACAAGGGAGCACCTTGACGCAAGCTGCTGCTGGGAAACTCTCTTGGAATTTCTCAAACGGCGGATTTGGACGCCGATGGCATTTCTTTTGGGCTGCTCCATCTAAGAGCAGCAGTCTATTCAGAACTTCTTTGAAGATAGCTCTTGCGAAGAGCAATTTTTCAGGTAGAAACGTCTCGATAATGAGCGATAAAACCTACTTTCTGTGGCAAGGAGGGAGAGAGACGGGGCCTTTCGACGAAGACGCGCTTAGGGCGCAAGTCTCCGCAGGTGCCTTATCTCCCAACGTCTTGGTAAGGTCTTCTCAAGGAGGCGACTGGGAACAACTCTCCGGGGTCATTTCACCTCCACGCTCTACGCCTAAAAAAAGTTTCCCGATAAAACAGATACGGCTCTCAAGGCGTGTGGTTGTCATCCTGATGATTGTAGCCGTCGCTGTTCTTTTTCTGCGGTCTCATATGTTTGAGGAGATAATTGCCAATATACGCAAAGCTTCGGAGGAGGCTCGTATTGAAAAGCAACAAGCAGTTGAACTAAAAATTCTTCAGCAGGTATCAGACGACTTCGAAAAACTTAATAAAACTTTGGAAGCCAGCTCCGATTACTATCGTTATAACGACAGTGTAACAGCGTTGGAAACAAAAGTTCAAGCTGTGTTGAGTGAAACTCAAAATGAAGATATTAAAAAACGAGTGAATCAAGGCGTAGCAGCATTTTATCTGGCTTACGACTTTAAAATTGCGAGTCAGGTGCTCAAGGAGTTTGAAAAGTTGAGGTCCGTTATTGATGTTGGTCTTTCATATAATGAATATTCAAAAATGGTGTTGGACGCAAAAATCAATATGGATGCTCTGTTACCACAAATTAACGACAACAGCCTTAAGTCGGAACTGCGTAACATAATGTCGTGTTTCGTCAGGGCGAGAACAGTTTGGAACGAAGGATATATAAGTGAAGCTCGACAGGAGTGGAGTCAAGCCTACGAACTGATGAAGCCTTTTAGGTTCAAGCTTCTGTTGAATAAGGTTGATAGAGATTTAAAGGTAAACCCTGAGGTGGATGACGATTAAGAAATTAAATATATGGAATATTTCCTTTGGATTAATGATGATTCATGTGGCCCCTACAGTGAAAGAGACCTTCGGGACGCCTTGTCGGAAGGACGTCTGTCTCCAATGACATTAGCGCGACACGTGAATGGAAACGGATGGAAAGAAATCATAGAGTATCCTTCAATGAAAATAGCCCCGCAAGTTGTTACGGCGGAATCTTATTACCATAAACCATATTGCCATAATTGTAGAGCATACGTAAATCCGCAGGTTGTCTCCCGAACAGTAGGAGGTGGAGGAGTACAAATGATGGTGCCAATGGGCGAGGGGTTCCTTGTTTCCCCCGCAAACTCGCCTATAACATCCTACGTTAAGTTCTGTTCTAATTGTGGAGGTCAAGTTTTCAGTCAAGCCGATTTAGATAAAAGTGCGCGTGAAGAGAAGCGCGAAAGAAATGAATGGATGGCGGCGTATATTTTCTTAGGTTTTGTTATAGTGGGTGTTATCGTATTTGCGTTTATAATGTTGAGCTAGCTTGTTAAGTCATGGAACGTCTCTAAAACGACCGTTTTTGATTCTCTTCAACCTCTTCGACTTCAAACCGAAAAATGGTCCGAATTCAGCTTCAAAACCCGTCTCTTAATCTAAGCCTCAAAATTATTTATTTGTGTTGAGTTTTGAGACAATCTCTGCGAATCTCGAAGGATGCTTATCGGATACGCGCGAATTTCGACCAATGACCAGAATCTTGACCTTCAAACTGACGCTCTCGTAACAGCAGGTTGCGAAAAGATTTTTACCGATGTTGCCAGCGGTGCGAAGTCGGAGCGTAGAGGTCTACAGGACGCTTTAGAGTTCCTTCGACCGGGTGACGTGCTCGTTGTCTGGAAACTTGACCGTCTCGGGCGTTCTCTTCGGCACCTGATTGACACCGTTGCGGAACTTCAGTCAAAGGAGATGGGTTTCCGAAGTCTCCAAGAAAACATCGACACGACAACCTCAGGAGGAAAACTCTTTTTCCACATTTTCGGCGCGTTGGCAGAATTTGAGCGAGACATCATCCGCGAACGTACGAATGCGGGTCTCGCAAGTGCAAGGGCAAGGGGGAAGCAGGGAGGACGTCCCCGCATGATGGAAAAAAAGGAAATCGAGATGGCGCGTTCTCTTCATTCAAGTAAAACCTATAGCATAAAAGATATCTGCAAAACATTAGGCATATCCAAAGCCACTTTATATCGATATATTCAATCTTAAGTCGACATGCGTAAAGCAACATTCTGTTCGCTTGGAGTGTTATGATATTTCTACATCATAATCTCGCCGTTTCTTATTGAAAATCATGCTGGATTTTGACGGGTAATTTTTACCGATGGCTTCAAGTAGATTGATAACTTCATTCAAGGATATTCTAAGTAGACGTTTTTGGCGCTCGCGGTCGGAAGTTACGTAGAAAAAGGCAATGAAACCGCCTTCATTAAAGACCGGCTGGAACACGTAACTGTGAACTATTTGATGGCAAAGTTTTGGCAACGTAATTGAACCATCATGTGGGCAATCTAGGTCAAAAAGCTCATTGAACCGATGCCAATTAAGTCGCGTTACCGGCTTTCCCTTCGAAAGATGGTACACCATCTGAATATTTTTCGTCCTAAAACTGCTTGATATTTTGTCCGCATCCATCAGCTTTCTAATTGAATAGAAACTCCGAAAAATGAGCTTTTCGAAGTTCACGAAAGAACGCTCAGGCCATCTTTTCTGTATAATCATCTTTCGAAGTTTCTTTGCGTCATTTAATAGGTCGTTCTTCCAGAAATACGATTCGCGAATCATAGTGTAGCAAGCTTTAATGTTTGTGGTTATCTCTTTGATAAACTTTCTTTATAATCCTCAGTCATAATCTCTGCATTTATCCAGTATAGTGTCAATCTAATCAGTGCCTCCAAATCAGCTATATCATGGCTATTGTATTTACGGATATAGTGAATTTCATCATTGCCCAGCCAAGCCGCGCGACTTGCGCAGTCCTTTATATTTGACTTTGGAAGGTAGTTGTTAATGCATGCCCCCAACGAGGTGGTCATAATTTTTGACTTTTCGTCTGATTGCTTATAGATAAGATAGTCCTTAATTAAGAATTCGAGCGCCCTCCTAAGTCCTCCTCCGCAAACTTGGTCTAAACCAAGCCTTTTTGCCTCCAGTGATTGGTTATAAATCTTGGAAAAATCCGGTGAAATTTCAACAATTTTTGGGTCTACAAATCTTGGCTTAGGATTAGACGGTGAAGAACAATCGAAAATAAACCGTATAATATTTTTGTCATGTGGTTGAAAACTGTCGGGAAGTCGTTTGAACGTCGCCAGAAAAGTTCTTCCACAACTTGACCTTGGACAACGATATAGAATTTCAAGGAAGCCGCACCATCCTTCGGATACTTTTCCTGAGATAGTTGCTGTATCGGACAATTGTTTCGCATGGATTGCATGATGACAGAGTGGACATGTCTCCGGTGGGACTTTGAAATCCGCGAAAACTGCTCTTCCAGTTTGGTCGATGGCCTTGATGCTCGTCGGGTACATTTCGGAACGATAACCAAATTCGTCACGGAGTCGATATCTCGTGTTAGAAAGAGATAGAAGGACAGACTCAAACTCAAAATGCGCAACAGAATAATTGCGCAAGTATGATATATGATTTAGACTTAAAGCGCTCAATTTAAGTAATTTACGTACGTTATTGTATTCTGATTTGTAATCAGCAGGTCACCGGTTCGAACCCGGTTGCTGGCTCAGGGTTTTAGCGGATTTGGTTGAGTTTTTCACGGTGGTTTTCTACGGTGTCCGCATAGATAAAGCCGACGATGATAAAAACCTGTCAAAAACGTGGAATCGGACGCGAATTCAGAATCTCGTTCGGCATCGCTCCGGACGGTACTACGCCAGGTTTTACGAAGGCGGTAAAGAGCGGTGGCTTTCCCTGAAGACCTCCCATTTCGGGATTGCGAAGGCGAAGCTGGCGACGGCATTGCAGGAGCACCGGCAGCGGGTGGCCGTTTCGCCCGGGAAAGCCGTTTCGGCCAAGATGACGTTCGGGGAGGCTCTGGCCGCCCACAAGGGGAGCCTTGAACGGAATACCGACCACAAGGAGAGTACGCCTCTCGAAAAGTCTCCCCCGCTTTGAAGCGCTCGCAGATGTCGTCGATGACCTGGTCTTGAATGACCGATCAAATTGACATGGAAGCTGTTCGGGTCCGGCTTGACGCCGAGGTCGCCCGACGGCGAGCCTTGGGGAACGAACCCCGAGCGAGATCCTTCCGCGCTCCCGTGAAGCCCGTCGAATCCCGGCGACCGACCGGGAAGCTCACGGAGCTCGTACTCGACGTGCTCCAGGGACGCAAACGCCTACCGGACACTGCCAATCCCGCTATCTTTTGGCCCCACATACTTCGGATCGACCGCGATCTGTCCCGGCCCCACCCGGGCCACCGTACGGTCCCGACTCGGGTCGTAGGTGTTCACCGGCCCGTATCCGCCATTGAACTGACGTTCAAATGGGCCATAGGACATTCCGCGATGGTCGGGAGTCGCAGCACCCCCGGCAATCACCCGCCCCTGCGGAGACTGCGCCGGGTTCGCCTGAAGGATCGACCGACGCCGCGCCGCCGTCTCTTCAAACCGTTCACCGGGCCGCGGTGCCCAACTCGGGCCGAACCGGTTCTGCAATGCCTCTTGCCCCGTGGGAGTGTAAGCGATCTGCTTCTGGCGTCCGTCCGCCATCGTCGCCGTCTCGGTAAACCCGGCACCCGTCCGCTGAAGATTGAACGGATTCGGGAAAGCTGGTCTATTTCCCCCGGGTTGCACGACAGCCGGGCTACTGGTTGCCACAGGGGCGGCGGCGGCAGCTTGGCGCGCCAAGCTTCCAGTGTACTGGCTCGCACTTTTCCAAGGAGCGACCCCTTTCGTGCCGGGGGAGTACGGAAAGACCGACTGTGCGCTCAGCAATCCGGGGCTGGTCCCTGTCATCGGCTTTGTTCCGCCCGAACCAGCCCCATAGGTCGCGGCAATTGACTCCGCTGAAAATGGGTTTGGAAGCGGTTTGACCGAAGTCGCCGGAGTGGAAACAGCCCCGCCAACCACCGGCGTACTGGTCGCCAGAGACCCCGTCGTCCGACCCGCATTGGTCACGTGGTAGTTGGTCCGCGCCTCCTCCTGCTGGACGTACGAACGCGATGGATCGCGAGCCGGGTACGTAGTCGCACCATTGCGAGCCATGAAGTCTTCCTTCGCTTTTTCTCCCGCGAGCATCGCCGGGCTCAATCGAAGGCCCTTCTCTCCCTCAATCTTCTCCCCGGTGGGGCCGCGGGTCGTGGTCCCGATCTTGGCGGGACCGGTGGGTTGAAGGGTAGTGGGTTGATGATCGCCCATTCGGCGGCGTTCTTCCTCTTCGCGGCGTTGATTCTGGTCGTATTTGGCCATGCCTGCGTTTTTGCGCCCGATCAAGCAAAATTTCCACCGTCAACACGCGCCAACCCGGCAAAAGACGACATTCGCCCAAAGAAAACCCCTCGTGATGGAAACACCTCCGAATTGGAAATAATTGCCCCGGAAGTGACACTCTGTTACGATTCGAGCTTATGAAGCTGGCTTCTGTTTTAATGGCTGCGGTGATCTGTATAAATGGATTCGTGATGGGGCAAGAAATTCCGTCGGAGCTTGAGCAAAGCTGGCACACGGTGAGCATTGAGTATCCAGATGCATTTAAGGAGGGGTCACCCCTAGCTCAAGCTGCCTCAAAGGAGGTTGAACGGCTAAAGTCCGAAAACAGCCCTTTGCTCAATAATCCCAATTACCCTCTGATTATTGCAAGATACGTGGCTGCCCAGTTGGGTATTGCTCCCGCAACCCAACAACAAGCTGAGGTTGTCTCACCGGTGAATACGGACACAATTCAGTTCGTCGTAGCCACCCGCGAGGAAAACGACGTTCGCTTTACAGGAACCGGAAAATGGAAATTGGAAATCGGCGAGACTTTCCCGTTTGTGCGGCATATGAGCGTTTCCGAATACAATGGAGGAGTACCCGACCATCAGGATAAGACGTATTCGGTTCTCAAGATGGATGACTCTATACTGGTCGTCCATTCTTCGAATCTCGCTCTTGTGCCCGAGTCCGACCTTTCCAAAGCGGCGATGACTCATCAAGCAATCGTTCAGGCGAGTCGTAAACACGATGCGCGCGTGAATCGCGAACAAAAGGCCCCGCCCTACAGAATCATCCAAGGCAGCGGCCCCGTACGCCCCGGGACGGTCTACCGAGACTCCAGCGGCCACGTGGCCCAATCTTTGGAACCCGGCAGGGTCTACCACCGCCGAGCGGTCAGCGACGCCGAAGAGGCTCAACTCATCCGGATCAGCCAAGCCATGGAACGCGGAGCGTCCGACGCAGAACTCTCCCAACTCGAAGCCACCGAAGAGATGCGCCGCTCCAGCGCCGAACTCCAGCAGCAACTCCAACGCCTCCGCTGGGACATCCGCCGCCAGTCCAGGGAGATTGATCGGCTGCGGAACCAGTAGCCGCCTTCGTGAGGAAGGTGTGGATCGAAGCTTGCGCGAAGGCAAGGGTACCAGAATACACTGGAATGCACTCAAATACACTCAGTTCGCCTTGATTTTCCGCAATCGCTGGTCTATCGTGCTGCAAAAATGAAGCACCGCATCACATTGGTTCAAAGCGATGAGGGTTGGGCCGTCTGGTGTAACGACCTTCCGGGGTGCTGCTCGCAAGGGGCAACCCGGGAAGAGGCCGTGACCAATATCCGGGAGGCAATCGTCGAATATCTTGCCGCTCGGGACGAACTCCTTCGTGAGGAAGGAGCCATCACGGTGGTTCACGAGTCGGTTTGTGTCTAAGGCAGGGATGCCGTATTATGCCGAAGCTCCCCGGGATCAGCCAGAAAGACGCGGTCCGGGTACTCTGCAAGCTCGGTTATAACGTGATCCGCCAAGGCAAGCACATCACCATGAGTAACGGCACCCTCATGGTCCAGATCCCCCGCCACAACCCCATCAACGCCTTTACGATGGGGCACATCGCCCAACACGTAGGATTGAGCCCGGACGACTTCCGGAGACTGTTGTAAAACAAGCGCCGGATGCAGTTCCTCCGCGACAGTAAGAGCGGCGGGTATCAGTTCGATTGAGAAGAGGTTATTGAAAGCGACCCAGATCAGCCATGCCCATAGGTGGAATAGGAGGATCAAGAGCAGGGGTCGTCGGCGGCTCTAAGCAGATCATCTAGCTGGAGCTGCATCGCCCCATGGAAAAGAGCAATGAAGTGCTCTGCAAATTCCTGCTTTGATCTGGACACCGTTAGGATTGTTAAGACCTTGGTAACATGCTCTCTAAGTTGATCCTTGGCTGTTTCCTCTAGAAACTGATGAAGCCTTATGAAGTCGGGGTCTTTGCCCGAGCTTCCGCAGTACGCTCGCCTTCGGAGCTTTAGCTCATTCGATAAGCCATTATAAATTGGCTCGTAAATGAACTTGTTGGTCCAATTGCCGACCCAGCTTGGCTTGTTCTTCGATGCGTCAAACTCAGCCCCGTAGATTTTCAGAAGGTGCTTGTAAAAATCGTCTCCGAAAGTTTTCCTCCACCGATCAGGAACTGAGAGCACATATCCGTCTATCGCCCTAAAGCGCTCTCGGGCCGCCTTGAATGCGAGAATTAACTGAACTCGGAAGTGGCGGGTCTCCTCTGTGCTTCTCGTGATAGTTAGGAGGTAAACCGTTTGGTCGAAATTCAACCAGTAGAACCGAGCCGGCCTTCCTCCTGAAGAACCCGGAAGAGGCCTCTCAGCTTCGAACCTAAAAACCCCCAAGCGCCGAATTTCTGCCTCGTGATCTTCAATTAAATCACGCAAGCTCTTGTGTTTTACGCTGAATGCTTTGGCGACATCGCGTGAATCCACTAAAAAATCGGCTCCTTGATTATGGACGGGGATTAACTCCTTCATGGCTGAGCCTTGTACTAGATCGCTGCTGGGCCTTCCAGTCTTTTCTTGGTCTTTGGGGGTTTAGCGGTTTGAAACCGCTAAACCCCCGGGCGATCACGGTGCCACCGCAAACCACTTCGCCGCCTCGTCTTCGTGGACGGCCTCCAGGTCGACCTGACCGCTCGCCCCCCATACCAACAAAATCCAACCCAATACCAACATTTCACCCACGAAAACCAGCCTCCCATGTCGTCTTTTGCCGGGTTTGGTCGTGCTCGCGGTAGACGCCACCGCCCATCGAGGGGAAAACCCCTTGCATGGCCTATCCATTCGATGAAGAAGAAGACGAGTTCGGCGTTCAGACCCCCGCAGCCGTTGCCCCCGCCGTAGAAGAGCCGGTTGTCCCGCAGGTTGAAACTCCTAACCCGCCGCAAGCCAGCCCGCGATATATCCTTGTGCCGTTTGTGGAAGCGTCTCCCCGTTGGCGCGCAGTTCCTCCAATTCCCGCGCGATGTGGTCATGAAAGATCGACCCCGGCAAGCTCCGTTCGCTCTCGTAAAGATGAGACTGGAGCAAGGCGAGGATGGTTGGCCCGTTATCGGAAGCGAGCAACTTCCAGAGCGCCTGTGTTCGCAGTCGGCGGTAGGCGGCGGTTAATTTGCTCGATTTCATCTCCCGGGAGGCTTGGACCGGATTGATGATTATCTCAATGGATCACGCCGATCAACGCTGGAATTGATGGTTATCACCCGCGTTCACCTACGGCAACGTCATTGGGAACCAATTTTTCCAACCGCTTGAGGTGAGATTCAAGAGAACGCGGTTGAGTGCGATCAAACTCCGTCTCCACCGCTTGCTTTGCGGTAAAATAGCCCCCTTGGCCTTCCGCGATGGCGAAAAGATTAGTCTGGGATTCCCGGAATGAGCGCCTCACAGGGGCAATTTACCCCTGGAGAAGCGAGTGTCAACATAAATACCCGATCCGTCCTTGGATGGAAGCTTGTTGATCTTATTCTGCTAGGATCTCCCGGATGGCCTGCGCCAGTTTTCTTTCGCCCTCCTCAACCCGGCGCTTTCGTGCCGCCTGCTGCTGGCAGGAGGCGTCGAATTGTTTACGCCGTTCGACAATCATCCGAAGCGTTTCTGACGGGCAGGGATCGCCGGTATTGCAGTGCTTCTCAAAGAAATGGTCGAGGCTCATGCACTCCTGAACCTCCGCAGTGGTCAAATGCGGCTTCGGTTCATCAGAGACCGCAGCCGCTTCATCAAGCAAAGCGCCGGTCATCCGGCAAGGCTTGATGCCTCGCTCCCGAGCCATGCGGATGGCGTTCGCGCAAATACGGTGAGCCTGCCGGGAACCGTATTGATGGTCGCGGATCAGGACAATGGCCAGATCAGGAGCGCCGCTATAGCCTTCCTTGACAATTTGCACCATCCGGTCGCGATGAACGATCATGTCGGGAAGCATCGTCAGCCAAAGCCCCAGAGCCCGCTGGAGTTGTCCGCTGGCCTTGAAGACAATGTTGGGAGCCAGGTAAACCGGCAGATTATCCTGAATAAGTTCCCCCTTGTAGGAGAAAAAGCCGTTCATCGTCTGGCCAAAGACTTCATTGCAGGCGATCCGGATCATTTCGGTATCGGCACCGGAGTGGGCCTTCTGCGGCATGAACGAGCTTAACCCCTTCCAGCCCGGACCGACTTCCATCATCCCGATCTCCTCCAGACACCAGATTTCATGATCCAGGGCGCTCCGGTTCAACGTAAGTGCCAGGCTGGACATCGCAAAGAGTATCTGCGGGATCTGGTCCTGACTGGCTTCACAATCGTAAACCAGCTCGATCAGCTCATCAAAGCCGAGCAGTTCCGTAATGAGGTGTCGGTCGACATTCCAACCGGTGCCCGAACAGGCGCCGCAGCCGCCGCTATTCATGTTATTGAACTTGTAGGCCAACGCCAGTTGCTCCCCGGCGCGGGCGAAGCCGTCATGAACGCTCAGAAGGTATTGCCCGTAGGTGGTCGGCTGGGCATGGGACATGTGGCTTTGCCCGGACATCATGGCATCGGCAAATTCTTCGGCCCGGTCGAGGGTCATTTTGCGAACCTCGTGCAGCAGGTCAAGGACGTCGAGCAGAGTCTCGCGCATCTGCATGCGGGCCATCGGTTCCTGCATGGTCCGCCCGAGATTCACCGCGCTGGCGGTATCTTCATCGCCGCCAAGCTTTTCCTTGATCCAGTCTTCACCGCCGACGCCGACTTCGTGGTCCGAGTCCGCCAATACCGTGAGCAACTTCCGGGCGGTGGCGAGGGTGATCAGGTTTTGGCGATAAAGCATCACCGTCCAGGCCTTGTCCATTTTCCCGCAGTAGCGGAGGCGATTGCGCAGGTGATCCCAGACTTTGTCCGGAAACTGATTCCAGTACCTGCGTCTTGGGTCAGGGGGCACCCCCGCGCTGTGGGCGCGGTGATCACGGCGGCTTACATATTCTTCTTTGGTCATCTTGTCTGTCGTCATAAAGGATGGATGGTTAGTTTTGCGCTCTGGAGGATCTTTCTGAAGGAATGTGGGGAAGGCTTGCCAGCAGCCCTTCAAGGCTCTCCGCCGTATCGAGCTGCATGATCTCGCCGACGATTTCCTCTCCCTGTGATCTGGAGGCGATGCCTGAATAGGAGAGGCATTCGTAAAACTTCGCGGTGAGTTCATCCGGGCTTCGGTTGCCCGGTCTCATGACTTCCGACGGACTGCGAAAACGCATCAGGCGTCGGCCGTCGTCCAAAGTAAGAACCACTCCATGACGGGGGACATCTGCAGCCAAGCCGTCGTCGGGCAGCCTCTCCGGTGTGGGGATATAGGTGATCAATCTGGCGAGTTGAATCACCTCCCTGTCCGCGATCACACGCTCGCCTTGGTAATCGGCCAACGTGGCCCGGCCGCGAAGCAGGGTGTGCGCAACCGCCCAGGCAATACTGAACTGGGCGTCGACCTGCGGATCGGGCCCGATCTCAAAGGGCCGGCTGACCAGTCCCCCCGGCGGCACGCCAAAGATCTCGACTCTGGTGACCTTCGAGGGGTGAAAGTCTTCCTCTGCAAGAAGGGTTTCCACCGCGAGTTGACACGGGTGGCTGATGCCACAACTGGGATAATGCTTGTAGGAGATCCGCTCGATCTGCATCTCTTCGGTCACTCGCAGAAAACTCCCCGGCGCAGGTGGTTCGGGAAGGTCGGTATAGGCGCGGTAATATCCCGCTTCACCTTCGAGGGGCTGGTGGGGGCCGGTCAGCCCCCGGCTGGCCAAAGCGGCACTCCAGAGAGCGCTGCGCACTGCAAGCGCCGGTTGCATTCGCTTGGTTAGCGTTGAATCAATCAACGCCTGACGGTTTCCCGACACTTGTGCATAGTTGATCCCGAGAGCATGCCTGCATTGGTCAGGGTTCATTCCCATGAGCCGCGCAGCCGCCGCAACACCGCCAAAGCCGCCGACCAGCGAGGAAGGCAGGAAGGTATTGCCCCGACGGAAACCGTTCTCTTCCATCCCGATACGTGCGGCCACCTCCACCCCCATCACCATCGCTTCCAGAGCTTCGCGCCCGGTTGTCCGTCGGGCCTGACCGACCGCGAGCACCGCCGGCACGACGATGGACGAAATATGGAGCAGGCCGGGGATATAGACATCATCAAAGTCCTGGGCATGGATCAGGACGCTGTTGGCAAATGCGGCGTTGGGAGCGGGCAGGCTGCCGCCGTAGAGCAGGATCGAGGCTTCGGGCTTGCCGCCCCAGTCGTGCATCAACGTGATGATCTCCCGGCAGCCACCGGCGTTCCAGCCTGCGATGGCGCACCCGAGGGCGTCGAGGAGCAGCATCTTCGCAGCGCCAATGGCTGGTTCCCTGATAGGATGTTTCTCTTTGCCCACCGTCAGGCGGGCCAGTTCGTCAGTTAATGTCATCGGTGTTAAAGTCAGGTGTTAACGGTTAAGATCACCCCTTGACGGCTCCGCTGGTGATGCCTGAGACAAAGAAGCGTTGACCAAAGAGGAAGATGACCATGACCGGCAGCAACATCAGCAGGGAAGCCGCCATCATCAGGTGCCATTCCGTTCCGTATTGACCCTGGAAGGATTGAAGCCCCACCGGCAGCGTTCGCATATACTCCTGGTGGGTAACAACCAGCGGCCACAGGAAGGAGCCCCACGCTCCGATGAAGGTAACGATGCTTAGTGTCGTAATGCCCGGCAGGGAGAGCGGGAGAATCACCCGTGTAAAGATGCCCCAATGATTGCAGCCATCGATGGTGGCCGCTTCGTCGAGATCCTTCGGCAGGCTCATGAAAAACTGCCGGAGCAGGAACGTTCCGTAGGCCGAGAACATGCCGGGGGCGATCAGGGCGAAATAGGAGTCCAGCCCGAGAAAGCGGCCCACGCCGGGCGCATTGGGGCCGTTGCCGAGGAAGCGCAGGCCCATCCAGTCAATGAATGGAAGGCCGGAAGAAAGGAGTTCCGGCAGCAGTTTCATGATGATGAAGTTGGGGATCATGGTGACCGAGCCGGGAATCATCATCGTCGCCAGGTAGAGGAGGAACAGCACGTCGCGCCCCTTCCATTGCAGGCGGGAAAAGGCATAGGCCGCCATCGCGCTGGTAAAGACCTTGCCGGAGGTGATCACCAGCGCGACGAATACACTGTTGATATAGTACCGGAGAAACGGAACGATCGTCCAGACTTCGACGAAGTTTTCCCACCGGTAGTGGCGGGGGATGATCATCTCTGAAATCGCGGTGGAGGTCTTCATCGCCTGTTCAGGCGGGGCCAGGGCCGTAACGATCATGAAAAGTAGCGGCAGCAGGCAGGTCAGCCCCATCCCGATCAAGGGAAGGTGCCACAGGCTTGTTTTTGAGAAACGGGTTTTCATGTCAATCGGCCACATTCTTGCCCCCATATTTCCAGTTGATCAGGGTAAGTATCAGGATGATGAAAAAGAGGATGATGGAAATAGAAGCCGCATAGCCCATCTCAAAATCGACAAAGGCTTTGGTATAGATATAGTAACCGAGCGTGGTTGAGGCGCCGTTGGGGCCGCCCCCGGTCATGATCATGACCGACTCGACTCCGCTCTGAAGCCCGCCGATGGTCCCCATGACCAGAAGAAAGAAGGTGATCGGCATCACGGAGGGCCAGGTCACCGCCCAAAACTCGTGCCAAGGACCGGCCCCGTCCATTTGCGCCGCTTCATAGAGTTCAGCCGGGATGCTTTTGAGCGCGGCGATATAGAGAATCATGCCGGTGCCCCCGACGCCGATCCAGCACTGCATGAGCATGAGCGCCGGTTTGACCCACAACGGGTCGGTCAGCCATCCCGGTCCTTCCACGCCGACTGCGGCAAGCAGCGCATTGAACAGGCCATAGTTTGGATTGAAGATCCAGCGCCAGAGATAGAAGATCGACACACCGGCAAGAATGCTCGGCATAAAAAAGATGAGCCGGTAGAAGTTGCTGAACCGGATCTTTTTGACGAGGACCACTGCGAGGAAGAGCGACGTCCCGATGTTGACGGGCAGGGCCAGAAGCAGGAAGACCGTGTTGTAAAGGTATTTCCAGAAGTCGGGGTCGCGCGCCTGCAACGATCCGTCGATGTCGGTATAAAAACCGAGCAGGTTGACAAAGTTCGTCGTGCCGACCCATCGGGGCGGTGTGAGCAGGTCCCATGAGGTAAAGCTCAAGACGACACCGGCGAGCACGGGGCCTGCGGTAAACAACAGGAAGCCGATCACGTTGGGAGCCAGAAACGCTGCCACAAGAAGCACCTTTCGCAAGGTGCGCATGGAAAGCATTCCCGGCAGGTTCCTCTTCCGGGTTGGCATCTGCCTGCCCGGAGGGAACCCACCATTGTCTCCTCCAGGCGGGGGTAATACCGCAGTTTCGCCGTTGTTTCCTTCGACTCTCATGATGGGTTAGTTCAGGATGCCCGCCTCCTTCATCTCCTTGAGCCAACGCCGCAGGTCCGCTTCCAGCCCCTGGATGATGAGTTCGGAGGGGAGGTCAGGCTCGGCCAGCGCCTGTTGCATCCGGTTTTGAAACAGACGTTTGACCCGCGCAACCCCGGGTGTATAGACAAAATTCAGCGAAGCGCCTTCCTCCATGGTAGCGGAGTAATGGCGCATCGAGCTGGGCGGCCGCAGGGAGAGAAAGTCTTTTCCATAGGCATCTTCGCGAAAGACCGGTACGTTGCGCATATGTCCCATCGCCAGGGCGGCCCCGGCCCGGGAGGCATAGAACTGCACAAACTTCCGGGCAGCCTCCTGGCGCGGGCTCTTGGACCAGACCGCCAACCCCGTGAAATCGTGGACCGTCAGGTTCGAGCCCTCCATGCCGGGGTAAGGCAGGATATCCCACTCGAAGTCGGTTCGCCCGATCAGTTCGGGGCTGATCCACCGCCCATTAAAGAAGAAGGCCACCCGGCCATCCTTGAAGAGTTGATAGGTTCCTTCGTCCTTGCTGACTTCCGCCGGGACCACGAGGGGATTTGCGTGGAGTGTTCGAACCAGTTCCAGCGCCTTGAGGGCCTCCGGCGAGTTGATGGTGACTTTCGTCGGGTGGGCCAGGTCGTCAAACAACCTCGCGCCACATTGCCAGAAAATCGTGACCGCGTCAGGTGCGAACATGGCAAATTCCGTCGGTGCATCGGGATGGCCCTCCCGGCTGGCGAGTTGTGGTGCGACCGACAGGATGAAATCCCAGGTGAGGCCGCTCTCGGGGATTGCTATCCCGGCCTTCCTGAGGGCGGTTTGATTGACATAGGTAACCCAGCCATGCGCATTGACCGGAAGCGCGTAGACCCGTTGGTTCCAGGCCGTTGCACGGAGGGCGGTCGGCATCACTTCGCCTTCTTCCCGAAGGGTTTGCATTTCGTTGGTCAGGTCGGCCAAGGCTCCCCGGACGGCCCAGTCATAATAAAAGTCATTGGTGACCATCATGACATCCGGTGCCACGCCCCCGACCAGCATGGCCTGAATCTTGTCGACGAAGCGACTTCCGACGGGGAGGGTTTCCACGTGAATCTCCGGGTGCGCCTCCTCAAAGGCCCCGATGATCTCCTCCTCCGCCTTCTGTTGCTGGACGGAACCCCAGAATGCATAGACAATTCGGTTCCGGTCGCTTTCAGGCCGGGTACAGGCCATTGGCAGGCAGAGGGCGAGGCTGGAGATCACGGCGAGGCGTGCGACCTTTTTGAGGGGGCGATACCGCTTTCCGCGGGCGGCTTTTACTCCGGTAGGCATCGGCTAGTGACGCCGGGTGACAGTCCCCGTGGCAATCGGCTTTTCCACATGTTTCCGGAGGGCGGTCACCGTCTCCGCGTAAGCCGGTTCGTTAACCACATTGGTCACCTCGTAGGGTGCCTTCTTATAGTCATAAAGCTCCTCTGCAACCCGATTCCCGTCGTCGTCTCTCCAGACGGTGTAGCGAAAGGCATCCGTCCGCACGGAGCTTCCGGTTACCTCTCCCGGCTTGGGACCGCTCCGGGGGTCGGATGAAAAGCTCAATGCAAACCCTTTTCCTCGTTCCGAGACGTCCCCCAGCAGGGGCACGAGCGACTCGCCTTCGAGGTGGGGTGGCTTCGGCAGACCGGCAAGTTCGCAGAGGGTGGGATAAACATCCAGCAACTCGATGACCGCCGACGAGCGTTGGCCCTTCGTTGCGGTTTGGCGGGGATCGACGATGATCAACGGTACCCGGCAGCTCATTTCGTAGAGCTTCTTTTTATCCGAAGCGCCGTTCTCACCAAGGTGAAACCCGTGGTCGGAGGTAAGCACCACGATCGTATTCCTGGCAAGGTCGTTTGTTTCCAGTGCATCGACGATTTTTCCCACCAGGGCGTCGAGATAGCTGACGCAGGCGGCATAAGCGGGTATCATCTTCTCCCGGAAAACGCGGTCGCGCTCCGGGCTGAACTCTGTTCGTCCCTTGACCAGATCAGGCGCGCCGACCGGCAGGGTTGGATTGGCGGGCCCGGGAAACTCCACGCCATCGTACATCGCCCAGTAGCGGGAAGGGGCGGTAAATGGACGGTGGGTGTTGGCAAGCCCCACCATGTAGAGAAACGGTTTCCCTGCGGTCTTTGCCTTTGAAAGGAAGTCCACGGCGGCGTCGGCGACCTTTCCGCTTCGGTAGGCATCGTCGGGAACATCTGTTTTTTCAGCCAATGGGCCGAGATTGCCCATGCCCTTCTTTCCGGCTGCCCGGTTGCGGTTAAAGATCTTCATGTTCTCCTCAAGGGCATACAACGGCGCATTGACCGGGGGAGCGGGAACGGTCCAGTCGGCTTCGACATGGTCGCGATGATGGTGAATGATCTTCCCGACATAGGATGTCTCGTAACCGTGGTCCTTGAAAACGCGTGGCAGAATTGGTTTCTCCTTGGTCACCGGACGGAAGGACTTGGAATTGTCAATCCGCCCCATGGTGGAGGGATAGAGGCCGGTAATAAAGCTGGCACGCGCCGGGGCGCATTGCGGAGCCTGGGAATAGGCATGGGTGAAGACGACACCGCGTTCGGAAAGCGCCTTCATGTTTGGCGTGAGAAACATCGAGCTTCCCGCGAATGGGAGGTCGGCCCGGAGATCGTCAGCCAGGATGACGAGCACATTGGGCCGCCCTTCCGGTTCAATGGGAGCCGATGCCGGGTGTGCCGCGCTGGCAACTGGACCAAGGGCGAGGGAAAGACCGAGAATGAGATGAGGTGCCGGATTCATGGGTAAACAGGGTGGGTTGTGAAAGGAGTTTCTTCGATGGTCAGGTGTCAGTTCAAGAAGGGTCGGGTTTATTCAGATAAACGGGAGAAGACGGCATAATGTCGGTCGGATAAAAGCCGCAGCCACGGCGCAGGGAGAGGTCTAGGAAAGACTTCCCCTGAAGCGGCGACGACAGGACCAGATGAGCATACCCAACCCGACACCGGTGAAGACCATCGCACCTGGCTCGGGAACAACGGTAATGCCGGTCAACGTCAGGTCACTGTTTCGGGCCGCTACACTGCTGGTCTGGATCGCCTGGAGGCCGAGATGAAAGTCGCCTCCCCAGTTTAACGCGTCGAGGCCGGTGGCAAAAGTACCGCTGTCCGATAGCCCCGCTTCAGTCGAGACGACCGACCAGGAGGTCGAGGAAAGCGTCAGCGACAGGTCGGCGAACTGGTAGCCGTTGGGCGCCCAACTGGAGAGCATGCTGTTGGACCCGTTGAATTTAAGGTAAAGCTCAAGTTCTTGGGTGTTTCTGTTAAGCTTGAAGTAGACACCATAGTCCGGACCGGTGCCTTGCTGTAGCGAACCGCCGCTTCCATTCATGACGCCAAAGTTGCCCATGTAGGTGGCCCCGGTGGAATCCCAGGTCAGGGCGACATGGTGAAAGGTGAACGTTTTTGCCTCGGAGAGAAAATCAAACTCCGATGACAGGTCGCTGCTTGTGTAGATGGATGTCTGTGCGTTCATCGTCCCTTCCCCGCGGAGAAGAAGGCGGTCCGGTTCCTCCAGCAGGGTTGCCGATGAATGCTCGCCTGTCGTGCTGATGGTCGGCCATTGTGTTGCAAAGGTTTCAGGACTGTCGAACTTGATTTCGATCGCTTTGGAGAGAGGGCTCGCCGCAAGGGCGAGCGTCACAACGCTGAGGGTGAATACGGTTTTCATATTGGGTCGGTAACGGCGGTTGAGGGTTACTTGCGGGTGGAAGCGATCCCGCAGGACGGCTTGGTCAAAGGGATGAAACGCTCCAGGGCGGCGGGGTGGTACGCGCTCCTATCCGGTTCCCGGGAAGGAGCGGGGCGAATCACTGTTCGGATGATGCCGTGCTTGGCCGGGGCTGGAAGCCTCGCGCTGATGCGTGTGGGTCGCATTCCTTCCTCAATCAAGTCTGACGAAATCTCCAGATCGTTCTCTCCGGCCGAGAGTTCGACCATCAATTGCCGGTCGTTCCCGACAAAAAACCGTCGGTTGTTCCCGGTTGCCTTCCATTTCTCCCGTACGATGAGGGCGGTCTCAAAGGAAATGGGGCGTGAAGCATGGAACTCATCCATAATCTCCAGCGAAGGAGCGTTCCCGCGATGGTAGACAAACCGCCTGCGCAGGTGGTCGAGACCCTTCACTTCATAGGCGTCAAGCAGGTCGATCTCCCATGAATCCTGTTCCTCGGAGAAGCTGGTCCGGACGGTTTTGGCCTTTGCCGAGGCTCCATAAGACTGGAGTACGCCATCGACGCGGGGGACCGGGTGCCCATAGGAACTAAGCAGGGGAATACCATACCGGATCTTCGGATTTCCCATTCCAATGAAGTAGGAAATAGTCCCGGGATCAACGAGGATCTTCTCTCCGCCAAAGAGGACTTCGTACGATCCCAGATCGTTGTGGTTGTGGCTTTGTCCGTTGTTTCCTCCTTTGATGGCGACGGCAAACCCGTCGGGTTGCCTGCCGTGGGGGCGACAGATCAACATGCCCCCATTGGGAAACCAGGAGCGCAGCCCGGTGGTGCCGCCGGTCAGATCAGGCGGGTTCTTCAAAGGCTCTGAATACGAAGCGAACAGGTCGAGGCCGCCCCGATAGAGCTGGGCGCCAAGGCCGGAATGGATGCTGACGAGCCGGGGGGCGGTTGAGGGGTCGTGTTCCTGCTGTTGCAAAGGCGGCAACTTCACCAGTCCATACCTCCAACGGCAAAAGTTTCCGACCGGGGTGATCGGTCCTGCCTTGGCATTGCGCCTGACGTCGCCAAACCCGGGTGCCAGTCCGTTGAGGATTTCGCTCCGTTCATCGAATTGGGAGATCTTTGCAACCTGTGGGGACTGCATCCAGTCCAGATGTCCATTGGTAGCGATGCGGACGATCTCGCTCAGGAGAATGTAATGGCTGAACCCGTAGTTCCAATAGGTGATTCCCTCCTCTCCAAAGCCATCTTCTCCGAAGTTGTCGAGATACGGTTTAAGGTACTTTTCGGCGGAAGCGATATAGAACGCACGCTCCTGCGGATCGTCGAGTAGCGCCAACGCCGAACCGACGACCCCCGCGTGGCAGACGGCGTTCCAGTTATTGAACCGGTGCATCCAGTTGATCCGGTGCGTCTCTTGTTCCTCTTGAAGCAGGTCGGCCAGCACGGCCCGTCGGTACGGTTCCAGAACCCGGCGGCGGACCTCGGAGCGGATGCGACTCCGAAGATCGGAAGGCAGTTTTTCGCCAAGCCAGTAGTCGGCGGTTCCCAGGCTCCAGGCGATCTGCGCCGCGGCCAGATCAACCACAAACCGCTCTCCACGGTAGATCTCGATGGCGGTACCGTGCGCAGGCACGCTCCACGCCCCCTGTTCAAGAAGAGCCAGGAGGTGAGCTTCAATCGCGGGAAGCCACCGCCCCTTATTCCCCAGGCATTCTGCCATGACCAGATAGGCCAACCGCGCGGTGCGTTCCATAAACGGTACCTGATAGATTGGCCGGTTTTTGGTTTTGACCGATTCCTTCCAGAGTGCCTCCGGAAGCTCCGGGAGGGCACTGTCGGCAGCCTCCTGGGCCTTGGCCTCGACTTCCTTGACCTGCCCTGCGAATCGGTCGTTTTCACTCAGTGAATGCCATAACCCACGGTCGGAGATCGGCTTGCCGAACGCTACCGGTTGGGGAGAGAGATGCGGCGTCAGTTCCGCGACCCGGTCGGCAAGCTCCTTTGGCACCTCCACGCCATCGCAGCTCCATTGCAGGGGATGGGCCATGAGCAAGGCCATCGGGAGCAGGTAGCGTATCAATCGTTTCATCAGCTTTGGTTTTCGAATCATGGGAAACGGGTGGCACGACATCGTCGGGGCGAGGTTCATGGACGGTTGCGCATCGCGCGGAGACGTTCGAGCTTTTCTCTTTGTCGGGTGAGGGTTTGAATGGCGGTAGCGACCGGTGCCGGCAGATGGATGGCGGCGGATGGAGGCAACGGTTCAAATTCATAGTCTATGGTGGTGCCGTCTTCGACGAGACGGATGGGCCGCAATGTTTCGGCGTCAATCCAGATCTCCCGGTGCCGTGCCTTTGGGCGATTCTCCGGGTCGTCGTCTGATCGTTGTCTTAGATAGTGAAAAGCCGGGCGGTCCTTCAGCTTGGTCTTGCCTTGAAAAAACTCCTGATTGACCCAGGCTGTTCCATAGAGGCCGGGGGTCATGAGCAGAAAATCGTCCGCCTTTTCGTCCGCTCTCGCGGGCAGGATGATGGCCTTCCCGCTACCCGGTGAAACCTCAATCCGTTTTCCTGCATAATAGAAGATCTCCCGTACGCTCCCATTGCTGAAATGCACACGGTCCCTTTTCAGGTCGGTTGTTTTGGTCGATTGAATGGTTGTCACGACCGCCGCCTCGGGCGTGCCGGATGGGGCGGCAGCGGGAAGGATGTCGCGGTGAAACTCCATCCGCCAGGAGACCGCGCCCGGAAGTGGAGCCACATAGGGTGGGCCGGGGGCTTGCGTGGCAGCTTCCGGAGAAGTGGTTTCGGCCCCGGCAGGGAGGACCGCGACAAGAATGAGAAGCAGGAGGGATCGAAGTTTAGTGAGCATCAAAGGGTTCGAGTTGCTTGGCGAGGACTTTGCCGGTCAGCCGGTCGATGGCGAGGTAAAGGAGCGCGCGGCTCTCTCCTTCAACGGAGAAATCTGCCAGGGTTGCAGAGCCCGGGGTGTAACGCCCGACCTGAAGGGTGATGTCGATGGCGACATTCCATGTACGGGTTTCGCTCAGGTCGGCTAATGCCCGCAACGAGGCTTCCCTGCGGGTCTTGATCTTTTCGTCGCTGGTGGAAAGGGTTCCATCCGCCAGGCGCCCGGCAAGTCCGCTCCGGTTCGCAACCGGCGCTGTCCGGAGCGCTGTTGCCAGGGCTTCCGCTTCGCTGGCGGCTTCTTCCTCTGCGATCGCGTCGGATGCCTTCAACGGATCTTTTGAAAACGCGTTCAGGAACATCCTGATGACCCCGGGCGACAGGCTGTTGAGGCCGATGCCATTGGTCGTCAGCCGGTGAAGGGGCGCATCGCGAATGGAGAAGAAATCGAGCAGCGCGGCATCCGCGGAAGTGTCAGAGAATAGATCGAGGCTTTTCCACGGTTCTCCACGATAGACAACCCCAAGTTCGCCGACACTAAGGAAAGGCCGTTGCAGTACGACCGGGCGGGCCGCCGTAGGTTTCGTGCCTGACAGCATCGGGTGGGCATCGGTTCCCGCAAGGTAGCCATCGGGTTTGCGGCTGATGCCGTCGGGCGAGGGTGGGCCCGCCTCCTGCCAAAGGGCGCCATACTCGGTAGTAACACCACTTCCAAAGTCACTGCGGAGGGCGTAATAGCTCACCGAACTTCCCAGGATCGGGGTGGTGGGAGTCATCTTTGGGCGATTAGTGGTGCCGGTTGACCAGCCTTGGCCCATGCCGAAACGCCACGTACGGGGGTCGGGGCGCATCAGGAAGCGCCCAAACGGTTCGCCGGGAAGAGGGAGATTCTGGTCAATGGTCCCGAACCCGTGGTAGCCTTCGCTGATCTGAAGACCGACCCCCGGGAGTAGCGGGTCTCCGGCAAAGCTGGCGTAGGAGCGCCATGTTCCGTCCACTGCCTTGTATTCGAGAACGATCACCACATCTTCCAGCGCATAGTTGTAGGCTCGTTTATCCTCTTTGGTGGGATCGCTTCTGGCGGGATAGAGCAGGCTGTCGATGATAAAACCGGGGCGCCACAAGGTGTTACCCGGGCCTGAACGGAAGGCGGTCGCGTCGGCTGTGAACTCGAAACTCTGCCCGGAGAAATCGCGGCCCGGCGAGTAGATCGTCGATTGGCCGCTCTCGCCACTTTCCCGAAGGAGAATCATCTGCCCGGTGCCGCTGGCTACCCGGATTCGAAACTCCCCGGGGGAATGGGATGAAGTCGAAGGCTGGTTCGGGTTCCACACCGACGGAAGGAGATGCCCGGTAGCCGTTCCTCCACCGCTTCCGTCGCTTACGGAATAGACAAACAAGGTATACGGCATCGGGAGATCTTCCTGCCCCTGGATTTCCAGGGGGATGCCATCCATGGTGAATGACAGATGAGTCGGGTAGTTGTCCTCATCGGCCTGGTCGATGATGTTGGCGCCGATCTGGAAGATCTGCCGGTCGGAAAGGCCATCGATCGGCTGATTGTCGACCAGGTATTCCCCTGTTGCAGGCAACGATGCGCCGAGCGAGCCGCTCAGGATGGCTGCTTTCAGGACTTCGAAGAAGTTCGGCTCGCGAGGGGTTGCCAAAGCAGCGACTTCATCCAGAGTGCGGATGCCTCCGCTCGGTGGGCTGGCCTGATACTCCCAGGTTGAGGTGCTGGTGTTCCATTTTAACCCGAAACAGGCCTCAATGGCGGCCTTGATCTGTGACGTGTCGGGTGTGGGCCCCTCAAAGGAAAACCATTGAAGCCGTTCCAGTGGGAAACGGCGTTGCACCAGCGAACGTCCCGCCGGTATTTCGTAGGTTTCGGTCGACCCGTCGGAATGGTAGTGGGTCAGGGAGGTCGCTTCCTCAAAAACGACTTCAAAAATATTCCGGTTGCCATTGGTCGGAGAGGCCGGGGGAGTCCACGACGGGGCGGCAAGGTGGTATTGAAAGTGCGTCAGGTAGGGCAGCGCCTTGTCCAACTCTGCGTCGGCGACCACATCTGAAGCATAACGCAGGAGATCCCGGCGGCTGACAAAGGCGGCATCTCCTGCTGGAATCGCTGTGAAGCCGCTTTTCCGGCCAATCGCGGAAGGGTTGTCGATCTCCTGAAGGTAATTGCTTCCCGTCTCCGGGTTTCGCCAGGTAAGCAGCGCGTCGAGCGCGTCGGAAAGTCCGGAGAGATCAAGGTAGGAAAGGTGATCCCGCCGCGAAGCCGGTGCGGAAACCTCGGGTGAATGGCCAGCCAGGTTGATGTTGAGCATTCCTCCCAGATCGTAGATGGCGTAGGCAAACCTGCCGGTGACATAGTTGGGGCTGTTGCGGTCGGAAAGGGTGGCAAGGTCGTCGTCGGTGAAAGGGTCTCCCGGGCCGGTGCCGTCGCGCATCCCGATGCCGTTGCCGAGGGTGATCAGGCACCAGGTGGGAATGTTTCGTGAGTCGTTGTTGGGATCATCGCTGGCAAGGAAACGCGGCCCATCCACGCCAAACCAGTCATCGACCCCAAGGCTGCGTCCATTGAGCCCGGGGGTGGCTGTGGAGGAGTCGGTAGCCATCGTTCGCGTGGTTGGGGCGATGGTCGAGAAAGGCGTGTCGGGCGCGCTTACCTTGAGGAGGGGACTCCAGGCGTCGGACGATTCCGGTTCCAATGTCGCCGGTGACCGGGAGGGTAGCATGGTCAGCCGATCGTCGGAATGACGTGGCAGGAAGTAATTCACCCCTTCGACCCCGAGAGATGTTGAAAAAACGGGGTCACGAATCTCCTGAACCAGTTGATCGGTCAGCAGTTCGCTTACTTCGTAGAGGGTCCGTTCGGTTTCAAGCCGCCCCGATGCCGCCCTGCTGAGTCGGTTATCAAGCAGGGTGCGGGAGAAAAAGGCGACGATCAGGCCGCTGATCAGAAGGAGAAACATGAGCGTCACGATCAGAGCCGCACCATCCTCTCGCCAGCGCGACAGGACGACGGGGGGCGGATTGAATGATCGGGGAGAGTCGCTCATGGCAGCGGGCTCCTGCGGGCCCGGGGTATTTCAAAGAGCTCTTGAAACACCCGGAGATTTTGTACAACGGGACGGGGGAAACTTTCATCTTCCTGAAGAGTGGAAAGGACGGGGTGCCATGCTCCGAGGGGCGTCTGGCCATTGGCTAGTGTCGGAAATTTTTTCGCAAGGCGTTCGCTTTCCTTCGGTGTCAGGAGTGCTTGTGAAGTGGTGTCGAGGATGACCAGGCCCACCAGCATCGCCGTCAACTCCCGAAGCTCGGCGGGTGGCGTGGCAGAAATGGAGCCGTCTGCCGTGATGAACGCCATCCCCATTCGCACCACCCCCGGTGCGAGGAGATCATAGTTTCCGTTCTTGAAATCGTCGCTTGAAGCGGGTACTGAAGGTAGCGAAAGGGGGCGGTTGGTGGTCGATTCGATACCCATAAAATCCGAAGCGCTCCAGCCCAGACCCACCACGCCGCGCTGGAGGCCGGGTTGCGCCTGCCTGCTGCCGGGCTCCCCGTCGGGCGCAATGCGAAAGGAGACGATGGAAAGCCCGCGGTTGTCGGCAGGATCGGCGTCGCTTTTGACCGCAGCGCAAAATTTTATCAGAGGGTCGTCGTTCCCGGCATCCACATTCCGAAGGACCGCTTCGACATCTGCCCGCACGACCATCCGTTCCAGATCGTGTCGCAGACGTTGGAAAGCTAAACCGGCCTGTTCCCGGACAACTGCCGAACGGTCCATCGAGCCGATGACCAGGGAAGATGACGACACAATCTGCAACAGCACCGCCAGCAGCAGGACGAGCGTCGACATCGCCACCAACAGTTCAATCAGCGAGAAACCTCGATGAAATCTGGGATTCATGACCTTCATGGCGTGTGCAGCCGAAAGACGCCCCGGGCTGAGACGGTGCCGCCCAGTTGAGGGTTTTGTGCAGGCCAGCCCACCGTTACCACGGCTTCCATCGCTTCTTTGGAAGGGGCAACCGGAACGTAAACCCAGTCAATGACGATGCGGAGCCGGGCCCAGCCCGGGAAGTCCGCGTTTTCTTCTTCGATCTGAAACCCGGTCGCCGTGGTTTCCGTGGCGTCGCCGAAGTAAAAGGTCTGGCTTTGTCCGGTGGAGAGTCCATTTGCAGGGGTCAAGCTGCCGAAATCATCGGCTTTATAGATCGAAGGCAGACCGTAGAGCGAAGAGGCTTCTCCGGGCGGAGAGGTGCGCATGTCGATCATGAGCGCGTGGGCGAGCCGGGCTGCGTCGGACCGGGCGCCTGCCTGTCGGCTTGAGTCAATCCCGATCGGCAGCAGGGCCACCAGTGAAATGATCGCGAAGGATAGAATGCCGATCGCAATCACCACTTCGGTCAATGAAAAGCCGCAGCACTCCCCGCGCCTTCTTTCAATCGGATTCAACTTCATCTTCATTGGCAAAATCACCCGCTCGTTTGAAGTCAATACTTCCTGTAAGGCTGGTTATTTCCAGTATCCCATACTCGTCTGGCCTGACAGGGCAGACCAGACCGATGCCGACCCGCCTGGCCATTGATCCATTGCTGATCTCAAAAGTGCCATCCGGGCCAAGGCGGATCAGGCTCGAAAACGTGAGGTCGCTTCCGCCCCTTGATGTCGTGAAAGTCCCCAGGTCGCCATCGCCCACGGGAGTGGCCACGGAACCGTGCTCGCTGAGCAAGGCATCCTTGAGCATCATACCCGGATACGAGTGGATGCGGGTCAGCAAAGGAGCATCGGCGGAGGGTGAGGGGGAGGAGTGGCAGACGGCCGCCACAGAGAGCGCCTCGTCATGGGTATCGTAGTAAAACCCCACGGTGACATAACGGTTCTGCGCCAAGGCATAGGCCCGTGCGTTCTTAAGCAGACCGGCGATCTCGTAGCCCGCGCCGGTCACGTTGCCGTGCGAAAAGGAGCGAAGAGCTGGAACGCTCAACGAAGTCAACAGCACGATGAGACTAATCACCGCAAGCAGCTCCACCAGGGTAAAAGCGCCACGGCTCCGGAGCGCATGGCGACGACCTGCACAGTCATGGAGACATTCACTGTCGACCGGGGGTTCGGCTTGAAAAGGGGGAAGGGGCATGGGGATGGGGAGGAATGGTCTCACTTTAGCCGGGCCGCCTGGTATGGGCAATCGGGAAGAATTTTATGCGAATAAATGGGGAAATGACGCTTTAATACTGTAGTTTGTCTGGTGACGGACCGAAAGGATCGGCAATTACCGGCAGTCTTTCCGGTACGCCACCCCAAGAACGTCAAGTCGTTTAAGGTGCCGGGAAAGACGATGGGTAAAGTCATCCCAATCCCGCAATTCCGGCGAGGACCACCCGGCTTCCGCCAATGCGCAGGAGCGGGGAAAACCCATGTATTCCAGCGCCTGCCGGTCAGGCAGGTACTCGCTCCAGAGGTGGCCCTGGACACCGAGGAGATGGGATGGATCACCCTCTTGCAGCTTTGCGAGGGGGCGGAAACGGTAGACGGTCTCCAGTGTGGTGACCCCTTCAATAGCCAAAGGTTCCTCTTCCATGGCGGAGGATTGATAGTGGTCGAAGTAGGTGTGGGTGTTGGACGCCAGGATGATCTCATGTTTTGCCAACGCCTCAGGCAGCAACCGGCCACGAACCGAGAGGATGGCATCCCCGGGCAGGCGTTCGTCGTGGATTTCGTCCCAGCCGATGATTCTTTTGCCGTGACGGGCGGCGAGGGCGTGAAGGTGCCGTGTGAACCAAGGTTGCAGTTCGCTCACCTCTGCCAGCCGCAGACGGTGGAGCAGGTCGGGCGTCCGGGGATCGTTGTTCCATCGTTCAAGCAGCAGTTCGTCGCCCCCGATATGAAGATAGGGCGCCGGAAAAAGGTTCATGACCTCTTCATAAGCAGGGGCGATGAATTCGAGGTTCTCCTCCGAGGGAAACAAGGCGTGGGGAAGGATGCCAAATTCACACGCGGGCGTCGAAGGTGGCTCTCCCGACGCAAGATGCGGGTAGGCGGCGAGAAAGGCGGTGCAATGCCCCGGAAAGGCAATTTCAGGGACCAGCGCAATGCCGCGGACCTCTGCAAAGGAGACGAGATCCCGCAGTTGCGCCTGGGTATAGAAGCCGCGGTGCGGGATCGCTTCCACTCCGCCCCCGGCACGCTGGTGCCCGCGTTGGGTCCCCTTGCGAACAGCGGCCAGTTCCGTCAGTTTAGGCAATGCCTTGACCTCGACCCGCCAGCCTTGATCGTCGTTAAGGTGGAGTTGCACCACGTTGTAGTGATGAAGGGCAAAGAGATCTATGAAACGCTTGAGTATCGGGACCGGGATGAAATGCCGGGCGCAATCGAGCATGATTCCCCGCCATCTGCATTGGGGGGAGTCTTTGATCTGAATACAGGGAAGGCTCCAGGCGATCCCGATCCGCGGCCCCCGGGAGAAAATGGCGGGCGGACAGAGTTGAAAAAAGCTATGGACCGCATGCGCCATCCCCCGTGGTGTGGAAGCCATCAGGCGGACGCCCCATGGATGGACTTCCACGTAATAGCCTTCTTCATCCAGCGACGAATCCTTCACCAGACAAAGATGCCCGCGGTTGAAATGATCCGGCGTAAACCCCGAAGCGGCGGGCACCAGCGGGCCGAGACCGCTCCTTGGCGCTTTCCGGGGTTCCTCCTTGCCGGGGGGATCGTTGACGACTTCGATGGGGAGGGGCAGCCCGGTGGCTGTACGCACACGGTCCGCCAGGAGATCTGCCTGGGGTTGGAAGCAATGGTGTACGATCAGCGAAGTCGCATTGGTAAGGACGAAGACGCCGGCTCTCTCCTGAAGAGACCGTGGCTTGGGAAGAAGGGTGGCACGCATGAGGGATCAATCGGGGTTGGAGAGCGGATCAGACGGCGACCGCAGGGCCGACAGGTTCTGTTGCGCTCAGGGAGTCACGAAGGTTTTCGACCGCGCCGGCGGGGAGCGGCACATCGCCATTGAGGAGCGGGTCTTTCGTCGATTTCATCCAATGGCGGAGTCGTTGGGCAAGTTTCGCTTTGACCGCTTCATACTCCGGTTGATCGGCGAGGTTTCTTTGCTCACCGGGGTCACTGGTCAGTTCAAAGAGCATCTCCCGTGGAGAGGAAAACTCGCCCGGCCTCTCCCGTAGATAGAAGTTCTTGGTCGGACCGTCATCCACGTTGGCCAGGACGGGGCTGCCATCATCAAAGCGCCGGATATACTTGTACTCCCTGGTCCGGATGCACCGGACCGGCTCATACGCCGCATGGTAGGTGGATTCAGCAAAGAGATCCTCGCGCACTTCGTCGATTTTTCCGTCAATCAACGGACGCAGGGAATGACCCTCAAGCCATTTCGGAAACGGCACCGACAGGTAGTCACAGAGGGTAGGGTAAAGGTCGACCTGCGACACCAGCGCGTCGATCCGGGAGCGGCGGACCTTGCCGGGAGGCCGGATCATGAGCGCGACGCCAATGCCGTGGTCGTAAAGGGTTGCCTTGCAGCGGGGAAATGCAATCCCGTGGTCGGTGGTGAAAACCACGAGAGTGTTGCGCTCGAGGCCGGAGTTTCGAAGGGCGGCCAGCACCCGTCCCACGGCCCGGTCCACAATGGCAGCACTCCGGAGATAGCCGCTCCAATCGTTTCTGATCCCCGCATCATCCGGAAAGATCCCGGGCGCTTTCTCCGATTCCGAAAGATCGGGGGGAGGGGGAAAATCGCGGTGGGTATTGAAGAACCCGCAGGAAAGAAAGAACGGCCCGTCGCGCGGCGTCATCAGAAACCGGGCGGCGGCGTCAGCGACCGCGAGGTCCCACGCTTCAGAATGGTCCCTTGCTGTCCGCCCGTCGCCGATATCAATCCTCGCCGCCAGTTCGGGGTCGATTTCCAGCGTCGTGGTATAGCCAAGCTGTTGCGCCGCTCCCGGGCCGTGTGCCTCGTGCTGGATACCCGCCAGCGCCGTCTCATAACCGCACCCGGCCAGCACCCGTGCGAGATGCCTCTCCGGGTAAAGTAGGGAAAACCCCCGATGGGCAAGCCCCAGCATGCCGGTCTGGTGGGCCCAGGTTCCGGTGAGCAACGCGGAACGACTCGCGCAGCAGGTAGGCGCAGCGGAGAAAGCCGACCCGAAAACAGCGCTCTCTGCCGCCAGCCTCAGGAGGTTCCCTTCACCCGGGAGTGGAAAGTAGGGCGGCAGAAACCGGCCGCTGTCGTGGGTGTGCAGATAAATCAGATTCATGGGATGGGCGGTAGGATCAGGCGATTGGCCGTGCCGTCATTCCGGACGTTTTCTGGTGCGGAACATCCTTCATTCATCTTTCGGCTCGACAAGACTGGCAATCCCCCGGCAGTTTATGCGGATAAAGTTGCAGGTGAGGGCATGCCTGCTTGCTCCGCGGCGTTCCCTCCTGCCAGACTTCGTTTCACATGTTACCCAAACGCCCTGCGATTCAACGCGACGTCGCCAAAGCCGCCGGAGTGACTCAGGCCACCGTTTCCCTGGCGTTGCGAAATTCTCCATTGATTGCCGAGGCGACCCGCAAGAAGGTGCTTCAGGCCGCCCGGCGGGTTGGCTATAAGCCCGATCCGCTTTTATCCGCGCTGACCGGCTACCGCTGGCAGGATGAGCCCCGGCCGTTCCGGGGCGCCCTTGCCTTTGCGACCAACTGGGAGAAACCGGGCGCATGGCGGAAGGTTCCCCATTTAAGGATGCAGTTTGAAGGCGCGACACAACGGGCGCTGGAACTAGGCTTTGTCCTGGAGGAGTTCTGGATTGGCGACGCTTCGGTCACGCTGAAGCGCGCCTCGCAGATCCTGGTCAATCGCGGCATCAAGGGGTTGATTCTGGCCCCGCAACCGCAATCCAACGTGCGGATGGATTTCAAATGGGAGAATTTCTCGCTCGTTGCCATCGGCTCAAGCCTTGCTGCGCCCGTATTGCATCGGATCAGTCCTCATCATTTCTATTCCAGCGAACTGGCCTTTCTGGAACTCCTTCGTCTTGGTTACCGCCGTGTCGGGCATGTGATCAGTATGTCGTCAGACCTTCATGTCAACAACGCCTGGACCGGCGGGTTTCTGGCCATACGCCAGCGTCTGGACAAAAACCAGGCGACCGAGATCTTCGGCTACGACGTCCCCCGGTGGAATCATATCCGGTTTGAAAGGTGGCTCAACAGGGAGAAACCCGATGCGCTTCTCATTGATTACCACAGCCGCACCAACATCATGCACTCTCTGGAGAAACTAGGCATTGATGTTCCCGAAGAGATCGGGCTGGCCGCCGTCAACCTTCCCGACGACGCCAACGATCTCGCAGGGATCATTGAAAACTCCCGGGAAGTCGGTCGGTATGCCGTCGATTCGCTGGCGTCGCTCATCCACACCAACGAGGTCGGTATTCCCCGGTTTCCCTACCATATCATGGTGGCCGGCCAATGGAGGGCCAGTCCTTCGATCCGCCGGGTGGGGACGCCGGCTGCAAAGCTCGATATGCTTCGCCAAAGCATTCCGTTGCCCTCTCCGGACGGCGAACCGCCAACCCGCAGGCGGCCCCGTTGACCGTTTGGCAGCGCGATGGTCATGCACCCGGCTACGGGGTGGATGCCTTCAGGTATTCCGAATAGAGCGTCCGGATCGACGGCGATTTCTTGACCTCCGCTTCCGCTGTTTTGAAGAGGGCGTCGCTCTCTGCCTGATGACCGGAGGCGCGCAGTTTCTCCAGCAACTCAAAAAGACGGCGCAGGCTCGCCTCGTCGTGGTGTTTGGCCGCTTTGGCCAGCATCCGGGTGAGGCTTTCCATCGCGCCCCGGGCGGTGGCGTCATCCCGGGCGGCGAGGGCGATGAGGTTGGAACCGGCGGCCACCACCGTGTCCAGATCAGCCGATGTTTTGATCTCCGACTTCCGCACCCGCTCCCATCCTTGCGCGGCGAGGTAAAGCAGCGCTTCACGGTGCGATTCCTGCCCCGGTTGCATGGCGGCGAGGCGTTCGCCCAGCAACATCGGCCAGAACATGAAGGTGGCCGGGCTCTCGCTCTTTTCAGTGGCGATAAAGGCGCGCTCCACCCTCTCTTTCCACGAGGTATCGCCGATGGCAGCGCCCGGCAGGCAGGTTTCGAGGGCCAGAGCGGCAAAGAGGCGTTTGAAGGTGTCGCCCTTTACCTTTGAGCCGTCGCTGAGATCCCCGTGCATCCTGCGCAGCAACGCCTCGTCGTCGAGCAGGGTGACCACGGTCAGCCATTCATTGGCGGGCCGCCCTTCCCTGAAAAGGCGCGGGGCGATGGCTTCGCCGAGGTAGGCACCCGCTTTTTTGGGGTCCGCCAGCTTTTGCGTGATGGCGCTCAGCAGCTTCGCCCGTGTCTGCGCCCGTGCGTCGGGTTGAACCGTTTCGAGCCATTGCCGCTGGAATCCGAGCACCTGGACCGTGTTCAGCCGACGCTCCTGCTCCAGTGCCAGAAGGGCGGCATCCAGACGCAGGGCGAGCGGGAATTCGCTCCGGTCGATCAACCGGGAAAGATGACCAAAGATGCGACCCATCTTCGGTTTGCCAAAAAGCGGGTTGGCCTCCGCCGCAAGGGCGACGCGGAAAAGATCGAGCAACGCCGCCCCGTCCTCCGCCGAAGGGGTGGAACGCCGGAGCAGCCAGTCGCCATGATAGTCGAGCGCGGTCAGCGGCTCAATGGCGGCGAGTTCCAGAGCCCGTTCCGGGAGCGGCGCATCCTTCTCCGCTTCGTTCTTTTCGCGCAACAACGCCAGTTCGGTGATCCACTCCCCATACTTCCACCCTTCGACTTCGATCAGTTCCCACCCGGCCACCTCCGTGCCGCCCGCCATGCTCCAGAGCCGGGGAGCCAGCGTCTCCACTTCGCGGTAGGGAATCCAGAAGGTATGCTTCGGCAGCGCAGGAACGGCACGGGAAAAAAAGATCCACTGCCCGGGAGATTCGTACCGGTCGCTCAAGGTCATGTTCAACTTGTGCCGACGCGGCTCCTTCACCGGGCGGAACTGCGTGGCCGCCGTCAGCGTTCCGGCTCCCGCGCGGCGAAACCACCCCCGGGAGACATAGAAAGCGCCCGGTTTGTACGGGAATTCAGGCCCGATATAGCGAAGCTGACGCCGCTCGCTTTCCGTTCCGATCCGGATCGCCGGTGAACCGTCGGGCGCTTTTCCCGCATCGCTCAGAAAACTCGCCGCAAACGGGTTGATCCCGCTTGTCAACATCGCTTGAAGATCGCTCCCGCTCTCCGGAAAAACGCGGCGGCCGGAGATGACCGGCACCATCGGCCCGGGGACGCGGCGATCTCCCACGATGGCCACGGCCCGCAGGAAGCCGTTGGGAGCCGGCAACGTGACGGTCGCCGACCCTGCGGCGGCGGTGCCTTCGGCCCGGTGGATGCGCTCCATGGAGGAAGGCATCTCCCCGAAAAACAGTTCCACGGCCTGCTGGGTCTCAAGGGTCTCCACGACTGCCTCCGAAGGAACCGTCACAGCGGCATCAAACTGGTCGCGCTCCGGGTTGATGTTCCGCGTGTTCCATTGCCAGTGGACCGGGTAGCCATGGGTGGAAGCGTCGTCGGGCAACCCCAGCCAGACCAGCGGCCAGGCATTCTCAAGATTCCCCTGGGCGAGGGCGACCCGTTGCCGCAACAGATTGAGTTCGCGCTGCAACTCGCCCGAGCCGAGGGACGACTTTTTGCCCGCCAGTTCAAGGAGTTCCTCCACGCGTTCCCATTGTTTCTGCGCGAAATAGTAGCCGACCAATTCCCGGAACCGTCCGACGTCCGACTGGGCATCCGGCCTTTTCAAAGCGGCGACCTCGGCATCCGCCCAGCGGGAGTGGTACTCTTCCTTGTGGGAAGCCGCCACCTGACGCGCCCGGTGGAGGATTTCCCGGACGATTTTCTCATGAGGATCGGAGTGGTGAATTCCCGGTGCGTTCAACCAAAGCTGCACGGCGGCCATCAGGTCGCCGGGCGGGAGATCGGTGGCGGCCAGCCTCGCGAAAAACGCGCGATCGACGGAGGTCGGGATCGCGCCCGAGTTTTGCCCGCTCTGGCGCAGGGCGAGCGCTTCCTTCCAGTAGGCCATGGCGCGGGCGGGATCGCTGGCGGGGGTCAGGAACGCCTGAAGCAGTTTCTGCGAAGCGAGGAGGTTGGGAGCCACGGGATGCCGGTCGAGGTACTCCAGCATTTCAAGCTCCTTGCCGTGCTGCTGCGCCAGAGCGAGGAATTCGAGGAGAAAGGAGGTCTCGGAACGGCTCTGGTGGTTGCGCCAGAGGTCTTTGATCCGCTCCTCGTCGATTTTTTCCGCGCCCCAGCCGAGCACTTCGAGCCTGCGGGCTGCCGTCACCTGATCCGGATGGCTCCGCGCCTGCTCCTCCAGCAGACGGGTGGCGACCAGCACCCCCGCCCCGTCGGTGAGTTCGATTCCGGAGAGTTGCCGCAACCACGCCCCCGCTTCCGGAGGGGCGTCTGCCTTGAAGGCTTCGGCCAGGAGGGCGTCAATGGTGGAAAAATGGCGGAACGCCGGGGACCCGTTCCGCAAAGGATCGGGAAGGTAAAGGGCGACCTCGGAGAAAAGCTTGAACAGGTCGGGAAGGCGGTTGGCCTGCCGGAAAATTTCGATCCACTGCGGCATGCCCGATTGCAGGACCGCGCCGGGGTTTTCCTTGAACGCCTTCAGAAAATGTTCCACGGCGGCGGCGTATTCTTTCTTCCCGGCGGCGGCCTGAGCCTCGCGGACCGCTTCCCGCGCCTTCGCGGCCGGGTCGTGCACCGGCAGGCGGATCAGTTGCACCCCGTCCCAGCTTCCCTCCGCTTCGTTCCCCCCGGGGTGGCGATGCCGGATCGGCAGTTGGACCGCGACCGTTGCCAGGCGCTCTTCGCGTGCCATGGCGAGCCCGGAGCCGGAGCCTTCTCCTTCGCTCCAGAACTTGAAGAGGTGAGCCCACTGGCCGGGGGAGGAGCGCTGGACGTAGAGCCGCTCCGTTCGTTCAGGCTCCTGTTTTCCAGAGGTCCTGACCAGCAGGGTGGGAAAACGGTCCTCCCCCTGCGGGCCTTTGACCCACCCGGTCAACACCAGCACTCCCGGGCCTTTTTCAAGCCGCGCCTCTCCGAGCACCACCTCCTTTTCATTGGAGAAGACGGTGCCGCGGTAGGTCGCGGCGGTGTTCCCGCCAGCAGGTCCGGGCTGCCCGGGCGTCAATGTCCCGGCGTCCGGAGCGTTGGCTTTTTTCGGGGAGGAACCGGTCGGCTCCATCAGGCCCGTCCCGACCACGTACGGAAGGAGCGGCCCGTAGACGATCGAACCATCGCGCTCTTTCCACCGGAGCTGGACGATCCCCAGGGGAACGGAAACATCGGCTTCGATGGCGCCCGTTGCCTTGGGGCGGGAGATCTTCGCCAGCCGCTGGAGCCGGGCGGGGTTGGGACCGGCGACGATTTCCAGTTCCACCGGTCTCTCCTTCTCCGGCACGGCGCTCTCCTCCTGTTCCCAATTCCGGGAGGAACGCGAACCGCTGCTCTCGGGCATGTCGAGGGCCAGTACGGTATTCCACCGGACCTTGAGACGCTTTTTCCCTGCGGGGAAGGCGGCGGCCTGAAGCTGCGCTTTTCCTTCCCCCTTTTCGCTGGCGCGCAGCCGCGCTTCAATTCCCGCAAAAAGTTCCGCGCGATAGTTGTTGCCGACCCGTTCCGCTGCCGAAGCGTCGAGCAGACTCCGTGCGAGCGTGGTAAACCGGTGCTTGAGAAGCTGCTCCAGCGCCGCCGGGTATTCCTGACGGAAGGTCAGTTGCCGCCCGGGCTGCGACAGAACCATTTTGACGACCCCTTCGAGGTGTTGGCCCACTTCGGGGCGGTCCCGATAAGGGGCAAGCAGCGGGAGGACTTCCGCAAGGTAGCCAAGGCCGTCGTAGCCCTGGGTCTGGGTGGTGTCGATCTTCGAAATGAGCGAAACGACCCATTTTTCGCCCTCCTTCCCGGGAGCGAGGATGCGGATCGCCTCCAGAACGATCGGAAACGAACGCCATTGCGTGTGCGGGTTGGAAATGAGGTCGTGCCACTCCTTTTCGAAACCGGGAACCCCGGCGTAAGTCCGGATCAGGAGAACCGGCGAAGGCCCCGGCGGCACCGGCATCCCCTCCTTCGCGCCGCTGGCGAGGAGATCGTCCAGCACCCCCGCTTCGCCCGCCAACCGGGAGAGTTTTTTCAAGGTCTCCAGCGAATTCCCGTTCGAGAGGGACTGGTGCATGAGGTTGACCAGCACCGACCGGAAGGCATTGGAGGCGTCTCCCGCGTTCAAGGCTTTTGCGGCAAAAATCGCTTTCAAGGTTTCGGCGGCTTCCTTCTTCCGCCCTTCTCCAAGCTCAAGTTCAGCCAGGCGCAAGAGGCTGGGGAAACCCGCCTGAAGCTCCCGGAGCGCCCGGGGCCGGTCCCGCCGCAGGAGGGCGAGCGCCAGTTCCGGTTCGCCGGCCGCCATCGCTTGCTCCGTCAGTAAAAGAAGGGTCTGCGACTGCGATGGCTGCCCCTGCAGACGTTTTCTGAAAAAGAGGCTTCCAAAGGCGGCATCATCCATCTCCACGACGGCCTTCGCCAATCCGGCTCCCGCCGCGCCATCGCTGGACAACCCGATGATTTCTTCCAGCTCCAGCCCGCTTGAGCTTAACAGGCCGGGGGAGCGCCGCAGGAGCGTGGTGAAGAGTTCCACCCCTTTTTCATGAAAGTCGCCGCGGCGCTGGATCAGGAAAAAGAGGTAACGCGCATTGCTGAACCGTTCGGGATGCCGCCCGATGGCTTCGAGCCAGCGTTGGCCTGCCACGTTTTCGCCCCGGTTGTGGACGATGATCTCAAAAAGGCGAAGCGCCGCGTCGGTATCGCCCGCATCCTTGGCCAGCCGATCCTGAAGCTCGCTTTCCAGGGCGTCCACCCGCTTGAGGTTTGCCAGGAGTTGCAGAAGATACTGGCGCAGGTTGAACCGGTTGTGGTCCGCAACGGTCGGCAGCGGAGCATCCAGCGCCTGACGGATGATCTTTTCCGCCTGCGCCTCCTTTTTCTGCGCGATGAGTTGCTGGACCTGCAAGCGGATGGTTTCGGAGGAGTTGGCCGCAGTTTGACGCCGTGAGACGGCGCGGTAGGGTTGAAGTTGCGCGAAAGCGGTCGCCGGGACGCCGAGTTGCTGGAGTTCGCTTGTCAGGACCTGCCGCAGCATCGGGTCGAGACGCCGTTTGGCCAGTTGAGCGGCCTGTTCGCGCGCGGCCTCAAGCTGGTGATCCGCACGAAGCAGGCGAATCGCGCGGACGGCGCGCACACTCGCCGTCTCCTGATCCTGAAGCGCCGCGAGGTCAATCACCCCCAGCGCCTTGGAGGTCTCCCGGGTCGCTTCATACGCTTCGAGCAGCAGGGCGGCCGACCGGGGGGTCGGGTCGGCTTCATGGATCGCCTCCAGCGAGCGGATCGCCTCCTCCTGCCTGCCGGAACTCCAGCGGCAATAGAAGAGGCCGACATGGTAGAGATCGAGCTGCTCGCCCGTGGCCCGGTCGGCAAACCATTTCTCCGGTTCCGGACCGTTGGACGCCTGAGGGTAGATCCGGAAGGCATGTCGGAAGAACGGGTAGGGGAACTGCGCATCGCCGACGACCAGATCGCCTCCACCCTGAAGCAGCGGGCTGCCGGAACCGAAGAACCGACCGATCGACATCCACGGGTAGAGGGCCGCTTTCCGCAGGTCCGAGCCGGGAGCCAGGCAGGTTTCGAAGAACGCGCCCGCCCGGGGATGCCCGTCCGCCATCATCTTCCGGAGCAGGGAGAACCTTGCACTCTGGAACCGGGCTTGAAGGTTCCGGCCCATCGCCCCGCTTTGGCCTTTTTGAGCGGCGAGCTTTTCGGCTTCTTCCAGCCATTGAACGCCAAGCTCCGTTTTTCCGAGCAAGGTGGCAAGCTGGATCAACTCGGTTTCCGCGGTGAAGTTGTCGCGCCTGCGCCCCGGGTGGTTTTGCAGTTGCTCAAAGGTGAGCACCTCCGGGGAGGGAGCGGGAGCGCCGGGCGCCCGGTTGGCACTGTGGGCCGACAACGCCTTGAGCACCGCCTGCCGGAAGGCCACCAACGGGTCGTTTTTTTCAACGCGCTCCACGATCTTCCCGATCGCAGGAAGCACCGTTGGATCGTCGGAATTCCGGAAGCGCCCGGCGATCATCCGATCGGTCGCCGGATCGGGACGGGGATCGTTGCCCTGCCGCACGATGAGCTGATGGACCCCCTCCTGATCCTTGAGCATGCTCAGGAGCGGGAGACACCATCTGCGCTCCACTTCCTTTTTCTCCAGAAGAGCCCGCAGTTCCCGGTGAAACGCCGCCGTCTCGTCCCCCGCTTCCGCGAGGTGCGCCAACAGGAAAATCGCCCGGAGCGACGCACGTTCCTCCGGAGTCCCCCGGGTCGTTGCCCCGCTGTTCATCCAGCGGCCGAAACCGAAGCTGCTCCGCGACGCCTGAAGCTGCTGCAACGTATTCCGGGCCTCGTAGTAGAGCTGCGTCAAGGCCTGGAACTGATCCACGGCGGCCTGCTCGTCGTCCCGGGGCGGCGGCATGACGGCGGCGATCGCTCCTTGCAGGTCGGCTGCCTCCAATGCCGTCCAAAGCTCCCGCGCGGCATCCGCGAATTTCCCCTGCCGCATCCGGAGTTCGGCGATTTCGATCCGCAGCGAAGGATCGGTCGCCGAAGCCGCGATTTCATCGAGCAGCGGGTCGCACGCCTCTTCCATTCCCGCGTTCAACATCGCCGCCAGCACCGGGCTCCACGCCGCCGGGTCCTTGACGATTTCAGGGCGGACCATCGCCAGTTCCGCTTCGACGGCCGCGGCATCGCCAGACTGGATCTGCCGGGCCAGAAGCGCGGCGCGGCGGGCGGGGGAGGGGTCGAGCGCGACCAGCCGCCTGCTCAGGCGAAGCCCTTCCTCCGCATCGCCCCCGCGATCCGCCAGATCAAGCAGGCGTTCCACGGCGGCCACGTTGTCGGGGCTGTGCCCGAGGCTGCGGGAAAGCTCCTCCCGGGCGGAGAGATAGTCGTTTTGCAGCAGGTAAATCTCGGCGAGGTAGACGCCGTAGCGCGCGCCCCCTTCCTCCTTCGCCTGTTTCTCGCGAAGGGAGGCGACCAGATCCTCAAGCCCTCCGGACTGAAGGGCGTGCTGGATCTGTTGCCGGAAAATTTCGAGCCGGCGACTTTCGTTTTTTTCGCCTTCAAAGGCCTCCTGCAAGACCTGCGCCGCCTCCCCGGAAAGCCCCTGGAGGGTCAGGAGACTGGAAAGCTGCAAGCGCAACGCAGTCGGCTCTTCGACGTAACGGATCGCGTCGCGCAGGCGGCGGGTCGCCTCCTCGTACTTCCCGGCCTGCGTGGCGAGGTCGGTATAAAGGAGGTAGAGCGAAGCGTCCGCCGGGGAGCGTTCGATGAGCTGCTCGAGAAGCTGCAACCCTTCCGCGCTCCTTCCCGCGTTCGCCTCAATGCGGGCTGCGGCGCGCAGGCTTTCCCCGGCGAGACGCGGATCGGCCGTAGCCACGGCCTTGAGCGCGGCGACCTGTTCTTCGGCGGTGCCGAAGGCTTCGGCGAAAGCGGCGGCGGCACGCGCGGTGCGGACCGGGTTGCTTTCGGCTTCCAGCGCGGCGAGCGCCCTCCCGGCGACCGCTTCCTCTTTGGCGGAGAGGGCGAGATGGAAAAGGACCACCGCATCAGACCCCTGCCCGGGGTGCTCCTTGAGCCGCGCTTCCCGGTTCCGCAGCGCCGCCTGCACCGCGTCGGTTTCGATGGAAGCGACGTAGCGCCGGACCGCTTCCTCCGCGAAAAACTCGTTGGGCGAAGCGTGGTAAACTTGCGGGAAATATTGGTCGATCGCTTTCCGGTCTTTGGCATCAAACGCTTGTCGCCAGGCAAGCTGGAGGAGGTCGTAATCCCTGGGAAAAAGCTCCGCGCCGCGCCGGGCGGTGGCGCGCGCTGCCTCGGTCCATTCCATCCGTTCCTGGGCACGGGCGAGCGCCAGATAGTCCGCCGCCGCCTCGCGACCGGGGGCGACCAGCCCGGCAACGATCTCCTGCGCCGCCCCGGAGTCCCCCTTTTTCTCGTAAAGCCCGGCCAGGCGCACGCGCGCATCGGCGGCCTCCGGTTGAAGGGCGACGATCCGCCGCCATTGCGCCCCGGCTTCGTCGGCAAGATCGCGGGCGGCGAGGAGTTCCGCCAGTTGGGCGATCCGGGCGACATCGGCGGAGCCTTCCGGGGCGATCCGTTGCCACGTGGCAAGAGCCGCCTGCCGCTCTTCGGGCTTTCCGCCGGTTTCAAACGCCTTCCACTGGAGTTGACCGAGCAGAAGCAGCGCCTCCAGCGGGGCGTCGTCGGGCCGGGCGACCTCTTTTGCTTCCGCCAAGGCTTCGTCATGGCGTTGCATCCGGCCCAACTGCCGGATGAGCGCGATCCGCAACCCGGTGTTGCCCGGGGCGAGTTCGGCGGCCTTGCGGAGACTGGCTGCGGCCTCCTCTTCCCTGCCGAGTTCCTGCTCGACCGCCCCTTTCGCGGCGAACGCCTGGTGATCGAGCGGCGCGGCAGCCGTCCGGCGTTCGTAGTACACGAGCAGACCGGGGAGGTCGTCCTTGCGCCGGAAAAGTTCCTCGATGCGACCCCGTGTCTCGCGCGCAATCCAGCTTCCCTCACTGGTTTCCTCCAGCGCCTTTTCATAAATCGCGACCGCTTCGTCGGTTTTCCCGTCGAGTTCAGCGGTGCGCGCCAGCCGCAGCGAAGCGGCGATCCTCCGGAACGGATCGTGTTCGCTCCGGTCGCGGAGGAGCGTCAGCGTGGTGCGGGCCTCATCATAACGACCGGCGGCGATAAACGCTTCCCCGGCTTCCTCCAGCACGTAAAGGTCTTCCGGGAACCGCTGGATCGCTTCGCGCCAGACGCCCAGCGCCTTTTCGTCGTCAAACGCCCGCTGGTGAAGCAACGCGAGCGAACGCATCAGTTCCATCCGGTCGACCGGTGCGAGGGTTTCCGAGGCGAGCGCCTGTTCGTACGCCTTGAGCGCTGCTGGAAAATCGCCTTCGGTCGTCTCCAGCGCCGCCAGCAGCCGCGCCGCCTGCGCGGGGTCCCCTGCGGCGAGGGCCTTGCGATACCACTCCCGCGCCCGGTCGGGTTGACGCAACCGTTCAGCCAGCAGCCCCTGGATGATCTGGAAAGCCTGTTGGGAAGTGCCCGGCTTTGCAGCGGCTTCTTCCCACCGTTTTTCCAGAACCTCGAGCCCGCCCCCCTCGGTGGAATACCACTCCACGACGCGATCAAACGCTGTCCCCGGTCGCGGCGACCCGATGAGCATCGTCTCGTAGCGGTCCGCCAGTTCGCGGGTGATTTCGGTTTCAGCATCGGCCGTTCCGGTCTGAAGCCAGAACGAGGAAAGGAGGATCGGGAGAAGGGAGAAGGTACGTTTCATGAGAAATTAAGTTTGGGGCCAGCGCCGGAGACCGACATCGCCGACAAAAAGGAGCAGGGCCGACAAGGCGAGCCACGGCCAGAGTTCCCATTCCCGGGCCGCCGTGCGCTCTTCGTCGCGGAAGAGGGTGGCCGGGTCGGGGGAGAGCCTGCCGCCGGTTTCCCGGGCCAGCGCGCCGAGGAACTGCGTATCGGGCGGTTCCAGCAGGAACTCTCTGGAGAAACCGCGCGTCACCGTAAAAAACCGGGAGTCGAGCGGGCCGTCGGGCTGGTTGAGTTGCATTTGCCCGGAGTAGATCCCCGGTTGAGCCGTTTGAAAACGGGCGATCCAGCGGCCCGGGACGCTCTTTTCCATCGGAAGCGCCCGGACACCCCCCTTCGGGTCGGCAAGACGGATGGAGGCTTCCACCCCGGCGGGGAACCCTTGTTGCGGGTCGAGCGCGTCGACCGTCACCTGCACGGCCCCGTCGCGTTCCTCGACCGCCAGTTCCGAGAAACCGAGCGAAGCCGGTCGGCTGATCCGCCGGAGAAGCTGCCCCCAGAATTTTCCGAACCCCGGCCAGCGCAGCCACTCGACGGCCCAGCGGTTGCGCGCGTCGGAGGTGAACGCCGCAGCGGTCCCGAGTCCGAAACGCCAGGTGGTCAGGAGCGGATCGCCCCGCTCGGAAAGGAGCCATGTTTCAGAGGTCGGTTTTGGCTTGGTGCGGACGTAACCGAGGAGAAACGGCGTGTTGCTCCATTCGATCCCTTCCAGGAAATCGACCGCGCGGATCGGCTTCGCGAGAAACGGAAACTCCTGGATGGCCGATTTCGAGGCGGTCATCGTCTCCTTGGTGAAAATCTGCGGCACCGTCGCCGGGTCGATCGCTTCATAATACCGGCCATTGCCCCATTGGGCGATCTGTGAAAGGAGATTGCCGTCGGCCCCGCTCCCCATCCCGACGGAACTGACGGTGATCCCGTTGCGCGCCATCTGCGTGGTGAGTTCGTAAAACGGCCCATCCTGCGACATCCCGTCGGTCAGCAGGATGACATGCTTGAGCTTGGCGGAATTGCCGCTGAGCTGGCGCAACGCTTCTTCCATCGCCGGGGCGAGGTTCGTCCCTCCGTCGGCGGTGATCGAGGCGATCCCGGCGGCAACGGAACCGGAGTTTCCGGCAGGTTGAAGCGGCACGATCAGGTAGGGCGCGCCATCAAAGGCGATGACCGAGATGTAGTCGCGCGGCCCGAGCAGGTCGGCGCTTGCCTTGGCGGCCGCCTTGGCGAGTTCGATGTTCTCCCCTGCCATGCTGCCGCTCCGGTCGATCACCAGCACCAGCGCGAGCGAGGGGGTCTCCTCTTCCTTCTGGAAATCGCAACTCACCGGCAGGATTGCTTCGATCGGGGTGCGGAAATAACCGCCGAGGCCGTACGCCTGATCGCCCCCCAGCATCAGGAAACCGCCGCCGAAATCGCTGACGTAGATGGAAAATAGCTCCATCTGCGTGCGGCTCAGGGCCGAAGCGGCCAGATTGTCGAAGATCACGGCATCGAAGTTTTGCAGATCGCTCATCTCCGTCGGGCATCCTTCTCCCGGGCGGACACTCAACCCGATCCCTTCCTGACGCAACGCCCATTCGAGGTAGCGGGCGGAGTCGGGGCGGTCGGTCAGCAGCAGCACGCGCGAAGCACCTTCCGAGATCACCGCCGTCCCGGCCTGGTTGTTTTCCGAAAGGGTATCCTCCGCGGCGCGCACGCCGACTTCGTAATGGAGCAGCTTGTCCCGCCCGGCCCGTTGTTCGAACCGGACGTGGTTCGCGCCGACCGTCCGTTCCATGCGGCGTGTGGCAACCCGGACGCCGTTGCGGAAGAGATCGACCTCCGCCGGACCGGCGCGGGTGCTCTGGATGACGGCCTCCACCGAAAGCGGTTCATCCACCCGGACCACGGCGGGAGCGGTCACCTCGCGGACCAGCACTTCGGGGCGGTCCGGCGGTGCGACGGGGACGGCCTGCACGCGGATGTCGTTGGCTTTAAGCGCGGCGGGATCGACTTCACCCCCCGTGGCCACCCCGTCGGAGAAGAGGACGACCGTTTTCACCCGCCCGGGCCGGAAACTGGCTGCGGCGAGCGAGAGCGCGGTGTCGATCCGCGTCTCCCGGGGGTTGATCCGCTCGCGATCCGTCGCCTTGAGCGCTTCGAGGGAAGGGGCGACCTCTCCCCTCCCTCCAAACCCGAGCCACGCCGTTTCCGCCCCGGCGAGATCGGCCCCCGCCACGAACGCTTCCGCAGCCGCGAGGGCGGCGTCGTCAAGGCTCAGGCTCCGGTCGACCACAAAAAAGACCTCCTGCCGGTCGGTTCTGGCGCGCCAGCGCGGTTCGGCCAAGGCGAAGATCACGATCGCCACGATCGCCGCCCGGGTCAGGAAAGCGGCCAGCCGACGCTTCCCGCGCAGCGGGGCAATCGAGCGGCGATGCCACCACCAGAGGAGCGGGAGCAGAAGCCAGAGCAGCAACGCCGCGGGACGTACGATTTCGAGGTTCAATCCGTGATCCTCCGGTGATAGCTCCACCACTCCAGCATCAAAAGGGCCGCCGCGATCAGCAGCGCCCACCACCAGCCGGGAAAAACAGGCCATCTCGCGATCGCCCCGCTCTCGCCCCCCTCAACCCCCCGGGCGACCGGTTGCAGTTCGGACTCCACCCGGCCCGGCAGCCTCGCCGCCCCCGCGCCGGTTGCCGGGTCGGGGCGCAACGACTGGAGCAGGTTCCCCATGAAAACGGGAAATGCGGTGCGAAGGGGGAGATCCGACTTCGCGGGATCAAACCCGAGCACCAGCCAGCGCGGGGCGCGGTCCCACTGCCCGAAGATCAACGGATGTTCCAGGCTGGCGGCGATCGTTTCGCTCCCGGGAGCCGCCTGCCACTCCCCGGCTTCGTCGATCGCCACCTGCGCAAAGCCGGTGTGGCGCAGGAGCCGCGACATCTTGCGCAGATCGGTCACCGGAGCCTCCTTCAGCGTCCCCCGCCGTTCACCCCAGAACCCGCTCCGGTCGGGATGCAGCAACAGTGTCGCTACGGAAGGAGGTTCGGCAGGAAGGTTTTCGCCCCGGGTAATCACGAGATCGGTCCCGTGGGGAAGGGCGGGAGGGAACGCGTCGACCCGGCTCCATTGTACCAGCGGCACGGCGTCGAGAACGGCTTCGAGGAACGGGTCCGCCGGGCCGACGAGGAGGATGCGGACCGGCCGGAGCGCTTCGAGCCGGGCGGTCGCTTCGTTGTCGATGGCGAGACGGTCGCCGGGATCGGCTTTCAGTACCGCCGTGAAAACCGCCCCCGCTTCCGTGCTGCCGCGCCAGCTTTTCTGCCAGAGGCGGCCCGGTTCGATCCCGACGGGGGCGAGGTCCATCGGCTCTCCGTCGCGGCGCAACTCCAGCGTGCCGGAAAACCGGTCCGTGGCGGTGACTTCGGCATCCAGTTGCCAGTCGCCGGGAGCCACGGGCGAACGGCGGATGGCAAAAAGGGTAAGCCCGGCATTCTGCGGCGGCCCGGCATCGACCCCGTAAAGCAAGGCCCCGGGAGGAAGCGTTTCCTTGGCATCGGGCGGCCAGACGGCATCGGAAAAAACCGCCACTTCGGCCCCTTCCCGCAGGGCGGCGAGTTGCGCTGCCAGTTCAAGGGCGGCGCCCGGGTGGGTGGCGGTGGAACGGACTTCAAGAGCGGCGGCGGCTTCGCGCAATTCCCGCTGGCTGGAACTCCAGCCGTGGATGATCCGGGGCGGATCTTCGGCGCTGACGATCGCCATTTCATCTTCCACCCTCAGTTGCGCAATGGAGCGCCGGAGGTTTGCCGAGGCTTCCTCCCAGCGGGAAGGCGACGGGTGGCGGGCCTGCATGCTCGCGGAAGGGTCGATCACCGCCACCGTGCGGCGCGGCGGATGCTGCTCCCAGTCAAAGGCGGGGCGCGCGAGCGCGGCGAGCAGCAGGGCGAAGATCAACAATTGCGCGGCGAGCGACAACCAGCGGCGGAGTTTGCGCCAGAAGGGCGAGTTTTCAAGGCGCGGCTTGAGCTGCTCCCAGAAAAGGAGCGTGCTGACCGGGCGGCGACGCTGGCGGGTTTTGAGGAGGTAAAAGGCGACGATCGGCAAGGCGAGAAGCCCGAGCCACGCCGCCGGGGCAAAAAGAAAGGTCATCGCACGAACCCTCCTTCCAGCAGGGAACGCCGGAGGATCTCCTCCGCCGGTTCGGTCGCCAGCGCCTGAAGGAGCGGGATGCCGTGCCGGTGGCAGTAACGGGTCAGTTCCTCCTCATAGGCGCGGACGGCCTGCGCATAGGCCGCGGCGGCGGCGCGATCGACGATCATCGTTTTGGTCGCGCCGGTTTCGACCTCCTCGTACTCGAACTCGCCCAATTCGCCCGCCGCCAGTTCGTCGGGGTGGCGGATCTGGACCAGCGCGATCTCGTGCCGTGCATAACGGAGGCGGTCGAGGGCCAGAAAAGCATCTTCTGCGGTCGCTCCCCAAGCGTCGGTGATCCAGAGGACCAGCCCGCGACGGGGCCGTGTGGCGAGCCAGCGGGTGACATTGGCGGAGAGTTCGCCCGGCCCGGCGGCGGTGGTGCACCCCTCCAGATAACGCAGGAGGGGAAGAAAGTGAGCGCGGCCCCGGCTCGGCGTCCAGGGGCGTTGCGCATGCGGCCCGAGGGGGCCGATCCCGGCGCGGTCGAGGTTCGCCAGGGCAAGATAGGCCAACCCGGCGGCGAGGCGGCGGGCGAGGTCAAACTTCGGCGGATCGCCCCACTGCATCGAAGCGGTGCAGTCGAGCAGGAGGTGAACATGCAGGTCTTCCTCTTCCTCAAAAAGTTTCAGGAGCAGGTGGCGGTGGCGTGCGTAGACGCGCCAGTCGATCCCGCGAAGATCGTCGCCGGGGCTGAACGGGCGGTAATCGGCAAACTCCAGCCCGGAACCGCGCCTGACGCTGCGCCGCTCCGCACGCATCCGCCCGCGCGCGATCTGCCGCGCGAGCAGGTGAAGGCCCTCGAGCTTCCGGAGGAAAGCTGGCGCAAAGAGTTCCGTCACGGCATCAACCCCGGTGGGGATTTATTCGGCCTCCTTCGCCCATTGATCGCGGCACGCCGAGAGCACCCCGTCCAGCACGGCGTCGGCTGTGAGGCCGTCGGCCTGCGCTTCGAAGTTGAGCATCATCCGGTGTCGTAAAACGGGATGAGCCACGGCGGCCAGGTCTTCCGAAGCGACATGAAAACGGCCCTTGAGTGCCGCGACGATCCTCGCGGCGGCAAGGCACGCCTGCCCCGCACGCGGGCTCGCGCCGTAGCGGACGTAACGCTTCACCTCCGGGGTGGCATACGGCGAACCGGGGTGGGTGGCCATGACCAGCCGCACCGCCCGCTGGCGTAGCGTGGCCGTGGCGGGGAGCGCGGCTGCGGTGGCGCGCATTTCGAGCAGGTCTTCGCCGGTGAGAACGGCCGGCATCGTTCCGGACCCGGCCGGGGGGAGTTCCAGGATGCGGGTGAACTCTTCCTCCCCGGGATACGGCACCAGCAACTGGAAAAAGAAGCGGTCCATCTGCGCTTCCGGCAACGGGTAGGTTCCCTCCATCTCCAGCGGGTTTTGCGTGGCGAGGACAAAGAACGGCTGCGGCAGGGGCCGCGTCTCCCCGCCGACGGTCACCTGCCCTTCCTGCATCGCTTCGAGCAGGGCGGATTGCGTTTTCGGCGTTGCGCGGTTGATCTCGTCCCCGAGCAGCACGTTGCAGAAGATCGGCCCCGGTTCGTAGCGGAACTGATGCTGCCCGCGGCCATCTTCGAGCAGGAGCGTGGAGCCGAGGAGATCGGAGGGCATCAGGTCGGGCGTAAACTGCACCCGTTGAAACTTCAGGTGCAGGGCGGAAGCAATCGTTTTGACCAGCAGGGTCTTCCCGAGCCCCGGCACCCCTTCCAGCAGGACGTGGCCTCCTGCGACCATCGCCATGACGGCGTACCGGATCACCTCCTCCTGCCCGACCATGGAGCGGGAGATCGCCTCCTCAAGGGTCTGGAAACGTTGTTGGAAAAGGGCGATGGCGGCTTCGGGAGAAGAGGCGGCGGAGGAGGGGGGAGCTTCAATCATGGTGCGGAAGAGGGCGGATGCGTTCGAAATAGGTACGAATGACCCGGCGATGGGCCAGCGGGAGATTTTCGTCGGCCACGGCTTTTCTGGAAAGCTCGACGTAATCGGAGAAACGGGTCGGTTTCGTTGCGGCCTGTACCGCGCCGGAACCGCTGGAGGCCGAAAGCGTCCCGGTCTCCGACTCGCCTTCCCCGATCGTTCCGGTGAGCGCTTCTTCGCGGGTGGCTTCGGCGAGCCGGGTCGCTTCCCCCTGAGCCTGACCGGTCGTCCCGCTGCCGGGTTGAGGGCCGTTGCACGCCAGACAGAGCGAGGGAAACGGGTTCTCCCGAGGGTTTTCCCCCGTGAGGCGGCGACGCAGGGTTTCCAGTTGTTGCCGGGCGAGGCCCGCCATCCGTCCCCGGTTCTGCCGCCGGGCCTCTTGGGCGAACTCGTTGCGCAAGGTCTTCGTCGGCGCGACGAGATCACGCTGCGGGATCGACTCCTTCTTCGCGCCCGCAGTCGCGGCGAGCTGCTCCAGTGCCCGGGAAAGGTTTCCATGGCCGTTCCGGCGGGCGGCCAGCGATTGGGTGGCGAGCATTTCGGCAACGGCGGCATCGCGGCGCAGGGCGGCGCGGGCATCAGGCTCGCTCTCCAGTTGCGAGACCCGCTCTCCCGCCTCCCGGGCTGCGGCGTCGAAGTCGCCCCGGCGCAGGGCGGCCCCGAGCGCGCCCATTCCCTCAAAAGCCTCCAGAACCTCGGCCATCGCCTCGGCCTGGGAGGAGATCCCGTCGCTCCGGACGGCGCTTTCCATGGCGGCCATCGCTTCGTCGATCCGGTTCATCTCCAGCATCGCCTCCATCGGGTCCCGCGCCTGAAGCGCTTCCTGAAGCCGGGCCGCTTCGGTGAAAAGTTGCTTCAGTTCGGTGTCGTCGGTCAGTTCCACGAAGCCTTTCCAGTCTTCAAACAGTTCAAGGGAGAGCGCCTGCCGCTCCTGCCGCGCCGCCCCCTCTCGCGCCAGCGCGGCGGTCTGCTTCTGCCATTGAACCCAGCCGACAGCCCCGATGCCGAGGGTGAGAAGCAGCGTCGCCGCCCCCGTCAGGAGCGTCGGGCGCGGGATCGGCACCGGCCAGGCGGTCCTGGCGTCGAGGGTGGCGAGCCGGTCGTGACTTCTCTGCCAACTGGCGCGATGCCATGCCTCTTCCTGCGCCGGCCATTCCGCAAGGGCCAGCAGATCGTCGGGAAGGTTCAGGATGGCATCGACCCGCCTGGCCAGCACGCCGGGCGGAGGGCGTCGGCGATAAACCGCTCCGAGAAAACCGATCGCCGCCATCCAGCAGACCGCCACCGCGATCGCCATGGCGACGAGCAAGGGCCGGGGAGGCGAAAAAATCACCAGCACGGCGAGAAAAAGAAGCATCGCCAGCCCAAGCGCCCGGGCGACAGGCAGCGCCGCCCTGACCAGGCGTTCCTTTTGCCAGCGGCCAAGCCATTCCACCAATCCTGGTAACGGGGGATGATTCATTTCACGCTCCGGCTCCCCTCCTGAGATCACCTTCTCGACTTCGGGGGGCAGGTGCATCGCGACTTCAGATGATGATCCCATCATCAGTCCGTCCCGGGGAGTTGAACCACAGCGTCTAAACGATTTGCACTCCCTGGTCAAGCCGCGGGTGGTCGGGCGCGTGCCGGGGATGCGATCTCGTTTGCGTTCCGTCCCGTCGCAGGTTTTAATGAAGGGGCTTCCCACACCTTATGACCACCTCCTCCCCTGCCGCTTCGACCTCCCCACGGGTTGGTCACTACCGTTGGGTGATTTGTGCGCTCCTTTTTTTCGCGACCGCGATCAACTACATCGACCGACAGGTTTTCAGCATCCTCGCGCCCAAGTTGCAGGAGGTGATCGGGTGGAGCGAGATCGAGTATGGCTATATCGTGCTTTCCTTTCATATCGCCTACGCCATCGGCCTTCTGGGAATGGGGAGCCTGATGGACCGGATCGGGACGCGTAATGGCTTCTCGCTGGCGATCTCTTTCTGGAGCCTTGCCGCGATGGCCCATGCACTGGCGCGGTCGGCGGTCGGGTTTGGCGTTGCCCGGTTTGCGCTCGCACTCGGGGAGGCGGGCAACTTTCCCGGAGCGGTCAAAACCATCGCCGAGTGGTTTCCCAAAAAGGAACGCGCTCTGGCAACGGGGATCTTTAATTCCGGCTCCAACGTCGGCGCCATTGCCGCGCCGCTCCTGGTCCCTTTCATCGCCGTCACGCTCGGCTGGCAATGGGCTTTCATCCTCATCGGCGCGCTCGGTTTCGTCTGGCTGGTGTTATGGCGGGTCTTTTACCGCAAGCCGGAGGAACACCCGCATCTTTCACCCGGCGAACTGGCCTATATTCAAAGCGATCCGGCGGAGCCGACCGCCACCATCCCGTGGGTCCGTCTCTGGCCGCACCGCCAGACTTGGGCTTTCTCCCTCGGAAAGTTCATGACCGATCCCGTCTGGTGGTTCTTTCTCTTCTGGTTGCCGAAGTATTTTTCGGAAACCTATGACCTTGAACTGAGCGGATTGGCGTTGCCGCTGGTCGTGATCTATATCGCCGCCGATGTCGGCAGCATCGCGGGCGGCTGGATTTCGTCCGCGCTCATCAAACGCGGCCACACCGTCAATGCGGCACGCAAGAGCGCCATGCTGATCTGTGCGCTCTGCGTGGTCCCGATGGTCTTCGCCGGGTGGGTGCACCATCTCTGGGGCACCGTCGCCCTCATCAGCCTCGCGGCGGCGGCTCATCAGGGGTGGTCGGCCAATCTTTATACACTGGTTTCCGATACGTTTCCCCGGCGCGCCGTCGGTTCGGTGACGGGGATCGGCGGCATGGCGGGAGCCGTGGGCAACATGGTCGCTTCCGCAGCCATCGGCTACCTCCTCTTTTTCACCAACAATAACTACAGCCCGCTGCTCACCATCTGCGCCTTTGCCTACCTCGCCGCCCTCGGGGTCATTCACTGGCTGGTGCCAAGGCTCGAACCGGCCCGGCTGGAAGGGGAAGAAGCCGCATGAGCCGCCGGAAGGTTCGCACCTTGCTCCCATGCCCCCACCCGTGAAGAGCCAACTATTCTGAAGCGTCGCTCTCCTTCTCCAGCCACTGCGAGCGCAGAAAATGCGCCCCCATCTTCGGCCTCCGGTCGCGGGTGAAGACGCCCTTGAAATTCATGCCCCCGGCGCGGCTGGTCCCCTGGCCGGTCTTGAAATCGGCGAAGTTCCAGACGTGCATCCCTGCCATGAATGGCCGACCGGAGGCCACATCAAGGTAGCGGCGAAGGTACTCCACCTGGTATTCCTCGCTCCACATTTCCGGCGGCTGGTTGTGGACGCCGGGCATGGTGTCGGTGCCAAACTCCGCGAGGATGATCGGCTTGCCGAACTTTGCGTGCAGGGCGTCGAGTTCATCGGCCAGCATCCCGGCCCCCGCATCGAGTTGCCCGCCCGCAACGTACCACCCGTAGTAACGGTTGATCGCGATCACGTCAAAAAGGTCGAGCCATTCGTCCGGGCCGCCCTGAACGCCGACCAGTGTCACCGGCCGGGTCGGGTCGAGGCGGCGGGTCTCCGCAAGCATCTCCCTGAAGAATTTCATGCCCGCTTCCGTTGCCTGCGGCACCGGCCCGCCGCGCCCCAGAAGCGGCCCGGCCATCGGTTCGTTGGCCACCGACCACAGGATGGTGCTCGGGTGGTTCTTGTCGCGGGCGATCAATTCGCGGATCTGTTGTTTGCATTGGAGAAGGCGCGCCGCCGTTGCCTCCGGCGGGTCTTCAAAGTTCAGACCGACGGCGGGGATTTCGTTGATCACGAGAAACCCGAGCCGGTCGGCAAGTTGCATCACTTCCTCGGCATACGGGTAGTGTGACGTGCGCAACGAATTCGCGCCGACCCACTTCAATAACTCGAAGTTGCGAACCCAGACGGGCAGGTCCAACCCCCGGCCATGGATCGGAAAATCTTCGTGCATCCCGAAACCTTTCAACCGGATCGGCCGGCCGTTGAGCAGGATGCGGTCGCCCTGTACCGCAATGGTGCGGATGCCGACATCGAGCGTATAGCCATCGGTCGCCTTCCCGTTTTCGACAAGCGTCACGGTCATCGGGTAGAGATGGGGGTCCGACGGGCTCCAGAGCCGGGCGTCCGGGACCTTCAGGGTCGCCTCCGCCAAACCGTCGCGGAAGGTCAGCGCTGCTTCGATCTCACCGAGCCGCACCTTGCCTTCTTCCGGGGAAGCCCCGGCGGCAACCACCGTGACGCGCACCACACCCTCCTTGCCGTCGATGGAAGTCACCGCGGTGATGTCGTCAATATGCGCAGCCGAAGGAACGGAGTAGAGCACCACGGGCCGGTGCAGGCCCGAGTAGGGAAAGAAATCGTACGTCGTCAGCGGATAACCCCCCAGCACCCCGGCCACACCCCCGCCGCTCGTCCCGGGCCCGGGTGGAACGCGTCCGAGCAGTTGTTTGTTTTCAACCGCGATGGCGATGACGTTTTCCTTGTCCCAGACCAGTTGCTCCGAGACATCCACCACGAACGGCAGGTGCCCGCCGAGATGTTCGGCCACCTTTACGCCGTTTACCCAGACTTTCGCGGCATAGTTGGCCGAGCCCACGCGGACAAAGACGCGTTGCCCGCGCCAGCCGGAGGGCGCGCTGAATTCCCTGCGATACCACGCAAGATCGAGATAGTTCTTCGCATCGTCAAAGAGATCGTTCCAACTGCACGGGACCGGAATCGGGCGCGGTGCGGGCAGTTGGTTGAACCACCCGTTCGCTTCGCCTTCCTCTTTGGGGTCGGGCTGAAACTGCCAGAGCCCGGAGAGATCAAGGACGTTGCGATACCGGTTCTGTTGCGGGTGGAGAAGCCCGCCGGAGTGGGGTGTGGAGGCCGTCGGGCCGGATTGCGCGCGCAGCGTGGCGGTCACCGTCAGAAGGACGGTCGCGACAAGAGCGAATTTTTCAACCAAAGGTGTCATGATGATTCGGCTTTGTTCTTGACCCGCCGTAGCGCGGTCTAGTGTGCCGTTAGCTTAGTTCTTTACTTAATTTTGTGATACCTGTTATGATTGACCTCATGAGAAGAGGACGACCAGCCCAACGGCCCAAATTGAGCGAAGAAGAACGCGCAGAGCTACTT
>Ga0182739_1000443_pt1 | contig 54811 bp, 49 predicted proteins | sample eDN5th30CBELigBY_FD_128873 | JGI IMG/M metagenome (GOLD analysis project Ga0182739, IMG submission 128873) | Enriched backyard soil microbial communities from Emeryville, California, USA - eDNA 5th pass 30_C BE-Lig BY (version 2) (version 2) | ecosystem: Environmental > Terrestrial > Soil >... | reverse complement strand
CCGGTAGGTATGCTCGTAAATCGAGAAGAATACGTCTGGATGCCGGTAGGTATGCTCGTAAATCGAGAAGAATACGTCTGGATGCCGGTAGGTATGCTCGTAAATCGAGATGAATACGTCTGCCCGTCTGCATGGCAGTATACTGATCGCGTAACGGTAAAACCTTACCTTAAAATTGCTCAATTTGCTCCAAAATGGGTTGTAGCGGTAAAACCTACCCTTGCGTCAGCTCGTCTGCAAGTAATATAATGTTTTTCTTGAAATTAACGGTAACAACTTCCTCTAAATGCCCTCCTGTCGAATAATACGCGAAATAACGGTACAAATTTCCTCTAAGTGGAGCACGCTAATCAAAATAAATTACTGTCCATCAACAAAGCAACTAAAGCAACAAAGCAACTAAAGCAACTAAAGCAACAAAGCAACAAAGCAACAAAGCAACTAAAGCAACAAAGCAACAAAGCCTCAAGCAACAAAGCCCTAGCTACTCCAGCTCCTCCCGCATGCGGCGAACGGAGCGGCGCGGGATGAATTCCGCGGGCAGCACGAGCTTCTTCCATGGAGCAGCAGGGGTTTCCTGCTCTTGAATGCGCTCAACTAACAGCTGGACGCCTAAATAGCCGAATTGATAGGCTTGCTGAGCGGCAACCGTCATGAACGGATCGATGTCGGAGTAGGGGCCAAAATCGTCCATGCAGACGATGGACAGATCGTCCGGCACCTTCAAGCCGCGTTTACGAAGAAGCGATATCACCTCAACCGCCAGCAAATTATTGCCGGCGATCATTGCTGTAGGAAGCGGGTCCATTGCATCTATCCACTGCTCCATCTCACTTAAGTCATGCTGCGTGCCGAAGCTGGTCTCATAAATGCAGCTTTCATCGTACGACAAGTCATTCAGCTTTAGCGCTTCTTGATAGCCCTGCAGACGAAGGCGCGCGCTTGAGATCGATGAGGAGCCGTTTATCATAGCTATGCTGGTATGTCCCATATCAATTAAATGCTGAACGAGCTGTCGCGCGCCTTCCTTGCTGTCGCCGAGCACGATATCGCAATCCATGCCGGGTACCTCGCGGTCAAGCAGGACAAACGGCACTTTATACTTCCGAAGTGACTCCAGATTAGGCAAGGACGGGTCACCCGCAGGAGCGAACAGTACGCCGTCTACCCGCGTTGTCAAAATAGTCGTCACATAGTCGGATTCTTTGTCAATGCTCTCGTCGCTGTTGCCGAACAGCAGGCGGTAGCCGTATTTTTTGGCAGCATCCTCAGCGCCTCGCGACAAAGTCGTATAGAACGGGTTCATAATGTCGGTTATGAGCAGGAACAGCAGCTTTGTCTGCTGCAGCACGAGGCTGCGAGCGGCATGATTCGGGACATAATTCAATTCCTCCATCACCTTCGTAACCTTTGCTCTCGTCTTATCGCTTATTTTCCCCGTGTTATTGATAACTCTGGATACCGTCATAGCAGATACATTCGCTTTGGCGGCAATATCATAGATCGTAACCATTTATGCCTCTCCTTGTACGTAAATCATAATGCTATCTTACATAAAAGAATGCATTGACAGCAACTGGTTTTGTTGATAATTTAATGTTATCGATAACATTATATCAAATAAATGATCTGGAGGTTGTACAAATGACAGACATTAGTGCTCGTTATGCAAGCGGCTTTCCTAAGATAGGCATCCGACCAACGATAGACGGCAGACGCAAAGGGGTTCGCGAATCGTTAGAGGAGCAGACGATGAATATGGCTATCGCTACCGCTAAGCTGTTGACCGAAAACTTGCGTTATCCGAATGGCGAGCCGGTTGAGTGCGTCATTGCGGATACGACCATTGGCGGGGTAGCTGAGGCCGCTGCTTGCGCGGATAAATTTATTAAAAGCGGCGTAGGCGTGTCCATTACGGTTACACCATGCTGGTGCTATGGGACAGAAACGATGGATATGGATCCCGCTATTCCTAAGGCGGTATGGGGCTTTAACGGTACAGAGCGCCCGGGCGCAGTTTATCTGGCAGCGGTATTGTCCGGCTATGCTCAGAAGGGACTTCCGGCGTTTGGCATATATGGTGAACAGGTACAGGATGCGGGCGATACGTCAGTTCCTGAAGACGTTATCGGTAAACTGCTCGGGTTCGCCAGAGCGGCGCTGGCAGTGGCGTATATGAAGGGCAAGTCCTATTTGTCAATGGGTTCAGTGTCGATGGGCATCGCCGGTTCTATCGTTAATGATTCATTCTTCCAGCAATATCTGGGCATGCGCACGGAATATATTGATATGTCTGAGTTTGTGCGACGTATGAATGAAGGCATTTATGATGAGACGGAATTTGAGAAAGCGCTCGCATGGGTGAAAGAGAACTGCATCGAAGGACCGGACAATAATCCGGAGCATTTGCAAACCTCGCGTGAGAAGAAGGACAAGGACTGGGAGACTGTTGTCAAAATGACGCAAATTACCCGTGACCTTATGGTCGGCAATCCGCGTCTTGCTGAGCTCGGCTTTGGCGAAGAGGCGATGGGTCATAACGCGATTGTCTCAGGCTTCCAAGGGCAGCGACAATGGACGGATCACTTCCCTAACGGCGACTTCATGGAAGCGATGCTGAACTCATCCTTTGACTGGAACGGCATTCGCGCGCCTTATATTGTTGCAACAGAGAATGACAGCCTGAACGGCACTGTCATGCTGTTCGGCAGCTTGCTTACGAATACAGCGCAAATTTTCGCTGATGTTCGCACTTACTGGAGCCCTGAATCGGTTGAACGCGTAACTGGCTATAAGTTGGAGGGACTTGCAGCAGGGGGGATTTTGCATTTGCTTAATTCCGGATCTGCCACGCTGGACGGAACTGGCGAGCAGACAGAAGACGGCAAGCCGGTTATGAAGCCTTTCTGGAATATATCGCAGGAAGAAGCAGATCGCTGCTTGGCGGCTACATCATGGCGACCGGCCTCAGTTGAGTATTTCCGCGGCGGCGGTTTTTCCTCGGACTTCCTGACGCGCGGCGGCATGCCGATGACGATGTCTCGTCTGAACATGGTCAGAGGCATTGGACCGGTTCTGCAAATTGCGGAAGGCTATTCCGTCGATCTTCCGCAGGAGGTTCATGATGTGCTTGACAAACGGACAGATTCCACTTGGCCGACGACTTGGTTCGCACCGATTTTGACTGGCGAAGGCGCATTCCATTCGGTGTATGAGGTTATGGATAACTGGGGAGCAAATCACGGATCAATCAGCTACGGCCATATTGGCGCCGATCTCATTACACTCGCATCGATGCTTCGCATACCGGTAAGTATGCACAATGTAGCTGAGGAGCGCATCTTCCGTCCGAGAGCTTGGGGCTTGCTCGGTACCGCAGATAAGGAAAGCGCGGATTACCGTGCTTGCGCTAATTTTGGACCGTTATATAACTAAGGAGGAGCAGAAGATGAGCAGTACGCATATACGCGAGGAGCTGTGCAAATACGCTCGCAAGACAGTAGATAACAAGCTGGTAGTCGGTCCAGGCGGCAATCTAAGTGCTAAGCATGAAGGCAAAATGTATCTGTCGCCAAGCGGCTTTGCGCTTGATGAGATTGCGCCTGAGCAATGGGTAGAGGTAGATATTGAGAATGGTGCGATAACAGATATCGGTCTGCGTCCGTCCTCTGAAGTGCTTATGCATCTGTATGCTTATCGCGCTAACCCTTCCATTGGCGCTATTGTTCATACGCATCCGCCATACTGCATCGCGTTTACGCTTGTGGAGCAGGAGCTTCCTATTATGTTCCCGGATCAGGCGGCTCTTGTAGGCAAGACGGTTTATGTGCCGTATGTATTGCCGACTACAGATAAGCTCGCCGATGCCTATGTAGCAAAGGTGAATGAAGCAAGCACAGTGCTGCTGGGCAATCATGGACTGGTCGCATCGGGACGCAATTTGCGGGAAGCGTATTATCGAACGGAAGTCGTAGAGGAAAGCTGCAAAATTTTCTTGATCGCAAAAGCGATACGTGAGCCTAAAGTGCTTACAGATGAGGAGTATGAGGAAATCGCTTCACTGGAAAGCGAAGCGTATCGCGTCGAGCTGCTGCAGAAAATGAAATAGGCTGAAGCTATCTAACTTAAACAGGAGGGCGGATAGAATGACGAAGCTGGCGACGGTACTCGCATTCGATCTAGGCGCAAGCAGCGGCAGAGCGCTAATCGGAGAGCTTAAAGCTGATGGCAATGCCGCAGCTGCTAAGCTTAAAGTAACGGAGATTCACCGTTTTCCGAATGAGGCTGTATCGGTTGGCGGCCATTTGCACTGGGATATTTTGCGTCTGCTGCAGGAGCTTAAAACAGCGATTCGTATTGCTTTTCAAAAAGGCTACGAGCCGCAAAGCTTTGCCATCGATACATGGGGTGTAGACTTTGGGCTGCTGGATCGCAATGGCGAGCTGCTTGGCAATCCTTATCATTATCGCGATGCTCAGACTGAAGGGATCGTTGAGGAGCTGAACGCTTTAATCGGCCAACAAAGCATGTACGAGCAAGGCGGCTTGCAGTTCATGCCGTTTAATACAGTGAATCAGCTGTATGCCATGATCAAGGCCAGCTCCCCGAAGTTGGAAGCGGCAGAGACGCTATTGTTAACACCGGATTTGCTCACTTATTTCTTAACTGGCGAGAAGGTGTGTGAGTTTACGATGGCGACGACGACCGGGCTTTATCACCCTGCCAAGCAGGAGTGGAACAAGCAACTGATGGAGCGTCTCGGCATCCCTGATCATCTGTTTCTTGATCCGATTCATCCAGGCACAGTGATCGGACCGCTTACTGCAGCCGTGTGCGAGGAGCTTGAAGTGCTGCCTATCGTCGCCGTTGCGGTCGGATCACACGATACCGAGTCAGCTGTTGCAGCGGTGCCCGCAGCTGACGGCTCATCCTTCGCTTATATTGTATGCGGAACTTGGTCGCTGCTGGGGACGGAGCTGCCGCAGCCGATTGTAACGATGGATGCGATGCTCAGCGAATTCTCCAATGAAGGTGGCGTAGGCGGAACGTATCAACTGCTCAAAAATATTATGGGCTTATGGATTTTGCAAGAATGCAAGCGGGAATGGGACGAAAGCGGCGAAGCGAATTCGTTTGCAGAGCTAGTGGTTGAAGCTGGGCAGACTGAGCCGTTTCGCAGCCTCATCGATCCGGATGCAGCCGTTTTCTATGCTCCTTCGGGTATGATTGCGAGAATTCAAGCCTTTTGCGAAGCTTCCGGCCAACCGGTCCCGACGACTCACGGTGAGATAACTCGCTGCGTGCTTGAAAGTCTGGCTCTGAGATATCGCGAAGCGCTCGAGCAAATGGAAGCTTTGACGGAGCATTGCTATGAAGGGCTGCATATCGTTGGCGGCGGCATTCAGAACGAGCTGCTATGTCAATTTACAGCCAATGCGATCGGCCGGCCGGTTAGCGCTGGGCCGGTAGAGGCGAGCGCAATCGGCAATATGCTTTTGCAATTCGTGGCGCTGGGACATTGCTCCGATCTGCAACATGCGCGCAAGCTGGTGTCAGCATCATTCGGTATTAAGCGATACGAACCGAGTGCTGTTGAACAAGAGGCTTGGCATGAAGCTTATGTTAAATTCCGAAAAGTGAAAGGGTGAAGCTGCCATGCTGATGGGCATATCCAACCTTATTTCGCCAGAGCTGCTTAAGGTGCTGATGGAAATGGGGCATAGTGATGAAATTGTACTTGCTGATGGCAACTTTCCAGCTGCCAGTCACGCGCAGCGTCTTATACGCTGTGACGGTCATTCGATCCCCGAGCTGATTGATGCGATATTGCATCTGCTTCCGCTTGATCAGTACGTCGAGAAGCCTGCAGCCTTGATGAAGGTTGTTCCCGGAGATTCGGTGGAAACGCCGATTTGGGATACTTACCGCAGTATCATCGCTAACCATACCGGGCTGACGGAGCCATTCGAGCACGTCGAGCGATTCGCTTTCTATGAGCGCGCGAAAGAAGCCTATGCGATTATTGCAACCGGAGAGAGTTCGTTGTATGCTAATCTTATATTGAAGAAGGGCGTTATTAAGAGCAGCTGATGCAGCTGCTTTTTTTATTTTTTGGACATGGAGATCAATAATATTGATATTCAATGAAGAAATAAAAAACAATCATATACTCTTCTAGATCAAATTAATCTTTAATTTTATTACTAGATCTATTACCGCTCTTAGCTAGTTATAAATAGAACGTAAAATGTTCTTCTTCATGGTTTTACAATTCGATGAATGGTATAATGTTAGCTTCAGAAGCTTAGCATGTCTGGGCTTAAACTCAAGGTGAAATACAGGTGAGAAGATGGAAAACGGCAATATTACCGATCAAATTAAACAAGACAATCGCAAAATATTTGCTTTGCTGAGCAACTATTTGAACAACGCGCCAGACTTCATTAATAAAGACGAAATGGAAGAAATCATGGCATTAGGCGTATCTTCTGAATACGCTTTTGCGGTCGTTTTAGCCGCTGCTTTCGGACTTGAAATAGATGATAATGCCGCTGATAAACAGCTGTTCAACAACTATTTTACCCGTATGCTTCATAGACTTGATGCGGATGAGTACGCCAATAATCCTTATTATAAAAATATTAAAATACCGGCAAAAAAAATCTCGGGCAGCGAATTGAGATATGAAACCTACAAGATATATGAGGGTTTTGTATGCAATGATATTATCCGAACAGAAGATGGGAGACAAATTCCGCAAATCGGTTATTTTGAATCGGAGTTCAGGTTTCCGGCTGTATTAGAAAATGATCGAATCTGGATGACGATAACGCCGAACGAGATTGAAACGATGAAGGAAGCTGTCGACGAAGCCTTTGGCAGCGTTCTTACCTACGGGTTAGGACTTGGTTATTATGCATATATGGTTTCTGAAAAGGAAAATGTCGAAAGCGTGACAATCGTGGACAGCAATAAGGATGTTATTGAGCTATTTCGCAGCTCTATATTGCCGCAGTTCAGCAATGCTCATAAGATTAACATCATCCATGCTGATGCATTTGAATTCGCGCAAAAGCAGATGGCTGAGGGCGGCTATCAGTTTGTGTTCACCGATTTATGGCATGATGTTTCCGATGGAATCGACCTTTATTTGAAAATGAAAGCTTATGAACAGCAATGTCCGGATACCGTATTTTCCTATTGGATAGAGAAGTCGATATTATGCTATTTATAGTGTTTCACCCGCCCCGGTAGCATTTCGCTGTTTCATTCGTAGATGGCAGCGATTTCTGCTCCGTCATTCGAGATGGTAAATCCGGTAATTTGTTTAACACTGTCGTTCCCCATGACTGAAGCAAGGGATACGTCAGCCTCCCAAAGATCCGTTTGTTCCTCTAGTCCTTTCAAGAGCGGGTATACATTTTGCCCATACTCGTCATAAATATGTTCGAACAACGCGCGCAATACTTCTTTTTCCTGCTCAGAAGTCTTCACTTCTATTAATCTAGCGCGAGCATTCGTTGGAAATGTGCTGTTGACCGCATCGTCCGTGTAATACACCTCAACCTTGCTTCCCACCTCGAGCTTTGAAACTTCCTCCCGAATGAGCACATTCGCAAACCCGTTGCTGCCGTTGCTAAGGCCTACTACTACGGTATGGTCATGCTGCGCATCCTTGCTGTAAATATAGCCAGTGAAAGCCGGCTCCTTGCTTCCGCAGCCAGCCAAAAGAGTAAGTATGCTTATAAGCACAACAACTGCCGCTATCCTGTTCCTCATAAATAGATTCCCCTCTCGATTGCTCTATCCTATAACGGTTAGTCAACGCAATTTGTTGCTCAAGAATCGGTTAGTCTCAAATATTCACTATATAATGGAACGAAAGATGGAACCAAATGCTTACAGATGTGTCTAATTAGTAGAGGTGATCATGTGGAGCAGGAATACTTGAAGTATTTAGAGCGGTGGGATGATGCGACGTTTCGCCAATTTGTCGAGCATTACAGCGACGATATATGGAACTACGCTTATTTTATGACAAAAAGCCGGGAAGCGGCTGACGATGTTTCGCAGGAGGTCTTTATTAAAGCTTACTATCATATCGCCCAATTCAGGGGTCAGAGCTCGATAAAGACTTGGCTGCTTACGATTGCGCGGCATCTGGCTTTGAACCATTTTCGTTCGGCTTTCGTACGCAAGGTGATGCTAGTCGATTATTTTGTCCGCAATGAAGCCTCGCGTTCTGCGGAGCAAGAAGTGCTGGACCAGCTCGCTTCCAAGCAGATATGGGAATTGGTGCTGGCGCTTCCGCGCAAGCATCGAGAGGTGCTGGTGCTAGACATTCACTATGGACTGTCTTGCAAGGAGATGGCGGGAATGCTCGGCATAGCGGAAGGCACCGTGAAGTCGCGGCTGTCGCGCGCAAGAAGCAAAATAACAGCGCAGCTGAAGAAGGAGGAGGCCGTCTATGAGACGATTTGAATCGGAGTGGGAGCGGGAGCTTGCAGCGTCTCCTTTTGACAAAAGCTTTTTTACACCTAAGCATCTCAATAAAATTGAAGAGCAGATTAAAAGCGGAAAGCCCAAGCCTAGCCGAAGTTGGCTTTCGATAACATGCGTGTCAGCTGCCGCTGCTGCTATCGTGCTTCTGCTGCTCATACAGCCGCCCAAAGTTCAATCGATGCTGGAGCAGGTAAGTTCATGGTTTTGGGAAGAAACGTTGGATACGTTGGAATTAATAACAGAGGATGTCGTTGATCCGCGAGAGCAGCAGCCGCCTCAGGATATAGTGCAAGAGCAGCAACAGAGCGTACAGTTTATTGCATCAATCTATGCTTTCTCAGAGCCGGGCTATTGGGGCTTTTCAAAAGATGAATTTAGAGTAGAAGCTGGGGAGTCCTATGCTTTATTGGAGGAAATCGGCGAATTCGTTAAAATTCAGAATGGCGATAGGGCCGGCTGGGTCCCGTCATGGTATGTGTTAAAGCAGGAGCATGGTGAAGTGATTCAAGAGCTGGAGCCGTATGAGATGATCGTTGAGAAGGAGACAGCCTTACATTCTTATCCCGAGGAAGGCTCGCCTTCGCTTTATTACTTGGAGCAGGGCAAGGTTGTTCGGGTACAGCGGCAATATGGAGATTGGCTTGGCGTTGAACTGTTTACTTACGGTGAGCCTGTTATCGGTGAGAAATGGATTGACAAAGACGATTTAAGAGAATATGAGGACCAGTATGCAATGGAAGGCTATTTGCGGCTTTCTGGCGGCGGGAGCTTTATTTATACGGAATCGGATGCGAAGGATGTACAGGAGTTCGTCGATTATAAAATGACAGTCATGATTAATGAGGAGTATGACGACACCTATCTCATCACCGCAGCGGGCGGTTTAGATGGTTATATTAAGAAGACAGATTTCGTTCCGAATCCGTTCGGTCATATTAGAGGCACTTATTTGGAGCTGTCAGGGAACGAGGAGGAGGCGTTGATCCGCTTTGTAGGCAGTCGTGATGATGAGGAGCTAAAAGAGCTTGAGCCTATGCAGGTGTTTAAAATTTATTTGAACGCCGAGCTGATGAACGATGCCGGGCTGCAATATGACCTGCTGTATAAGCAAGACGGAATGCCGACACGCGAGCAGTATATTCAAGAAGCGGAGGAGCATGCGCAATTAAATCGAAGCAATCAATTGAAGTTTATTGCCCGAGTTGAAGCTGTTGAGATCGAGGAAGTATACGAGGATAACAACGTCTATATTAAGCCGGTTAATGGGGATGCCGACAGCTGGGCTTTTCGGATGCAGAGGACGGATGAAGGGATATGGAAAGTAGGCTGGCTTGCCTTACAATAAACGTTAACATACAGCATGTTTATATATCGTTTAGCCTCTAAGTGAATTATACTATTGGTGATAACTTTCACAGTATGTAAAATTTACATAGAGGAGAGGTAGGCCATGTCAGCCCTTATAGATCAAGTCAAAGCATTGGCATTTGGCTATGATGAAGCTGCGTTGCAGTCGATTGCAATTGACCCGCTTATTATTGAAGCAGGCGCTTTAAATAGAGTTGCTCCATACTTGAAGGATAAGAGTTACAACCGCGTAATCATTGCAGCAGATGCTGTAACTTATGAAATTGCAGGCAAGTCCGTTGGGGATAAGGCAGCAGACCTTGGGCTCACTGTCCATACGGAAAAGATAGAACCGAATGCGCAGGGAGATATAATTGCGGATGAAGCTTCGGTTCTGCAGCTGCAATTAGCGATTCAAGGTTATGGAGCGGAGGTTGTGGTCGCTGCGGGATCGGGAACGATTCACGATATTTCCAGATATGCGGCCTATTCGGCCGGCATACCTTTCGTATCCGTGCCGACAGCTCCGTCGGTGGACGGCTTTAATTCGAAGGGGGCTCCGCTCATTCTGCGCGGTGAGAAGAAGACGATTGCTGCGATCGGACCGGACGCTCTGTTTGCGGATCTAGAGGTGCTGGCATGCGCGCCGGCTGCGATGATCGCCGCCGGCTTTGGCGATATGCTCGGCAAATATACTTCTTTGCTCGACTGGGAGTATGGCAGCCTTGAAGGTGGCGAGCCCTATTCGGAAGCGGTTGCCGACATTACACGCCATGCGCTTCAGAAGACCATTCAGCATGTTGACGCGATCGTAGCGAAAGAACAAGAGGGTGTTCGCGTACTAATCGAAGCTTTAATAGAGTCCGGCTTGGCTATGCTGCTGTTCGGCCAATCTCATTCCGCATCTGGCGCGGAGCATCATCTGTCCCATTATTGGGAAATGACTTTCATCCGCGAGGGTCGCAGGCAGCTGCTGCATGGCGCTAAGGTTGGAGTCGCCTGCGCTGAAATCACAAGCCTGTATAAACGATTGGCCGACACGGAGGATGGACTTTCATTTGCGAAAAACCCGAATAGGATGCGCGAGCTTATCGCTCGTCTGCCGGATGAGGGTCAGCTTCGCTCATGGCTTCGTTCCATAGGGGGACCAGGCTCCATCGAGGAGCTTGGCATCGATGAAGAGCTGCTCGCGCGGAGTTTGCAGGAAGCATATCATGTGCGGCCGAACCGCCATACTTTGCTTCGCGCTTATAATGAGCATAGATTTGCGGACAGATAGAACAGGGAATGAGCATTAATGTGGGGGTATTCCATTATTTCCACCGAACTTGTTCAATGTGTGGTAAATCTACAGTAGACTAAGGGGGGATTCTGTGATCAAACGTTCAATTGAAGAAATATTATCAATGGTTGAAGGAAATGGAGAAACTGCATCATTTAAATCTGCTGAAAAGACCATAAATATCAAAGGAGTATCCATCGATTCGAGAACAATAAAAGAAGGCAATTTATTTATCCCAATAGTTAGAAACGATGATGGACACAAGTACGTAAAGCAGGCTTTTGAAAAAGGAGCAGCCGCTTCCTTGTGGCAAGCAGACCATTGTCCACCCCCAGAAGGTTTACCGCTCATAATTGTAGATGATACGTTAAAGGCTTTACAAAATATCGCGCAATCCTATCGAGGACAATTAAACTGTACAGTAATTGGGGTAACAGGGAGTAATGGGAAAACGACAGTTAAAGATATTGTAACTTCGATATTGAGCAAAAAATATAAAGTTCAAAAAACTTATGGGAACTTCAATGGTGAATATGGTCTTCCCTTATCTTTGTTAGAAGTTGAAGAAGATACCGAGATTGTTGTTTTAGAGATGGGAATGAGTAATGCAGGTGAAATGAAAGTTCTATCAGAGATTGCGAAGCCCGATTTTGGGGTAATTACAATGATTGGTGTATCGCATTTGTCGAGTCTAGGATCGAGGGAGGGAATAGCTTCCGCGAAGTTAGAATTACTTGAAGGTTTAAACCCTAGCGGAGCCATTATTATTAATGGTGATGAACCATTACTCACTCAGGCACTCACGGAAATGAGAATTCCAGAGACAATGTCCGTCATTCGCTTTGGAGAATCTCATACCAATGATTACTTTCCACTAACAATTGACGATAATCAATCCGGTCTTTCTTTTACATTGAACAGGTATAGTAATGAATTATCTGTGCCTTTACTTGGAAGGCATAATGTATTTAACGTACTTGCTGCGATTGCCTTGGCAGATCGTTTTCAAATGAATGAACAGGATATTCGGACTGGACTCACTAATTTAGACGTCACTGGAATGAGAATGGAACGGATCTTAACTCCACAAGGATTTTTAATTATTAACGATGCATGGAATGCAAGTCCTGTTTCGATGAAAGCAGCAATAGATACCGTTTCAAATCTAGATGGATTTAATAAAAAGGTTTTGGTTTTAGGTGATATGTTGGAATTGGGAGATAAAGAAAATGAATTTCATGAAGAAATAGCTAAAAGTATTGATACGTCAAAAATACACTCCGTATTTACTATTGGTCATTTAAGCAAAATTATATCTGATAAGCTTAGTGGTTCACCATTGGAAGGAGCAGTGAAGCATTTTAGCTCAAAAGAAGATCTTGTATCTGAATGTAACCGAATATTAAAAAAGAATGATGTTATATTGGTTAAAGGATCACGAGGTCTAAAGCTAGAAGATATTTGTAATTCGTTAAATAAATGACAATATACGGGCAGGGTAATGACATAATGCCCATACGAGGAGAAATATTATGGAAAGTTCAGTCGTAAAGAGCAATATATTATTAAATTCAAGAAAAAACACGCTTGATAACAAAGGGGTTTTAGAACAGAATAAGAGGTTTTGGGATCAAACTGCTGATAAATGGGTCGGTGTAACTGCACTCCCAACACTCGGATGCTTGATTCCGACTGAAGAAGATTTACATCTGTTCGGTGATGTTTCTGGTAAAAGAGTTCTTGAAATTGGTTGTGGAAGCGGGCACTCTCTTAAATATCTTGGTGACCAAAATGCATCAGAGCTTTGGGGTCTTGATATGTCAACACAGCAAATTGAAAATACAAGCCGTTATTTAAAAGAGTGTGGATATGAAGCACATTTATTTAATAGTCCCATGGAAGAGAATCCAGGGTTACCAGAGGGTTATTTTGATATTGTTTATTCCATCTATGCAATCGGCTGGACTACCGATTTACAACAAACATTTCATTTAATCGCATCTTATTTAAAACAAGGTGGTACTTTTATTTTTAGCTGGGATCACCCTGTTATGAGATGTATGGAAATTGAAGATGATAAGCTTGTAGTTAAAAGCTCTTATTATGATGAAAATCTTTTTACGTTTGAAAAATACGGCTTTGATGTTTCACTCAGCAAAAGGAAAATTTCAACGTATATCAACGCTCTATCTAAAGCTGGATTTGTTATTGAAGAAATGATAGAAGTAACAGATCAACAAACCCTTGCAAGTGAGAGTGAAATTGAACAGAAATATCATTCTGCTTACAATGCGCAAATGTTTCCTTTGTCATTCGTTTTTAAAGCAAGAAAACTATAATCGATAGTGATGCTCCCTATCAATCGAAAGCAACCACTCCATTGTTGAACTGCAGCTCCAACTGTTAGATTTTTAGGAATACATATCCACTATTTTAAGTATATATTTTCGAAAATCTTCTACATATGATTTGGGCTCAATGATTTCTAGATTTGTACCGAAACCTGCTAAAAATTGATATCCGATACTGTTTTGAGGAACATAAATTGTTGCCAAAAAAAGTTCAGAACTATAGTATTCAATACTTTTTCGACCATACCTTTCAATGAATTGATCTTTTATGGCAGGTGAAATCAAAGCCTTGACTGCGACTAGTTCCGGTTGATAGCTCGCTTCCTGCTCTTGTTCCATCAAATCATCTCTAGGGCTAAACGTTTGTTCATTCATATTAAGATATTCGATCCGAGACAATTTAAACGATCTATACCCCATACGATGTAAACAGAATCCTTTCAGATACCAACTCGTTTCGCTAAAATGAAGCTGATAAGGCTCGACAGTTCTTTTCGTTGCAGTTCCATTCTTATCTAGATAAACAAATGAAACTAATCTTCTCTTTAATATCGCTTCCTGACATGTCTTCAAGGTTTGACGAATCTCAGACCGACCCTCCCAATCATAAAAAGACAGCTGAATTGAACTTTTCAGAGCCAATGGTCTAACCATGGCTTCTATTTTTTTGATCGTCATTTCAACTCCTTCACTAATAAGAATTTGTTCCAACCCCCCGAGCGCTGTCAATATATTCTCTAAGTCGGAGCTGCTTAAAAGACGTTTATCAACCTTGTATTCATCCATAATGCCGTAGCCGCCATGAACTCCATTGATCGAATAGATCGGGATGTTGGATAAACTCAAAGTTTCCATATCGCGAAGTATCGTTCTTTTGGAAACGTTAAATAATTGCGCGAATTGTGTAGTGGAAACGACATCTTTTTTCAGCAGAATCATAATGATAGAGATTAGTCTCTCAACCTTTTCCATCGGTACCCCTCTTTTTTTGCTTTAGTTTGAAATAGTGACATACATATGTCACCTATTAAATATTATACTACATTTATTACAAGAAGGAGGTTATGCTTTATGTCAGCTATCGTATATTTAAATTTTGATGGAATTGCAGAACAAGTGATTGAATTTTATTCGGAGGCTTTAAACGCAATTGAAGTAAAAAAGGTGAAATTTGGGGATATCCCACAAGATCCTAATTACACAATGCCGGAAAATGAGTTAAATATGATCATGGAGTCTTCGATAGAATTCGCAGAAGGGAAAATCATGATGTCGGACATTTTACCTTCAATGAAGGCGGTAACAGGTGAGCTAGTGAAAGGGAATAATATTCTGATTAGTCTAGTCACCAATGATAAACAAAAACTGGAACAATACTTTAGTCGTTTGTCTCTTGGCGGCCATGTCATCATGCCGTTATCCAATACTCCTTGGTCTTCGTGCTTTGGATTGCTAGTCGATAAATATGGAGTTAATTGGAAATTTAATAGTGATGCAGATCAGTTTCTTGATAACGTAATATCCAACAAACAGTAACTCTTTCGAATATGCAGATGAATAATGTAATTCCCGTAAAATCGAGAGAAGAGTTGAGGTTTTGGCTACAGGAAAATAGTAAGACTGAGAAATCCTGTTGGGTCAAGAAAAGCAAGTATATGAGCATTTCATGGCATTTCCAGATCTTTATAAGAGAGTTCGGGTTGACACGATACAAAGCAATAAGAATGATCTAGAATTATTTATGAGCAGACTAGACAAATTGATAATTAACACGAGACAAAACAAAATGTACGGTCAATGGAACGATAATGGTCGTCTTCTAGATTATTAATAACCCCTGTTTTAAACTCGCCCAGTAGGGACGAACACCCGAGACTGAAAGTATTTCAGTACCTCAATGCTTGAGATGATAATTATAAGGTCGATAATGGTTCCTATATTGATTACCTCAAAGAGTTTAGTAACCTGGCTATAATTTCGGCAAAGGAAAGTGCTATTCGATAAGATTGTTATCTCTTTTCCAAACCAGCCGTTCCAACAGCGTGGAGAACCGTATCGCAAGTAGCGGCAAGTTTCTTATGCAACTTCTTAGGGCACAAATCGTTGAGACTCTATTTTTTGCTTCGCCTATACTTGAAATCGAGAGGAGGGATTAAGATGGAGTGGCTGGAGAGGATGAATCGGGCGATAGACTATATAGAGGAAAACCTGACTGGAGAGATCGAGTTGAGGGAAGTGGCCAAAAGGGCCTGTTGTTCATCGTATCAGTTCCAACGGATGTTCTCATTCATTACAGATGTGACACTGGCAGAGTACATTCGGCGTAGACGACTGACGCTTGCCGCGCTGGAGTTACAGCATGGCGGGACGGAGAAGGTGATCGATGTAGCATTAAAGTACGGCTACGAATCACCAGTCTCGTTTGCGCGGGCGTTCCATGCGCTGCACGGGATCACGCCGGCCATGGCCCGTCTGGAGGGTAATGCTCTCAAAGCCTACCCCCGTCTGTCCTTCTTTATCACAATCAAAGGGGCAGAGGCAATGAATTATCGAATCGAAACGAAGAAAAGTTTTGAAGTATTCGGCATTGAAGGTGTATTCCGAGTCGATGGGGGCGGAGAAGCGCCGCAAACACCGGCGAAGCTGTGGGAGCAGAGCCATGCGAACGGCGATGTGAAGCGGCTTGAAGCGTGTGCAGGCGATTTACCAAAGTTCGTCAGCCAGGATTTACATTCAGTACACGCGGCATGCAGCTACCGGAAGACCGGAGCAGACACATTCCCGTACATGCTGTGTGCCTTCATAGACGAAGGCAGCAACACGGACGGGTACACCTCGGTAAGTATTCCAGCGCATACATGGGCGATTTTCCCGTCGGAGCCTCATTCTTGGGATCAGTTCGGTAAGACGATCGAAACGCTTTACAAACGTTTTTACTCCGAATGGCTCCCTACGTCCGGCTATGAGCATGCAGATGGGATAGAATTCGAAATGTACGGCGCGAAAGACGGCCTCAACTATATCGAACTATGGTTTGCTGTTCGGAAAGTGTAGTTGGTATAGAGAGTTCAATTAAGTCCATCTCAGCCATCCTAAAAAGGATGGCTTTAACCATAGGTTCTAATTGCAAATTAGCTTATCGCGATGTAGAATAAATTGATGTTAAAATAATGGAAGGAGTGGGAGTATGAGGTGGAAATGGAAGGCTTACATTAAGTCTACTTGCGTCATTTCATATTCTCATTCCATTAGAACACTAAGGCATTTATTGCTTTAGTGTTTTTATTTTATGGAGGTGTAAAACTTGTCCAGGTACAAAAGGGTTCTCGTTAAGCTAAGTGGCGGAGCAGTCGCTGGAAACTCAGAATTTGGCTTTGAGCCAGAAAGATTAGACCATATCGCGGGTGAAATTAGGTCAGTCGTGAACTTAGGTGTTGAAGTATCGTTAGTTATAGGTGGAGGAAATATATTTCGGGGTAATATGGCGGAAGGCTGGGGGATCGAAAGGGCTGAAGCTGACAATATCGGAACGCTTGCGACTGTAATAAATAGTTTAATGCTGCGAGGTGTTCTTAAAGCCAAAATAAACAAGGAAGTACGGGTCATGACGGCAATACCTATTGCTTCAGTTGCAGAACCGTATATCCGTCTAAGAGCAATCCATCATTTAGAAAAAGGCTATATTGTCATTTTTGCAGGGGGTAACGGTCAACCTTACGTTACTACAGATTATCCTTCAGTACAAAGAGCCATCGAAGTTAATTGTGATGCTTTGCTAGTTGCTAAGCAAGGTGTTGATGGTATTCTCAATGCTGATCCTAAATTTGATAAAGATGCTAGGAAATTTCGTTCGCTTCATTACGATGATGTTTTAAAACACAACCTAAAGGTAATGGACCAATCAGCTTTCATTTTGGCTAGAGATTACAATTTGCCAATGCATGTGTTTAACTTCGATAAACCGGGCTCGATGAAGGAAATATGTGAAGGAAAGAATAACGGTACGATAATTAGCGGCGAATCCGTTTTAGAGTTAGAATGAAAGGCTGGACATCGATAAGTTTTTGGAGCTAACAGATGAAGCGAATGAGGACTAAAATGATGCCGCCTTAGAACGGCACGGCATACAGGTCTAGTCAAAAACTTTAACAGACATTTGAACTATCGGATATATGGAAGGAAAACTGGAGGTGTTTTATGAGTATTAAATTGTTTAATCCGAAAACACACACAGATTGGGTACGCCCTCATTCAATCGAATGGTATGCTCAATTAGGAAGACTAACAGGACAATATTCGTATTCATGGAAATCGACAATTACTGAGCCCAATGGTGAATTGATTTTCACTAATGAAGTATCTCAGATGGTACCGGGCAAGAAGGTACTTGATATTGGGTGTGGGCATGGTGAGTTTGCCTTACAATGGAGCCCGCTCGTAAAGCATATTGTTGGTATAGATATAACAAGTGACTTCATAAAGCAGGGAAATGATGCAGGTCGGCAAAATGTAACCTTTATAACGGCAAACACGAAAGACAAGCTACCTTTTGCAGACGAGGAATTTGATTGTGTTTATAACCGCAGAGGACCTACCTCAGCTTACCTTGACGTAAAGAGAATTGTTAAAAAGGGCGGGAATCTCATCGGTCTTCACCCTGGCGATAATATTACAACGGAGCTGTCGGAGTTATTTCCTAATTTTTTCGAACCTTCGCCCTTGGGTACTCCAATACTCGATAATTTGACGCAAAAATTACAAGAAGGAGGACTAGAAAATGCCGTGATTGAAACGGTAAGAAGCCTTGAATACCTACATGAACCAATTGACGTAATCAGAATGAGTCTTTTCGGTCAAAAGCCCTCCATATTTGAAGAGGTAATTCAGCAGTCTATGTCTGAGATAATAAGGATATTTGAAAAGAGCGCAACTGACAAAGGCTTACCCATAACCTTCGAACGCTATATAGTTCGTGTGACAATCTAAAGGATTATTTATGGCATATAGTTTAAAGCTATAACTAGGCATAACTTATTCGCATCATCCTATATCCATACAAATATGATATCTTAATTGTATAAGTATAAGCATTGAGCACTTAAATTCAGAATTTCTGCGTAATCCATTGAGTCATATCTGTTGCTCTTGTTTTTTACCAATCAACAAAATTGCATAATCGGGAACAGGTGTCTGATCGGCGAGCATGCTTGTCGTTCTGACTTAAAAGGGAAGTTCGGTGCAATACCGATGCGGTCCCGCCACTGTAACGGAGGAGCAGGCAGCTTAACCAGCCACTGATCTACATCGATCGGGAAGGCCGTTGCCGAGTGACGATTCCAGAGCCAGGAGACCTGCCTGTTCTTACAGCACTACTGTACCTACGGGAGATAGGGAGGTGTTAGATGCACCTTCATAATGCATAATTGTGCATTACTATGAAGGCGTCTTTCCCTATGTTTTTTTCACAGGAAAGACGCCTTTTATTGTTGTTAGCAGTTGCAACACGTTAAGACGTGAACAATACATCCCCAGATACACAAGAGAGATGATGGAAAGTATTGAGCACACTGCTACGTTAGAATATTTAGCGATAGTTACTTTAAGGTCTTGTAAAGTTATCGAAATTTGAACCAAGTAAAGGAGAATGACAAATGGTAGTTAGCAGTATATTGGGTTACCCGCGCATTGGCGCTGATCGGGAATGGAAGAAATCGCTTGAGGCGTTTTGGGCAGGTAAAATCGACGAGGCGAAGTTTCAGCAGCAGCAACAAGAAATCCGGTTAAATCATTTGCGCAAGCAGCAGGAAAAGGGAATCGAGCTTATTCCGGTCAATGACTTCAGCAACTATGATCATATTCTGGATACAGCAGTTATGCTGGGAATCGTTCCAAAACGGTTTCATTATGAAGGTGGCGTCGTTCCGCTGTCGGTTTATTACGGAATTGCGAGAGGAACGAAGGATGCGACAGCTAGCGAGATGACGAAATGGTTCAATACGAACTATCATTACATTGTGCCAGAGCTTAGTGGTGCTGAGCCCATACTGACGGAAAACCGTCCCTTGCAGGCTTACAGGGAAGCAAAGGAGAAGCTTGGTATCGAAGGTAAGCCTGTCATTGTAGGTCCTCTAACGTTCTTGAAGCTCTCTAAGGGATATGTCGCAAGTGAAACGGATGCATGGATTGATCGTCTGCTTCCCATTTATGTACAGATTCTTCGTGAGCTTGAGAGTGAAGGCGTACAATGGGTGCAAATTGATGAGCCGATCGTCGTGACGAAACTCTCGGCTAAAGATGCAGAGCGGCTGAAGACGGTCTATACGACATTTGCCCAAGCAGTCCCTTCGCTCAATATCATGCTGCAAACTTACTTCGAAGCGGTTGAGAACTATCGCGACATCGTTTCGCTTCCCGTGAAGGGGATCGGGCTTGATTTGGTACACGGTTTGAATGGTAATCTGGACGCTATCCGTAAACATGGATTCCCTGCTGATAAGGTGCTGGGTGCAGGTATCATTGATGGCCGCAGCATCTGGCGTGCAGATCTGAATGAGAAGCTCGCGCTGCTTGATGAGCTGCGCAGTCTGCTGTCGGATGAGCGTTTAATTGTACAATCGTCCTGTAGTCTGGTGCATGTGCCAGTGTCGACAGAGCGCGAGAAGAAGCTTGCGACGGAGCTGAAGGGGGCACTCGCCTTCGCTGATGAGAAGCTTGACGAGCTTGTACTGTTGACTAAGGCCGTCTCGCAGGGTGCAGACGTTGTACGTGAGCAGCTGAATGCAGCGGCTGAGGCGCTTAGCCTGTTGAAGAACTCCGCAGCTCGTAATCGTCGTGATGTGCATGAGGCTGTAACTATTATTGCAGCGAAGGAGCCTAGCCGGAACAAACCGTTTGAGGTCCGCCATATCGCGCAACAAGCGAAATGGAAGCTGCCGCTGTTCCCGACGACGACGATTGGCAGCTTTCCACAAACGGCCGAAATACGTAAGGCGCGTCAGCTTTGGCGCAAGAACGAATGGACGAATGAACAATACAATGCATTCATTCGCGATCAGATCGATACCTGGGTGAAGTTGCAGCAGGAAATCGGTATTGACGTCTTCGTACACGGTGAGTTTGAGCGAACAGATATGGTCGAGTTCTTCGGCGAGAAGCTGGACGGCTTTGCATTCACTCAGAACGGATGGGTGCAGTCTTACGGTTCGCGTTGCGTGAAGCCACCAGTTATTTATGGCGATGTCGCATTCGACGCGGCAATGACGGTGTCGGAAACTGTATATGCGCAATCGCAGACGGAACGTCCGGTGAAAGGGATGCTGACTGGGCCGATTACGATTATGAATTGGTCGTTCGTGCGTGACGATATCTCTCGTGAGCATGTTGCTTATCAACTTGCCTATGCGCTCAGACAAGAGGTAGAGGCGCTAGAGAAGGCAGGCATCGGCATGATCCAGGTGGATGAGCCGGCCGTTCGTGAAGGTTTGCCGCTGAAAGAATCTGAGCAAGAGGATTATCTGGCTTGGGCCGTAAAGGCATTCAAGATCACGACCTGCACGGTACAGGATACGACGCAAATTCATACCCATATGTGCTATTGTGAATTCCACGACATGATCGACTCCATTGAGGCCATGGATGCCGATGTCATCTCGATCGAGACTTCCCGCAGCCACGGTGAGTTGATCCACAGCTTTGAGGAAAACACCTACAAGCTGGGTGTTGGTCTTGGTGTCTACGATATTCATAGTCCGCGCGTACCGAGTGTAGTGGAGATGAGCGGCATGATTGACCGCGCCTTGCGTGTGCTTGATCCGAAGCTGTTCTGGATTAATCCGGACTGCGGCTTGAAGACGCGCGGTCAAGAAGAGACCGTTGCTTCGCTGCAAAATATGGTCGAGGCAGCGCAGCTTGCCCGTGAAAAATATAAAGCATTTGTCTAAATAAGAGCTGTTGTACCGGTATAGATTAAGAAGGCCATCAAATTATGAAATGATTCGAAGAGGCGAAAAGATTAAAAGAAGCAGAGGAATAAAGATGAGATTTGATGATTTTATGGAGGAAATTGGAGAGCGTACTTTAAAGACAATGACTTTGGGCGAATTAGTGCTTACGAAGCACGCAAGGAGCATAGCTTGATAGTGAAGTAGGTCTTGTTTTCAAGGAGACGAAATATGGAATATACTTCAACGATGTAAGCAGCTGGAATGGCATTCAACTGGTCGTTAATTAGGTTTCACTTTATAATATAGTCCAACGGCACTAGGTTGTTCACAAATCGGTAACCCAATCGACTAGGAGGATGAATGTTTCATGCAGAATAATGAACAGAAGTTAGCAGATAGCTGGATAATTAATGCAGATGCTTGGACAGAATCTGTCCGTCTACAACAGATCGAGAGCAGGAAGGTTGCTACTGATCGGGTTGCGATTGAAGCTATTATTGCCAGAAATCCAAAAAAAGTGTTAGATATTGGCTGTGGTGAAGGCTGGTTATCTAGAGCTGTAAGCAATTTTGGAATAGAGGTAGTCGGAATTGATGGCAGTGATAAGTTAATTGATTACGCTAACGCAGAGGGTGGAGCGCAGTTTATTCACTTAAATTATGAACAATTAGTAGCGAATCCTGAGCAAGTTGGCAGGAACTATGATGTTGTCATATGCAATTTTTCTTTATTATCTGAAGAACTTTCGCCGTTATTGCGAACGCTGTCTTCCGTTTTATCTAACGAGGGGGTAATTATGATTCAGACGCTTCACCCGTTTAATGTTCAGGATGAACCTTATGAGGATGGTTGGCGCGAGGAAACTTTTAAGGGGATGGGCGAAGGATACTCATCTTCTATGCCTTGGTACTATCGCACAATGGGTTCTTGGCTCAGGGAAGTAGAGTCAGCAGGACTAAGGCTTGTCGACATAAAAGAACCGTTAAATCCAAAATCAGGTAAACCGTTTTCTCTCCTGATGACAACAGCGAAAAATACATTATTGAGCTAATAGGCATTATAGATACAGCAATTGAAAGGGGAATCTAGATAACTTTTAAAATAGCAATCATAGTACGACTTATTCGTTAGCTCCACTTATCGGAATATAGATCTCTTATTTGGTGAAAAGCTGTGGATTTTGATTGGTATCGGAAAATAGATGCGTTATCTTTTTGGAAATGATGATTTTCCTATGGGTTGAGCTGAAATAAGGAATCCTAGTTCCTATAACTTAAATTATTTAGCTATTTATCGAAAATAAGGCACTCACGTTCCTATAACTCGAATAATTTAGCTATTTGTTGAAAATAAGGTACTCACTTTCCGACAAAAGTTCGAGTATTATGCAAAACCTAGCTGCTGAAGCAAGTGAAATCCATGATCGGCATATGACATAGGTATAGCTGTACTACTACTTTATTGATCGAGGCTATTCTAAATATCAGGTTAGAAATAAAGCTAAAAAGTAAAACAGCCTATCTGTTCTCAAAGAGCAGATAGGCTGTCGCTGTTTAATTAGAAGTTAAAGTTGTCAGGATCGGAACCGAAACGGCGGTTTTCGTTCAAGCCTGCGATGAGCGCCATGTCTTCTGTAGAAAGCTCGAAATCAAAAATATCAGCGTTTTCTTTCATACGGCTAGGCGTTACTGTTTTCGGAATCGTAACGACCTCGTTTTGAATATCCCAGCGCAGAATGACCTGCGCAGCTGATTTGCCGTATTTTGCGCCGATCTCTGTCAGCACGCTATTGTCCAGATTGCCTTGCATTAACGGACTCCAAGCTTCAAGCTGGATGCCGTGATTGCGGCAGAATGGACGCACATCAGGCTGCTGAAGCAGCGGATGGTATTCCACTTGATTGACCATCGGCTTAATCTCGCAGTCCTCGAACAGATCCTCCAAATGATGAACCTGGAAGTTGCTCACACCGATTGCGCGAGCTTTACCGTCTTTATAAATTTTTTCGAGCGCACGCCAAGTATCCCTGTATTTTCCTTTTACCGGCCAGTGCACCAGCAGCAAATCGACATAGTCGAAGCCTAGCAGCTTGAGGCTGTTATCGAATGCGGCAAGCGAAGTTTCGTATCCCTGATCCGCGTTCCACACCTTAGTCGTTAGAAAAATATCCTCACGAGCTACGCCGCTTTTGCGAATGCCGTTTCCTACACCGACCTCATTGCGGTAAGCAGCTGCCGTATCGATGCTTCGATAGCCGGCTTCCAACGCGGCTAATACAGCTGCCTCCGTCTCGCCATCATCCTTCATTTTAAATACGCCCAGCCCGAACCATGGCATTTGAACACCATTGCTAAGCACGGTGCAATCTGTAAGTGATTGTGCTGTCATTCCCAAACTCCTCCTCTAATTTATTATAGTGACAATTCCAATATGGCTTTAACATCGTCCTTATGCAGCTTCTTGAATGAGCCTAGCGTACCATAGCGTACAGCTTCCTCAGCCATACGGTCCAATTGCTCGCCGCCAATAGAGAAGTCGGCCAATCGCGATTCTGCTCCAATACGGGTGAAAAAGGCTCTTGTAGCGTCAATGCCGGCCAACGCCAGCTCCTCGTCGCTTCGGCCAGTCGGATCAACACCCCATACGCGAACCGCATATTGAACGAAGCGATCTATTCTTTCTTTGTACACATATTTCATCCAATTCGGAAAAATAACTGCAAGTCCCGCGCCATGCGGAATATCGTAGATCGCGCTAACTTCATGCTCGATGCCGTGGGATGCCCAATCATTTTCCATTCCGACGCTGATCATGCCGCCGTTGAGCGCCATAGTACCGCACCACATCAGGTTGGCGCGTGCCGCAGCGTGCTCAGGATTATCAATGGCCAGCTCGACATTCTCAATAACGGTCTGCAGAATGGATTCACAGAAGCGCTCCTGCAGCGGCGTATCGGGTGTAAGGCTGAAATATTGCTCGAAGACGTGAGACATGATGTCCACAGAGCCGTAAACGGTCTGATTGCGGGGAACGGAATAAGTGAGCTCAGGGTCAAGAATGGAGAAGTGCGGATACACATGCGGGCTGCCGAAAGCGCGTTTCAGCTTCTCTTCCCAATTGCTGATAACGGCCGATCCATTCATTTCAGAGCCTGTTGCAGCCAGTGTAAGTATAGTTCCGATAGGCAGCGCAGCCTGCACGCGAGCTTTGTCTGTAAAGAAGTCCCAAACGTCTCCTTCATAGCAAGCGCCTGCGGCAATCGCTTTAGCTGAGTCAATGACGCTGCCTCCGCCTACAGCAAGTATGAAATCGACATTATGCTGCCGGCATAAACGTATTCCTTCATTTACAGTAGACAATCTTGGATTCGGCTCAATATTAGGCAGCTCATGAACGACTGCGCTTGCTTCCTGCAAATGCTTGATCGTTCGGTCATAGAGCCCTGTGCGCTTAATACTGCCTGATCCGTATACCAGCAAGATGCTGGATGCTCTGTACGATTTGATTAACTCGCCAATCTGATCTGCTTTGCCTGCGCCAAATACGATTCGAGTAGGATTGTGAAATTGAAAGGAATGCATGGGACACCTCCTGTAGTTCGAGTCTATAGACTTCTTGTGTATGCAGCGAATTTATGTATACGCCGTTAATTTTAGTTCTCTTGGTTGTTGATGTCAAACACTGCTAAAATGCCTTCTTTTATTTCCGTTTTTATTTGAAAAACTAGTATTCAAACATAAACAAATATGATATATTCAAAACAAAGAAAAACAAAAACAACTATTCGGAGGTATATCCATGGTACAAAGCTTGTGGGAACAATCGAAGGCATCTGAGCTGCAAGGGGGACTTCAGCAGCTAGTTTATCGCTCCAACATTATCGGTGCAGACCGCCGTGTCTGCAACTATGGCGGAGGCAATACATCCAGCAAGACGATTGTAAAAGATTTTCGCGGTCGTGATATTGAGGTTATGTATGTTAAAGGCAGCGGCTCTGATCTTGCTACAATGAAAGAAGGCAATTTCACAGGACTTCGTCTCGAAGATATTCGCCCGCTGTTCGAGCTTGACGCTATGTCTGATGAGGACATGGTTGCGTACTTGGCTAACTGCATGATCGATGCGAAGCATCCGCGCGCTTCTATTGAAACGCTGCTGCACGCTTTTCTCCCATTCAAGCATGTAGACCATACGCATCCGGATTCGATCATCAGCCTGTGCTGCGCCCATAACGGCAAAGAGCTGGCGAAAGAAATTTTCGGCGACCGCTTTGTATGGGTTCCATATGTACGTCCTGGCTTCACATTATCCAAAATGATCGCTGAGGGCGTGCTCGCTAACCCTAACGCTGAGCTTGTTCTAATGGAGAAGCACGGACTTGTCACATGGGGTGAGACGTCAGAAGCGTGCTATGCGCAAACAATCAAAATTATTAGTGAAGCAGAAGCTTTCATAGAGTCACGTTTTGATGAGACGAAGCTGTTCGGCGGTGTGAAGCATCCGGTGCTGGACGCTGAGGTGCGCAGAAGCATTGCTGCCCAAGTAATGCCGGCTATTCGCGGCGCAGTGAGCGATGAGAAGAAGATGATTCTTTCCTACGATGACGAGGCTGACGTGCTTGCATTCGTAAGCGGCGAGAATTCTCCTAAACTGTCCCAAGTAGGCGCGGCTTGCCCAGACCATTTGGTGCATACAAAGGTTGTTCCTTTATTCGTAGATTGGACGCCAAATGCGGATGATGTTGAAGGCTTGAAGGCGAAGCTTGCAGAAAGCATCGCTGCATATAAAGAGGAGTACAAGGCATATTTTGAAAGTAACAAAAATGAAGGCGACGTCATGTTTGAAGCCGCTCCGCGCGTTATTCTAATTCCGGGCATCGGCATGATCAACACAGGCAAGAGCTGGGCGATGTCTCAAGTGAGCGGCGCTCTCTATCATCGTGCTATTGCGGTTATGCGCGGCGCAACGGCGCTTGGCGAGTTCGTGTCTCTCAGCGCGAATGAATCCTACAACGTTGAATATTGGCCGCTTGAGCTTTATAAGCTTTCCCTGGCACCAGCAGAAGCGGAGTTTTCCCGCAAGGTTGCGTTCATTACTGGAGGCGCTGGCGGCATTGGCAGCGAAACCGCTCGTCGTCTCGTATCGGAGGGCGCGCATGTAGTGCTGGCTGACCTTAATCTTGAAGGCGCGCAAAAGATAGCGTCCGAGATTAACGAAAAGTATGGCGAGAATCGAGCGATTGCAGTTAAGATGGACGTAACGAGCGAAGAGCAGATTATGGCCGCTTACGCAGAAACGGCATTAACCTACGGCGGTGTTGATATCATTGTCAACAATGCCGGTCTAGCAACTTCCAGTCCATTCACTGAAACGACGCTTAAGGAATGGAATTTGAATATGAATGTGTTGGGAACGGGCTATTTCCTTGTAGCTCGTGAAGCGTTCAAGCTGATGCAGCAGCAAGCGCTGGGCGGAAGCATGGTCTTCATCGCATCGAAAAACTCAGTATACGCTGGCAAGAACGCCACAGCATACAGCTCTGTCAAAGCGCTTGAAGCACACTTGGCGCGTTGTATCGCGGCAGAGGGCGGCGAGTTTGGCATTCGTGTCAATACGATTTTGCCGGATGCGATCCTGCAAGGCTCAGCTATTTGGAATGGCAGCTGGAGAAATGAGCGCGCTGCTGCTTACGGCATCGAGCCTGATCAATTGGAGGAGTACTACCGCAAACGCACGACTTTGCTCGTTAATATTTATCCAAGAGATATCGCAGAGGGTGTAGCATTCTTCGCTTCCTCCAAGTCGGAGAAAACGACAGGCTGCATGCTGACCATTGATGGCGGCGTACCTGCGGCGTTTACACGCTAAGCTTAGTCGGTATTATTGTCATTAATCCAATATGGAGGTTATGCGGCATGTTTCAGGCTAAAGGGGAAAAGCAGTGGTTCATACCGGACGGCTATATCCCGCCGGACAGCACGGGAGCTCTTCTCAGTCATGAATCGGTATGTGTGCTCAATTGCTCCTCAGAGGAAGCGATGATTAAATTTACGATTTTTTTCGAGGATCGCGAACCGATTGAAGACATCCTAGTTGTTGTTCCTGGAAGAAGAACGAAGCATATTCGCACAAGCTCACTCATCAAGGAGGGCGCGTCGATTCCAGTCGGCGTTCCCTACGCGATTGAGGTGCAAAGCGATATACCGATTATTGTGCAGTATAGTCGCCTTGACTCTACGCAAGCAGAGAATACTTTAATGTCAACGATGGCTTATCCATTGAAATAATTTTATTATTCACTAGAAAGGGTGTTCGCAAATGACAGATCGCGCTTATGCATGGTTTGAAGAGCAGCAGCAGGCTAGAGGCATTAATCTTAATGAAGTGAAGGAAAAATTGAAAGCGCTAAAAATCGAAACCCCTTCCTGGGGCTATGGTGATTCAGGCTCTCGCTTTAAAGTATTTCAGAAAGAAGGAGTGCCGCGCAATCCGTTCGAGAAATTTGAAGACGCAGCGCAGGTTCACAGTTTGACTGGTCTTGCTCCATCCGTTGCGATTCATATTCCTTGGGATAAGGTGGATGATTACGGCAAGCTTCGCAGTCATGCGGAATCACTTGGTCTTAAGATTGGCGCTATTAACCCTAACCTGTTCCAGGATGATGATTATATGCTGGGCAGCGTAACGAACGCGGATGCAGCTATTCGCCGCAAAGCGACGGACCATCTGCTTGAATGCGTTGACATTGCCAAGGAAACGGGCTCGCGCGATTTAAGTCTATGGTTTGCTGACGGTACGAATTATCCGGGACAAGGTCATATCCGCAAGCGTAAGGCGTGGATGCAGGAAGCGTTGACTGAAATGTACAATGCGATGACGCCAGAGATGCGCATGCTGATCGAGTATAAATGCTTCGAGCCAGCCTTCTACCATACCGACCTTGCTGACTGGGGCATGTCATACAATATGGCTCTAAAGCTTGGACCACAGGCTGAGGTATTAGTGGATACCGGCCATCATCTGCAAGGTGCGAATATCGAGCATATCGTCGCATATTTGCTGGATGAGAAGCGTCTAGGCGGCTTCCATTTCAACAGCCGTAAATATGCTGATGATGATCTGATTGTCGGCTCCGTTAATCCATATGAGCTGTTCCTGATTTTCTATCAAATATTGAGTGCTTCAGCTGACGGAGATGCGGGCGTTAAGGACAATGTAGAAAATATTGCTTACATGATTGATCAATCCCATAATATTGAGCAAAAAATTCCTGCGATGCTGCGTTCTGTTCTAAATGTACAGACGCAATACGCGAAGGCGCTGCTTATTAATCACGCTGAAGTAGATGCGGCTGCTGAGCGCAACGACGTGCTTGGCGCTGAGGATGCCGTTCGTCGCGCATTTGAGTTTGATGTTACGCCGCTTCTGCATGCGGTCCGCGAAGAGCAAGGCTTGCCGGTTGATCCAATGAAGACCTATTTGGACAGCGGCTATGGCAAGAGCATTCTAGTGAGAGGCAAGGGCGGTGCCAGCTGGTGACCATTCTCGCTTATGATCTCGGAGCAAGCAGCGGAAGAGCACTGCTCGGCCGATTGGTTGACGGGAAGATTGAGGTGGAGGAGCTGCATCGCTTTGGCAATGATCCGGTGCAGGTGGGAGACCGGCTGCAATGGGATCTGTTGCGGCTGTTCCACGAGATCAAGCAAGGATTGCTCAAGGCGAAGCATCAAGGCATCGAGATTGACAGTCTGGCTATAGACTCTTGGGCTGTCGATTTCGGGCTTCTTGGTAGCAATGGCGAGCTGCTCGGTAATCCTTATCATTATCGCGATCATCATACGGACGGGATAATGGAGGAAGTTGTGGAGCAGCTGACTGCAGCGGGTATTTTTGAACGTACCGGCATTCAGTTTCTTCCTTTCAATACGATCTATCAGCTCGCAGCTTTGCAGAAGGCGCAATCACCGCTCCTACGCGAAGGTAAGCATTTTCTAATGATTCCTGATCTGCTTCGCTACTTTCTGACAGGCGAGCTGGCAAGTGAATTTACTAATGCCACTACAACACAGCTGTATAACCCAATTAAAGCAGACTGGGATACAGAGTTGATTGAAGCGATTGGGCTGTCACGTGATTTGTTTGGCAAGGTCGTTCAGCCAGGCACTCGGGCAGGCGAGCTTCGGAAGTCTATCCAAGAAGAGCTGGGAGTGCCCGCTATTCCAGTCTATGCGGTAGCTGAGCATGATACAGGAGCTGCGGTCGCCGCAGTTCCAGCGCTTGATCGTTCGTTCGCATACCTTAGCTGCGGAACATGGTCGCTAATGGGGACGGAGGTTCATGAGCCTGTCATTAACGAGCTGGCGCAAGAGCTGAACTTTACGAATGAAGGCGGCGCTTACGGGACTTACAGACTTCTGAAAAATATTATGGGCTTGTGGATACTCCAGGAGAGCAGACGCGAATGGGAGCGTTCAGGGATGAACTACAGCTTCTCTGAGCTGGTTGAGCTCGCCGAACAAGCGGAGCCATTCGCAGCTTTTATAGACCCTGATGATCCATTATTTCTGCATGCTGGCGATATAACGCCTCGCATCCGCGAATATTGCAGTCGGACGGGTCAGGCAGCGCCTGAAGGAGTCGGGGCTGTTATTCGCTGCATTTTGGAAAGTCTCGCTCTAAAATATCGTTACGTGCTGGAGTTGACTGAGAAGCTGTCCGGCCATTCGTTTAACGGTCTGCATATGGTAGGGGGCGGCATACAAAATAAGCTGCTCTGCCAATGGACGGCGAATGCGCTTGGCAAGCCGGTATGGGCTGGACCTGTTGAAGGCAGCGCTATCGGCAATATGATTGTTCAATGGATCGCTTCGGGTGAATTGAAAGATATTTGGGAAGCTCGCAAAGTCATTCGTCATTCTTTCCCTGTTGACACGTACGAGCCGAAGCAACTCTCTGAATGGAGCGCTGCGTATATAAGCTTTATAGAGAGAACCGGTTTATAGTAGAATAGAATATAATAGAACAGACATTGACTAGAATAAGAGCGGAGAGAGGTACGATATGCTGGTTGCTGAACGTTATGACTTCATTGTAGAGCTGGTAAATGAGAGAGGAAGTATTCGGGTTACGGAGCTTAGTGAGCTGTGCCAGGTCACTGAGGAAACGATACGGCGCGATCTCGACCGTCTGGAACAGGCAGGCCGTCTGCGCCGTTCGCATGGCGGTGCTGTCAGCGTGAAGGATAAGGAACAGCAGCCGGAAGTTCCGTATTTCGAGAGAGAAGTTGCTCAGGCCGATGAGAAGAAGCGGATCGCCGTTGAAGCGATTAAGCATATCGAGCCGCAGGATCGGATTTTGCTGGATGCAAGCACAACCGCATGGTACATGGCTGCAAGCATGCCGGATATCCCGCTTACGGTACTGACGAATTCGATTAAGGTTGCTATGGAACTGAGCAGCAAGGAGAAGATAGAAGTCATTTCGACCGGCGGTATTCTCGCTTCACGTTCCTTGTCTTATGTCGGACCGCTCGCTGAACGTTCTTTGGATGCATACCATGTAGACAAAGCTTTTTTCTCCTGCAAGGGAGTTCATTTAGAGCGCGGTGTGAGCGAATCGAATGAGCTTCAAGCGCGAATCAAGCATCGGATGGTCGGCATGGCTGACCGCGTCTATTTACTTGCGGATTCCAGCAAGTTCGGCGTGCAGGCGTTTACGCATGTTGCGGCTTTAAGCAGCATTGATCATATTATTACAGACCGCGGCTTAGAGGCGGAGCTTGCGCTTCAGATTCAAGAGCGGGAGATTGCTTTAACAACGGTATAGCAGAAGGTTTAGGCGCTGGCTTCAGTAGAAGCGCAGCGCCTTTTACAAAAGCAGCATCTGAGAGGGGGAGAGGTCATGAAGGTATCTTTATTTATTACTTGTTTAAGCGACGCCATTTATCCGCGGGTTGGAGAAGCGATGGTTAGATTACTCGCAAGATATGGGGTAGCGCTGCAATTTCCGACGGTGCAAACCTGCTGCGGTCAGCCGGCCTTCAACAGCGGCTACTGGAAGGAAGCGAGGGATTCGGCGCGAACGATACTGGACGCATTTGAGGACAGTGATTTTGTTATCGCGCCTTCCGGCTCATGCATAGGCATGCTTCATCATTATCCGAAGCTGTTCGAGAACGACCCCGTTATGCTGGCGCGCTCGGAAGCGCTAAGGGCAAAATCCTATGAGTTTACGCAGTTTCTAGTTAATGTGCTGGAGGTAACTGATGTTGGCGCTGAATTTCCGCATAAAGTAACCTATCATCCTTCCTGTCATGGTACTCGGCTATTGGGTGTTAAGGAAGAGCCGCTGGCGCTGATGAAGAAGGTGAAGGGACTGGAGCTTATCCCGCTTCCTTTTGCAGAGGATTGCTGCGGCTTTGGGGGAACGTTCGCTGTGAAGATGGCGGATATTTCCGGCGCGATGGTAACGGAGAAGGTAGATCATGTGCTGGAGACGGAAGCCGAAGTGCTCGTTGGTCTTGATATGGCTTGCATGATGAATATTGCCGGTAATTTGCGCTATCGAGAAAAGCCCGTTCGTGTGATGCATTTGGCGGAACTTCTGTATGAAGGGGTGAAGGAAGCATGAGCGGAGCGGCAAAAGGAGCCAAACGGCAGACAGTGAAAGAAAGATCAGAGCTTGCGCTTAATGATGAATTTTTGCGCAAAGCGGTTAAGTTTACAACGGAGCGGCTTCGCAACGGCAAGAAAAAGGCTTCTGAGGAGCATGGCAATTGGGAGCTGTGGCGTGAGCGCGGACGGCAAATCCGGCTTCATACGATTGCTCATTTGGATTACTACTTGAATCTATTTGTAAATAATGCACGGGCTAATGGGGTGCATGTTCATTTTGCCGATACGGCTCAGGATGCGGTTCAGCTAACGATGGATATAGCGAAGCATGCCAATGCGAGGTCTGTTGTGAAATCGAAGTCGATGGTATCAGAGGAGCTTCATCTTAACCAGGCACTGGAGTCTATTGGCGTCGAAGCGATTGAGACAGATTTAGGAGAATATATTATTCAATTGGCGGGTGAAATGCCTTCCCATATCGTTATTCCGGCCATTCATAAGAACCGTTATCAGATCGCGGAGCTGCTCTCCAAGGAAGCTGGTGAGACACTGCCGCCCGACACGACTGCACTGGCCGGCTTTGTGCGTAAGAAGCTGCGTGAGAAGTTTCTGGAAGCCGACATCGGCATGACAGGCTGCAACTTCGCGATAGCGGAGACAGGTTCTATGGTTCTGTTCGAAAATGAAGGCAATGCGCGCATGGTCAGCACCGTGCCGAAGACGCAAATTACATTGATGGGGATGGAGCGCATCATTCCGTCCTGGTCAGATCTTGAAGTGATGGCTACGCTGCTTCCGCGTTCTGCAACGGGTCAGAAGCTGACGATGTATATGTCCGGCATAACCGGTCCTCGCCGAGAGGAAGATGCGGACGGTCCCGAAGAAATGCATATTATTATCGTAGACAACGGCCGTTCCCTGCAGCTTGGCGATCCGGAGTTTCAGGAGCTGCTCAACTGTATTCGCTGCGGCGCTTGCTTGAATGCTTGCCCAGTGTATCGCCATATTGGCGGACATGCGTACGGCAGCACCTATAGCGGCCCGATTGGCGCAGTTCTTACGCCGTCGCTTAACAAAAATATCGCGGAGTGGGACGATATCGCCAATGCGTCCAGCTTATGCGGAGCCTGTTATGAGGCTTGTCCGGTCAAAATACCGCTGCATGACATGCTTGTCTATCTGCGTAGACGCAAGGTTGAAGCGGGCCACGGCAATGCGTTGGAATCAATGGGCATGCAAGGCTTTGCGACCGTCATGGGCAATTCCTCGCGTTTTGGCGGCGTGCTTCGTCTCGGCAAGCTCGGCCAGAAGCTTGTCGTTCGCGGCGGTGTTATTCGAACAAAGCTCGGTCCGTTGAAGGGCTGGAACACATACCGCGTAACGCCAAGCTTGCCAAAGCAATCATTCCGTGATCGTTGGGATACGCTCGACAAGGAGCTTGGACTGACGAAGAAGGATATAAGTGAGACGGCTCAATCGAAAATGGAAGCGGCAGTGAAGAAGCGCGCGCAAGCGGCTGCGGAAGCCAAGGCGGAAGGCAAGGGAGGGAAAGGACATCATGGCTGAGCATAAAAACGCTGGAATCGGTTCTGGACAGGCTGCTGATAAGGGGCGAACATCGGAGGGAACTGTGCGGGATGGGAGCCTGCCGATGGACGGGAATCAGTCAACAACAGGGAGCGGGTCATCAGAATCGCATGGAGAATGGCTTGCCCGTTTAGAGCAGCAATCTCGTGCAAAGCAGGAGCAGTTCATGAACCATATTTCTGGACGTCTTGGGCATCCTCGCATGTACGAGAAACCGCAGCATCCTTATCGCGGCGCGCCTGATTTTTGGAATGCATTCGAGTGGAGCGAAGAGGAGCGGATAACGCATTTTACTGACAATTTCTTGTCAGTAGGCGGTCATGTCGCTCGTGTAGACTCCATGGAAGCGGTGAAGGCATTCATCGTAGAGAAGGCTGATGAGATGAGCGCAAAGTACGTATTGCGTCAAGACCAGCCCGAGCTTGATACGCTCGGGTTGGAGCAGGCATTGCCAGCGGGCACCGTGGTGTCAGTCTGGAACAGCGGTCCCGAGCAGCATTGGAAGGCTCGCGCCGCTGAGGCGGACTTCGGCGTTGTGATCGCCGATCATGCCGTCGCATACACTGGTTCAGTTACGGTGCTGTCTGCCGCAAATAAGGGACGTTCCGTCAGCCTGCTGCCGACGGTTCTCTTCATTATTATTCCGGTCGAACGAATGAAGACTAGACTCGGCGAAGTGCTCGGAACCTTCGATGAAGCTGGCCGCGAGGCTCTCCCTGCGGGCATTCACTTCATCACGGGTCCCAGCCGATCCTCCGATATCGAGAATGATCTAACCATCGGCGTACATGGTCCTGGAATCGTATACGCGTTAATAGTAGGATAATAAATAGGCCCATGCTACCCGAGCATGGGCCTATTTATTGCTTTTCCTGAGAATGATTATTGTGTAGTCAAATACTTCTTAATAAAATGCAGCGCATTGTCCTTGCGCTGGGAATCGACGCGGATGCCGATGACGAGCTCATGATCATAGAACGGCAGATCTTTCGACAGCTTAGTGCCTTTAAGATCGATACCGTACACATGTTCAGTCGGAATGTCTTCTGTAGCGTACTTTAGCTTGCGATCGTCAGGCACGAGGCCCTTCAGCTCGCCGCTCTCAATAATGTCATCCAACGGGTCGAACATACCCTGCGCGCCAATCCAAACGAACGTTTCTTTATCAGCGATATACACATCAGGATGCTCGGTTGCCAGCATAATGACCGCCTTTTGCAAATAAGCGTATTTGTTCATGTCATCCGCTGGAATGTTCGAGAGGGTGGCGATATATCTTTCCCATTCCGGGAAGGTAGGCAGCAGCGCCGTCTCTAGAGCATCTTCCTCTTTTATTTCTTGCCTCATATAATAATCGCCCATGAATGAAATCTCAAGCGAGGCAGGCGGAAGGTTCGCGATACGTTCTTTTTCCTCGCGGTAGTCCACATAGCTCGTAATTCCATAGATGATGAGGCCGATAGCGACAATAACGCCAAGTGTATGGAACCTATAATAGCGCCAGAAATGGTCGATTTTTTGTGCATTGCCGGCCATACCTTTATACTTGCCGTATTCCTGTTCGTTGAAGGCATCGATATCCTTTTGCTTTTCGTATTCTAAAATAGCTTTATACGCCTTCGTAACCGCATTAAAAGCGCTTTCTTCTTCGGCAGCGGTTTCCGGCTGTTGCTTCGCTCTTGCCCGCGATTGTTTCAGGAGCAATGTATAACGCTTCTCCACTTCCTCTTTGTCGGAAAAATGTTCCAGACCAAGCAGTTCATAGGCTTTGTTTAAATCTTCCACTATGTCACCTCAATTAGTAGTATAAGCGAGAGTAGTTCTACTTATAGATTATACGTAATAATAAGGGTTACGGCAAATTTTGCTCATGCACGGAATGTTGAACAAAAATAACGCCAAATTAACTTCTATTTCGCTTGCAATCTGTTATTCTATCAATAGTTGTTGTCAAAAGGTTAAAATAGGACTAAGGATGGTGCTGTTACGATGACGAACGCATTTTATTTTGATTTTGGCATAGGCGACAAACCGGATGTGCCTTATGTTCAATTGCTGCCGGATACTGTATATACAAGCGAGCGTGGCTATGGATTTGTTAATCACGCACGCGTCAGCTCGCGTGACCGCGGCGGTGCGAATCGACTGCAAAGCGCGTTCTGCATACCGCTCGATGCGTGCTTCAAAGCGGATTTGCCGAACGGCTGCTATAACGTGACGGTAACGATCGGAGATGCTATTACGCCAACCTTGACTTCGCTGTATTACGGAACAGGGCGAATGGTGCTGAATAAGCTGACGACGACAGCGGGGCAATACGCGGTGCACAGCTTTACGGTCAAAATAAATAACGGACAGCTGAGCCTCAGCTTCTCGGGCGTTGCGCCTCGCATTAATGCAATACGGATTGAAGAAACGAAGCAGGCGACAACGATCTATTTAGCAGGAGATTCGACGGTGACTGATCAGGATACCTTCCCGTATGCCGGATGGGGACAGATGCTTCCGCTTTATTTTAAGCAAGAGATTGCCATAGATAACCACGCCGTTTCCGGTAGAAGCTCCAAGAGCTTCATCGATGAGGGCAGATTAGACGCCATACTCGGCGATATGAAACCGAATGATTATTTATGGATTCAGTTCGGCCATAATGATCAGAAGTCGGATGCTGAACGGGCAACCTCGCCGTTTACAACCTACAAGGAACACTTGCAGATTTATATAGATGAAGCTAGAGCGCGTGGTGCAAAACCCGTGCTAATTACATCCATGCATCGACGCAAGTTCGATGAAGAAGGCCGCATTATCGATACGCATGGCGATTATTTAACGGCGATGCGCGAGCTTGCAAAAGAGCAGGATGTGCCGCTTATTGATTTGGCAGAGAAGAGCAAAACGCTGTACGAGCAGCTAGGTGATGAGTCATCCAAGGCATTGTTCGTATGGGCTTATCCAGGCGAGTTTATCGCTTTTCCTGAAGGGGTTAAGGATGATACCCATTTTCAAGCAGAAGGAGCAATTCAAATTGCGAGATTGGTAGCTGATGGCGTTCGTGAGCTGGGTTTATCCCCCTTAGATTTATATTTGCGCGGATAATAGAATAGGAGTGTGGCAAAAGATGAATCGAACCGCTTTAGTTGCAGGAGCAACCGGTTTAGTAGGCGGCGAACTTGTAAAGCTGCTGCTGGCAAATGATGCATATGAGCGGGTCGTTGTGCTGGTGCGTAAGGAAATCGGCCTCAGACATGCTAAGCTGGAGCAGGCAGTTATAAATTTCGATGAACTGGACCAGTTGCCGATTGAAAGGTTCGCAGGAGCTGACGTCTTTTGCGCGCTCGGCACTACGATAAAGAAAGCCGGAAGTCAGGATAACTTCCGGCTGGTTGACTATACATATCCGATGGTGCTGGGAAGACTGGCTAAACAGTATGGCGCCAAAGCTTTTTTGATCATTACAGCGATGAATTCGGATGAACGCTCTTTGTTTTTTTACAGCCGTGTTAAGGGCGAGGTTGAGCGTGATTTGGCCAAGCTTGGTTTGCCGCAGCTCCATATTTTTCGTCCGTCGCTCATTACTGGGGAACGGCAGGAGCATAGAACCGGTGAGCAATTTGCGGCTAAGCTAAGCGCTGGACTGCCTTTTCTCTTTGCTGGACCGATGGCTCGCTATAAGCCGAACCCAGCAACCGATATTGCGAAGGCGATGCTGCTAACCGCATTGGCGGAAGCTATTGAGCCATCCCCGCATATTATATCGCCAGGCGATATTGCCAAGCTTGCGGCTGCTCATTAAAGAGCAGCCTTCTTGCGTGTAATGAGCTTAATGATTTCGTTCACCGATAAAGGAATGATCGACAAGACGAGGACGATGCTCCAGTCTAACAGAGTTAGGTTTTGTACATGGAAGGCGGTTGCCAGGAACGGAATCGAGATGACCGCAAGCTGCAATAGCAGACCTGTTAGTATCGCTCCAAGCAGCAGCTTGTTCGTGAAGAGTCCGACTTCTAATATGGTCTTCGTAGCGCTTCGCATCGACAGCGAATAGAACAGCTGCGAGCCGGCCAATACGACGAACGCCATCGTTCTTGCATAGGTCATTACCTCATCCGGTATGTTTGCGGAGCCAAGACTGAATCCATGTTCCCTCAAGCCGATGTAGAAGGCTGCAAGTGTAAGCAGGCCGATCAGCAAGCCGCCTATGACGGCTCTAATCGCGGCTCCTCCGGCGAAGAAGCTTTCCTTCGGATTTCGCGGCTTTCTGCGCATCACGTCGTCGTCGCCTTTATCGACACCAAGCGCAATGGCTGGCAGCGTGTCCGTAACGAGATTAATCCACAGTATTTGCGTCGGCATGAGCGGTATAGGCCAGAAAAACAAAACGGAAAGAAGAATGACCACAACCTCGCCAAGGTTGCAGGATAACAGAAATACAACAGACTTCTTAATGTTTGTGTAAATGTTGCGGCCTTCTTTAATGGCGTGCACAATCGTTGTGAAGTTATCATCTGTCAATATCATATCGCTGGCGTTCTTCGATACATCCGTACCAGTTATGCCCATGGCCACGCCAATGTCGGCGCTCTTTAATGAAGGCGCGTCATTAACGCCGTCGCCGGTCATAGAAACGATGTTGCCATGGGATTTAAATGCTTTGACGATCTTTACTTTATGCTCGGGCGATACGCGGGCAAAAACGCGATAGTTTTGAATGCGCTTCGTAAAATCCTCTTCGTTCATATGATCGATCTCAGCACCGGTAATGCACTGCGCAGCCGATTCAGCTATCCCAAGCTCCTTCGCTATCGCAACTGCTGTGTTCTTGTGGTCGCCGGTAATCATGACGGAAGTAATGCCGGCCAGCTTCGCCTCGCTAATGGAGTCTTTCACCTCAAGCCTAGGCGGATCAATCATGCCTACAAAGCCGATGAGCGTCAGGTTCTGCTCCATCTCTTCAGGCTCTATGATCGTATCACTTTCCTTATAAGCAGCGCCGAGCACTCTCAAAGCGTCATCGGACAGCTTATCGGCAGCTAGCATGTACTGATGCTTAAGCTCCTCTGTCAGCGGGATAACCTTACCTTCCACTAAGGCAGATGTCGAGATCTGTAGCAACTGGTCAAGCGCTCCCTTCGTATGAACGCGGTATTCGCCGCCATACTGATTAAGGGTAGACATCAGCTTGCGATCAGAATCGAAAGGCTTCTCGGACACTCTGACATGTTCCGATTCCATGCTGCTCTTTCTCATTGAATAAGCGTCGCCATGCGCAACTAATGCGATCTCAGTTGGATCCCCAGTACCTTCGCCGTGTTCATAAGTGGCGTCTGAACAGAGCACCAATGCTTCAATTAGCTGGCATTCATCTGAAGCAAGCTCAGCTGGATCGGACGGATTACCTGACGACACGGTGCTTATTCGATTTAAAGTATATGCTGTGACAACAGTCATTTTATTTTGCGTAAGCGTTCCTGTCTTGTCGGAGCAAATAATGTTGACGGAGCCCAGCGTCTCGACGGCCGGCAGCTTTTTCACAATTGCGTTTATGCGGGACATTCTTGTAACGCCAAGCGCCAGCACGATGGCAACAATAGCGGGCAGCCCTTCCGGAATAGCCGCGACAGCCAGCGAGATGGCGGTAAGGAATAGATCGAACAGCTCTCTTTTTTGAAAATAACCGATGATGAAAATAACGGCGCATATGCCAATCGCGATATAGCCGAGCGTCTTTCCAAGCTCCTCTAACCTGTGCTGTAGCGGCGTCTGCTCGGTATGGTCATTATCGAGTATTTTAGCTATTTTGCCCATTTCGGTATCCATCGCTGTAGCAACGACAACACCTTCGCCTCTGCCGTAGGTAACTAGAGTGGACATAAAAGCCATATTGCTTTGGTCGCCAATTGGCGTTTTGGGCTGCTCGTGCAACGAGTCTGCGTCCTTCATGGAGGGAACTGACTCACCGGTTAACGCGGATTCATCGATTTGCAGATTTACGCTTTCGATCAATCTTAAATCTGCGGGAATATATCTCCCGGCATCGAGCAGGACGATATCGCCGGGTACCAACTCGCTGGAGTCGATTTCCTTCACCTCATGACCGCGTCTCACGAGTGATTTCGGATTCGTCATTTGCTGCAAAGCTTCGATCGCTTTATCTGCTTTTTGCTCCTGAATAACACCGATCGCCGCATTTAGTATGACGACGAGCAGAATGATAATTGCGTCGGCATACTCGCCAATAATAAGCGTTATAGCGGCCGCGCCAAGCAGCACGTAGATCAGCATATCCTTGAGTTGCGCCACAAAGCGAGCTAAGATTCCCTTCTTCGGCTTGCCCGTCAGTTTATTCGGGCCGTACTGCTCCAGCCTTGCTTTAGCCTCTTCTTTGCTTAACCCTTCGGGTTTCGTTACGTGCAGCTGCTCCATAATCTCTGTCTTAGACTTTGCAAACCACATACTCAACACCTCTTATGTAAGGATTGGTAATGCTGCTGGTTCCTATTTATTAAAGTCTGCTTGTTCATTTGTACGATTATGAATGACGAGACGTTTCAAGCTTAGCACAAGGCACTCGTGACTTAAGTCGAGATTTGTTGACTACGGTTTTTCATTTAGTAAAATACGGATAGGCGAGTAATGAGGGGAAAGGTGAAGAAAAACATGTTTGATCCAACTATTTTTGATAATTTGAAGGTAGCATTCGAGAACGAATTATACGATTTGGATAACTTAGACCAGCGCATAGTCATTTCTAGCCGAAAGGATACGATGGAACTGTCAGTGATGGGACGGGAGTTCCGTCTGGCATTTTATTTGACTGGACAGCCTGAGGTTGTCGCAGAGGTCAGATTGCACGCGTCGCTAAAGGATTTGGCAGCAGAAATATTGGAGGAGCCGGACGCTGATCCGGGCTGCGCGCTGGCGATATTTTACTATATGGCAATTGTGGATGAGTTAGAGCAGTGCAGTCAAGTGGAGAAAATATTAAAGGAAATATGGGAGCCGGCAGCATCCCCGCGGCAAACGCTTAGCCGTGTATACGGCGAGGAAGGGGCGAGCTTGAGCAATGAAATTGAGCTGAGCTTCAGCAGACCGATTAACGAGGAGCAGATGGGCGATATTCCTGAGCTGGTTTCACATATGTTGGAGTCGCTGGAGAAGCTGACGAGCTGCTTGAAATAGATACAAGCAGCTGCGTGCAGCCAATTGTTTGTTTTCAACTGCCTGTCACTAACTGCCTGTTGCGAACAGCAGTCGCCAACCGCCCGCCGCCAACGGTAAAAACTACCATTAAATTCGACAGAATATCATGTAATTATGTTTTAAAAGAAAAAACTACCCTTATACTCCAGACAGATAGACAATTAGTAAACATGCCTGAATTTAGAGGTAGTTTTTTCACTTGGCACATGATTTTTCCTGATAACTCTTTTTTTAGGGTAGAATTTTCCGTTAAACCAATCTGTAGCGACTGTGAGTTGGGCTACCCTACATCAATCTGGTTAATGTTTCGGAAGCTGAAGTATGCGATTAAAATGCCGATAGCTGCTAATGTAAGCGGGATAGCAATGATGGAGCTTAGGCTGAAGCCCATATTGTTGGAGCATACAATAAGCACGATGAGAATGGAAGACACTACCGTTGTCGACACGGACTTTTTGCGCATCCCGAACGCTATGGGAATGAGGCTCATCCCAGCGGCTCCTATAGCCTGCATCAAGACGTTAATGGCATGCTTGCTCAGCAGCTCGACCGTTAAAATATCTTGGATCTTGCCTATTTGAGTATCAATAGCGATATACAGAGCGTCAATCAATAAATTTCCCGCTATTACGTTAACGAATGTGAATAAGAAGACCATCGAGAGCTTGGCCATAATTAGCTTTTTTCGGCTGATTGGATAGGTGAACATAAGCGACATCGTTCTGTCGCGATATTCATTAATAATGAACTTGGCTAGAAGAACGGATGAATAAATAATAAAAGTCGCCCGTACAAAGGTGTCGATCGCTTGGAACAGCTCCGTATAGTTTCGGAAGGAAGCTTCCTCTATTTCGATGTCATTTATAAAATAAAGCAGCGCAATAAAAGCTGCAATGATGACGTAAGCAATAAGCGAGCCCCATAGATGACTGCTCATCTTCCCTTTTTTAAGCTCCAGACGGATGAGATGAAGCATGCTGATCGCCTCCCTTAATTTTATCGAAAAAGTACTCTTCCAATGTGTGGCGGCGGCGGTTGATCGATTCGATGTGCACCTCGTTCAGGATCAATGCCTTGGACAGCTCTGCTTGGGAAAGTTGTGTATCGTAGATTCTCAGCAGTTTGGAATCGATACGTTTAAACTGACGTATGCCCAGCTTTTCCTCCAGTACATAAGCCGCGTGGACGATGTTAGTTGTAACCAGCTCGATATAATCGGTTTTGGAGCTGTGGATCGTCTCCATTGAAACTTGGCGCAGCATGCGTCCATTGTCGATCATCCCGATCGTATCGGCAATTTGTTCGATTTCGGAAAGAAGATGGCTGGATATAAGCAGGGTGATACCCCATTCATCACGCAATCTTTTGAATAAATGCCTCATAAGCTGTATTCCCTCAGGGTCTAGGCCGTTAATTGGTTCATCTAGCAGCAGAAGCTCCGGACGGGTCGAGATTGCTCTGGCGATGCCGAGTCTTTGCTTCATGCCAAGCGAGAACTGCTTGACTGGTTTGTTCTCAATACCTATAAGCTGAACGAGGTCGAGCGCTTCGCGTATCGCCTTCGGATTGTGGTGGCCCATGTATTCGAGGTGCAGCTCTAGATTTTGTACGGCAGTCAGCTTCTCATAGAAAACAGGTGTCTCAATCATATGACCGATCCGTTTGAGAGGCTCTCTGGAATCGATCAGCAATCGTTCCCCAAACAATTCAATTTCACCGCCGGTAGGTTTTACTAGTCCTAACAGCATTTTCATTATCGTTGATTTCCCAGCGCCGTTAGGCCCGAGAAATCCGAATATCTCGCCTGCCTGAACATTCATGTTCACATTTGAGATGACCTCGGCATTTCCGTAGCTTTTGCTCAGCAGCCGAGTTCGGATAATATCCGTCATTTCATTCACTCCTTGCGTATTAACGATCTATTGTCATTGTATCGAGCGTCTCTCACTTTTCTCTGTCTTAAATCTTACTTATTTCTTACTTCAGGCCCCGGCATGCTTGATATTGGGATCGTGACGGTAAAGCAGGTGTATGAGTTCGGTATGCTGGACAATTGGATCTGACCGCCTAAACGATGCGTTAATTGCTTAACTATTGAAAGACCTAATCCGCTGCCCTGTATTTTGCGATTCCTGGAATGCTCCACCGTATACATTCTTTCAAAAATTCGGTCTTGCTCAGTCGGATCTATACCTCGTCCACGGTCTGTTACTTTAATCTGAACGGAATCATTAACGATAGCTGCCGATAACCCAAGGTAGCCGCCGTCGGCTCCATAACGGACAGCATTGGATAATAGATTGTCAATAATGCGCGACAGAGCTTCTTCATTTGAATAGATCCATACCGGTTCGGAAGACAATTGTATATCTACCTCAACATGACGTTGTGCGAGCAATTCGTAATAGGATAGCAGGCGATGACGGCAAAGTTCTCCGACTTCAACCTTCGAGAAGGTGATGTCATAGTCATCCGCTTCTAAGCGGGCCAGATCGAAGAAAGCTTTGATCAAGTTATGGACTTCAACTGTTTTGCGATGAATCTGAGCTAGCAAGCGCTGCTGCTCTTCTTGCGGCATATCCTTTCGCTGCAGCATTTCGGCATAGCCGAGTATAACGGTTAGCGGCGTTTTTAAATCATGCGATACATTGGACAGCATCATTCTCATCGCCCGTTCTGTGCCGGCATAATCAGCAGCCGACTTGCGCGCTCTGTCTAGCAAGTCATTGACGGCTCGCAGCAGCTCGCGCAGCACAGGATCGCCAGTTACAATGAACAAGCGTTCACCAGCAAGTGAAATAGGCTTGGACATGATCGCGTCAAGCTTTTCGCTTACATATTGAAGTTCTTTATGTATGGAGCGATTAATTACACGTTCACGGACGTATAAGACTAGCAGGACGACAGCGGACAGGACAAGCAGCCATAGCAGCAGCTTCACTTATTGCGCCCCCAGACGATAGCCGATTCCCCAAAGGGTCTGTATATATCGCGGCTTGGAAGGGTCATCCTCAACTTTTTCCCGAAGTCTGCGCATATGCACATTAATGACATTCTCATCGCCTAAGTATTCCTCATTCCATACTAGCTGATAGAGAAGCGCTTTTGTGTACACTCTTGTGGGATGTTGAACGAACAGCTTCAATATTTGAAATTCCTTCGCAGTCAACAAAATCTCTTTATCTCGCTTCATTACTGTAAAATTGTTAGGATCAACAGTTAAATCGCCGACCGTAATCGTCTGCAGCTGCAGCTCGGCAGCTTGGTCAGTGCTTGTCGCTGAATATTGCGTCGCTCTGCGAATAGACGCTTGAACACGCGCCGAAAGCTCGATGAGCGAGAATGGTTTGGCGATATAATCATCAGCTCCGAAGCGTAAGCCGAGCGCTTTGTCTACTTCACTGTCCTTTGCTGAAAGGATGAGTATTGGTACGCGGCTATGCTGTCTTAATTGCTGGAGAACGTCAAGCCCGTTCAGCTTAGGCAGCATCATATCGAGCAGCACTAGATCATAGCTGTCTGCGAAGAAGGCTTGAAGCGCCTGTTCGCCGTCTGCAGCTGTCCTCGTTGTGTAGCCTTCTTTGGTCAAATATTCTGTTATCATTTCGCTGATTTCTGGATCGTCTTCTATAATTAGTAGTTGGTGAGGCATGTTATCGTATCTCCTAGTCTATTTTTTCGATATGGTTATATGATAGGAACTTGATATAAATCAGCAGAGCTTTTTCCGATAACTGGATCAAACCGCGCAAAAATAGTATACCATCAACACTTGAACGAGCCAAAAGAACACATTGTTGCGTGCAGTTTCTAAATATAGATATACTATCAATATTCTTACTTAATGAGGTGTTCGGATGACATTCCATAACGTGCGAAGTAGCTAGATTTCGGGCTGGAAAAAACGCGTGCCAGCTGCAAAGGGGATCGTATGCCCTTTTGATGGTATGATGATCAGCTCTTACACGTTATAGGCAGTTGGCAGTCTAATGGGTTTCAATTATCTCATTGAGAGGAATGATTTATATGAATGAGTCACAATATAAGGATTTTTACAATCGGGTTGGTATAATAAATGGCTGGGACTTCAGCAAAGTTAAGTGTGTGTCCGAAGGCGTAAAGTGGGACTTCTACAAGGAAGCGGTCCAAAGATGCACAAGCTCGGATCTGCTGCTGGACATAGGGACTGGAGGCGGCGAAGCGCTGTTAACTATAGCTGATAGCGCATTGTTGCTGGTGGGAATCGATCGTTCAGCCGGCATGCTTGAAGCTGCGGAAGCTAACGTGAAGAAGGCCGGCAGGGAAAATGTGCGCTTGCTGCAAATGGATGCCGACAGGCTTGATTTTCCGGAAGGCTTCTTTGATCTGGTGACGTGCAGACAGGCGCCGTTTAATGCAGGGCAGGTTGCCAAGGTATTGGCAGAGGATGGTCTGTTCATGACACAGCAAGTGAGTGAAGGGGATAAGCTAAATATCGTTGAAGCGTTCGGAAGAAAGCGGCAAGCAGCCGGTGATGGAGCACTGCTGCGTAAGTACGTAGCAGAACTGAAGGAAGCTGGCTTCAAGGAGGTTCAGGTATTCGAGTACGATGCGACCGAATACTATGAAACCTATGAGGATCTCGTTTTTCTGCTGAAGCATACGCCAATTGTTCCGGGCTTCGGCCAGGAAGAGGATGACTTTAAGATTTTGAATCGTTTTATCGAAGACAATCGGACGGACAAAGGTATCATGACGAATTCGCAAAGGTTTATGATCATAGCCAAGAAGTAGAGCAGCACAATACAACTAACCTAATTACTCTAACAGCGAATATCGCACTTGGAGCGACTTCCGCGCTCGTCTGCCGTTGTTCAGCGTCGATTTTCGGCGTTACAGTTTGGGTACGAGGGCAGATTTATACGGCAGAAGCTCAGTGACACCACATGAACAGATAAAAAGGGAAGAGCCGCAAGCAAGCGGCTCTTCCCTTTTTTCAATCACTGCGAGCGGCCAGCTAAGCTTGAATTCGCTCCATGCCACTCATGTAGGGGCGCAGCGCCGCTGGAATACGGATGGAGCCGTCCGCTTCCTGATGATTTTCCAGAAGCGGGATTAAGATGCGAGGCGAAGCGATTGCCGTGTTATTGAGCGTGTAGCAGAACCGATTATTGCCGTCAGCATCACGGTACTTAATATTTGAACGTCGTGCCTGAAAATCGAGCAGATTAGACGATGAATGAGTCTCGCCATAAGCATCTCGGCTGGGCATCCACGTCTCGATGTCCATTTGTTTATATGTTTTTTGCGACATGTCGCCTGTACAGACAGCGACAACCCGATAAGGAAGCTCAAGCAGCCGCAGCAGCTCTTCTGCATGGGCGGTAATCTCCTGCAGCAGCAGCTCCGATTGCTCCAAGCTAGCTTCACATAAAATAACCTGTTCGACCTTCGAGAACTGATGAACGCGATACAAGCCCTGGACATCCTTCCCTGCTGAACCGACCTCGCTTCGGAAGCATTGTGAGATGGCGGCAAGCTTTATCGGCTCCGATACATCCACCGTTTCATTGCCATAATAAGCGATTAGAGGAACTTCTGAAGTGCCGACTAACCATTTATCCTCATTCTCAATTTTGAACGTTTGATCCTCTCCGAGCGGGAAGAAGCCAGTGTTGAACAGCGCTTCCGTCCGAACCATCAAAGGAACCTCGAGCAGCGTAAAGCCATTGCGCATCAATAGATCCAGCGTTAGCTGCTGCACAGCCCGCTGCAAAGCGACGCCAACGCCTTTCAAGTAATAGTTGCGAGTGCCGGCAGTTTTAACACCGCGCGGAATATCGATCATTCCATGAAGTTCGCCTAACGCAACATGATCCCTAGGCTCGTAGTCAAACGCAGTTCGATCGCCAACCATTCGAAGTTCTACATTATCTTGGTCCGATTTGCCAATTGGCGTATCAGGCGAGACGATGTTAGGAACGAGAAGCATTTTCTCCTTAAATTTCTGCTCCAAGTCCCGGTACTTATTATCCGTCTCAGCTAATGCTGCGTTAATTTCCTTTACGCTGCGCTTAAGCTCATCCAGCTCCTCTGCTCCGTTACTATAAATTAACGCTTTGATTTGCTCAGTTCGCTTATTGCGTTGCTGCCGCAGTTGCTCCAGCTCCTGAAGAAGCTGTCGTCTTCGGTCGTCCAACTCGATGAGCTGCGGTATCGATACATCAATACCTTTTTGATATGCAATCGTCTGTACCCATTCCTCGTTCTGCCTAATCCATTTGATGTCCAACACGGTCATGCACCCCTTAAATTTCAAAATAAAAATAGCGCTCTAAGTCCCTTAGTTGGGACGAAGAGCGCTATATTCTCGCGGTGCCACCCAAATTGACCAGACAGCATCACTGTCCAATCCACTTAGTTCCGCGTTAACGGGCGGGTCCGGTTAGCTTAGGGGGATTCAGCAGCTCCCCTTGACGAAAACGCCTCCGAGTTGGATTCTCTTCATCGGCATAATGGCGATATTTTTAATAGTATAGCTTATGCCACCCGTATTATTCAAGTTCTTATTCAGCAACGATACCATTTTTTTTGCAATGATCTATCCTTCCAGCTCTGCTACACTTTGTAGATTGATAGATTTATTTAGGAGGAGTTGGATGAAAGGAATAGTAGGGAAAGGTATTATTGCAGCAGCATTTGTCCTTTTTGCCGCAAGCGGCTTGTTTCACTTTGCATCGGCTGTTGAAGCGCTGCCTTTTAACGATATTAGTGACAGCTATGCGAAAGATGAAATTATATTTCTTCATGAGAATGGAATTATTAACGGAACGACTAAGACGACCTTTTCACCTGCAGACCATATGACAAGAGCGGAATTTATTACGATGGTGGATCGATTGCTGAAGCTCGAACCAGTGACTGGCCCGGTGAATTCGTTTAAAGATGTGACCCCGAATCAATGGTATTATGGCTGGATCCAAGCGGCAGTTCAGTTAGAGCTGGCTAGCGGCACTTCCGCCACGACATTCTCGCCAGACGCTGCAGTTACTAGACAAGAGGCAGCGGTCTGGATTGCTAGAGCGTTCAAGCAGTCTAGCGGTCAAGCTTTGTCCGCAACAGCATTTAAGGATACGAATGACATTGCCCAGTGGGCCAATACAGCGGTTTCGGCTCTCCAACGGCAAGGACTGATGAAAGGGGATGACTTCGGTCGTTTCCGTCCGGCTGATGCGATTAAGAGACAAGAAGCTGCAGTGCTTATAGCACGGGTTTTGCAACAAGAGAGCTGGGCAGCAGAGCTGGATAAGAAGGTAGAGGAACGCATCGTTCTCGGATGGCAATATGGTCAAACGACAGCAGCCTATGAGAAAAATATTTTGAATTCGAATGTGAATACTTTATCTCCACGCTGGTATTTTGTTGATGGAGCGGGCAAAGTATCCGACAATACTGATACCTCGCTCATCGCTTGGGCTAAGGCGAACGGCAAGAAGGTGTGGGCAATGGTCGGCAATCGCTTCGATCAAGAGGCTACACATCAAATGTTGTCCAATTCGGAGAAAAGAAATGCAGTGATTGATCAATTGGCTGCGAAAGTGAGCAAGTACAGTTTAGACGGACTTAATATCGATTTCGAAAATGTAGCACCGAAAGATAAAGCGAATTTGACGCTATTTATCGCTGACTTAGCGAAGAAGCTGGATGAAGCAGGTGCAGCGCTGTCGGTCGATGTATCACCGGATCTCGGCACAGATTGGACGGAGGCGCTCGATTACAAGGCGCTGGGCGAGCATGCGGATTACATCGTCATGATGGGCTATGATGAGCATTATGGCGGCAGCATTAATGCGGGCTCCGTCGCTTCTCTGCCTTTTGTTCACAATGCGATCACTAAGCTTTTGAAGGCAGTGCCGAGCGAAAAAGTCATTTTGGCCATGCCTCTTTACAGCCGTGATTGGACGCTCTTGTCTAATGGGAAATCGGCTGGATCAACGGAGCTGCGATTGCATGAGCAAAATGCGATGATTGCTTCACATTCGTTGAAGCCAATATGGAATAAGTCAGTTGGGCAGTATGTAGCCAGCTACACTAAGCAATCTAAAAAACATACCATTTGGTTAGAGGACGGCCGCTCTCTCATCGCTAAATACAAAGTGGTAGCCGAGCAAGATCTCGCTGGAATCGCTTATTGGCATATCGGGGGAGACAGCCCGGATATTTGGACGAGCATGCGCAATGCGGAACGGTTTTACGATTATACGTTTTCGAGTAAGTAACAGATATAAAAATAGCAGCAAAATAGGAAAGCCGAGAGGATGCATGAGTCTTCTCGGCTTGTTCTATTTGGTCGCTAATTAGATTACTAGGATTTCATGTTCCGATAAAGTGAACATAAATGCAAACAGAAGACACACGGTGTACACAGGAATTAATTATACTTGGTTTTGTAAGTACAACGGAGGTGTGGCGGTTATGATAAAATATACAACATCAACAATGCTGTAGGAAGACGCAATAATGGAGTTTAAGGAAAGATGTGGAGTGATGGAGATGATGAGGCGCATTTTGTTGGTGGAAGATGACTTGCTCATGCGTGAGTTTATTACGGATTATTTCAAAAAGGAACAGTGGGAAGTGTATGAAGCTGAGAACGGAAAAATTGCGCTGAGTATCTTCGAACAAAATGATGTCGATTTAATTGTTCTGGACATCATGATGCCGGAAATGGATGGCTGGTCAGTTTGCCGACGCATTCGTGAAAAATCAGATGTACCCATTATCATCATCACTGCAAGAGCGGAAGACGAAGATCAACTGCTCGGTTTCGAGCTTGGAGCCGATGAATACGTGACAAAGCCATTAAGTCCTCGGGTGTTGGTTGCCCGCGCTACTGCATTAATGAAACGAACGGAAAGATCCAGCGGCCCAGAAGGTGAATTGCTCCTATTTGGCGATTTAATCGTGAACAGAATGTCGCATACAGTAACTGTTGCAGGGGAAACGATTCATCTATCTCCGAAAGAATACGAATTGCTCTTGTTTCTGGTCAAGCACAAGGGTAAGGTCCTGACTCGTGACTCCATATTGGACGGAGTTTGGGGATACGATTATTTTGGAGATTTGCGCACGGTAGACACGCATATCAAAAAATTAAGAGCAAAGCTCGGTGACGCAGGCTGCTATATTAGTACCGTTATTCGTACTGGCTATAAGTTTGATGTGGAAGCATGAAGATGCGCAGCGTCGTTTTTAAACTTTTTATCATAACGTCCGTCTTGATTCTAGTTGTGTTCTCCATGTTGATGCTTGCTGAAGGGTTGTTCTTCGATCGATTTTATCGGTTCTCCAAAATTCAGGCAGTAAAAGACAATATGAACCAGTTCTCAGAACAATTCAAACAAGCATATTCCGATGAACAACAGGTCTCTCGGCTGCTCGGCTCATTCATGAATCTTAATGATGCCAGCACTTCTATTTTGAATGGACGGTTTGAACGATTAAATATCAATCCTTACTATATACAATTGCGATCCGAAACTAAGACAATTACAGTTCGTATTCCGACGAACGGAATAACGATGGAGGATATCCCGCTGGGGGTTCAGAATGGCGACGGACTGGTTGTGGACGGCATTTTCATGGATGAAAATGATCGGATCATGCATCCCGTAGTTATCGCGCGGTCAGAACAGGAGTATCTCGAGCCGGGTTTGGTTAGGGTGACAGGAACAATAACGGATATTATGCTGCCTGAGCAGCGATCTTACAATCCTTTTTACCAGGATGTTCTCATGGATGATGCGCTTAGGAACTGGATACCGACAGTTGCACAGCATCAGACTCGTCTGCAGAATGGTTTGCCAGTACAGATAGAGTGGAAAGACGAGTGGAGCGGTATCCAATATGCGGTTCTCATTCAACCATTAGCTAAGGTCAGTCACGAGGATCGTTACTTATTCACTATGACGTCACTTCAGCCGGTCGGGGAAGCGGTAGAGGTACTCCAGCGATATTTTATATTTATGACACCAATCATTGTTATGCTTGCGATTATTTTATCCTTTTTTTATTCCAGAATGGTCTCTCGGCCGTTGGTTATCCTGAACCGTTCGGTAGCTTCTCTTGCAAAGCTGGACTTTACAGAGCAGCAGACAATCGTTTCAAAGGATGAATTCGGAGAGCTGTCGCGCAACATGATTCAGCTATCCCGTAATTTGGATGCAACCCTTAAGGAGCTTACCCAAGCAAATCTGAAATTAAGAGAAGAAATGGCTGAAAAAGAACGATCCGAGAAGCTTCGCAAGGAACTGGTCGCAAACATCTCTCACGAGTTGAAAACCCCTTTGGGCATTATAAAAGGTTTCGCGGAAGGGCTGCAAGATGAGGTGGCGAGCGATAAAAAGGACCGTTACCTTTCTCTTATTGTGAATGAAACGGATCAGATGAATGCGTTAATTATGGATATGCTAGAGCTGTCGAAATTTGAGGTGAAAGCGGTAAAGCTGCACTTCGAATGCTTGCCTTTTAACGACCTAATCCATAAGGTGCTGGATTCGTTTGCCGAACAATTGGAAAGAAAACAACTTCGGATTAGGATAGACAATGGGCAAGAGGGCGAAGAATTGTTCGTCATAGGAGACTTTAGACGGATCGAACAGGTTGTGCTGAATTTACTGAGTAATGCCGTTCGTCATGCTGCCTGGGATAGTGTCATTTCAATTCGTATCCATCGGAATTCTAACGAAGAGATCATCACCACGATCGAAAACACCGGAACACCTATTGCCGAGGAAGATTTGAGTCGGATATGGGATCAATTCTATCGGGTTGAGCGTTCCAGGGATCGTAAATCCGGAGGTACCGGTCTCGGACTATCCATCGTCAAACATATTCTGGAGCTTCACGAAAGCGAGTTTGGGGTAATAAACACTGATCAAGGCGTAGCCTTTTACTTTATACTAAGAGAAAGCAGAGGAGAAAAATTTTGAAATTCAAAAAAAAATTCATTTTTATTACAGCACTAAGTGTGGTGCTTCTTGCCAGCGCATGCGGCGCAAATTCAAATAACGGAACAGGGAATCAGATAAACACGCCATCCAACACAATAGAAGCATTACCACCGAATGATGATCAAGGCAATAATGCGGCCAGTGACGAAGAAATATTAATTATTATCGATCAGACGGAAAAACCAAGTGAAGGAAACAGTTTTGATATTGGTGTGAATAAGCTCCCTGAAGGATATGCTTTAGCTGAAATGCAGTGGGTATCGAAGGGAAACTTGATTGTAAATTCGGTTCAAGAGGCTATTGAACACGGGGCCAACGGGGAAGATGGATTTTATATTAGTGGAAACGGACAATACATGGGCTTCATATTCCCGGATACGATGAAGGGCGAGCAAGGTACTGTTGTTTTTCTATTCACAGATTCTCAAGGTAAGGAGTTAACCTGGAAGAAGCAAATTACTTTGAATTAAGCTGTTCTCAGGCAGTATCGCAGTGCGATAGTTCGGGGGCTAGCGCCCCCCTCCTACATTCTAGAGCGAACAGCGCTTAATGCCTCATTCTTCAGCTTGCTGATCTCTGTCATGAGCTTCAAGGATCGCTCTTCATACGGTTGCTTTAAAGCTTCATCCTTCATAGCTGCCAGATTAATCTCGACCGTTAACAGCGCAGATTGCGCGGCCGCTTCGAATAGAATGAGGCTGATGCCTAGATCGGAAATGACATTTTTGTTGGTTGTGAGCACAATAGCTTCGCTGCACCTAAGACCGTCAAGGCATACTGTCATCAGCTTGAGCGGCACATCGATCGCATGAATTGTTGCTTGCCGCAGAGCGAGAGAACGGGCGGCTTTGTCCGCATCCGTCTCCTTGGGCAGCTTAAGTGCATCCATATAAGCATCAAAGGCTGCAATATCGGCCGACAGTAACTCCTCGCACTGTTTAGACAGTAGGCTCATTTGCTCCGCGGTGTTTTTCATTTGCGGCAGCACATCTGTGAATTTCTCACCCTGGGACAAATTAGCAGCCATCGAGGCCATAGCTGCGCCCAATGCTGCGGCAAGCGAGGCGACGCTTCCGCCGCCAGGCGTTGGCGATTCGCTTCCTGCTTGCTCTAGAAAATCGTTTATCGATTGATCCCATCCACTGTCGATCATATTCATACGCCATTACTCCCCTTTATTAAATATTAAAGCTATTGCAGCTTTATCGCTTTGATTAGATTCTCGTAAATGACCGCAGTTGTAAGCGTTCCGACGCCGCCGGGTACCGGGGACAGCGCAGCCGCGTGCTCTAGAACATCTGGTGCGGCATCACCAATGATTCCGCCAGTGTCCGTCTCGTTAATCCCTGCATCTATAATTGCTAAGCCTTGATGAACCATGCTCGCCTTAATAATTCCCGGCCGTCCAACGGCTACAAAAGCGATGCTTGCTTCCTTTAAATGGGACGCTATATCCGGCGTGCGCGAGTGGCATAGCGTAACGGTAGCATTTTCGCGCTGGAGCATATGGAATAAGGGGAGACCTACCGTTTGCCCACGTCCAATTAACGTAACATTGACGCCTTCCAACGTATATCCATAATGCTTCGCCAGCTTGATGCAAGCTTGCGGTGTAGCAGGGTAGAGGCCTGGCGCGCCAGTCATGGTCGCCAGCTTGTTGGCAGGAGTAACGCCATCAATATCTTTCATGGGTGAAATCGCTTGCTCGACTGCAGCAGTCGAGATATGTGCCGGCAAAGGAAGCTCCACCATAATGCCATGAACGCCGTTATCCTCGTTCAGCGCTTGAATAAGCGAAATGAGCTCTTGCTGCGCGACGGTTTTCTCAAAGGTATGAAGCGAATACGTAATGCCTAATCGATCTGCGACCTTTCTTTTTGCCTCGGCATAGTACGCGGAAGCAGGGTCACCTTCCACTAGAATGACTGACAGACGCAGCTCCACGCCTTGCTCCTGCAAATGTTTAACCTCAGCAACAATTGTTGCGTAGAGCGAATCTGCGGCTTCTTTTGCCTTCATTACAATAGCCATAAGTATTACCTCCCATAGTAGAATTAAACGAAAAAAAGTATTCGCACCCGCCTATCGGTTAGATAGCGGCACAAATACTTTTCCCAGGCGAACGGACGTATGAACAGCATGCTCCCTCGTGGTTAATTCCACTTCATCTCGCCAGTCGCATGCCATGTAATTGGTTCTATTGTAGCAGATTGGATAAAGCTGTGAAAGTGTAAATAAACGCATAGTAATTGTTGCTCAAGGAGCAACTAACTCTACCTTGATTCGATCAGGGTCTTCAAAAAATACGGCGTAATAATCTTTTCCGCCTGCAAATGGATGCTTTTCCGTATAAAGAATGTTCACTTCTTTTTGTTGAAGCTTGCTTGTGAGCTCATCAACCTGCTGTCGTGAACTAGCGTGAAATGCCAAATGATTAAGTCCTACGCGGCATCTGTGGTAAGGAATGTCCAGAAATCTTTCCTCCGCTTGAACGAATACGAGGTAGGTTTCGCCCAATTTCCAGCTTCGACCGCTCTCCCATTCCTGAAAGCTTTCATAGCCAAGCTCCTCTAACAGCCAGCCCCAAAACGCTATCGATTTCTTCAAATCGGATACGTATAACTCGATGTGATGAATAAGTCCCTGCGTCAACGCGATTACCTCCTTTATGGATGGTGCTATTCGCCCTCGCCGTACCTCGCAAGAGCCATTGAAGCGGAATCGTATATGCGCCTCCGCATAGCGATGTTGTCTTCAATGCAGACACGCTTGCCGAGAAAACGAAGCTTTGAAAGCACATATTCGCTCTCATTGCGGCTGAAGGTCAGCTTAACGATGTAGGTATCCGTTTCGGTATCGTAAAGAACCTCCTTCTCGAAAGGAGAGAAGGCATACAGAATACGAGACAGCTCCGTATTATAGGCTGGGATGATTCGCACAAGAGCGGATATTTTCAATGCATCCAGCTTGTCGCGAATTTTGGATTGAAGCTCTG
>Ga0182739_1000442_pt1 | contig 54817 bp, 50 predicted proteins | sample eDN5th30CBELigBY_FD_128873 | JGI IMG/M metagenome (GOLD analysis project Ga0182739, IMG submission 128873) | Enriched backyard soil microbial communities from Emeryville, California, USA - eDNA 5th pass 30_C BE-Lig BY (version 2) (version 2) | ecosystem: Environmental > Terrestrial > Soil >... | reverse complement strand
TTCCGCCGCTGCGACAGCCAAGGACATATGATGCCTGCAGCGGCATCGGTAGCCTGTCCCTTCTCGTTGCGGTCGATTATAAACACCTCTGCGCCCATCTTCGCCAGTTGGTATGCTGTCGATGCTCCGGCAATGCCTGCTCCGATTACGATAATTTTCTTCATGGCTGCATTCCTTTCAAATCATTAAAGAGTATAAAATAACCCCTCTCGCATCCAATCATACACTGATTCATTGCCCAGTTAAAAGGAAAAATACCTATGATTCCGATGAGCATCATTAAGCTTTTAAACAGCGACAATAACAAAAATGGCCAGACATAACATTAAAGTAGTATGCCTGGCCATTTCTATAGTTTATTATCACATATGAAACGAATCCTAATTACACTTGCTGTACCCGCAGTTGCTGCACTGCTTGCAGCCCTCTACATTGAGCAGCGAAGCTGAGCCGCAGGAAGGACAGAGATCAAGCGAGGTAGTTTCGCCCTTGTGATTCGTATCTGCCGCTGTCTGAGATGCCAGCTCCTTAAGTGCTGCGCTCAGGAAAGCTTCACTGGAGGCCGCGTGCTCGCTGTTTGCTTCAGCATGCGCTTCAAGCGCCTTCGCTACAGCATCCGCTATTGATTCAACGCGGTTAGGACCGAAGCCAATCGCTCCTGTACCGCCGATTCCTTTCAAATGCTTAACGAGCAGCTTCACTTTATTGCCATGATCCCCATAACGCAGGAACAGAGAGCATACCCGGCCAAGCGCTTCTGCCATCGCGAATACATCAGAGCCTGCTTTACCAACATTCAAAAAGATTTCAATCGGAATGCCGTCATAATCATTAATCGTAATATAAGCCATGCCAAATGGCGTATTCATCTTGTAGGTTGCACCGCGCAGCACTTGTGGACGGCGTTTGTATTCCTTATCCACAACCTCAGCTTGCAAAATCGGCGTCGCTGCTTGAATTTCAGCTGTTGCAGCCACAGTGCTGACTGCCGCCGCTTCCTTCTCAGAAGCAGAAGCCTTCTCTTCTTCCTTCTTGTCATCGCCAGTCGACAATACTTGAACGTCACGGCTGCCATCACGATAAATGGTAACGCCCTTGCAGCCAAGCTCGAATGCGAGCTCATACAGCTTGCCGGTCTCTTCTACTGTGAAATCATTCGGACAATTCGCCGTCTTCGAGATCGAGCTGTCTACCCAGCGTTGAATAGCCGCTTGAACTCGAATATGATCTTCTGCCGACAAACTCATGGACGTTACGAAATAATCCGGAAGCTCTTGTCCTGGATTCGCATCCTTCCACGCTTGCGCAATCGGCACTAGCTGCTTATCATAGCCAAGCCGGCTTTGACGGAAATATTCGAAAGCAAAGTACGGCTCGATGCCGGTTGAGGTGCCAACCATTGTGCCTGTACTTCCAGTCGGAGCCTGCGTAATAATAGTAACATTGCGGATACCGTCCTTAAGCACGGCTTCGCCAACCTCTGGATACTCGCCAATAATGTTGCGCATAAACCCGCTTTGTACAAATTTCTCAGCATCGAATGCTTCGAAGGAACCCTTCTCGCCGGCAATTTCCGAAGATGACAAATAAGCTTCGCGAGCAATGAAGCCATACAGCTTATCCAGGAATACTAAGGATTCCGGGCTTCCGTAACGTATGCCGAGCTTAATCATCAGTTCCGCAAGTCCCATTGTGCCAAGGCCTACACGGCGTTCCAGCTTTTGATTCCGTTCGTTTTCTTCGAAATGGTAAGGCGTCTTGTCAATGACATTGTCTAAGAAACGAACCGACCAGCGAGTAACTTTAGCGAGCTCATCCCAATCAACATCATTCGCCGATTCATCATAAAACTTAGAGAGATTCATTGCTGACAAATTACATACGCCCCAAGCCGGCAGTCCTTGCTCGCCGCACGGATTCGTACAAATGATCGGGTTAAAATACCAGCTGTTAGACATTTGATTGTAGTATTCCATAAAGACGATGCCTGGCTCAGCGGATTTCCATGCCGATTCAATGATCGTTTGCCATACATCGCGGGCGCGAACGGTTTTATAGGAAATAACGCGTTTGCCCAGCTTGCGCCAAGCATCTAGATCGCCATTCCAAATTTCGTCGTAGCCTTCTTCCTTCGTATCCGGGAAGACAAGCTCCCATTCCAGATCCTCTTTAACTGCCTTCATAAAGGCGTTGCTGACACATACGGAGAGATTAGCGTTAGTGACTTGACCCATCGTTTGCTTAACAGTAATGAAATCAAGCAGATCCGGATGCCAATCGTTAATCATCAGCATCAGAGCGCCGCGACGGCTGCCGCCTTGTTCAATCAAGCCGGTAGTATAGCTGAACAATCCGCCCCATGAGACTGAGCCGCTGGATGAACCGTTCACTCCCGCTACAATCGCTCTGCGCGGACGCAAGGATGACAAGTTAATGCCGACACCGCCGCCGCGAGCCATAATCTCCGTCATTTCGGACAAGGTTGCCATAATGCCGCCCCGACTGTCCGCAGGCGATGGAATAACGTAGCAGTTGAATAAAGTAAGCTCCTCGCTCGCTCCAGCGCCAGCTGCGATACGTCCGCCTGGAACCAGCTTCCAATCGTCCAAAATATACCGGAACCGTTCCTTCCAAAGCTCCTGAGTCTCGCCCTTCTTCTCAACGGAAGCCATTGCTCCCGCTAGGCGATCCCACATTTCCTCTGGTGATTTTTCAACCGTAAGTGTAAGCTTCTCTATGCTAGATTCAACAATATCGCCGCTGCGCAGCTTGACTTTAACCGCAGCCCCCTCACGAGCGATAACCTCGCCAACCTCTTTCGTTGGAAACTTCGGGTCATCCTTCGTCAGCACCAGAACAATATCGCCAACCTTAGTTTCATTCGTATCAGCGTTTTTCCACGCATATCGATCCAAAAATATTTTTTCGCTTAACCCATTCAAAGAACTCATTGATTCATTCTCCTCCTCGATCCCGTATTCTCAAGCTTATGTATGATGCTCATGTATGAAATCCACCATATCTTGTGTCGCTTACTCATTATACTATACAACATATTGATTAGAAGCTTTAAATTTGACCATATTCTTCAATCATCGTCGCTTTCATTTGACTTTTCTTCATTATTCTTGTCCAATCGTCAATTTACTATCTTCTTATTAATCTGTTGTGAAAAGGGCATACTAGAGCCATCTCATCCTGTTATTTCGTAAAAAAAGGAGCTGCTATGATGTTTCAGAATCTACACAATCCATCGCCGTCCGCTGCAGAACCAGTCATGCATACGCGCCCCCTGCATCCTAATGTCAATCTGCAGTTTGATCGAACTTGGTCTGCCGAGCTGCAAAATCGTCTTGCAAAAAACGGACCTTGGGATGATTGGTCGCTATATTCACTTGCTATGGAAGCGGAGCAGGCTAAGCGGATTGAAAGCTTCGAACAGCTGCTATGTTTGCGCACTCTTCCAGCGCTAGTGCCGATGCCCCATCAGATCAGCACCGCCAAGAAGGTTGTTCACGAAATGGGCGGGAGAGCTATTCTTGCCGATGAGGTAGGACTCGGAAAAACGATAGAAGCCGGACTTGTTTTGAAAGAATATATGGTGCGCGGTTTAGTTAAAAGAGTGCTTATTCTGGTCCCGGCGTCACTTGTTCTTCAATGGGTGCGCGAGCTAAACCAGAAATTCGGCATTGCTGCTGTCGCTCAGAAGAAAAGCCACAGCTGGCATTATGATGTTGTCGTAGCATCAATCGACACCGCCAAGCGCGATCCGCATCAGCAGATTGTAGCTAATACGGATTACGATATGATCATTATTGATGAAGCCCATAAGCTCAAAAATAAAAAAACAACTAACTATCAATTCGCTAATCTCCTACGCAAAAAATATTGTCTGTTACTTACGGCAACGCCTATTCAAAATGAATTAGACGAGCTGTTCAATCTAATAACGCTTCTAAAGCCCGGCCAGCTCGGACCGCAAAGCGAGTTCGCCTCTAATTTTGTCGTAGACAAGCGACTGCCTAAAAATGAGGAGCAGCTTCAAGAAGCGCTGTCGTCCGTCATGATCCGCAATCGACGGGGTGACGGCGGCATTCATTTTACGAAACGGATTGTCAAAAATATTCCTTTATCGCTTTCCCCTGAGGAGAAATCGCTTTATGATGCGGTAACCGCCTTCGTAAAGGAGCGCTATGACGAAAGTGCAGGAGATCTGACCAGCATGCTCTCCCTCGTAACGCTTCAGCGCGAGGTGTGCAGCAGCCGCGATGCCGTCTTTTTGACCTTAGTCAATTTGTTTAAGAAAACAGCAGAGGATTCTCCGGTTCGTCCAAAAATCTGGCAGCTTGTCGAAAATATCCGCAGCATTAAACAAAATACAAAGGCGGAGAAAGCGTTGGAGCTCGTCAAAGAGATGAATGAGAAAGTTATTATTTTTACGGAATATCGGGCTACACAGGAATATTTACTGCAGTTTTTCAGCAAGCATAATATGAGCGCTGTTCCTTATCGTGGCGGTATGAATCGCGGCAAGAAGGATTGGATGATGGATCTGTTTCGCGGCAGAGCTCAAGTGCTGATCGCTACCGAAGCAGGCGGCGAAGGAATCAATCTGCAGTTCTGCCATCATATGATTAACTTCGATTTGCCCTGGAATCCTATGCGCGTTGAACAGCGCATCGGCCGTGTGCACCGGCTCGGTCAAACGGAGGATGTCAAAATCTACAATTTATGCACGCTGGGGACAATCGAAGAGCATATTGTTAATTTACTGCATGAAAAAATAAATTTGTTCGAGCTCGTTATCGGGCAGCTTGACCATATTTTAGAACGCTTTGAGAAGGCTGACAGCTCAATCGAACAGCAATTAGCACGCATGCTGCTGGAGACTAGCAATGATAACGAGCTGCAGGATCAAATTACTCAGCTTGGTACATCGCTCAATCGGATTCGCGATGAGCTGAAAGCAATGGAGGCAGCACCTTGAACGAAAAGCAGATTCATAAATTCGTCAATCGCTACTTGGAAGCGACCTCTTGCTCTATATTAGAGAAGTCGCCGGCGCATATTAAAGTTAAGCTGTCGCCTCACGCAGACCGTGAGCTGACGAATCGTCCTTATTATTGGAGCTTTGTCGATCGAACCGGCACAGAACCCGAGACAATGACTTTTCTGTTCGTTACCGACACAGAAAAATTTGATAAAGCTAATACTGGCGAAATAACTGGACCACGCGAGGATTTATATTTTGGCTCACGCAGGCTCGACCAGCTGTTCCATGCAGCTAAAGCAAATGGCGGCTATGTCTATTTATTTGAAGAGCCTGACAAGTCCAGCAGCGGTCCTTTTCAATCAACACCGTACACAGCATGGCTGGGCGTTAATATGCTTGTTGAATTCGCCTCCGACCGGAAGCGCGAGGAGATACACAGCTTTGGCGTATCGCTTGCTACCGGCTGCTGTGTCGAGCAGTTTCACGACAAGCTGCTGGCTGCTAAGCTCACACCCAGACTTCCGGCTAATATCCATATTGCGAGGAACGGTATTACTTTTCAGAAGGCGCTTAGCATCATAGAGCTGACACTGGAGAGGAAGCTGAAGGCATATGATTACAGCTGGGCGGTAGAAGCTACAGCCAGGGCCAAAGAAGAACAGGAACGGATAAGCAGCTATTACGAGCCTTTACTAGCGCAAGCCGCAGAAGAGGCTAAGGCTGACATCGCAGAGCAATATAAGCAGCGGCAAGAGGAAATCAAGTGGCAGTATGAACCTCGCGTAACAGCAGCCGCCATAAATTGCGGCATTTTTCATCTAAGAGGCATTGATTAACAACGATTAGACTCTACTCGCAGACATCCGTCAAAAAAAGGCGGGTAATCGCTTCTTCTCCCTGACAGGAAGCAACAGCCTTCTTAAGGCTTGTCCGATACACTTAGCTTAGAGGTGATTAGAAAATGAAACATCGTTTAGCACGAATGACCATTAGCGCAGCCTTATCAGCTTGTATATTCCTTCTCGGCACGCATATACAATCTTCAAATGCCAGCCTGCACGAAAGCGCGTCTCCCGCAGTTGAGCATGAGTCCCAGGCCCAGCCTCCTGAGGCATTAAGAACACAGGCGGAAAAGTGGCTGGCAGAGCTGGGACGACAGCCTCAGCTGGCCAATTGGAGCGATGCGCAATTGCAGCTCGCGCCGCTTGGTCCCGGTACACATGGCTGGATTGCTACTATTACTCATTCTGGGAAGAACATCGGATATATGATCATAAATGCTCTGCCTGACGGCGGTTATCAGCTGGGTGAATTCGGCACAGGAGAATATCCGATCTTCAACGATTTCATTTTGGAGCAATCTATTTCCCGACTTGAATTGTCAAAAGCGCCAACTAGCCATGAAAGACTTTATTCTCATCCGTTGCTCGCGACATGGCGAATTGAAGTTGATAACGAGCATTACTATACCGATGCAATGACTGGCGAGCTTCTTCCCGTCGATGACAAGGAATGGATGCTTGTCACCGAAGAAGAGCAGCATTTACAGGGAGGCTTTAGCAGTATTGAGGATATGGAGGCTGTTGTAGCGGTAAGCCTCTTCCTCCCGGCCTTTGATCCGTATGCAAAACTTCCTTGGTTAAGCAAGAAGCCTGTGAACATTTCTAATGAAGCTGCGTTGATTAAAAAAATGACAAGCGAAAAACCGCTCCGCTATGCTGCAGAACGGTTTCATGGCCAGATGCTGAATGCATGGGCTGCAGTCGGTTTTATTCAATGGAAAAAGGATAAGGAAAGTAATCTTTACATTGCAATTGCCGCAAACGAGTATGATGAACAAGTACGCTTTATTCCTTTTGAACTGCTTAATGCTCTTGGCGCTTTTTATGATTGACATTTTTGCGCCCATTCCACCATAGCATAATGCTCATCGGACCCCAACCAAACCAATGCGTCAGCCATGGCCCTCTCGCGGCTTTGGCTGTTTGCTTTGTTTGCTTTCTCTGTTCGCGAGGCGTTTCAATATACTGGACAAATTGCTGCGTTACGTATTTTACATAATCAGAACCGTCCGCCATATGGATTCCTCCCTTTATGAAGCTGTTTACTAACAGCATTCCCGATTCCCCCCGTGCATAAACATGCATGCTTTTCCCTTCAATAAGCCACGCTAAGCATATGAACAGGAGGAATATCTGCATGTCGACGTTTACATATATGAAGAGAACTTTACTGTCCGCCGCGTTTATATCCCTTTTCGCTTTATGCCCCGCTGCTGTAAGTGCTGAGCCCGCTGAGCCAGCCGGTCAATCGGACTGGACGCTGCCGTCAACTGTAGTCATCATTGATGTCGGACATGGAGGAATTGACGGAGGAGCTTCCCATGGAGAGCTTTTGGAAAAAAATATTAATTTAGCGATTGCCCAGAAGCTATATTTAATGCTGCGCAGCAATGGAATCCCCGCCATTATGAACCGAACGGACGATTATGCGCTCAGCGATGACAATCGTTGGCATATAACGGGCTCCAGACATCGTAAGGATCTTTCGCAGCGTCGGCAGCTGACCGAGGAAATCGAGAACGAGCTGCTCGTTAGTCTTCATGTCAATGCGGCAAGAGACAGTACTGAGCGTGGACCGCTCGTGCTTCATCAATCGTCGGGTGAGAGCGCGCTGCTTGCCTTTTTCATACAGGATGCTTTGAACCGACAGCAAGGTACGGCAAAGCTGCCGAAGGAAGGCAAGCCTTTCTATTTACTCCGACGCGTTCAGCAGCCGTCTGTCATTGTAGAAATGGGCTTTATAAGCAATTCCGCCGATCGAGCGATGCTCACTGATTCGCGTAGACAGCAAGAGCTGGCCGCTGCTATTGCCTCAGGGATCCGTCAATTCAAATGGGTCACCCGCTGAGCCCTGTACGAGATCAGATAACTTAACGAAGCGAATGGAAGGCTGCATAGCAGAAATGGATTGTTCCAGCACGGATGCGGTTATCTTGCCAGGGCTGCCAACATGTCCAATCGTGACGCAGCTTTCATTCGTTTCCAGGTGCTTCCGCAATAGTCGAATTTGCTTCGATACATGTTGTACAGAATAAATATCGTCCAGGAAAATGTCATTTGTTATTAATGGGACATTCAACTCATCGGCGATTTTGGGTACAACAGAACGATAATTGGTACGACTGTCGAAAAAGAACAACCCCCGTTCCTTACACACTTCTAGCACAATCCGCATAACACGCTCTTCCCCTGTAGCTTTTGAGCCCATATGATTATTCATTCCGACTGCGTGTGGAACATTATCTATCGCTTCCTCCACCCGCTTCCGAATTTCCGCATCGCTCATACTAGTAAAAATCGCCCCCGGACCTAACCATGATTTCAATCCCTTTTTGGGCTCCATTGGCATATGGACGATCACTTCATGGCCTAGCTTATGGGCATCCTCGGCGTCTCTTATCGTTGTCGGCAAGAAGGGCATAATCGCCACCGTTATTTGTACTGGCAAATGCAGCATTTCCGCCGTCCCGCCGCTGTTGTTGCCAAAGTCATCGATCACAATTGCCAGTTGCCGTTGTGTGTCGGCCTTATCTTCCGCGGCCTTCGATTGCGTCTGTGCATGGCTTCCAGCAGGAACGATCAAGCTTACAATCAATTGAAGAACAATACCCGTTGCTGCTGCCTTTATCCAAAAATTCCGTACTCTCGTCATCTCAGTATCACTCCTTTCTTGTTGAATACATTGTTTGTGATTACGATGCAAAATATGCTATTGACTTACTTGTTTTATGCATGCTATGATAATGAACATCGCTAAACACATGCGGTCGTGGCGGAATTGGCAGACGCGCTAGATTCAGGTTCTAGTGTCAGCAATGACGTGGAGGTTCGAGTCCTCTCGACCGCACCATACTTTAACATCTACGAAGCTTACGCAAGTAAGCTTTTTTTGTGTTTTTATATTAGTTTGTCGGAAACCCTTTAGTCTCCCCACCAATAGTCTCCCAATGCATTTAACAACAATTATATGTTTAATTAAGATATAATTTTATTGCAAAACGATAAATCTTCTGATACACTGATGATAAATCCACAATTAAGCGAGGGGCTAATATGCAACGAGGATCAACACTTTTTTTGAAGGCAGCTGTTATTGTTATTGGAATTCCAGTTCTTGTGCTATGTATTTTTTTAGTACCGGAAATAGCGAGCTTTATAACAGAACTGTATCCTGATCATTCCTATTTGAAATTACTTGTGTTTATCATTTTCTATGCATCAGCAATACCTTTTTACTTCGCTCTATATCAGGCTTTTAAACTTCTAGGCTATATTGATAAGAACAAGGCTTTCTCAGAATTATCCGTACAGGTTCTAAAATCAATAAAACACTGCGCAATCACAATCAGCTGTCTTTTCACAGCAGGCTTGCCGCTCTTCTATTTAATAGCGGAGAAAGATGACGCCCCAGGTGTTATACTAATCGGAATGGTCTTAATATTTGCCTCCATGGTGATTGCTGTTTTTGCCGCGGTTCTCGAACGGTTATTGAAAGAAGCTATTGATATAAAATCCGAAAATGATTTAACGGTCTGAGGTGGGCATCATGGCGATTATTATTAATATTGATGTAATGTTGGCTAAAAGAAAAATGAGCGTCACCGAGCTATCGGAGAGAATTGGAATAACGATGGCTAACCTCTCTATACTGAAAAACGGAAAGGCTAAAGCGATTCGACTTTCAACATTAGAGGCGATATGCAAAGCTTTAGACTGTCAGCCTGGGGATCTTTTAGAATACAAAAGCGATGAAGACACAGCTCTTTAGTTGCAGCAAATTGAATTAACACGAATACTCGGCTGAGACACTGTCCACAAGCGTTGTCGGCTCGTCACGACAAAACTGGCGTACAAATTGATCATCAATTTGTACGCCAGTTTTCTTATTAAATATGCATCATGATTGTAAAGGTCCGGCATTCAGTTTGTCACTGTAATCGCTTGGCGCGAACTGCACTTCTCCATTCTTTAAAGAAGCTACTCGGGCGATTGACTCCACTCGATAGCCTAGATCAAGCAGCTTCTGGCGGCCCGGCTGGAACGCTTTCTCGATAACGATGCCCATCCCTACAATCTGAGCGCCAGCTTGCTTTACTATGCCCGCTAGTCCAAGCGCTGCATCGCCATTAGCTAAAAAATCATCAATGATGAGAACTTTGTCATCATCGGTTAAAAATTTTCGCGATACGGATATTTCGCTAACCTCCTGCTTGGTGAATGAGTAAACCTGCTCGGTATACAGATTATCCTTAAGCGTAAGCGATTTGCGCTTGCGGGCAAATATGAGCGGCACCTTCATCTCTAACGCAGCCATTACTGCGGGGGCGATTCCAGATGATTCTAAGGTGAGCAGCTTCGTGACGCCGGCATTTGAGAAAAGCTCAGCAAAAACTTGTCCGATATAGAGCATAAGCTCCGGATCAATCTGATGATTAAGGAAGGAATCAACCTTCAGCACATTTTCATTTAATACGATGCTCTGTTCTTTGATGTATTGCTCCAGTCTGTTCAAATCCATTCCTCCATTGATGCGTTAAATACAAGATAAAAATTATTGTATCACAAGGCGAAACGGCTGTCGCCATCCTTTGGCGGCGCTGCGCGTTTCGCTAACGAAAAATATAGGATATGTATAACGAAAAACAATGCTTCTATATTTTAAAATAGCGGCAAATCATTTGCTTGACTTTAAATTAATTAGTATGATAAGATATTTTTTGTTGACTTAGTTATTATGCGGTCATGGCGGAATTGGCAGACGCGCTAGATTCAGGTTCTAGTGTCAGCAATGACGTGGAGGTTCGAGTCCTCTTGACCGCACCATACACAATTATAACGGCTTGTGAATCGCGATTATCCGCATTCTCAGGCTTTTTTTATTTCAGCAAAAATGCGTGCAGACGTAACACCCGCCTGCACGCACTTTACATCCTGATGAACACCTTCACAAATACTAATTCTGCTCCAGCAAGTCAATCGCAAGCTTCGCCGCACCATAACAGCCCGCCGTGTTTCCAAGCTCGGCCTTGCGAATATGCACCTTGGTTCCATTCTGTACGAACGCACCCAGCTTCTCTTCCAGCTGATGCCACCAATTAGCGCTTGAATCAATGATTCCGCCGCCAATTATAAAGGCTTCAGGATCAATGCCGAGCTGCAGATTGCCTAGAAAAACAGTGAGATGCTCCAAATACTGCTCCATTACGCTTGTCGCTTTCGCATCACCATTTGTTACATCATTCATAAACGAATAGCCATCCGGATAGCTGCGCCCAGTATGGGTTGAGGCAATGCGAGTAAGGCTGTTGCCAGATAAATATTGCTCCACACAGCCGACTCTGCCGCAGTTGCAAGCTGTGCCTCCCGGAACGAGTACAACATGCCCCCATTCTCCGCCATTCCAATTTGCGCCTCTCTGCAGTTCTCCCGCAACCATATTAGCTCCGCCGACTCCCGTGCCTAGCGTAATCATAACAGCGGATTGAAGCCCTTGTCCTGCGCCCAGCCATACCTCTCCCAGCAGCGCTACATTCGCGTCATTATCTACAGCTGCCGGAAGCTTAAACCGCTCCTCAATCGTCTGCTTAATATTCGTGCCCTGCCATCCGGGGAGATTGTCAGTAGCAAATACCACTTCACCAGTCACTGTATTTATTCTTCCGGCAGAACCGATGCCAATCGCTTGTACCTCCGGATGTCCCGCTTTCAGCTGCACAATCAACTGCTCCAAGGTTTCTAGAATTGCAGCCTTGCCTCTACTAGCAGAGGTAGGCAGCTTTAGTGACGTTAACAACGTCCCATTCCGATCTGCTACTACCCCTTTAATTGAAGTGCCGCCAATATCAATACCTATAACATGAGTCATAGCTACCTCTTCCCCTCTGTCCATACCATCCGATTAGTATATTTTGTCGACAACCGCTCTCGCCGTTTTTTCTTTCATTTCTTCCGTGCGGCCGAGGTCCTTGCGGGCAAGCCCTTCGCATATTAAATCGATTATGAACAACTGCGAAATTTTTGCTCCTATGGAACCGCCTTCGAGCGGAGACTCCTTGCCTGCTGTCAGCAGTACGATATCCGCAGCTGATGCAATCGGCGACTTCGCATAGTTGGTCATCGCAATGACAGTTGCATCGCTTTGCTTGGCCTTAAGCAGAATATCCATTGTATCCTTTGTGCTGCCGCTTAGACTTATGACAAAAGCAACATCGCCTTTCTTCATCGAAGCAGCCATCATCGATTGAAAGTGGTTGTCTGCCACCGCTTCTGCCCTGCGGCCAATACGCAGCATACGCGATTTGGCATCGAGAGCCGTAATGCCTGAAGCGCCAACACCAAAAAATTGAATATGATTGGCTGCATCCATACTATCTATTGCGCGCTCCAATGCCGATTTGTCCAGCAAGCTCATACTGTTTTGCAATATTTCGAATGTCTCCTGCAGCACAAGCTGCGTGAAATCATCCGTATCCGCTGACTCTTCATAGTTCCTTCTCGTGCTTTGATCCTGTGCCAGCGCGAGCTTGAATTCATGATAGCCTTTAAATCCGATCTTGCGGCAGAAACGCATTACCGTCGTTTCTCCTACTTTCGCTATTTCCGCAAATTCCGTTACAGATAAATAGATGATCTCATCCATCCGTTCAAGCAAGCATTCCGCTACTTTTTTCTCAGATTTAGTAAAGGAAGGGTAGTAGGTGCTAACTCGTAATCTGATCTCCATTCCTAACCGCCCTTCTGTGTTTGGCGGCGGCAGCGGTAAAATCTAACGCAATCAATTGCGGTCTCGTAATAGCTCCTCCAACGACTACACTATGCGCTCCGAGTTTCAGCATCGCTTCTACATGAGCTGGCTGCTTTATTCTGCCCTCCGCAATAACAGGAATTTTCAGCAGCTTTGCCGCTTGTTCAACTATATTAAAATCTGGCCCCTCAAGCTGCGGGGAATATGATGTGTATCCGGATAATGTTGTCGACACGCAATCAACACCCAGCTCCGCTGCATATTGAGCTTCCTCAAGCGTTGATACATCAGCCATAATAGGTACGCCCTTGCTCTTCATGTAATGCACAAGATCCTCCAGCTTGCAGCCTTCAGGTCTAGGTCTACGAGTTGCGTCAAGGGCGATCATATCTGCTCCTGCCTCTATTAGCTCGTCAATTTCTTTATGAGTTGGCGTAATAAATACCTCAAAGCCTTCGTAATCTCGTTTGACAAGTCCAATAACCGGAAGTTGAACGGCTGCCTTAATGGCAGCAACATCTTCACGGGAATTCGATCTTATCGCGACTGCGCCGCCCATAGCAGCAGCCAGCGCCATTCGCGCCATAATCTCTGAACCGTGCAGCGGCTCATTAGGCAGCGCTTGACAGGATATGATCACTCCATCTTTCACTTGTTCCATCAGCTTCATAGCAACTTCCCGCCTTATTAATTGATTTGATAAATGCACTTGAAACAGATACATGAAATGCACAGGTATAGACGATTTAATTGACTATAACATAATCCATATTTTTAAAAAAGCATATTTCTCCATTTTACTGAATAATTACGGAATTATTCTTCTAAAAGAATCGCAGCAGAGCATCCTTTAGCACTTATCTCAAACTCTTTAGCTCTAACAATAAAAAAACACCCGCCGTCCAATCCCTGCTAACAGGAATTAGGACGGCAGATGCCTTTCTAATGACTAATTAAATACTATATTGACGATTCATTTAGTCGAACAAATCCTCGAACATGCCGAAGACCGATTTCTTCTTTTTCTTGTAGGGATAACCATGCTTATATTTGTCATCCTTATAGTGGCCTTCGCGTTTGTAGTCGTCTTTGTCTTTATAATAACCGTCGCGGTTCGCTTCAGCTTGGTAATTGCCCGGCGGTTGATATTGCTGCTGTTGATATTGCTGTTGGTTTTGTTGCTGATATTGCTGCTGACCCATCAGCTGCTCTTCCATGCGGCCGTAATCCTGCTCCATCTCATGAACATCCTTCATCAGCTTGTCAAGCTCGCCTCTGTCCAGCCACACTCCCTTGCATTGCGGACAAGTATCGATCATCACTTCATTCTTCTGTACTTCGCGCATACGAACATTATCACATACTGGACAATTCATCGTGTCGCCTCCTAATTATTATATTAGTTGAGCCTGTCGCGTCAGCGTACAATCCAAAGCTTATCAAACACGCGCTTCGGTTGCTGCAATATATCGATAAGCCCTGCTAAGCTTAACTACCCGCCGACTAGCTTTGCGAATGACGACAATCTCATCATCCCATGCAACGACTATTCCAAGCACATCATTGCTCTCGATCTCATCGCGAATGACACGCACCGACTCGCCGCTTAAGCGAAACTTATCCAGTACCTCTTCGCTCACCATCAGGTTGTCCCTCCTTCGAAAAAACCTCAATGTTTGCATACGCAATACATTGAGGTTCGTTTCATTTTACTCAAATTCTATTCTAAACTATCAACATGCTCTTTAGTATCATTCGTTTCATACCACTCATCCAATACACGGGATGACATGACCCGCTTGGAAATATATTCACTTTGGCGCTCTGTGAACTGGCTCTGCCATTCGATAGAAAGCTGTTCGCTCAGCTTAACAATAGTGAGAAGTTCAGACCATGCAACATATCTTTTGTACCAGAAAAACTGCGGATGCTCTACCATATAAGGATATAGGTCATCAAACTCCGTATGTTTGCAATCCAGCGCGCGCTCAAAATGTACTTTAGCATCATGCAGCTGCGCATACATAAATTGTACAGACATTTCCGTCATTATAAAGCCTCCCCTCGATCACTCATGTTCTATTATAAGCGATTATATTAGATCGTGGAAGTAAATTTGAACTGGTACATCTTACTCAAATTGAATTGTGCCGTTATTCAGCGAAGCGATGCGGACTAACGATTCCACTCGAATACCTTGCTCACGCAGCTGCTTTCCGCCTGATTGAAAAGATTTTTCGACCACTACGCCTAAACCGACTAAATGCGCACCCGAACGTTCAATTATTTTCACTAAGCCTCTTGCCGCATCGCCGTTTGCAATAATATCATCTATAAACAGCACCCGATCGTCAGCGCTTAGAAATTGCTTGGCTACCATAATATCGGTAACGATGCCTTTTGTAAATGAAGGAACGCGTTCACTGTATACGTCCGGATCGGCAATTAGCGTTTTTTTGCGACGCGCAAAAATTAGCGGTACACCAAGAATATATGCGGTTGAAAATGCCGCAGGAATACCTGATGATTCTACGGTTATAACCTTAGTAATTCGCTCATCAGCAAATCTGCTGGCGAATTGCTGTCCCATTTCCATCGTCAAAGCCGGATCGACTTGGTGGTTAATAATAGCATCGAGCTTCAATACATCTTTCGATAAAACGGATGCCTCTTCTAAAATTCTATTCTTCAATAATTCCATCTTTCTGACCTCCACCAACAATCCTTTCCGTTAAAATAACACAGGATAAGCAAAGTGCGCAACTGTCAGCTCAAAATGTAAAAATGTTTCAAAAAAATACGCAACTTTTTCCTATTTTTTACGTCTAAATCTATAACGAAAGAATTGGAACGGAAAGAGGGTGTCCTTTTGTGAGAAGGAAGCGAATGAAACGCAATCAAGCTTTAAAACTAGCTGCAGTCGCCGCATTAACCGTTATCGCAGCTGCTTGCAGCAATCCCGAAGTTTCGCATAATAAGCCTTATGCAACCGAATTGCCTGCGAATAAGGAACAGAACGTTCATAAAGCGGACAGCCCGCAAAAAAACTATTTTGAGAACATCGCCCAGAACGGAACTGCTGAGCCTGTGGAAGCGGAAGCGGCAACTGATAATTACGCGAATACGGAATCATCCCAGTCAACAGACCACGCCGATTCACCTAAGTCTCATGACAGCTCAACAAGAACCAAGGATGCTGTGTGGCTAAGTGAGCAGCCATCCCTACTAGAGCTTTCTATCGGCGACAGCGAGCAGCAGGTTAATGAAAGGTATGGGGATGCTTTAGACAGCTACCTGTTATCGGACGGAACCGAGCAAATCCAAGTATTAGAATATGAAGGCTTTGCTGTCGGCATTAATGAGAAGGATAAGGTGCATTTCGTTGAACTTTATGCGCGGTCGTATAAGCCTGGACTCAGCGGACTTCAGATTGGCGATACGCTCGATGAAGCTTTGAAAGCTTTAGGCAAGCCTGATACACAGACAGACTATCTGCTAACTTATCAAGCTGAAGGAGCTTTCTTGAAACTGGATCTCGATCCTTCGTTGAATGAAGTCATATCGATTAAGCTGCTTGTAAGCTAGCTGTTTCAGTATGGTCGCTGAGCAATTTACTGTCATGCCTGTCCATTGCCGGACATACCTTGTAGAGAGAGTGTTTATCAAGGGGGACGGCAGACATGATGAATCGGACAGGCAAGGTGCTGCAAATCGCTGCAACCTATATGGGAACCGTTGTAGGAGCAGGCTTTGCCACTGGGCAGGAAATATTGCAGTTTTTTACCCGATACGGCTATTGGGGAACAATAACGATTGCTATTGCGACTGCGATGTTCGTGTGGCTCGGCACGAAGATGATGCTTATAGCTAGTGAGATTCAGGCAAAATCATATGAGGATTTGAACAAAGCGCTGTTCGGCGATAAAATTGGCAAGCTAGTCAGCCACTTTATGCTTGTCGTTCTAATGGGCGTAACTGCCGTCATGCTTGCAGGGGCTGGCACCATCTTTTACGAAAATTGGGGCATTTCCTATCAATCCGGTCTTATCATTACCGCTATGGCTTGCTTCTTCCTTCTCCGAAAGGGAATGAAGGCGATACTGACCGTCAACTCCATCGTCGTTCCGCTTATGCTTCTATTCACCGTTATTGTCGTCATCGATACATTCCAAACGCCAGGCTCTTCCAAGTTTATTACGCTAGTTAGCGATCTATCGCCTTGGGCAGCATGGGCGTCCCCTTTTCTTTACACCGCATTTAACCTGTCCATGTCACAAGCTGTACTCGTCCCTCTCGGCGCGGAAATCGCAGACCGCAAACTCATTATAGCCGGCTCTTGGATCGGAAGCATTGGTATTGGTTTTATGCTGCTGGCCGGCCATTTCGCATTGTCTGTACATATGCCTGGCATTCAACAATACGCTATTCCAATGGGCGGGATCGCTCGTCAGCTCGGTCAAGGCATTCAATTTATTTACATATTTCTTATATTCGCTGAAATTTTCACCACACTTATCGCTGACATTTACGGACTGACCCTTCAGCTTCATGAACGGCTGAAATGGTCGCGAAGCTTGTTGACCTTCATTATCCTCATTATGTGCTACTTAGCCAGTCAGATCGGATTCGGACTCTTGCTCGCCACGCTGTACCCGCTGTTCGGCTTTGTAAGCATGGGCTGGCTGTTTTTAATTATACGCAAAAAAATGACGAAGCTTCAGCCCTGACCGGCTGCGCTTCGTCATTTTTTTACTCTTGTGTCGTATTGTACTGCAAGTACACCTTCTTCAGCTGCGAAATGACCCGCTGCAGCGAGTAAGCCCGCTTCGCTTTCTCCCAGCCCGCTCTCGCCATATTGTAACGGAACGAAGGATCAGCTACCAGCTTCTCTAATGCTTCGGCCAACGCTGCCGGATTCTCTGGCGGGACGAGCAGACCGTTCACTCCATCATCAATCTGCTCCGAAATACCGCCTACGTCAGTGCCCACCAATGCCAGCATACAAAGCGCTGCCTCAGCGAATACAGAGCCAAACGCTTCTGCCCGAGACGGCAGCACAAATATATCAAAGAATGGCATGAACTCCTCCGGGTGGAGCATATACCCGTAAAAAATAATGTCATTATACAGTCCTAAGCTAATTGCTAGCTGCTCCAGCTCCTGACGAATCGGACCGTCTCCAATAATATGAAGGACGAATGGATTTCCATTTTCCTTCAGCTTAGCGCATGCATGAAGCAGTACGTCTAAGCCCTTTGCCGGAACCAACCGGCATACCGTTATAAGCTGTGTGACCTCATTATCATGCGGTATCGGTTTAAACCGCTTCTCATCAAATCCGTTCGCAATCACCTTTATACTTTCAGGCTTCACCACATATTGTCCAACATAGTTCCGAAATGATTCGGACACCGTCAATATTTGATCGGCCTTCGCTTCCAGCTCGCCATATAAGCTTTTTAGAAATTGGTGCTCTGGACCATCACGGACTATCTTGCCGTTAAGCACCAGCTCAGTCTCATAACTGGAGTGAATTGTGACGATAAGAGGAGTATCGGGAAATAACTGCTTCATGACAAGCGCGGCAATCGGATGGTGGGCATGAATAATGTCATAGCTCTTCTGAAGGCGAAGCTTCGTCCACCACACGTAGTCCTTATAGGTTTGCATATATTTATCTATGATAAGGTTTCCCTTGTATTGGTCTATATCAAATGTACTGAACACGATATCATCATGACCTTTGCCGCGGACGCGCTTGGGCAGCGAGAACAGCTCCATCTGCCAGCCCGCCTTCGTGAATCTCTCTTGTATATACGGAACCATGGACGATACGCCGCCAGGCTGCTCCGGAGGAAAAAACAAAGCTTGTAATATGTTCATGCATTCATCTCCTTTGTGAAGCCTCTTTACTTTTCGATTATTGTAAAACATGATATATTAGAACATATGTTTCCGTAAAAAACAACAAACTATTGAAGAACGGTGGCTTACAATGACAATTTTGCAGTGGCTAACGGGTACGAATGGAGGTCTACTATCTTCTTGTGCCGTTATCGTTATATTAATACTTATGCTGCTTATGTCGGTTAGACTCTATGGCAGCTATCGAAATAAAAGCATCTATTTAATGCTCATTACTGGGCTGGCTCTAGCCATCGTCAAATTCAGCATACTGCTTGCCTTGCCGCATCCAGGCTTGCCGTCTCCAGAATGGTCACCGCCTTCATGGCTTTACTTAACGGCTCTGCTGCTGCAGATTGGATCCTTTATTATTATAAACTTTGTGTACATGAAATTATATACTAATCGATTAGCACAGCTAAAGATTGTTCCTTTCATCGTAATGCTCGTTCTGGCGATAGCATCCGCAGTTGTAAGCTGGTTCATGCTGGAGACGCCATCTGAAGCAGCATCCAGCAGCTCTGTCTTTCCCGTAATCGACTTGTACAGTATTATTATTGTATTTATTATGATGCTCGACACTCGCAGCTCTAACATGACAAGCAAATACCGAGCAAGTTTAATCGTATTTTTTATAGCCGAGCTCGCGCGGCTAGGCGACAGATACTTGTTCACTGGCGAACAGAGCTGGCTCGTACTTCTTAGTCAGTATTTGCCAATCGTTTACTTTACACTCTTGTTTCTATTATTGTTTGAGTGGGTCATTGATCGGCTTATGTCGACTTACCAATCGTCCATCGTAGACGGTTTAACCGGTCTATACAATCGCAGGCATTTCATAACAAAAGCGCAGCAGCTGCAAAACAGCTCCAAAAGTATAGCTATCTTGTTTTGCGATATCGACAACTTTAAGAAGCTGAATGATACACAAGGCCATCACAGGGCAGACGGTGTTTTGAAGCAAGTGTCGGAAATTATGCGCGAGGAGACGAGTGGCATTGGGGCAGCAGGCAGATATGGCGGCGAGGAGCTTCTCGCGTGCATTAGCACGGAACGAGTGAAAGCCGATCTAGTTGCTGAAGCGATCCGCAAAAGGGTTGAAGAGGAATCAATCGTTACGATTAGCGTAGGGGTATGTCTCGCGAAGGAGTCGCAAGAGGTTCAGGAGCTTATCAAGCTAGCCGATGAAGCGATGTATCAATCCAAAACAACAGGCAAGAACAAAATCACTATGGTCAAAGCTCCCTCCGCGGCATCAAGCTCAGCTAGAACTAAAGCAAAGACGAATGCCTAGGCATAGCTTGAACGAGAGCAAAGGCCAATCCATAAGCTGAGCTTGAACGAGGGCAAAGGCCAATCCATAAGCTGAGCTTGAACGAGGGTCACGCAGTATATGAGTACGACCACTGTTGCGCCGGGTCTGGTTCCAGACTCGGCGCTTTTGCGGTAAATGGATCTAGTTCGACACTAGTGCGTCGATTTCCCTAAATCATGCCAGCGCTTTTCTGGTCATCGGATCTGGCTCGTTTTTCCTAATCCAATCAAATCTTTTCTGGTCATCGGTCTAATTTAGCGCTGCAACGGAATAATCTACCTTTAAATCCTCGTTCCTCCAGTCATCTCCTACAGTAACGAAAATTTCTACCGTTATTTTCACACTAAATGAGTGTTTTCAGGCGTATCCACATTTGCAGCGGTCACTTTTTCCGTTAAAACTAACAAAACTCCAATATATATGATTTTAAAGGTAGCATTTACCGTTGCAGCAAAACAGTAGTTCTGAAATGACTTACTTACTTTTTTACTTACTTACTTTTGACCTGCTTACTTTAACGACAGCTTCATGCCTGACTGAACAGCTACAGCTTCACCGTTAACGTTCAACCAAATGACTTTAGCGGTTGGATTGAACACAAAGCTCAAATCACCTGAGAACTGGAGCTGCTCATATGCTTTTACATAATCGAAGATCTCAATATTCGTTGCGAACCAGATAGAGGGATCGTGAGATACAAGCTCGCCAAACTGCTCCATCAGCTCCCAATTTTGAGCCTGATCGAACTCATAGCTATGGCCCCATACATTCATGAGATACAAATATTGCTGCTTATGCAGCTCAATAAATTGCTTGCCTCGCTCTAGCAATCGGTCGTTATGATGGCATGTCGCCCGCCATTCATGCCAGTCATCCGGCATCCCGAAGCCGCCGCTCGTCTGTACGACTCTGGCATATTGAATACCAAGCTTCGGGAGCAGCTCCTTTATGCGCTTGTTATAGGAGCCGTTCGGATAGGACATCCCGCGTACCGTATAGCCCGCGATTCCTTCGAGCACTTTGCGATCCTCCATAATCTCATGCACCAGCAGCTCATTTGGACAGCGTTCAATCGTCGGATGAGTCAACGTATGAGCAGACAGCTCATGCCCTTCATAAAGCGTCGCCGCTTCCTCCGCTGATATTCTGTCCTCTGTCCCGAGCAGTCCGCCATTCAAATGGAAGCTTCCCTTTATACCATAGCGGTTAAAAATAGCAACAAGACGCCGATCCGCATATCTGCCGTCATCATAACTCATCGTAAGCGCTTTATGCTTTCCTTCAGGAAAGCAGAGTAAAATTCTATTCAACTTTGCCGCTCCTCCTTTTCACTAACCGAGTATACCTTTAGTTCGCTATATTCCGCTATGAGCGGAGACATCTGGCGGAAGCCGATTCGGCCGCCCTTAAGCATTGGACCAAAGGTATGTCCATCATCCGTCCACTGCAATACAGGCAGGCCATTTATGGAAAAGCTGAAGCTCCCGCGGCTCTTTTCGATAAGCAGCTCATAGTCATCCGCGCAATCTTGGACGGAGGGCAGCGGATCAGCTCCCTGCGCAACTAGATGAAATCCGTAGCTTTTGCGCAAATTACAAGTATGGAACTGCCGTTCCTCACTCCATCTTCTGCGAAAATAGGATAAATGCAAGGCGTTCATATTGCCAGAATGATATTCAGCATATTCCCCAGTGCGAGGGGGAAGTGACTCATCCAGCAGATCAGCACCTTCCCTTCCTGCAGCGGCCAGAAACATGATCGCTAAGCCTGGCTCTCGCAGCGGCTTGAACCTCCAACATATCGCGATATCGCTTGGAAAAACTTCTGGACACCAAAACACAAAATTATGCTGCGATTCCGCTGAACTCCCCGCGTCTGCCCTGCCCTCCTGCAAGCTCTCCAGACGCAGCCGCCGCTGCGGAAAGCTGGCTGCGCCCGGACCCTCCATACGAAAGCCTGCTATATCTTCAGTACAGCTTAAAGGATTGTGATAGATCAGCTGCCAGCTCGGATCAATCATGGCAGATCACTCCATTCTGGGAGCCATTCATCAATTAATGCTAGACTTATGATCGTATTGAGCGACCACTGGGATGCTTCATTCGTGTTCATCCAATCGATTTCCTTCAAAGGACCTACATAGCTGACATTAGCTGCGCTCCGCTCTAATTGTACTTTTGCAAAGTCGTTGTTCAATAAAATATCCCATACTTGACGCGCCGACGGCTCTTTGCGATAATAATGAGCGCCATATGCCGCAATCGCCGCACTTAATACAGGATGCTCGAAACGGCTATGCTGAATGTCGCCTTTTGTTATAAGATCCTTTTCCTCCTGCGTCATATTATAGTAAATGCCGAAATCCGCCATCATTTCCTCCCACTCAGGATCCTTCAGCATGGAGCTAAGCTCCATCCATACCTGAGGAGCGCCCATGCATATCATAAGATGACGTCCCCAATTATCATCGCCGAGCGGTGTCAGCTTGCTAGTCGCCGGATCATAGCCATAGGTAGGGCCGGACAGCAGCCGATAATTCGCGGCTTTCACGCTATTTATGCCTATCAATATTTTGTTACGGTAGATTTCGTCCTCATAACGCTCCCAGCGAGTCATCCAGTTAGAACTGAAGGCAGCCCAGTCCGGTCCGACACGAATATGGGTCGGATGCTCGTCTTTTGGAAAATATGCGCGCATCGGATCTAATTGCACCGTTGCATAATCCGCATCTTTAACATCATCCATAAGATCGCCGATTCGCTCATCCGCCGTTAAATAATAGTAGTAGCGATGAAGACCTGCCATTGCAATCCGCGCTTCCTTACAGCCGCAGCCCCAATGGACGACGTTATGCCGTGAGCCTAGACCTTCGTATTCGCCAAAATGATACACATCGACTTCGCTTGTATGTCTTGTCATCGCCTCCGCAAGCCGAAATATATCCTCGCGTCCTGACCGCAAAAACATAATCCATAACCACATATTCGGCGCGAGCTCCGTATTTTGCCATGCGCAGCCGCCTAAATCATAGTTCCATACATGCCGTACAGGATCATAGCTATGCATGAAATCACCGTAGTCCCAAAAGCCGTACCATTTCCGCTGTTCTACCTCCGCTTGATAGAAAGCGATGATACCGTCTAGCTGATCTTCTAAATATCTTTTCACTTTATGGCTTCGATCCGGCAAACTCCATATGCCAAAAGCTCCTGCCTCATGATAATAAGCCGGCTCGCACACAAGTCTAGAAGGAGAGTCCAGCTCCTGTACAATTGCATTCAACAAGGATTGGTCCGGGGTACGCGATGTACACCACAGCATAAGCTCATTCGTATTCGCTATTCCATATGGCGTCGCGCGAAGCTCCTCCGCCCCCTCATAGGAGGATTCCACATGCGTTCTCACATCATAATGACGAAGATCCATCGGCTTGGCATCCGGCGACCAAATCCATACCGTGAGCTTCGCTGTGTCAGTCGAAGTGCCACCAGCTTCTATTCCAGCGGGATATTTGCGCCAGAAGTCTCTCAGTCCGACTACCAGCCCGCCAGTCTCACTGCCGACATAACCTGCCCCGCCTGCTCTTTTTCCCTCTGCAGACTTGATCCAGCAGCAGCCCTCCTGCGTTCGCTTCTGAATCAAGTAATGCTCGGAGCTGAGCTGCGCAAGCTTAAAATCATTCCAGACCGCAGAGTCTTCAAGCAGACCGACAAAATATGCATCCGCCTCCTCGTCAAAGGAAATGAGCTCTCCTCTAACCTGGGCTTCAAAGAGCCCTCGATATTTCCCCTTTGTTCGTCTCGTATGCAATGTCTTTGGTGATTCTGCGAATTGCCCGCTGTCGCCGGCGAATCTCACATGTCTGTTGTACAAAGGCCCGCTCATCGGTACGGAGAACGAAAGCCCCAGTCCTTTAATATAATCCTCATGCGGATTGCCATCATAATGGAAAGTATGAACGATACGTATGCGGTCAGAGCCTCCGTAAAAATACAATCGCAATGTAAAGGGCAGCCACTCCCGCTTCCCGCGCACCGAGCGATGGCTTCCTTCCAGCTTAACTACAGCCCGAACCGGTCCATCCTGCTCTACCTTCGCAATCCGAATATTCCCTTCAAAGCGCTCTTCACGAAGCGTGCGCTCGCCAGTCAAGCTATGGACGCTTTCCTTCAAGCAAATCAGATTGCCTTCCTGACACAATAAATTCCCGTCGCGACTAATGCTCTCGATAACCTTATTGCCTTTTCGAGCAATACGGCAAGTCATGATGCCAGTATCTACCGTAATATATTCATCTGTTGTCGTCAGCTCAATGCTTAATCCGTCAGCGGTCGAGCTGCTCTCACCCTTCTTCACCACATAGCCTTCTGCTGCTTTAGCGTCCAGGCTCGCTGCATGTGCACTCCATTTCACGCTGCCGTCCGGCCAATAAGCTGTTGGCCAGCTCTGCATCGCAGCTGTTTCACCGCTGTCTTCCCTTTGCAAATATAACGAGTCGTCACGCCGCAGCTCACCCTCACGCCAAGGAATCCCCCACGTTAGACCTGCTGCTATAGCTGGTTTCTCTCTTAGCCAGCTAAGCTTTACCGCTTGCTTAATCGTCATTTTACACATCTCCTCATCGCAGTAATCGCTATGTCTTTACATAGCAAAACAAGCTACAGCCTCATCGTAAAGCTGCTGCAGCTTGCCAGCAATGGAACAATATTGGTCTCTGCTTTTATTGCTCTTGTACTTTTTTAATTCGTTTGCAATCTTTTGCCCGTATATATAAACAATGCGCAAGCGACGCTTATTCCGCTTGGCTAAGCTCACGATAACGGCTTGGCGTCATCCCTTCAATTTTTTTGAAAATACGATTGAAGTAGCTGTGCTGATACCCTACCTGCTCGGCGACATCATTTATTTTTAACATTGACTCGCGCAGCAGTTCCTTTGCCTTTTCCATGCGCAGCCCAGTTAAATAATCGATAAAATTGACTCCCGTCACCGCTTTGAACGCCTTGCTCAGAAAGAACGGATTCGTGCCGATATGATCCGCACAATTATCCAGCGATATATCATGCATATAGTTGTGCTGCAAATAAATCATCGCTTGCTCAATCAGTCGTTTCGTACCCGCATCGGAACGGCTGGCGAGTTCTCGCATGAACGGTCCGACAACCTCTCTTTGCAACCAAGCTAATTGCAGTTTCGGCTCACGAATCTGCGATAAGCGCTCATACATATTCACGCCTTTGAACATGGAATGGGGCTGTACGCCTGAGCTCATTACAGCATGCAGTACAGAGCCCAGCAAATGCAGCATTCCTTGCTGAACATCGAATTCCTTCGCTCCCGAATAACTTAAAGCCGCCATAAATTCTTGCAGCAATGTCTCAGCTTCCGCTTCTCTGCCAGTACGCAGCGCTTGGATAAATTCCCGTTCCAAAGTGAACGGATAAGCCTGTTCCGTTGCGCCTTCACGATAATGGCCCGGCTCCTCCAGCACAATTACTTGATTCTCTGATTCTAAACTGCGGTGGCTCGCAGCCAGCTTTGCCTCCTCGAATATGAACGGTACCGTTGCCAGCTTCACTGTCGGCTTGCTGATTGCAATGGTCAGCTTCATCTTTAACAGACGATTGATTGAAGCGGTCAGCTCACCGCTGAATTGCTGTAATCTCGCTTCGTAATCATTGTCCTTTGGAACGACAATAAGCAGACCGACCGCGAGATTATGAAAGTTCACCGCATTATGCTGTTCAAAGTGAAGCGCGGCAAGCTCTTCAATCATATTAAAAGCTGCGAAGGTCACAAGTCCTTCGTCACCATCCTTGAACTTGCCCTCAAGACTGGCAATGCCTGTCATCCGCATATACATGACGATAATATGCCTGCCGCTTAACTGCCATTTGTATCGCTTCATCCTCGCCTGCAGCTCCTCCTCGGAATAGGCGTGCAAATAGCCCTGCAGCAATTGATGGAGAAAGCTTTCCTTCACATAAGGCAGCTGCTCCGATAATCGCTTGTTCAGCTCTGAGCTTTCCCTATGCAAATGGTTCCAATGACTTTCAATTAAGGAGAACTCATCGCCTTGATCCTGTGGAAGAGAACGTCCTTCCTGCAATGTCGACACCAGTCGCTTAACAGGATTATAAATCCGTTGAGAAGCGAGCCATGCAAGCAGCGCCGCCAATAGCAGAACGACCAGACTGACAGCAATAATAATTTTGGAGACGGTGATAACTGGCTCTGAAATCCCTGTTATCGGAGATGCGGACACATAGGTCCAATTATCAGTAATCCTTGACAGCTGGCCGTATGTCACTGTAAAGGTGATATCCTCCCAAACGAAGATGAATGAGCCGCTGCCGCTGCCGTTTCCACTTCCGCTTCGATCTCCAATCTCCCTGCGCAGCCTCTCTACAAATGGAGAGTCCTTAGCGCTCCCTTCGGCGGACATATACATGTCACCGTTATTTTGCATAATGAACGTTTCTCCGCCGCTGTACGGCGTCATCGTCCGCAGCATATCCTGTACCTTCTCATTATCCAGTCGGGAGACAAGCACGCCAAACGGTGTTCGACTGCCACCAGGAATGTGATGAACGAGTACAAGCTCCTTCTGGGCTGGCCGTGCGGGATCGATCGCCAGCTGCGTCCAATAAACGACCTGCTTCGTATCCAGAAGGTTATCATACGTAGCTTTAAGAGCGTTAGAAGCGACAGTCCCGTATTCCGGATCGAACTTGATCGGCGGGTCCTCTCCCTTCAAGTACAAGGAAACCCCTTTGTTTAAAGTATTAGAGCCCTGCATAACGATCAACGTATTCGTAATATCATGAGCTCGATTGAAGTCATAGATGAAATTGCTTTCCTCTAGGCTGTAGTCAAATATGGAGTCGAAAGCCCAATGAGAAAGCATCAGCTCCATATTATTCAACTGCGCATCGATATTACGGGCACGCTGTTCAATCTGTTTGTTATGAATGCTCAGCAGCTCATCTTCCAGCTGCGAGTTGACGATCCAGTATAGAAATATACCGGTAATCAATCCTGGTATGCTGGCAACGACTAATATCATGATTAAGCTCTTACGATAAAAGCGTCCTTTGACCCCTTGCTTTCTACCGAACACTTTCGACAACAATACGCCCCGCATACACTCACCAACCAAACTAAATGAAATAGTAATAGTTATGTTAATATATTTGTTGTAAACGCATTCATAAGTAAGTTTAACAATAACGTCTAACTGCGAATATTACAATACATTTTTTTATTCTTTACTGAACTTTGCGCAAAAGACAGAGACCCCTGTATTTCTACAGAGACTCTGTCTTGCTCATGCGGATAAATTACTTAGTCGCAGCGTACATATCATTCATTTCGTTAACTAAGTCTGTACCGCCGCTTTTGTTCCACAGCTCAACAGCAGCTTTGAAGCCGGCTTCATCTGTTTGGCCTACAATAAATTTTATACGCGCATCGTTAATAATATTATCGAGTTGAGCACCTTTTTCTGTATATACTTGAGAAATGAAAGGCTCAGCCGGATTACCAACGATGTATTTAATATTTTCAAGCATTAGCTCAGTCTGCTTAATGCGAAGCGGCGTCTGTTTTACCGTTTTGGACATATCCTGCGGTAAGTACGTCAGCATTTGGTTTAAGCCTTCAACTTCTGATTCGAGAAGTACGGTATCCGAATTACGAACGATGTAATCGCCTTCCATCGTGTAGTGAGTGCCTTCGAGACCGAAGCCGAGCATCGTTTGAATTTCCGGCTCATTAAGCTGGTCGATAAAAGCAAGCACACGTTTCAGCTCATCCTCCGATTTTACGGCTGATTTTGGAATGGCCAGCATGCCGGCATAACCGGAGGTAGGAAGCACATGCAGCTGTCCGTCTGGACCTTTAACTCCGCCAATAACGTTCATATAATGAACATCCGGCTGATCCTTGTTTTCTGCTGCCAATGCTGCGTGAATCTTATCGTCTACACGCGCCGCGCCATCTACAACGTCAACGATAACACCAGCTTGATTGTTAACAAGCGGATCTGTCCAAATACCGGAATCCATAATCGCAAAATCCTGGTTGATCAGCTTCTCGTCGTAAAGCTTCTTCATAAAACGCAATGCTTCCATATACTCATCGGTATAAATCTCTGGCACCAATTTGCCGTCCTTTTCGCCCCATTTATTCGGTGCGCCGAACCATAGCTTCATAATGTCAAAGCCGCTGGCCCATTGTCCTGTCCACTTAACAAGCACCATTCCGTATGTGTCATCCTTGCTGTTCTGGTCAGGATCCTTCTCTTTAAACGCTTTCAGCATATTGTAGAAATCATCAATCGTCTCAGGTACCGGCAGCCCTACTTGATCCAGCCAATCCTGACGGAAGTAAATGCCGTTTCTCGCAAGATTGCGGCCGCGATAAATGCCGTAGTTTTTGCCGTCAACAGAGGAGTTGTTCAGAATAACCTCATTCGCTCCGCTCAAGTTTTTGTAATCCTTCAGGTACGGTCCAATCTCCCAGAAAGCGCCGTCTTTCGCGGCATTAACGAAGCTTGGAGACTTAACGTCAGGCACATACATAATAGTTGGCAGCTTGCCGGATGCGAGAGTAATGTTAAACTTATCTGTGTAAGATGCGTTCGGCACCCATTCGAAATGAATATCTGAGTTCGTCATTTTCTCAAGCTCAGCTGCAACAGGACTGTCGTCCTTCGGATAATTCGTCTTAAAGATCGGAAGCATGATGTTAACTTTCAGCGGTTCAAGCGGCTTCTCTGTTTCTGCAGGAGCATTGGTCGATGCAGCTGCAGGCGGTTCAGTGCTCTTATTCGTATTATTGCTGTTGCTGCCGTTGCCTCCTGATCCCGAGCAAGCGATCAGCATTGCTGCACACATGACGAAGGTTAAAAGCAGGGCTGTAAGCCTTTTCATACTTTTGCGATTTTGATGCATGGATGAGCCTCCCTTAATTTGTATTAATTATATCGTAAATTCAGCAATTGCAAATGATTGATTGTTGCTGTCGCTGAATATTACAACCTCTTGCTATATTCCTGCAAGCTCTGCTTGCAAGTCAGCCTTTTACCGATCCTAACAGCACGCCTTTAGCGAAGTGCTTCTGAAGAAAAGGATAGACGCATAAAATGGGTACGGTTCCTACGACAATGACAGCCATCTTAATGGATTGGTCAGGCGGCTTCACAAAATCAGGATCCATCATGCTAAGATCGCCTGCCGCCGCCTGCGACAGCAGCACAATTTGACGAAGGAGTACCTGCAGCGGCCACTTGGTCGGATCATTAATGTAAAGAAGCGACGCGAAGAAATCATTCCAATGCCCGACGGCGTAAAACAATGTAAAGGTCGCGATAACCGGCATCGACAACGGAAGCACGATGCGCCACAGCAAGCCAATCTCCGAACAGCCGTCAATTTTGGCAGCCTCCTCTAATCCTGGTGGAAGCTCTTGAAAAAAGTTTTTAATAATAATGAGGTTGAATGCACTGACAGCCCCGGGCAGCATTAGCGCCCAATAGGTGTCCAGCATATGCAGCTCGCGGATGACTATGTAAGTAGGAATCATGCCGCCGCTGAACAGCATAGTGAAAATGACCATATTAAGAACGAGGTTGCGTCCCATGAGTCCTCTTCTCGCTAGTGCATAGGCCATCGTGATCGTAAAAAACAGATTGATGATCGTGCCTACGACCGTTACGTATACCGAGACGCCAATACTTTTCGATACCGTATTCGTCGAAAAAATAAAATCATAAGCGCTAAGCGTAAACGTTTGCGGTATGAGAAAGACCGCTCTCTTCGTAATTTCCGCGTCTGTCGCGAAGGAACCCGAAATGATAAATATAAACGGCACAACCGCAGCTAAAGCAAACACGGTTAAAAAGATATAGTTTGATACGTCAAATACAGTGCCAGGCACAGTTCGATAGGTTCTTGCCACTCTTGCTCCCCCTTCTCTAATACAAGCCCGATTGTCCGAAGCGTTTAGCTAAATAATTGGCGCCTACGACGAAAAAGATGCCGACTAGTGATTTAAACAGACCTACTGCGGTACTGTAACTGAAAGCGCCCTGCGTAATTCCCATGAAATATACATAGGTATCGAATACCTCGGCTACTGATCGATTGAGCGGATTAAGCAGCAAATAGATTTGCTCGAAGCCGTTCTCCAGTACATTCCCTAATCGCAGAATGAGCAATATTATAATTGTGCTGCGGATCGATGGAAGCGTAATATGCCACATTTGCCGCCAGCGATTTGCACCATCCATGATGGCAGCTTCATATTGCTCAACATCAACAGAAGCTAGCGCAGCCAAGAAAATAATCGTTCCCCAACCGCATTCCTTCCATATCGTCTGAATAATAATAATGGGCCTGAACCAATCTGTACTGGCTAAAAACTCGATTTTATTCCCTGTATAGGCGAATAACATTTCATTAACCGGACCGCCATTCGTTGTCAGAAACAGATAAGTCATACTTGCCACAATAACCATCGAAATAAAATGAGGCACATAGATCATCGTCTGGACTGTGCGCTTAAACAGCGCAATACGCACCTCATTAAGAAGAAGAGCTAATATAATCGGTGCCGGGAAGAAAAACACCAGATTATAAAAAGACAACAGCAGTGTATTGCGAAGCAGCATGAAAAACTCTGGATTAGAGAAGAACAGCTGAAAGTGATCAAACCCTACCCATGCGCTTTTGAAAAATCCGGAATAGGGCTGATAGTTTTTGAAAGCGAGCATGACGCCCCACATCGGTACATATTTAAAAATTAAAAAATAGAGCAAACCCGGCATGAGCAATATGTACAGCCAACGATCCCTTTTCAGCCTTGACATTACACTTGGCCGATAGTGTTTGGATGGTTGCACACTGTCCAGTTCTGTAACCCCATTCATCCCCTTTCACCTCCAAGTGATTTTTGTCGCCGCAATTGCGGTGTTGCCTAATTATGCTGCTGGTCTTTCATTTCCGGCAATCAGACATTTTTGAAGCGGTTTTTTTCTCTGTTTTTAGACGTGCATGCGGCTATCTTCAAAAAAGTACAAAGAGCGCAAAAGTATCGCAGTGACTAGAAGGCGGTCTGCAAAAGAGTCCAATTGAAAGGGATGAACGTTTCTATTACGGTAATCTCAAAGAGAGGATGATGAAGCATGAGTGCAAAGCTGTATCACGGAGCAGCCTTTTATCCAGAGCTCTGGAGCGAGGAAACGTTAGAACAGGATATATTGCTTATGGCGGTAACAGGCATCAATGTCGTGCGAATAGGCGAGTTCGCTTGGTCATTTATCGAGCCTCGAGAAGGAGAAATTGACGTTAGCTTTTTCGTACATATTATTGAGAAACTGTATAGAAACGGTATTGACGTTATAATGTGTACGCCTACACCTACGCCGCCGATCTGGATGTCACACGGATATCCGGAGCGAATGTACGTCAATGAGCATGGCATGACCATGTCGCACGGCTCGCGTCAGCATATGTGCACGAATAATGAGTATTTTCGGCGGAAAAGCGCTGTCATTACTGAGCAAATCGCCAAAGCGGTCGGAGCATTGCCCGGACTCATCGGCTGGCAGCTGGACAATGAGTTTAAAGCGCATGTATCAGAATGCATGTGCGGCAGCTGCTTGCTCTTATGGCATAGTTGGCTGGAGCGCCGCTATGGAACGATTGAGACATTAAATCAAGCTTGGGGCACTGATATTTGGAGCGAGAGGTACAATGCCTTTGAGCAAATCCCGCAGCCGGCAGCTACGCCTTTTCTGCATAACTCTTCGCTCCGTACTATGTATCAGCTATTCTCGATGGAGATGATCGCGGAATTCGCGGAGGAGCAAGCTGCATTAATAAGAAAATACAGCTCGGCTCCGATCACTCATAACAGCAGCATCGCCTTTCACGTCGACAATGAACGGTTGTTTAAAGAGCTTGATTTCGCATCTTACGATACCTATGCTTCACAGGCCAACTATGCGGCTTACCTTATAAATTGCGATCTTTGGCGAACAGTGAAACCAGGCAAGCCTTTCTGGCTTATGGAGACAAGCCCTTCCTTCAGCGGCTCGCTGGAGAGCTATTCCGTGCCGCATCCGGAAGGCTATTTACAAGCAGAAGCGGTCGCCGCTTATGCGCTGGGCGCCGAGGCTTTCTGTTACTGGCTTTGGCGTCAGCAGCGATCAGGCTCCGAACAGCCGCATGGCGCTGTCATTAGCGCTTGGGGAAAGCCCGGCGTCGGCTACAGCGAAGTATTAGCGGTTGAAAAAGCTAGAAAACAGCTGCAGCCTTTCTTGCTGGCTACCAAGCCCATGCAAGCAGAGGCCGCTGTTACCTATTCAGACCGAGCGAAAGCTTTCCTTCGCACTGAACCGCATCGCAAGCTGAACTATAGAGGATTAGTGACAGGAATGTACGAGAGGCTGCTGGAGCAAGGCATTCATCGAGATATGATAATGGAAGGCGCATCGCTTGATGGATATAAGCTGCTTATTACGCCGTTTCTTCATTATATAAGCGATGAATACCGTGAACGGGCTGAACGCTTCGTTCGCGGAGGCGGCATATGGATTGTCGGACCGTTAAGCGGAGGTCGTACTGAGGAGCATACCATTCATACCGATGCTGCGTTAGGAAAGCTGGAAACACTAGCAGGAATTGAAACGGTCTTTACTTATCCGATGGACGGAACTGGCAGCATAGGAGAAGCCTTCAGCTATACAGCTCCGTTGTCGCTTTGGAGCTCCGTCTTCAATCCTAAGGATGCTGTATCTATTGGGGTCATTCAAGGGGGACTGACGCCAGGTCTTTCCTTCCTAACAGAGCGATCCATTGATAAAGGAAAGCTGGTCATGCTAGGCTCAATGCCAGCAGATGCTTCGGGCTCAAAGCTGCTGTCAGCGATTATGCACCATTATGCCGTTGAAGCGGGCGTCACACTGCGCGCAGAAGTCACAACCGGAACCATTGTCGCTCCTAGAATCGGAGCGGACGGTGTCATCATTTGGATTGTCGTTAATATGGACGGCAATGGCGGTACGGTCAAATTGCCGCAGCATGCCAAGGATTTATTGAGCGGCGAACAGCTGCCTCCTGGTCCTCTTACCATAGAAAGCTGCGGATGGCGCATTATATCGCCCTTTGGCTCGGCTCAATAAAAAAACTGTCCCGCAAACTTGCTGCGGGACAGTTTCTATTTAAACTTGAAGAGGAATGAGCAGCTCTACCATCTCTTCCTCTAAATGATTCTCGTCAATATAGAAGATTTCGATGCATACAGCAGCGCTATCCTGCCTTAAATCCTTCTCATGCATCCAGCTCTTCAACTGCTCATACCCTTCCCCGATACGCTTGTTTGAGCATGCCGCCATCGCATAATCATGCGGAGGGATTGTGAACTGCACCATGCCTTCAGGCAGTGTAATCTCCTCGCCGTTATGAAGCTCAAAGCTAGCCCAATAGGTCGCAAATACCTCATTGCCAAAGTATGGACTGTATAGCACTGAAGGATTAACCAAATCATTCAATTCATGCTTTCTGCCCATAAACTCGGTCTGCAGACGAATGGCTTCATCTGGAAAGGCTGAATAAGGCCCGCAATAGCTGATACCGACTAAATGCAGGGCTGGTTTCGTGATGATTGAGCAGTTTTCCATGCGAAATTCCTCCTTCGAACCCATCAGGATTACTACGCTAGGATGAGCTATCTATTTCATTAGTGTATCACTTTTTCCAAAAAAAGTATAGCAACGTTCACTTGCGTACATGACAGGCTCGAAGATGGAACTATAGATGAAGATCGTTTATAACTGTGCGCTTCTCCGCTGATTCAAATATCGTCTCTATTAAGCGAAGCACGCGAAGCGCTTCCTCGTTCTTCACTAGCTGCTCTGTACGTCCATCTAGCGTCGATACGAAATTTTCATAGAAGGATTGCGCAGAAATCGGCGGTTTCTCGAGAGGCAGCCTTAACGTTGATTGCTCAGAAGGCGGCGCCATCGTCTTCGTCAAGCCTTGTCCAGCTTGGATCGGCTTCGGCTCTACCTTAACCACGTCTGGATTATTGCACACAATCTCACCGCTCAAATCCCAATCCCGTACAATAGCTGTGCCTTCATTACCCTTCACATACCAGCGCGGCAGCTTAATGTAATTCGTCGTGCCCACCTCAATGAGCGCAGTTAAGCCGTCTTCAAATTTAATGAAGCTCGTAAAGCCATCATCCACCTCAGTGCCAAGAATCATACTCAACTCCGTCCAGACGCTTTCCACTTTGCTGTCGGTGAGAAGCAGCAGCTGATCCAGCAAATGAACGCCCCAATCAAGCAGCATGCCGCCGCCGGGCTCTTTAAGCTGACGCCAGTCGCCTGGAATGCCGTTAGCTCCCTGAACTCTAGATTCGATGTGAAAAGTGTCTCCGATCTGCCGCTTCTCCATTACGTGCTTAACTAGCAGGAAATCCTCATCCCATCGACGATTCTGATGCACCGAGAAGATTTGGCCTGTCTCCTGCTGTACAGCGATAATCTCAAGCAGCTCTGAGCTAGTAATGGTAACTGGCTTCTCGCATATGACATGCTTTCCAGCACGAAGAGCTTGTATCGCAATATCTTTATGAACATCATTAGGTGTTGCGATGAGCACAACGTCAACCTCATTGTCTCCCAATAATTCATCGAGACTGCCATATCCCGTAAAACCTTTCTCCAGCGCTGCGGCCATTCGGTCCGGTTTAATATCAAAAGCGCCTGTAACTGTTAGTCCTTCCACGGGTTCGACTAGCTTGGTATGATAGGAACCCATGCCGCCATAGCCGACAATTGCCATTTTATAATTTTTGTTACTCATTGCTATCCTTCCCTTCCAACATAGCTAAAATAGTTGACTGTCTTTCCATTGTACACCTAGTCCGTCCATTTCACTATGATCTATTTAACTCTCTTCCAACACTAAAGATAATAAGATCGGTATAATCTTTATAGAAAAAAATACATAATTTGAGTCCTTCCCCCAAATACTATAGCCGTAAATGAATGATGCCTTTATTGGGAGGGACGCGACTCGCATGAGCAATGATGAAAGAAAAGAATTTAATGAAAACAGTAAAAATGAGCAATTAGAGGCATTTCGGAGCAGGGATAATGAAAACAAGGCGATGACGACGAATCAAGGACTCAAAATCTCGGAGGATGAGTTCTCTTTAAAAGCCGGGGAACGCGGTCCGACGCTAATGGAAGACTTCCATTTCCGGGAAAAGGTGACTCACTTTGATCATGAACGTATTCCTGAACGTGTAGTTCATGCACGGGGATCAGCGGCACATGGGGTATTCGAAGTGTATGAATCCATGAAGCCCTATACAAGAGCTAAATTTCTACAGGACCCAAATGTGAAAACCCCGGTCTTTGTTCGTTTTTCAACCGTTATCGGTTCTCGGGGATCTAAGGACACCGCTCGTGACGTCCGAGGATTTTCAACGAAGTTCTATACGGAAGAAGGCAACTATGACTTAGTATGCAATAATATGCCGGTCTTTTTCATGCAAGATGCGATTAAATTTCCGGACTTTGTGCATGCGAATAAGCCTGAGCCTCATAACGAAATGCCGCAAGCGACAGCTTCTCATGACACGTTTTGGGATTGGATCTCGCAAAATCAAGAATCGGCCCATATGGTGATGTGGGTAATGAGCGACCGCGCTATTCCGAGAAGCTTTCGAATGATGGAAGGCTTCGGTGTGAACACTTTTCGCTTTGTGAATGAAGAAGGCAAGGCGCATTTTGTTAAATTTCACTGGAAGCCCGTACTAGGAACGCACTCTCTCGTGTTCGACGAAGCCGAAAAAATCGGCGGGAAGGATCCGGATTTTAACCGTCGTGACTTATGGGAAAATATTGAGGAAGGCAACTATCCTGAGTTCGAGCTAGGTGTGCAGATTATTGAAGAGAAGGACGAATTCGCCTTTGATTTTGACATCCTCGATCCGACGAAGATATGGCCGGAAGAAGACGTATCCGTTCGTCTCATTGGGAAGATGACCTTGAACCGCAACGTCGACAATTTTTTTGCTGAGACCGAGCAAGTCGCTTTTCATCCGGGAAATGTGGTGCCTGGCATAGACTTTTCGAATGACCCTCTTTTGCAAGGACGGTTGTTCTCGTACTTAGATACCCAGTTGATTCGTCTTGGCGGACCGAACTTCCATGAGCTGCCGATTAACCGTTCGGTTTGTCCGTTCCATAATAACCAGCGGGACGGGTATGGACGCCAAACGATCAATGTAGGGAAAGTGGCTCATCATCGCAACGCTTTAGCGAATAATTCCCCTTTTCCTGTCAGCGCGGCGAATGGCGGCTATGTCCACTATCAGGAAAAAGTCGAAGGATACAAAATTCGAGCTCGCAGCAACAGCTTTAAAGATCATTTCTCTCAAGCGACCCTCTTCTGGAACAGCATGAGCAAGCCTGAGAAGCAGCATATTATTAATGCCTTCTCGTTCGAAGTGGGCAAAGTGAAAAACAAAGAAGTAAAGCAAAGAGTCGTTGACATGTTCGCTAATGTTAACCTAGAGCTGGCGAAAGCATTCGCGATTAACATTGGAGTTGTGCCTCCGGCATCAGGCGGTTCCGATGTAACGAAATCATCGCCGGCGCTTAGCCAAGAAAACACCCCCAAGAGTGCTTATACCCGAAAAGTAGCGGTGATTATTGCCGAAGGATTTGACTACCCTCAAGTCAATGCAGTCGTTAGCGCCTTGCAAACGGCAGGTGCCCTGCCGGCAATTTTGAGCGACAAGCTTGGGATGATTACCAGCTCTGACGGAAGCCAGCTGGAGGCGATTCATACGTTTACGACGGATGCATCGGTCGTTTTCGATGCTGTATATGTCGACGGCGGTCAAAACGCAACCCCGACCTTTGAAATGGAAGCCTGCATGTTTATCAAGGAAGCGTTCACGCATTATAAACCCATCTCAGGAACAAACCAAGGAAAGACATGGATTGAAGATGGAAAAATGGGGAATGGCGCTGGTGTCTACCTTGGAGATGAAAACAACGACTTTGTGAATCAATTTGTACAAGGAATCGCGTCCCACCGCATATGGAGTCGATCACTTGTATAGTCCTGTGCAGCCCGGCATATCACCGGGCTTTATTTTTTTGCCCAGAAAAAATGTAATATGTTTGCACTTTCTTGTCATTATTCCATATAGTAATTACCACCTGCAAAGGAGCTATGTCAGATGAAAGATGTAACTTATATAAAGCAAGAGCTGTTTCTGCAAGGGCTGCCCGTCTGCGAAGCAGACCTTCCTTACATTCATAACATTATGAATACGATCAATCTCGCTCAAACAGCGCTCATCTCCTATTGTGATTTAAACAGTGTAGTGCCGATTACGGTTGTGGATAAGGAGCTCATACGATGAATGATATCTCCTTCCTGACGGCTGCTGAGCTTGCGCCATTAATAAAAACAAAGCAGCTGTCTCCCGTAGAATTAACAAAACATATGCTAAGCCGCGTGGATCATCTTGATTCGACACTTCATACGTACATTACTCCGCTTCATGAATCAGCCCTAAAACAAGCAAGAGAAGCAGAAGATCTTATTATGCAAGACCGATATATAGGACCGCTTCATGGAATCCCAATCGGCATTAAAGATAATTTTTATACGAAAGGGATAAGAACGACAGATGGCTCCAAGCTTTTTGCTGACTTCATCCCTAATGACACGGCTGCAGCTGTACAAAAGCTGTCCGCTGCAGGAACAATCATGTTAGGAAAGCTAAACATGCATGAATTAGCAGCTGGCTTAACAGGCACTAATCCGTTCTTCGGCACTACACGAAATCCTTGGAATATCCATTACATGCCTGGCGGATCAAGCGGCGGCAGTGCTGCTGCATTAGCAGCCGGGTTAACGACGCTTGCTACTGGAACAGATACATTTGGATCCATTCGCTTACCTGCTGCCATGTGCGGCGTTTACGGACTAAAGCCAACCTATGGGCTTGTTAGTAAGTATGGCGTATTTCCTTCAGCTTGGTCATTGGATCATGCCGGCCCTATGGCTCGTTCGGTCTCAGATTTAGCTTTCATGCTCCATTACATGGCAGGCTATGATTCAAATGATCCAGCAAGTCTTAAGGTGCAAATTCCTGATTACACGGAGGATTTAAATAAAGGAATCCGAGGAATAAAAATCGGTATTCCCGCTTGCTATTTCGAGAGACTGGATTCGGATGTGGAAAAGCTTTTTAATCATGCAATAGCCATATTGAGAAGCCTGGGAGCTGAAATAATAGATATTGTTATTCCTGAATTGTCGATGTCAACCTTTTCGGGCTATGTAACGGTAACAAGCGAAGCATCCGCCTTCCATTACGAAATGCTAAAGACTCGTTCAGAAGAGTACTCCACTGATATTCGAGCTTTCTTTTTATCCGGCGCATTGACTAACTCCCCTCAGTACATTAGAGCTCAGCAAGCACGGAGAAAGACTGCAATGGCGATGAAGAAAGCCTTTAACGATGTCGATATCATCCTAGGTCCAACGATACCAATCACAACTCCGGCATTCCATGAAAAATGGGTTGAACAAAATTTAGAGGTCATTAGGCGCTGTTTACCTTTTATCTCCCCTGCAAATTTAACAGGCATTCCAAGCTTATCGGTGCCAATGGGATTATGCTCAAGAGGATTGCCTGTCGGTATGCAATTGATGGGAAATCATCTCTCTGAAAAACGGCTGCTCCAAGTAGGAAACGCGTGGCAAAGTATTAAGCCTTTAAGTATACGTATATAGAGCTTTCGATAAAAAAGAAAAGTGACTCAAGGGCCAACAGGACCTTCGAGTCACTTTTCACGCTCAGTGTTCGCGATTCACATAACGACCATAGTCTGGAATGGCAATCCGATCAAATTCGTTTACCAGTTTTGACAAACTATCCGAAAGCTCATCGCCAGACATAGGCTGACCATGACCTGTCACTGCAACAGCGGGTTTCAACGCTTCGAGTGTTTGAACGGACTTCCTCGCTGCATCCCAGTCTGTCGTTAAATATCTTGGCGGCCCGCTGATTTCCTTGTTCTGCATCATTACTTTATAGAGCGACTCCTGTTTCACTGTAACAAAGGCATCACCCGCAATGAGTGTTCGGTCCTCATCCTTGAATAGGGAAATATGTCCTGGCGTATGTCCCGGCGTATGAATCCATCGCCAACCAGTCATGAAGGGAACACTTCCGTCCAAAGGAAGTGCTTCGACATGGTTTCCTAGATCAACCGGTTGATTCGGAAATAAAGGTGACATTTTGGCGACAAGCCCGCCTTCAACAGATCCATCTGGCTCTGGATAGCTCGATTTTCCGGTCAAGAAAGGCAGCTCCGCTTCGTGAGCATAAACGGGAACGCCCCATTTTCTAACTAAATCTACTACAGCACCTACATGATCAAAGTGACCGTGCGTCAGAATAATAGCTTTGGGCTTACTATTCTCACCAAACCGTTCTTCCGCTGCCTCAACAATACGGTTGGATGATTCTGGCATACCCGTGTCAATTAAAACCCACTCATTTGCTTTTCCAGGATCACCCACAAAAATCACATTCACAATCTGGTTCGTAAAACAGTACAGGTCAGGAGTAATCTCCTGACCTACTCCGCTCATCAAAGAAGTCATCGGCAAGTATTGATTCTCCATCGCATCATTCATGCCATCCTGCATATTGTTGTCCATAAATATTTGTGCCACATCCTGTTATTGTAGTTTAATAATCAGCTAGATTTGCTACAACTTATTATGAAGACATAGCGCTCAAAGTATGCGAGTTCCTTTACTGCGTTTTCAAACCTCTTATTTTCTATTCCAGAAACGCTGCTGGGCGACAGCCGCAACATATTCTTTTTCAAAATTCGGATTATTAGCGGCAAACACGACACCAGCTAAGTTGTTCTTGGCCGAAGACTGCACATAAGACTGTCCAGTCGATGCGACACCAATTGGTTTAAAGTGTTTGTATGCTTCGCCTACATAATATGAAACGTCTTGCATGAATTTGGCTTGATTTTTAGCATTTCCGCCTACGACATAGATAGAATCGACCAAATAAGGACTTGAAATGAGGAATGTTTTATTAACCTTCAGATTTGTTCCATCGGATCCAGTGACAGTACCAAGCTGTTCACTTATGATGTCAACAAAAACTCCATTTTGCTGCAAGAAATTAATGACATTTGTTACTTCTTGACTATTAAAACCATTGCCAATTAGCACGCCTACCTTTTGAGTATAGGCATAACGAGGTGTATTCGCTTGGCTAAGAGAAGGGTAGCTTGTTGACACAGGTACATTAGTTCCGCTTGGATGTTCGACACCAATATTATCTGCGACGATGCAAGCCATTTCTCTATCAACCTTGACCAGTATATTGACGTTTTGCTGACGTACTGACTCGCTTTGCACTCTGCCGAGTTGATAGCTTAAAGCTTCTATGGTGTGTTGCTTTTCAATAGGAGTCAGGCTATTCCAAAAGATTCTTGTCTGTGTAAAGAAATCGTTAAATGATTCGCTTCGGGCCCTTGTAACATGTCCTTCTACTTTCTGCGGATAATGAGCATAGCCGCCTTGTTCTGGTGGTGTCGTGTAAGGCGTGTTGTTAGCTAACGAGTTTTCATGATAATTCACCTGGTCAACATCAATACGATACCGCATATAGCTGTCACGTTGGTTGTTATGGAACGGACAGACTGGTCGATTGATTGGTAAATCATCGTAATTTGCGCTGCCGAGTCGATGATATTGAGCTATTTTATAGGCAATCAGCCTTCCCTGCAGGACTGGGTCATTGGAAAAATCAATGCCTGGAACGACATTCGCGGGATTAAACGCCACTTGTTCTAATTCCGCAAATTCATTATCAACATTTTTATTTAAAGTCATTTTGCCGATAAGGTGAACAGGGACTATTTCTTCCGGCCAAAACTTTGCAGGATCGAGAACATCAAAGTCGAATTTGAATTCATCCTCCATCGCAATCAACTGAACGCCTAATTCATATTCAGGGTATGCTCCGCGGTCAATCGCTTCTCGCAGATCACGCCGATGAAAGTCCGGATCGATTCCCCCAATTTTCTGCGCCTCATCCTGAAGCAAGGAATGAACGCCAAGGACTGGCTTCCAAACAAATCTTACAAAGGTCGGTATTCCTTGCTCGTTTACAAATAAGTACGTATTGATTGACCACGACTCCATCATTCGATAACTTCTTAGGATGCCTCGATCAGACATGATCCATAACACCATATGAAGCGATTCTTGATTATTAGCTACATAGTCCCAAAAATTGTCGTGTGCTCCAGTCGCTGTTGGCATGCCCGTACGCGGCTGAGGCTTGTATGCGTGCATCGCATCCGGAAACTTCATCGCGTCTTGATTAATCAAGACTGGCATCGCAATCGTTGTAAGATCGTAATTACCTTCCTCTGTGTAAAACTTAACGCCCTTGCAGCGTAAATCTCTTGTCGTATCCTTGGACCCTCTTCCACCTTGTACAGTAGAAAACCGGACAAACACGGGAGTCTTTTTTCCAGGCTGCTGCAAAAATCCAGCTTTAGTAAACTGGCTCATGGACTGATAGCATTCAAATTCCCCATGGGCTCCGTACCCTCTAGCATGAACAACCCTTTCCGGAATTCTTTCTTTAACGAAATGCGTCATTTTTTCGAAAAAATGAAAATCCTCCAACAAGGAGGGTCCTCGCACTCCCGCTTTAAGTGTTTCAGAATCATTTGAAACTTTTAATCCTTCATTAGTCGTCAAAGGTTTCCCTGTATTTTGTACGCGAAATTGTTCTAGCTGCTCATTTTTGCTGTTTCCGTTTACAGATTTGTTGTCTCTTTCCTTATCCACTTTACCACCGTCCGTTTCGTAATATTTTCACCCGGTCTTTTTATACATAACTATTCAGAATTGTATCCTTAAAGAACGTATGCAGGGTTCAAATTTATAATAACCGCCCTTGACTCTTTAGGCGGCTAGCAGGATGAAAGGTTGCAATGGGTTATACCTCTATGTCAAAATCGATGTAGATTCGCCGAGAGCCGCACAAGCTGGCCAAATGGATGCCAACCTATCACGTAATTGCATAAGGAGATAGAGGATCATGAAAAAAGTAATCGTTAATGCCAAGATTATCTCAATGAAAGAAATAACAGAGCCGTCAACGGTTTGGATTGAAAATGGCCGTATTCTCAACATTGACCGGCAGCAGCTTACGAGCATTCCAGATGATTATCAAATTATTGATGCCCAAGGGCATATATTAATGCCAGGAATGATCGATGTACATATTCATGGCGCCAATGGGTTCGACATGATGGACGGCACGGTTGAAAGTATTTTGGAAGTCTCAAAAATATCAGCAATAACGGGCTGCACATCATTTCTAGTAACATCCGTCACTTCTACAATAGAAGATCTGAGGAAAATGATTCAAAGCGTTAAACAAACGATAGGCGATGAGCCCGGCGCCAAAATCCAAGGCATCCATTTAGAAGGACCCTATTTGAACGTAAAACGAAAAGGTATGCAAAACGAGTTGTATTTGCGGCATCCAGATCTAGAAGAAATGAAGGAAATTTTGCAACAGGCGGGAGCTTTAATCAAAATGGTGACAATCGCACCTGAGCTGCCAGGCGGAATGGAGATGGTCGAGTTTCTAAAAGAAGAGGGCATTATCGTTTCTATTGCCCATTCTGATGCCTCATACGAAGAAGCTAAGATGGCTTTTTCTAAAGGAGCAAGTCATGTTACCCATTGCTTTAATGGGATGCGCCCTATTCATCATCGAGATCCTGGACTTGTAGTCGCCGCCTTTGAAGAATCACATGTTAGTGTTCAGGCCATTGTCGATCATATTCATCTGCATCCTGCCATCGTCCGGCTTATGCATCGAATTAAAGGTGCTGAAGGTGTTGTGCTCGTTACGGATGCTCTGCAAGCGATGTATATGGGTGACGGTGAATACGAATTCGGGGGACATCAGGTGTCAGTACACAATGGGGAAGCGCGGTTAGCTGATGGGACGTTGGCGTCAAGTACAGTTACGATGATTGAAGCGTTACGCAAAACAGTAGACAGCGGAATCCCTTTAGCTGACGCCGTGTATATGGCATCCACAGCACCCGCAAATATATTGGGGCTTCAAAATAAAGGCAGAATTCTGCCATTGGCTGACGCCGATCTTGTTCTGATAGATTCCGAGTATAATATTTTATGGACAATGATAGAGGGTCACATTATACATGGGTAACAAGAATGTTGAACTAATGACATAAAAAAATAAGAAGCTGGGTTAAGCAGCGGGCTGAAGGCTTTCATTGTTAATCGCCTCTACCCGCTTCCAGCTTCTCATCACAATCTCTTATCTATGTCTAGTTATACGCTCGTTGTTACATTTTCTAAAATACAAAGTCCTCATCAGTAAGCGGTTCAATATGGATCGTACGCACATAACCATTGCCCTTCTTAGAGAAAAAGTCATGCTGCTTCGTATGCGTGCTAATGCCGTTAAATACGATCGGATTGATAGGCTCTTCTGGGAAGAACGGCTCAAAACCCAAATTCATCAACGCTTTATTCGCATTATAGCGCACGTATGCATTCACATCGTCTACCAAGCCGACCGCGCTGTACATTTCATTCGTATACACTAGCTCGTTGTCATACAGCACTTGAAGCAGTTCATGCACTTCATTTTTAAGCTGCTCCTGCTCGGCTTCGCTGAATTCCGCATAAAGCTCCTGCGCTAATACGCCGACATACAGCCCGTGAATGCTCTCATCGCGAAGAATTAGGTCAATAATTTCTCCGCTGCAGGTCATTTTGCCTTGCCCAGCCAAGTAAAGCGGATAGAAGAAGCCGCTGTAGAACAAATAGCTTTCCAGAAATACGGAAGCAGCCATCGCTTTATAAAGCTCCTTCTGTCCCGTAATATTCGTGTACCATGAGGAAATGAGATTCGCCTTCTTTTGCAGCTGTTCATTTTCCTCAATCCACTTAAATATCGCATCGATCTCTTCGTTGGAAGCGAGTGTCGTAAAAATGCTGCTGTACGACTTAGCGTGAATTTGCTCCATCATGGACATGAAACCAAGAACCGCTTTGCGCTGCAAGCCTTCTACATGCTCCAAAATTTTCGGCATGCCTACGCCGCCTTGCAGCGTATCAAGCAAGGTCAAGCCGCCAAGCACATTTTTGTAAGTCGCGCGTTCAGCGTCGCTCATTTCCATCCAATCCATCTTGTCATCAGACAGCGGGATTTCTTCGTCCGTCCAAAATTGCATTATATTTTGCTGCCAGAACGTCATTGTAAAATCATCGTCCGGGCGATTCCAGTTAACTGCTTTCATCACTGCACTCCTTCTTCGCTCGCTGGCTTCGAAATAATAAACTTACACGGCACAGCTTGTGCATTCCTCTACGGAAAGACGCTTTGTTCTTGTGTAATAAAGCGATTTAAGCCCCTTCTGAGCTGCATAAATATAAAATCTCGCCAATTCACGGGTCGTTACATTACTATTTACATGCAATACGGTGGAGATGCCTTGGTCGATGTGCTGTCCGATCTCGGCAATCAGATCAATAAGCTTGAACTGGTCGATATTATATGCCGATTTGTAGAAGAAGAAGTTGTCCTTCGACAAATAAGGCATCGGGTAGAACGTAGTGGAGTTCGCATACGTTCTAGTCTCAATATGTTCAACGATCGGCATAACGCTTGACGTTGCATTTTGAATATAAGAGATGCTTTGTGTCGGCGCTATCGCTAGACGGTAAGCGTGGTATAAGCCATGCTTTTGAACTTGAAGCTTCAGCTCTGCCCAATTTTGCGGAGTCGGGATAGACATTCCTTCGAACAGCTGCTTAACCCGGTCCGTCTTAGGCGTATAGTCCGTCTCCACATACCGGTCAAAATAGGTTCCCTTCGCGTACTCGGAACGGTCAAAGTCTTTAAACGTTACTCCGCGTTCCTTTGCGATCTCCATGCTTTTCTCGATGGAATAATAATTCATCATCATGAAGAACACGCCAGCGAAATCCTTAGCTTCCTCGCTTTCATAAGCGATTTTGTTTTTGGCGAGATAACCGTTCAAATTCATCGCGCCCAGGCCGACGGAATGAAGCTCTTCATTGGCCTTGCGCACGCCAGGCGCATTGTCGATCTTAGACAGGTCGCTGACCGTTGTCAGCGCTTCGATGCCGACATGGACGGATTCCTTCAGCTTCTTATGCTCCATTACATTCACAATGTTTAGGGAAGCTAGGTTACAGCTAATGTCTCGGCGAATAATATCCTCATAACCATAGTCATTGATTTCTGAAGTTTCTTGAATTTGAAAAATCTCTGTGCAAAGATTGGACATTTTCACAGCACCGATATCTTTAAGCGCATGAACGCGGTTCGCATTCGACTTATTCATAATATAAGGATAGCCGGATTCCAGCTGGATTGAAGCAATCTTAGTAAGCATATCACGAGCGTTCATGACAGGCTTCTTCTTCACTAGCTCATTTGCGAGAAGCTCCTCGTACATTTCATCCATATCCATATCATCCAAATGGATGCCATAAGCCTTATATACGGAGTACGGGCCGAATACATGCAATGGCTTGTTCTGCGCCGCCAGCTCGTAAAACTTATTAGGTATAATGAGACCAATTGAAAGCGTCTTGATGCGCAGCTTTTCATCGGCGTTAATCTTTTTGCAATCCAGGAACTCGACAACGTCCCATCCAAAAATATTGTAGTAGCCTGCTCCTGAGCCTTTGCGCTGGCCCATTTGGTCAGCATAGGAGAAAGCATCCTCCATAAGCTTCAATACCGGCATAATGCCTTTTGCGGCGCCTTCAACGCCTTTAATCGGCTCTCCGCGTCCACGCAACTTGGATAGGTTAACAGCAACGCCCCCGCCTATCTTGGATAGCTGCATGCAAGTGCCTAGCACGTAGTTAATGGAATTTAAGGAATCATCCATCTCAAGCAGGAAGCAGCTGACCATTTCGCCGCGGCGGCTCTTGCCTGCATTTAGGAAAGTCGGCGTCGCTGGCTGCAGCCTTTGATCAATCATCGCCTCTGCAATGCGCAAAGCTTTCTCAGCATCGCCTTCTCCCAAGTTAAGCGCTACAATCGCTACCCGCTCTGAGTATTGCTCAAGATATTTCGATTTGTCATTCGTCTTCATCGCGTAATCTTTATAAAACTTTGAAGCTGCCATATAGGACTGGAATTCAAAGTTCGCTTGCGCAGTCAGCTTGAAAACCGCTTCAACCTGCTGCAATGTATAATGATCGAACACATTGTCGTAATAGTCATTTTCAATAAGATAATCCAGCTTTGCTTTCAAAGAATCGAATTTCATGCTTTTCTCTTCAACTTCCTGCATAAAAGCCGCTACAGCCTCTTTATCCTTCTCAAGCTGATAGAAACCATCCGCATCACGCTGCATCAATTCGTTGTTCAATTCAATATGCTTCAATAGTTCGCACCCTTTCGACAAAATACTGCGTATCCTGACTCGTTCCAGATAATTCAAATTTCGATATGACCGGCACATCATACAAGTGGGAAATCGTATCCGCGCTCTTCGCGAATCCTGATCCCCAATTACGATTGCCGCTTGCAGCCACGCCGCGAAGTTGCTTCCAGTTGTCTTTCAAGAACTCTGTTACCTTGGCAGGAACTTGTCCAAAGCCAGTTGTGTAAGTGACAAGCACGAATGGCTCGTCCACTTTAGCATGCTCGTCAATCGGCATCGCTCTCATGTTAAGCTTGTTTATAAATCGCTTCACATTGCCTGTCTTCGAATCATACAAAACTAGCATTTCCGGCTCTCTCCCCTATTAAAAAATAGCAATAAAAATGCGCATCTGACGGCTTTTTCAGTCAGCTGCGCCCGTGATGTATGTATCATCTTTCGATGTCAGTTTCGCCACACAATTCAATATGTAGTCGCTGAAACTGATTTTACATCAATATATAGGTGGAGTCAATGCTATTTGGTCAAAAATTGTTTAGATTTAACAATCTCGTATTTTTTGCCGCACTCGACTATTTTAACAGATACAGCTATGATGGGATAGTGACATTTTATTGCTCAGATGGAGGTACCCATGGAAGAAGTGAAGCGAATAGATAATCTCCGAGAATCCGTCATAAGGCTTGGCCAGCAGGCTGGTCTGTCAACTAAGGAGGCGCTTGGGCTGGTGGATGAATTGGAGCAGGAGTTCAATCAATTAAACGCTGAATTAAAGCGGTTGAAGCTGGACCTGACGCGCCGCATCTCGGCCGCACAAGGCATGAACAGCCGGTTGAAGGATGCACTTCGAGAGTAGATTTTTAAAAAGCTGAAGTGCGGGTATTGTTGAAAAATGACAGAAGGTTAACTGCTGAAACATTTTTACGTGTCTGCAGGATAACCTTTCTTTTTATGAAATACTACATATAACGATAAGTTAGGCTGGATGGAATGAAGCATGAAGGAGATTTCCCTATTATGAATAGAGGCTGTTTAACGGTCATCATTGGACCCATGTTCTCGGAGAAATCCGGAGAGCTAATAAGAAGATGCCAGAAGCTGATTCAGTATGGACGTAAGAAGGTGTATGCTTACAAGCCTGCAGAAGATAATCGATTTGCTCGTGAGGACATCGTCAGCCGAATCGGCTATACGTTGCCGGCAAGCAGCATTTCATGCGAGCTTACCTCTGAGGTAACTGCAGCAATATTAGCAGAGACGGAAAATATCGATGTTATCGCATTTGATGAAGCTCAGTTTTTTACATGGCCGATAATTGAGCTTGTCGAGCAGCTTGTTTATCGCGGAAAGCATGTGATCATTGCAGGACTAAATACAGATTATCGCGGAAAGCCGTTCGGTCATATCGGCGATTTGCTGGCTATGGCAGATGAGATTGTAAAGCTGACCGCCTTCTGCGCATGCTGCAGCGATCCGAATGCGACTTTTACGCAGCGCACCATCAACGGTCGCCCAGCAGCGCTTGGGCCGCTCATACTCATCGGAGATACCGAAAGCTACGAGCCTCGCTGCCGCAGCTGCTATGTCTCTCCTCAGCAGGTTGCTGAGCGTATCACAGCAACGCCCAGCATCGTATAAGTATAAGTAGCCGTCGTTAGCTGCGCGCCTCAATGGACTTGATTAGTTGGGACTTTATAACTATTGGAAGTGGCGTGTAACTGCGATTTTCGAGCTTGGAGTAGCTTTGGTGCGGGGCGGGACTAGTGTAAGGGCGATTATCGATGCTGCAGCTGCGCATCTCATGGTGCTTGATTAGTCGGGACTTTGTAACCTATTGGAAGTGGCGTGTAACTGCGATTTTCGAGCTTGGAGTAACTTTGGTGATGGGCAGGAGGTCCTGTAACAGTGATACTCGCAATTGCCGGAGCCTTAGGTGTAGATATCGCAATGGATATCACTGTTACAGCGGTATATGCTGCATAAGCTAGTGAATGTATAAGTTCGCACATTTATCTGTTGTTCTTCAGCCTGTTATTCCTCAGGGAGTCTATTTCTCAGCAGGTCTATTCTCCAACAGGTCTATACCCCAGCAGGTCTATTTCACAGCGGCGAAAAATAAACGCTCAGAGAGCTCGCTTGCTGGCTTAAGTTCGAAATCAGCATAACGGTCAATGGCAGAAAAGCCGGCACGGCGAAGAGCGGCCTCGATCCAATCAGGGTCATAAGCTCGCTGTACATGAGTCTCCTCGAAACGAATAAAGCGACCATCGCTTTCGCGTGCGAATATCGTCAGATTATGCTCAATCTCACAACGCTTTTCCTCGAATTCACAAGTCCATATGTAAGCAACATCCTTCTCGTCAAGCACGAAAGGATGCTCTTCTGCGTAACGTACGAACTGCTTGGGCGGATGCACGTCAAATAAGAATACGCCGCCTTTCTTCAAGCCATTAAAGGTTGCGCGAAAAGCTGACTCGACATCTGTCTCTTCCGTCAAATAATTCAAGCAGTCGCAAAAAGATATAACCGCTTCTACAGGCTCGTGGAGCTCCCATTCGCGCATATCTTGATTGAGCCACCGAATCATACCTGTGCGCGGTCTAATCGCCTGTGCAGGAGTCTCATCCCACTTGCTGCGAGCTACCGAGAGCATATCTGCAGATAAATCAATTCCATAAACGTCAAAGCCTGAGCGTGCAAGCGGAATCGAAAGGCTTCCCGTTCCGCAGCCCAGATCAACAACCGTCGCCGGCATACCGTATTTATTCCAGCTGGCTCTAGCAAAGCCCAGCCATTCCGCATATGGCATATCCTCCATTAAGGAGTCATAGACAGAAGCGAATTGACCGTATGACTTCGTCATTAGTTATCAGCTCCTTCAGCTGAAGCTTTCTCTGGATCGTTCAAGTACGTCCAGCTGCCCTTCTGCGTTACAAGACCCTCACGCATCAACTTGCCCAGCGCTCGCTTGAAGGCGCTTTTGCTTATACCGAAACGCTGTTTAATGACATCGGCTGCAGTTTCATCCGAATATGGCATGCCGCCGTTCGGTCTTTCCTTCATGAAAGCGAGCAATCGATCCGCATCCTCTACTCGTCCAACCTCTTTGCGCGGTGCCATCGACAAATTAACTCGGCCGTCCTCACGAATAAAAGTAACCCTGGCGCGAACCCTTTCCCCTAGTCGAAGAGGCTTCGTCCGCTCTGAGCTAGGAATAAGCCCATATGCTCCGAAGCCGACTACGCCCCCATCGATAATAACAAATGAGCCAAGCTGCAGCGTTTTGGACACCCAGCCCTCCACCCATTGATTGTTCCAGCTTGCAGGCGCAGGAAATACGAGCTCAGACAGTTCCTCCTCGTACGCAATCTTCGCAACCAGCCTTCCGATCTTATCATGTCCCATAACAACGAACACTTCATCTCCCACAAGCGGTCGATATTCAACGCTTTCTGGAAGCTCTGACAGAGGCAGCAGCAATTGTCGCCCAAGCCCCATCTCCAGGAAGCAGCCAAGGCGCGGATGAACGTCAGCGACCTTCAGACGAGCCAGTTGACCGACTTGCAGCAGCGGCTTCTTCATTGTTGCTGCGAGTCGATCCTCCGAATCATAATAAATAAAAGCTTCCACAACATTACCGATATTAGGCTTGCTGCCGACCAGCTCCGTATAATGTAGGAGCACATCGTTCTCACCGTCTGTCAAAAAATAACCATAGGGCGACACCTCGCGTGACACCCTCAGCTTCATAGTTGTTCCAGCTGTAAACGTCATGCGAACTCCACAACCTTAGCATCGGACCATAAACGCTCGATATTATAATACTCCCGCTCTTCGCGATGAAAAATATGAACGATAACGTCGCCAAGGTCCATAAGAATCCATCTTGCCGAGTCAACGCCTTCAATCCCGCGTATTCGAACATCCTTCATCTCCGCTTGCTTCCGAATTTCTGTCATAATTGCAAGCACTTGAGTATCTGAATTGCCGCTGCAAATAACAAAATAATCGGAAATGAGCGATATTTCCTTCACATTCAATGCAACAACATTAACAGCCTTTTTGTCCTCTGCCGCATCAACAACAAGCTGCAGCAGCTCTTTACTTTGCAATGTCATAGCTCAGCCTCCTTGTTTCTTTCTTATTTTTAACATGACGTACGCCGTTCATGGACTAAACTTGCTGCAATCGCAGCACCTTTTTAAGTGAACTCTAGGGTAACGGACTGTAGGGGACTATCGATTTATTGTGGACATGTAATCCCGCTAAACCTAATACTGGATGCACAACTTATCTGCTGTAAGAGCGTTTTAGAGGCAGTCGATTAACCGTGGACTATATTACAATCCCCCACTATCCTAGCTTTAACGAATATCTATAACGCTATGTTTCATTATTTAGCAGAAAAGAAATTGTAATGAAGATTTGATCGCTTATGTCTCCGAAATAGTGCCCGAAAACGTCTAGTTGTGCTAAATAGCTTTGCTAATCTTCGTTAGGTTTCGAAAGTGACCATTTTTCAGCATATAAGAGTTATTTTCTTCGTTAGAGCTAGCGGTGTCGCATGACTGTCAAAGCATCTGAGTCATCTCAGTCCGAGTCCGTTAAGCAGCAAATCATTTCTCGCTTCAATAGTCATAGGAAATATCCGCTTGCCTTGTTTGATTAGAAAAGAAATCGTGGAATCAAGGCCCGCAATTAGCGCTTTGTCCAAATGCTGCTCACTCAGCTCTCTAATTGCGTATACGCCTGGAAAATCCCGGCTTGGTTCGATGTAATCGGCCAAGCAGACGATTTTATCGAGCTTTGTCATACCTGCTCGACCGGATGTATGATAACGGATCGCATCCAGAATGCCTTTGTCTGCAATTCCGTATTCATGCTCTGCAACCCAAGCGCCAACCGGCGCATGCCATAATGATTTATCATGCTCAAGCAGCTCCAAAGGCAGCCTCTGTTCGCGAATAACGGCTTCCATGCGCTCCGTCGGCCAATACTTGGCTACGTCATGCAGAATTGCGGCCAGCTCAGCTCGCTCCGGATTCTCGCCATATCGATTGGCCAGCGCAATCGAAGAAGCCATAACCCCTTCCGTGTGCAGCCATCTTCGCTCTGGCATTTGCGCTTTCACACTTTGAATCAGCTCTTCGCGACTCTTATTCATACAAAGCATGCCTCCTTATGTATTCATAGACAGGCTCCGGCACGACATATCGAACAGAATTGCGTTTCTTTCGACTATTCCTTACTGCTGTAGAAGAAATGCCGATCGCAGGCATATTGCATATCTGAATGCGCTTTTGCAAATGTGCAGGCAGCTGCTCCAGCCGAATAGGCTCAGACGGCCGCTCAAGCCCAATAAAGCTGATCCATTCTGCCAATTGTTCAATACGATGCCACATCGGAAGGTCATTTATTCGATCAGACCCAATGATATATGAAAAAGAATGCTGCGGATGACGCTGCATCAACTGCTCCACCGTTTCAATAGAATAGCTTACCCCGCCCCGCTTCAGCTCTATATCCTTAACATCAAAAGCCGGATTGTCAGCGACTGCAAGTTGAACCATCTCCATACGCTGCTCGCTGCTAGCGCCCGGCTCATGGTCCTTTAACGGGGGTCGAAAGGTCGGTATAAACCAAACCTCGTCCAAGCCGCATTGCTCGCGGGCGCATTCCGCAGCGATGAGATGTCCAATATGGATAGGATCAAACGTTCCGCCCATAATGCCTATTTTGCCCATCGATATTCTCCTTACGGAAGCTCTATACGTTTGTTGTTCTTAGATTCCTTATACAGCACGATAGTTTTACCAATTACCTGCACGAGCTCAGCTCCAGCCGCCTCAGATACCTCAGCGCCTATTTCCTTCGGATCATCCATGCAGTTATTCAGCACGGACACTTTAATAAGCTCGCGCACCTCGAGCGCTTCTTCAATGTGTCGCACAAGATGATCGTTCGTACCGCCTTTACCCACTTGGAAGATTGGCTGCATATGATGGGCCATTGATCGTAAATATCTTTTTTGTTTTCCTGTTAGCATGGTGTAGCTCCCTCATTCATTTTAAGGAGTCCAGCACAATCGCTCGCATAGCCGCAACGGGTGCTGGTTGTCCTGTCCAGTATTCATAGGCGTAAGCCCCTTGATAAATAAACATGCCCAGACCGCCGTGAATCCGGCAGCCGCGCTGTTCTGCCTCGTGCAAAAACTTTGTTTTTAACGGGTTATAGATAAGATCGCTCGCAACAGCGTCTCGTTTAAGCCATGAAGCTTCAATTGGCGTATTATCCACATTAGGAAACATCCCGATTGAGGTTGTATTAATGACAATATCAGCCTCGCGGCACAGCTGCTCTAACGAATCGGTTGAATGTGCAGTAATCGTTGCAAGCTGCTTGAACGCTTCAGCAATTTCCTGCGCCTTCTCTGCAGTGCGATTCGCAATACAAATATATGCTGGGTTTTCCTTGGCAAGTGCATAAACGATGCCGCGAGCTGCCCCGCCTGCGCCGATTACAAGTATTCTCTTGCCGCTCAAGTCAGGCTCAGCTTCTTCCTTCAAGGATCGGACATAGCCTATGCCATCTGTATTATAGCCGATTAATTTGCCGTTCTCATTGACGATAGTGTTGACCGCGCCAATGACGCGAGCGCCGTCATCAATTTCATCCAGCTGGCTCATAATATCGAGCTTATGCGGGATAGTGACATTTACGCCGCGTATGCCCATCGCCCGTACGCCAGCAGCAAAATCACCCAATCGATCTGCCGTTATATGAAAAGCCGCATATATACCGTTGATGCCCGACTCGCGAAAAGCATGATTCATCATAAGCGGCGAACGTGAATGCCGAATGGGATCTCCAATAACACCGAACACTACGGTATGGCTGTCTACCTTATTACCTGCTGCGCCGGGCGCAGCTGCACTGCTTTGTCCGCTCATTCCAAATCATTCCTTTCCCTACCAGCTCAGATCATCGAATCCCGCAGCATAACCTTGACGCCTTTAGGCGCGTACAGCTCCAATTCTGCGCCGCTTGATCCATTCACTTGAATCCAGCCGAGACCGGAGACGAATACATCTTTGTTCGCGCCGCGTGACACATGAAGGGAATGCCTAGTCCAGCTAGGAATTTCCTCCAGCTCCTCTGCAGAAGGTCCGCCTAGCAACCCGCCGCGATGCTCGGCATACAGCTCTTCAGCGCGCTCAAGCTTCGTTCTGTGCACATTCAGCGCATTGGATATATACAGCGTGAACGATTGACGGTCGCCGGACACAAAGTCAAAACGAACCAGACTGCCGATGAACAGCGTCTGCCCTGCATTTAATTGATATACTAAAGGCTTTATCGGTTTATCCGGCAGTAGCGTTCCTAAGAAGCCGCGCGGTACGATCTCTGTCATACGAGACGAATATACGATGCCCGGCGTATCAATAATGTACTTACCGTCATCAAGCGGAATATGAACCGCATCCAGCGTCGTTCCAGGATATCTTGATGTTGTAAGCTCCTGCTCCATATCACTGTAGTCACGAATTAACCGGTTAATTAAAGTTGATTTGCCGACGTTCGTCGCGCCTACTACATATACATCTCGGTCTCCGCGATAACGATCCAACGCTTCAATTACACGATCAAAGCCAATATTGCGCTTAGCGCTGCACAACACGACATCGACGGTGCGAAGGCCAGCTACCTTAGCTTGCTGCTGCACCCAATTGCGAACGCGATTTGCATTTAACGCTTTCGGCAGCAGATCAATCTTATTTACGACTAGCAATACCGGATTTTGTCCTACAAAGCGCTGTAATCCTGAAATTAAGCTGCCTTCGAAATCGTACAAATCAACGATATGAACAACGAGACTGTCCGTTGCCCCGATGCTTCCAAGCAGCTTTAAAAAATCGTCCTGATCAACAGCGACAGACGACGCTTCATTATAATTGCGAATACGGAAGCAGCGTTGACATATCGCCGGCTCCCGATCAATTGCTGATGGCGGAATAAAGCCCGCTTTATCTTTGTCCTCTGTCTGCAGAGCTGCCCCGCAGCCCGCGCAGGAATGGACAGAATGGTCTAACTGATGTTCCTTCACTTCGAATCCCCCTCATACCATAACCCTTTTTTTCGAAGACGTACTAACGCAAACCGTTCAATTCGGCGATTCACACGTGTCATCACACCTTCATCCGCAGGAGAGATCGGAGTAACTAATATC
>Ga0182739_1000441_pt1 | contig 54845 bp, 36 predicted proteins | sample eDN5th30CBELigBY_FD_128873 | JGI IMG/M metagenome (GOLD analysis project Ga0182739, IMG submission 128873) | Enriched backyard soil microbial communities from Emeryville, California, USA - eDNA 5th pass 30_C BE-Lig BY (version 2) (version 2) | ecosystem: Environmental > Terrestrial > Soil >... | reverse complement strand
GTCCGCTACGATTGAACCATAAGTTTCACTAACATGAAATCGATACTTGCATCGACAAACCGATCGCGGCACAGTGCCCTCGGGACCGCCGGCAACCTCCCGTTCGCCGCGACGCAAGGCTCCCGATGGTCATGGAAACGATCCGATTTCGCGACTACCAGATCGACACCGCGCTGCGCGAACTGTGGCATCGCGGCCAACGCGTGGCGCTGACGCCGCGCGCATTCGATTGCCTGGCCTACCTGATCGAACAGCGCGGACGCGCGATCGGCCGCGACGAGCTGATCGCCGCGGTCTGGGGGCGGGTGGACGCCACCGACAACCTGGTCGACCAGATCATCCTGCGCTGCCGCCGGGCCATCGGCGACACCGGCCCGGAACGCTACGCCATCCGCACGATTCCGCGATTCGGCTATGCCTGGATCGCCGACGTGACCGCCACGCCGGCGCCAGCGCCTTCCCGCCGGGCCGCCGCGCGACCGGCCGGCCGGGTCCACCCGCTGGCCGGGCGCCTGCGCGCGCGATGGTCGCAGGTCCGCGAGCGGGCAGGCCGGTCGATGCGGCGCGCGGCCCGCTGGACCGGCGATGCCCACGCGTGGCGGCACTGGCGGGCGGCCGCGGTGGCGACGCTCGGCCTGCTGGTCGGCAGCGGCACGCCGGTGTCGCGACCGCCGCCCGTGCCTGCGCCCGAACCCAAGGCGATCGTGCTGCCGGTGCAGCTGGCGCCCGGCCAGGGCCAGGCCTGGATGCGCCTGGGCCTGATGGACGCGATCGCCGAGCGCCTGCGCGATGCCGGCTTGCCGGTGCTGCCGAGCGACAACGTCGTCGCCCTGGTGCGCCGCTTCGATGCGGATGCCGCCACCGAGGACGTCGTCGCGGCGGCGCTGGCGGCGGCTACGGCGCCGGCCTGGATCTTCGGCGTGCGTGCCGAGGCAGTGGAGACCGGATGGCAGGTGCGCCTGCACGGCCTGTATGGACCCTCGCCGATGCCCACCGGCCTCGGCAGCGCAGCCGATCCGCTGGCGGCGGCCTACCTCGCCGCCGATGATCTCGCGCGCCGGCTCGACCTGACACCGGCCGGCGGCGATGCCGGTGCCGAGGCGCACGACCGCGCGCGCCTGCTGCAGCAGGTCAAGGCGGCCGCCTGGGCCGAGCAGCACGACCAGGCGCGCGTGCTGCTGCAGGCCGCCGCCGCGCGCCACGGCGCGGCACTGGACGTGCGCTACTGGCTGGCCGAGATCGATCACCTGGCCGGCCACGTGCACAAGGCGCAGGCGGCGTTCCGCGCACTGCTGGAAGAACCCCGCCTCGTGCAGGACGCGGTGCTGCAGGCCAAGGTGCACCACGGCCTGGGCTACACCTGCCTGCGCCTGGCCGATTTCCAGGCCGCGGCCGTCCAGTTCGACCAGGCCGTGCGCGGGCTCGCCGGTGCCGCCACCGGCGAGGCGCGCAACCAGCTCGGCATCGCGCTGAACGGACGCGGGCTCGCGCGCAGCTGGCTGCGGCGCTTCGACGAGGCCGAGGACGACTACGCCCGCGCCCGCGTCGCGCTCGAAAGCAGCGGCGACCAGCTGGCGCTGGCCCAGCTCGACAACAATGTCGGCGCGCTGCACGAACTGCGCGGGCGCCCGGCCGAGGCGCTGCCGTACTTCCACCGCGCCGCCGAGCGCGCGGCGGCCTTCCAGGCGCTGCAGCCGGAGCTCGGCGCCCGCATCAACATCGCCGGCAGCCTGCTCGGCCTGCTCGAACCCGCCGCCGCGCTGGCGCAGGATGCGCGGATCGCCGCCCTGCTCGACCGCGTCACCCATCCGGGCACGCGCGAGCTGGTCAACGCCAACCGCGTGCAGGTATTGACCGCCAACGGCCGCCTGCACGACGCAGCCGCGTTGCTGCAGCAACTGCGCGACGCACCGGCCGAAGGCCGCAGCGAGGCACTGGACGCATGGATGCAGATCGTCGCCGCGGCGCACGCGCTCGAATCGGGCCAGCCCGCCCGGGCCGCGGAGCTGGCGGCCTCCGCCCTGACCGACGCGCTGCGGACCGTCGCGCCGCACCAGTTCGTCTGGGGCCAGTACGTGGCGTTCACCGCGGAGCGCCGCCAGGGCCATCTCGCCGCGGCGGCGGCCATTGCGGATACCGTGTCGCGGCGGGCGCACGCACCCGATGACGTGCCGGAGGTGATTGTGCTGTCTGCGCTGATGCAAGCCGAGCAGGCGGTGTTGCACGGCGATGATGCCACCGCCGAGGCGGCATTCCGCCAGGCCCTCGACCAGGCCGAGCATCCGCGCGCGCCGGCGCTGATCCTGCGCGTGTCCGCGGCCCATGCGGGGTACCTGATCGACCGGGGCCGGCTCGACGAGGCCGTCGCAGCCGCCGGCCGCAGTGCCGGCTGGGCCTTGCAGAGCTACGAGGCGGCCCTGCTGCAGCTGCGTGTCTACCACGCATTGGCCGATGCCGGCGCCTGGCAGGTGGCGCGGGTGCGGACCGAGGTGCTGGCCGGCGAGCGCGAGATCCCGCCCGAGCTGCTGGCGCTGCCGCGCCACGCGATCGCCAGCCGCTAGCGCGGACTGCGCCGCCGCGCTCCGCGGCAGCGCTCGACCAAGCTGACCCGCCGCACGTCCCGCGCACGCCGGGGTTGGAACCGTGCCCGCGCGATGGCCGGCATCGCGCAACCGGCGGCCACATGGCCGCCATCGCGGTGCACCACCAGCGCGCCCGCAGCCGCACTGACGCAGCGCGTCACCGGCCGGCGGCCCGCATCCACCACGCCTGCCACGGTTCGTTGCGTCGCCCGTGCGCGCGCAGCAACCGGCGCCGGTGCCCTGCGATCGACGCAGGCGTGCGCCGGTACCTGCACATCCCGCGTTCAGATCGGACGTTCAGGCCTTTCAAAGCAGTCGCTAAGCCAACCGACATGAGCCCCAGGCGGGCGGCGGGCATCAAGCCAGTCGCTGCGCCGCGATCCGTCGCGCATCCATGCCCCGCGACGCGGGACGGGTCCGGCGCAGCGCCTGCTCTTTCTCCACGCCTGGGATTTCGCATGAACGATTCGAACTGGAACACACGTGCCGGCCGAAGGCACGGATGGCTGCCGAGGTGCCTGCTGGCCGCGCTGGCCGCCCTCGGCGGAGGACCGGCCCTCACGGCCGCTGCCACCATCGACCCGCAGCTGGCCGAAACGCTCGGCCGGGATGAGCCGACCGACTTCTTCGTCGTCCTGGCCGAGCCGGCCGGCCTGGCTTCGGCCGACCAGCGCCAGGGCAAGGCGGCCAAGGGACGTTTCGTGCTCGACACGCTCCGGCAGCACGCCGACGCGACACAGCGCACCGTGCGGGCCGAGCTCGATGCCGACGGCATCGGCTACCGATCGTTCTACATCGCCAATGCGATCTACGTGGCGCAGGGCGACCGCCCGCTGGTCGAGCGGCTGGCCGCCCGGCCGGACGTGGCGGCGATCGTGCCAAACCGCAGCATCCGGCTCGACCCGCCGGAGCCCGGCGACGACGAACCGGCTGCAACCTCGCAGGCGATCGAATCGAGCCTGCGCTTCATCCGGGCCGACCAGGCCTGGGCGCTGGGCGTCGAAGGCGACGGTCTCGTGATCGGCGGCAGCGACACCGGCCTGCAGTGGGACCATCCGGCGATCATCAACCAGTATCGCGGCTGGGACGGTATCCGCGCGGATCACAATCATCACTGGTGGGATGCGACCGGCCAGTATCCGGCCGCACCCGGCGATGGTCACGGTCACGGCACCCATACCACCGGCACCCTGGTCGGCGACGACCGCGGCATCCATCGCATCGGCGTTGCGCCGCGGGCCCGCACGATCCACTGCAAGAACATGACCGACGCAGGCCAGGGCAACGACCTCAGCTTCCTGACCTGCTTCGAGTTCATGCTGGCACCGTGGAACCTGGCCGGCGACGATCCGCGGCCGGAGCTGGCGCCGGACGTCGTCAACAACTCCTGGGGTTACATCGGCGGCAACCGCCCGGTGTTCCGCCAGGCCGTCACCGCGCTACGGGCGGCCGGCATCCTGGTCGAGGTCTCGGCCGGCAACGAAGGACCCGGCTGCCGCACGCTGGGCTCGCCCGGTGACTATCCGGACGTGCTCACCACCGGCTCGGTCGGCCTGGGCGCCGGCATGCCGGGCCTGCTGACAGCTCGCAGCAGCCGCGGCCCCTCGACCCTGCAGCCCGGTGCGTACAAGCCCGGCATCATGGCGCCCGGCGAAGCAATCCGCTCGGCGGTCCCGGGCGACACCTATGCGCGCTGGAGCGGCACCAGCATGGCCGGCCCGCACGTCAGCGCGACGGTCGGCCTGATGTGGCAGGCGAACCCGGCGTTGCGCGGCGACGTCGCCCTGACCGAACAGCTGATCTACGCCACCGCCGTGCCGCTGACCGGCCAGACCGGTTCCAACTGCGGCGGCGACTATACCGACGGGCCGAACAACGACTGGGGTCACGGCACGCTCGACGCGCTGGCCGCGGTACAGGCCGCCATCGCCCTCGGAGGCGCCACCGGCACCCTGCAGGGCACGGTCGCCGACGCCGGTTCGGGCATGCCGCTCGCCGACGCGTCGGTCACGGTCGGCCCCTTCGTCGTGCGCACCGACGCGGCCGGGACCTACCGGCTGACGCCCGTCGCCGGCGTGTACGCGGCCACCGCCGCACGCACCGGCTACGCGCCGCAGACCGTCACCGGCACGGCGGTGACCGCCGACGGCACGACCACGCTCGACTTCGCCCTCGATGGCGCGCAGCTGGTGGCCAGCCCGGCATCGATCGAACAGACCGTCGCACCGGGCACCGTGTTCACACGGCGTCTCACGCTGACCAACCCGGGCCCCGCACCGGCCGAGTTCGCGATCCGCATCGACGGCCACGGCGCCGCGCCGCTACGTGGCGTGTCGATCCCGCGCTTCACCGGCACGCTCGCCCCGTCCGGCGAGGCGCCGTCGGCCGGCGCGCCGCTACCCGGCACCCGCCCCGCGGCCGCAGCCACCGAGGCGGTGTACGCCTGGCCGCTGACCGGCGCGCGCGCCTTCGCGCTGAACGTCTATCCGCAGCAACGGCTGGTGCAGATCCCCGACGTCGACCGGCCCGATCGGTGGAACGTCGTCGCCGCCCTGAGCGGCGCGCCGTACACCGGCGATTTCCGTGGCCGCGACTTCACGCGGCTCTACACGCTCGACCACTACGACAACGTGCTGCGCACCGTCGATGTCGCCACCGGCGCGCACGCCGCCATCGGTGTGGCCACGCCGCTCGGCAACTGGACCGGCCTTTCCAGCACGCCGGACGGCCGGCTCTACGCGGTGGCTACCGGCATGGGGCCGAACGGCACCGAGTCCACGCTGTACACGATCGACCCGGCCACTGCCGTGCCGACGCGGATCGGCAGCACACGGGCCGCGCCGCTGATCATCGACATCGCGTTCGCGCCCGACGGCACGCTCTATGCGATCGACATCGTCACCGACAGCCTCTACACGCTGGACCCCACGACCGCCGAGGCGACCCGCATCGGTTCGCTCGGCATCGACGCGAACTACGCCCAGAGCATCGCCTTCCACCATGCGAGCGGCCTGCTGTTCTGGGCGGCCTACGGCAATGGCGGCCAGTTGCGCGTGATCGACACGGCGACCGGTGCCAGCGCACCGGTCGGCGCCTTCCCGGAGGATGTGCAGGTCGGCGTGCTGGCGTTCGAGAACGACGGCGCCGGTCCCTGGGTGAGTGCTGATCCGCATGCGGGCAGCGTTCCGGCCGGCGGCACCGTGCAGGTCGAGCTGCGGCTGGACGCGACGATCGTGGCGCCACCCGGCCCCTACACCGCGACCTTGAACGTGGTCGGCGCGTTCGCCCAGGGACCCGCGCCGGTCCCGTTGACGATGCAGATCGGCTGCGCCACCTGTGGCCAGGCCGCCGGCCGCGTGACCGATGCCCGCCGGGGCTTCCCGGTGACGGGCGCGTCGGTCCGGCTGGACGACGGCCAGACCGCCTTCGAAGGCATCGGCAGCGACTACGCGATCGATCTTCCCGCCGGCACCTATACCGCCACCGTCAGTGCGCCCGGCTACTTCGCGCAGAGCCGCACGCTCACCATCCCCGACGGCGGTGCGGTTGCCGCCGACTTCGCCCTGGTGCGCCAGGAGCCCCTGCTCGCCTACAGTCCCGGCACGATCACGCAGTCGCTGGCCATCGGCGACCAGGTCCAGCTGCCGGTCACCGTCGCCAACACCGGCACGGTGCCGCTGACGTTCCGCGCCCGCGTCGGCAATGCCGAGGGGCCGCGCCGCACACCACGTACGCAACCGGTCGACACCGCCGCCTTCAGTCCACCCGCAGCGCACGGACCGGCTTCGCTGCGCAGGGATTCGAGCATGCCGGCCGTGGCGGCCGGCGGCTGGACCGCGGCGGCGCCCCTGCCAGCGGGCCTGGCACGCTACGGCCATGCGCAGTGCCCCGGCGACCCGGATCGCTACTACGTCGTCGGCGGTATCGAGAGCGGCCAGTACAGCCGTGCCGTGCGCCGCTATGACGCGGCGAGCGACACCTGGACGACACTGGCGCCGCTGCCGAGCAGCGTCGGCGGTGGCGAGGGCATCGCACTGACCTGCCACGACGGCTACCTCTACGCGGCCGGTGGCGACGGCACCGACCGCTTCCTGGTCTACGACATCAGCGCCGATGCCTGGGCCGCCGGCCCGGCCCTGCCGCGCGGCCTGTGGGGCGCGGCGATCGGCGCCTACGACGGCCGCATCCATGTCGCCGGCGGCGCGCCGGGCTTCGCCTTCGGCAACGTCAGCCACGCCGTCGACGTCTTCGACATCCAGGCCGGCACCTGGAGCACCGGCACGCCGATGCCGGTCGGCACCGTCGCATCCGGCTACGCGCAGGTCGGCCGCCATCTCTACGTGGTCGGCGGCTGGGGCGTCGGCTCGCCGGCGGCCAACGTCGACCGCACGCAACGCTACGACCTCGTGACCGGGCAATGGGAAACCGGCCCGGCGTTCACCTCCGCACGCGCCGACTTCGCGCTGGCCGCGACCGGCACCCGGCTTCATGCGATCGGCGGCGATGCCAGCGGCGGCGATCTGTACGAAGCATCGGGCCAGGTCGAGGTGCTCGACCATGCCGCCTGGCCGATCGGCGGCTGGACGGACCTGGCACCTCCGCTGGCGCCGCTGACCGCGCTGGGTGGCGGCTACTGCACGCAGGCCTTCGCCGGCGGCGAGGTCTGGGCCGTCGGTGGCGTCGACGCCGGGCTCGGCTTCCTGGCAGCCAACCGCTACCGTCCCGCCGAGGCCTGCTTCGCCGAAACGGCCTGGATCACCGTCGAAGGCGACGAGCGGACCCTCGCGCCCGGCGCCTCGACCGTCATCGCCGTCAGCTTCGACGCGCGCGAATTCCGGCAGCCCGGAACCTACACGGCCGAGCTGCGCTTCCTGAGCAACGCGGCTGATCCGGTGGCGTCACTGCCGGTAACGCTGCAGCTGGTGTGTGCCACCTGTGGCCGGCTCGCCGGCACGGTCACCGATGCCGAAAGCGGCGGCGCAGTGACCGCCAGCGTCCGCATGACGGCGAGCGGTGGCGTGTCCACCGGCGCGGTCGGCAGCGACTACGCGATCGACCTGCCACCGGGGCCGTATGCCGTCCAGGTCTCGGCGCCCGGCTACCTCGACGCGCGCACGGATGTCACGATCACGGGCGGTGCCACCTTGATCGCGGACTTCGCGTTGCTGCGCCAGTACGCCGACGTCAGCTATACCCCCGCAGCGATCGACGAATCCCTGCCGATCGGCGCGGCAGCAACCCGCACCGTTACCGTGACCAACGCGGGGACGGTACCTGTCGAGCTGGACCTGGCGGTCGGCAGCTTCACCGCCCCGCAGCGGAATGCCGCTGCCAACGAAGCGGCAGGCCACGGCGAATGGCTCTACCGCGACGCGCTGGGCACGCCGCCGCCCGACGGCGATCCGGCTGCACGCCTGTATCCCGGCGCCTACCGCTGGACGCCGGATCAGCCGCTGACCGGTGCGCCACGCGTCCTGGTCTATGCCGACGACATCGTCCATCGCGCACCGGCCACCTACCTCGATCGTGCGCTGCAGGCCCTCGGCTGGGGTTACACCGCCCACTACGACGGCGACTTCGCCGGCTTCGTCTCGGCACTGACCGACGGCGGCTGGGACCTGGTGCTGGTCGGGCACGAAACGATGCCGATCAGCCCCGGTGCCGTCGCCGCGCTCCATGCGCATGTGCGCGCCGGCGGCAAACTGGTCATGCACTCCAACGGCATCGACGCCTCACCACTGTGGCCGAGCCTCGGCGTCGCCAGCTTCACGACCGTCTACAACCCGCCAGCGCCGATCCACTGGTGGGAGCCGACGCACGGCGTCTTCACCCGGCCGCAGACCGTGCCCGCGCTGCTGGCGCCCACCAGCGGCATCTATGCGATCAACGGCTACCGCTTCACCGCGGCCCCCGGCGTGACCGCGATCGCCGGCTACACGCCCGCCGGACCCATGGCCGGCGAAGCGGCCCTGCTGATCGGCAACGACGGTCGCACCGTGCTGAAGGGCTTCAACGACGGCAGCCACAGCGCCGACCTCGACGGCGACGGCGTGCCCGATGCCGTCGAGCTGTGGATCAACCTGATCGCCAACAGCGAGAACGGCTATGGCGGCGGCTGGGCCTCGGTCACGCCGGCACGGCTGACGGTACCCGCCGGCGGCAGCGCGAGCTTCGCGGTGCGCCTGGATACCGCCGATCTCGCCGACACCGGCACCTATACCGCGGCCGTGCGGATCACCAGCAACCTCGATGTGCCGCTGCCGGCATTGCCACTGACGCTGGACCTGCGCTGCGCCGGCTGCACCGGCGGTACCGCCGACCTCGGCATCGGCGGCATGGCCCTGCCCAGCCGCGCCGCGATCGGCGATCGCGTCCACCTGCTGGCCACGGTCGGCAACTTCGGCCCCGACGTGGCCGAAGAAGTCGCGGTCACGGTCACGCTGCCGCCGGAACTGGTCTTCCTTTCCGGCCGCTGGATCGACGGCGTGCCGCGGGGCAGCGGTGACTGGACGTGCGCGCCGCAGGGTGGCGAGGTCCGCTGCGCGCTCATCGGCGCGACGTTGCCGGTGAACGCGTTCGCGGCGATGCTCGAGATCGACGCCGGCATCGGCACCGACGCACGGCCGGGCCCGGTCGAGGCGGTCTTGAAGGTGCAGGCCGCACAGGACGACCCGAATGCCGCCAACGACCGGGCGACGCTGCGCCTGATGCTGGACTACGCGGCGGACGAGCGGGTGTTCGCAGATGGGTTCGAGGGTGCGGGCGGCCCCTGAAGCCGGCGACGCCCACGAACGGGGCGCTTCCGAAGCGGTGCGCCACGCACCCTGGTGTTTCGACGAAGCCGGCGGCAAGGATGCCGCCGGCACGGAACGAATGCCTGGTCATGCGTGATCGCGACGCGCGAACGCACTGAGACCAAGCCATGCCATCCCGCAACGAGTCATCACACGCAAAAAAGCCGCACGCGCACTATGGCGCGAGGTGCTCATGAACGGCACGAGCGTTCTCAGCGATGAAATTGACCGCGCGCGAGCAGCGATGAGAGGGGACCGCCATCTCCGGCCGGCTGGCCCGCCGACACCGCGCGATGCCCCAGGGTTTCAGCGTTTCTCATCTTGGTGCCTCCCGGCTATTCTGACACCCCGTTCCGGCCACCCTTCTCCGGTGCCACCATGAAACCTGCCATCAGCTTCCAACTCCTGTTCCTGGCGCTCGCAACCACTGCGCCCTCTGCACAGGACCTCGCGCATTTCTTAGAGGTCGGTCACCGGATCGGCACTTTCAACGCCGCCGGTGCGGGACGGCTTGCTCTGGCTGACGTGGACGGAGACGGCATCACGGATGTCGTGTTCTCCGCTCTGCAGGGCAACCCGCTTCTGCTCGTCGCCGGCGTGGACACGAATGGGGCGATCGGTTTGAAGCAGGACCTTGTGGTCCCTTATGACGGCGTGGATACGCCCAGCGCAAGTGGCTTTGCACGCGTATTGGCCTGGTCCGAAGATGGCGCAGCGCGAATCGTCACGGTCGGCCAGAACGGCACTGTCCGCATCTATGGTCAGTGGCCGATGGTCGAAGTGCGCCGCTTCGATACTCAGGCAGGCATTCTGGCTGCGGCTATCGGCGACATCGATGTCGACGGCAATGACGAATTGGTCGTTCTGAATGCAGCTGGGATACGAATCTATACGGTCGGTGCGGGCACACTGATTCACGAGATCGCTACCGCCGACAACAACGACTTGGCCCTGGCGCAACTTGACGCCGATCCCGCACTCGAGATCATTGTCGGCGGCCTTTACTCAGGCGCGGTCCTGGATGGAGCGACATTCGCGACGGATTGGCAGTCTCCGACCGCATTCGGACACCGCATTGCGGTGATGCCGCCGGGAGCGAGCGGCGCGCAGGTCTGGGCAACGGCTCCGTTCTTCGAGTTCACCGGGTTCGACGTCTATGGGGCGATGCCCTGGGGCCCTATTTGGCGACAGGTGTTATCGGAGCCGATCTCCTCGATGGCCATGGCAGTGGACGAGGTGGAGGGTTCGGACGTGATTCTGACCGGAGGCAGCGCATCGACGGTCATCGCATTCGACCTGGCGACACAAACGGAGCGCTTCCGCATCTCGAATGGGGCACCCATCTCCGCATTGGCAGCCACCGACATCGATGGTGACGGGCAGACCGAGATCATTTTCTCTGCCATCAACCACTACTCCACAGCGCCGGCGCTGGCCGTTGCGGATATCGCCACAGGCACGACAAGGTGGCAGTTCATCCCGAACGGAAGGCGCTATACGGCTGCGGCCGTAGGTGACGCCGATGGTGACGGGCGTGAGGACGTTCTGGTCGCCGGTCCCAATAGCACCCGTCCCGGCAGCATCGCGAAGCTCGATTTCGTGACCGGCACCGAGGGCTGGCTTTCACCGGCCGATGCCGGCACCTTGGAGGATCCATTCCGCATCATCACACGCACCATCGCCCTGGCCCGCAGGGCGAACGACGCACGTCCCAGGATCGTGCTGGCGGGTGCTCGCAACGAGTTTCACGTAGGCGACATCGGGCGAATCGTGGTACTCGACCCTTCCGATATGTCCCCTACGCTGCAGGTCGGAGGAACGCCTGCAGACGTGTTCGGACCGATTCGAGCGGCAACGACGTACGATTGGGCCCAGGACGGCAACGACGCCTTGCTGGTCGCCGAGGGCATACGCAATTGGAGCCCGAACTGGCCGAGGCTTCGCGTGCTGTCCGCGAGTGACGGCAATCCGCTTTGGACGTCAGAAGGGTTCGGCGGGCCCTATGCCCTCGTCAAGAGCGTTTTCGTGCTGCCGGGTACCTCGCACGCCGAGGACACTTTCGTCGTGGCTACCGATGGAGGCCTGTACGGCTTCGGCCGGTCGGCGAGCAGCGTTTCATGGGAGCTGGCCATGCCCAACGACGGTGCGGCCTACGTGGCCGATGGCGTCGGTGGGCCAGAAATCCTCGTCTTCACGCAAACGGGCCAAATGCGCTTTCTCGATGCCTCGACTCGTACCACGTTGCGCAGCTTCACGTTCGATGCATCCTTTCATGCGGTTCAGGCGCTCGCGGGCGACGCAGGAAGCGTGCTGGCGGCCGCTGATGACACGCTGATGCTGATCGACGGCCGTACCGGCACGCTGAGGACACGAAGCGCAGGGCTGGGGGCGTTCGACGCAAATACGCAGGTTGGTGCCGCCTATCAAGGAGGCGGTGCGTGGCACATTGCCGCGACGACCGAGGTGACGACGTATCGGTACCGGCTGGTGTTGACCGACGCCATTTTCAGCGGCAACTTCGAGGCCGCTCCCTGAGCCCCGCCCGGACGACGAGTCTGCACGATCGCGGGCGGAATGAGGCCGACGCGATCCATATCCTGGCGAAGCGCCATCGATTCGCCCACGTAGGCCGACGCGCACATGATCGGCTCCACTGACCTCGGCTCGTTCCAAATTCGGTGCCATGCCCGGGTTCTGCACGAGATGGTCTATCGCAAATGCAGGCGCTTCGGCTGCCCTGTGCTCTCATACGAAGCAGCGCGTACATACAGTGCCCCGCTTCGACCGAAGCCAGCTCCGCGGGGCACGACCCGTACTTCGGAAATGATCGCGCCGCGATCCGGTTGGCGCGAGACTATGCGCCGGGCGAACGGCTGTTCGCGGATGGTTCGACGGCGTGGCAAGCAAGGTGCCGGACCCCGGAGAAAATGCACTGGTTGGGTGGAATCACCATTGACTCCCTCGAACGATATCCCATAGTGCGCGGATGTCCGCCCCCGTCTACCGCTTCGGCGCGTTCCGACTCGAGCCCGTGCGCCGTGAGCTGTGGCGCGAGGACGTGCTCGTCGACCTCGCGCCGCGCGTGTTCGCCTGCCTGTGCTACCTGGTCGAGCAGCGCGAGCGCGCGGTATCGCGCGCGGAGCTGATCGCGGCGGCTTGGCGCCGCGACAACGTGTCGGAGACGCAGCTGTTCCAGCTGGTGCTGCGCGCACGCCGGGCGGTCGGCGACGATGCCGAGCAGCAGCGCTGTATCCGTACGATCGTCGGCTTCGGCTATCGCTGGGTGGCGCCGACGCAGGTAGCGGACTCGTCGGCCGCGGACGTGACCCCGGCAACCACGGTGGCGGCGCTTCCGGAGCCGGCCCCGACGGCCACGTCCACACCCGCGTCCGCCGCCGGTCACGCAGCCGGCATGCCGACAAACGTCGTGGCAGCCCCGGCGCGCTTCGGCCGCGCCATGCGGCTCGCCGCGATTGCGATCGCGGTAGCCCTGGCAGCGGGCATCCTCTGGTATGCCACCCGGACACCAGTCGCGCCGGTCGCCTCCACCGACACCCCGGCGCAAACCGCGCCGGCGCAGCGATGGGCGGTGTTGCCGTTCGCGGTCGAGCCCGTCGAAGGCCTGGCCTGGGTCCGGCTCGGCGGCATGGATCTGCTGGCCGACCGCCTCGCCCGCGCCGGCCTGGCGGTGCAGCCCGCTGAAGGCACGCTCGGCCTGCTGGCCTCCGCCGGCGCCGATGCGGCGGCCCAGGACGCACGCCTGCGCAGCGAGGGCATCGACGCCGTCGTCTCCGGTGTGGCCGTGCGGCAGGGGACGGCGTGGACCGTGACGCTGACGGCGGCGCTGGCGAGCGTGCCGCCGCTGCGGACCGGCGCGACCGACACGGACCTGATGACGGCCCTGCAGCAGGCCAGCGACCGGTTGCTGACGGCGCTGGGCCGCGCGCCGCCCGATCGCGGCCTGGACGGCGTTCTCGTCGGCCTGCTGCAGCAGGCTCGCACGGCACTGCTCGAAGACGATGCGCCGCGCGCCCGCGCGCTGCTGGATGCGGCACCGCCGTCGCTGCGGGACGATCCGGAAGCCGGCCTGCTGTCGGCACGCGTGGAGGCCCGGCTCGGCCACTTCGAGGCCGCCATCGACCAGGCCTCGGCACTGCTCGATGCGGCCTCCGGCGCCGACGATCCCTACCTGCGCATGCGCATCCTGATCACGCGTGGCGCCGCGCGCATCCCGCTGGACCAGGCTGGCGAGGCCCGCGCGGACTTCGACGCCGCCCTGGCCGTGCCGGGTGCCGCCACCTTTCCGCACACGCTCGGCGAGGCTTACCTGGGCCGTGGCATCACCGCGTCGATGCGTGGCGATGCCGGCGGCGGCGCGGCGGACCTGGGCCGGGCGCGCGTCCTGCTCGACCAGAGCGGCGATGCGCTCGGCGTCGCCCGCGTGGACCTGAGCTGGGCGGTCCTGGATGCCGGCCGTGGCGCGTTTGCCGAAGCGGGGCCGCGCTTCGAGCGCGCGGCCCGGTCGTTCGAGGCCTTCGGCGCGCGGCGGCCGTTGCGCAGCGCACTGATCGGCTTGCAGGACATCCAGCTCGACCTGCTGGACATCCGCGCGGCCCTGGCCACCAACGAACGCGCCTGGACCGCCTCCGCGCCCGGCAACGACCCGCTGCTCAGGCGCGTGCTGACGTTGCAGCGCGCGCGCAGCCTGTTCGCGGTGGGGCGCCTGCGCGAGACGCGCGAACTGCTCGACGCACTCGCGACCGGCACCCAGGACTACCTGGCGCTGTCGCGCGACGCCGAGCGCCTGCGCCTGCTGGAGGTCGAGCTGGCCCTCGCCGAGGCGCGCAGCGACGACGCGCGCCGCGATGCGGCCGAGCTGCCGACCGGGCCGCTACCCGGCGGCGGCGACGACGTGCTGCGCGCCCGCGCGGCACTGGTGCGCGAGCGGACACTGCACGAGGACGGCCCGCCGACGCCGACGCCGGCCACGGCCGGCGACGATGCCGGCACGCGCCATGCCGGTCCGTATCGGCGCCTGGCCGAGGCCGAGCGCGCCGCCCGCCGGGGCCAGGGCGACGCAGCCGATGCGGCCTACCGGCAGGCGCTGGCGCAGGCCGACGCGATCGGCCTGCCGGTGACGATCGCCGAGGTCGTCGCGTCCTACGTCCCGTTCCTGCTCGCCGCCGGCCGCACCAGCGAGGCCGCCGAGCTGGCCGGCCGGGTCGGCACCTGGGCCGAGGAGGACTACGGCAGCGCCGTGGTCCGGCTGCGCGTGGCGCACGCGCTGGGCGCGGTGCCGGCCTGGCAGGCGGCGCTCGATGCCGCCCGCCGCGTCGCCGGCGAACGCCGCCTGCCGGCCGGGCTGACAGCAGCGCCGGCCGCTTTACGTCCTTGATCGGAAAGGCCCCTTCCACGGCGCGAAGACGTTCGTAAGGCGGTCGTAAGGCCGCTGGAATGGACCGGCGCGAACGGCGGTCATCACAGTGTGCGCGGTACCGGCGAACCCTGCCGTCTCCACGTCCGCCCCGCCGGCCTTCCCTCGTGAGCGCATGACGATCCCATGAAACGACGATCCGCAGTTCCCCTATCGAGCACGGCCCTGATCGCGCTGGCGATCACCGCAGCGCCGGCCCTCGGCGCCCCGACGACCCGTTCCGGCGCGCCCGGCAGCACCAGCGCACCCCGGCCAGCCGCCACCGATCCGGTCTTCTCCGACGCGTTCGACCGCCGCGGCAGCGACGTGACCGTCTACACCGATCGGGCGGCGTTCCTCGCCGCGGTCGGCCCCGACCGTATCGAGAAGGACTTCGACGAGCTCGTCCCGGGCCACAGCCCGCCGCTGCACTACACCGACGCGGGGTTCAATCTCTACGTGTTCACGCCGGTCGGCACCCATCACGGCCTCTACAACGGCCCGGGCTTCGTCTCGATCGACCAGGTGGACGAGCCGATCATGATCTGGACCACGCTCGACGACCGGCCGATCACCGCGATCGGCGGCAACGTCTGGCCGTCGGACTTCTCGCTGCGGCCGACCGACGGCACGATCGGCATCGACGTAATCCTGCAGGACGGCACGCTCGGCGCTACCGCGATCATCGACGGTGCCGACCCGGACACGTTCCGCGGCTTCGTCAGCACCGGCGTGCCGATCGCCTACCTGCTGATCGAGGCGCCGGACCTCACCGACCCGCCCGCCGGCACCACGCCGGACCGCTGGCCGACGCTCGACAACCTGGTCTTCGGGAGCGCGCAATGAACGCCCGCCCTGTCTGCTGCCCCACCGCAGTCCGCGCAGCCCCGGAGGGCTCCCGCATGCGCCGATCCCTGGCCGCCGCAATGCTCCTGGCGGCACTCGCCGCCGCGCCGGCCTGGGCCGACATCGCCGTCACTGCCACCGCCGAACCGACCACCTACGCGCGTGGCCGCACCAACAGCTACGTGATCGACCTGCGCGTGATCTCCGAGGCCTTCGGCGGTGCCGACGCGACCTACTTCAGCGTGCCCGAGGGCGTCACGCTCTCGGCCGTGCGCGAGCGCAACACCTTCACCTGGTGCAGCGACGTGGACGTCCTGGTGCTCGGCATGGGCACGCGCGAAGGCGGCTGGTACCAGCGCGGCTATCCGGACCCGGCCGGCTGCGGCAGCCTGTCCGGCTCACCGGCACCGGGCGAACTGCAGGTGGTGATCGTCGACGTCGACGTGCCGGCCGACTATGTCGGCGACCTGCCGCTGACCGTCCACCTGCTCGGCGACGGCACCGGCGGCGGGCCGAACGAGGCGAGCGTCACCCTCAATTTCGCCGACGACGCGACGGCCGCGCTGCGCTGGCATTTCGATGACCTCGCCGCACCGGCGCTGCCCGGCGGCTGGGCGACCGCGGCGACCGGCGCCGGCGTGCCGTGGGCCACGCAGGCGGCGCTGGTCGATACCGCGCCCAACGCCGTCCATGCGCCAGCCCCGGCGGCGCGCGGCGAGTCGGCGCTGACCACGGCGCCGATCGCGGTGCCGGCCGGCGGCGGTGAGATCCAGTTCCGCCGGCGCCTGGCGACCGATGCGGGCGCCGACGGCGGCGTGCTGGAGATCGCCATCGACGGCGGCGCGTTCCAGGACATCCTCGCCGCCGGCGGGCAGTTCACCACCGGCGGCTACGACGGCGTGCTCGCCACGGCGGCCGCCTGCGCCGGCAACGCCAACCCGTTGGCCGGGCGGTCGGCCTGGAGCGGCGCGCACGGCCGCTTCGGGGCGGTCGCGGCAGTACTGCCACCGGCGGCGGCCGGCCGCAGCGTGCAACTGCGCTGGCGCCTCGGCACCGATTGCGTCGGCACGCCCGAGGCACCGAACGGCTGGTGGATCGACGACATCCGCCTGGCGCCGACGGTCCCGCAGGCGGCGCTGCCGACACGCCTGGCCGTGACGGTCAGTGCCGGCACGCAGCGCACCGAGCCGCTCGCGATCGGCAATGCCGGCGGCGGCCTGCTCGACTACGCGGTGGCGGCCGCCACCGCCGACTGCGCGGCACCCGGCGCGCCGGCCTGGCTGCAGGTGGACGAGGCCGCCGGCCAGGTCGCCGGTGGCGCGCGTGCCGCGGCCACGCTGACGATCGACAGCAGCGGCCTGGCCCCTGGCGACCACGACGCCCTGCTGTGCGTGACCGGCAGCGATACCGGCACGGTACGGTCGATCCCGCTGCACCTGACGGTGACGGCCGAGGCCTGCGTCGCCGCTGACCGCGTGTTCGCGAACGGTTTCGACGACAGCGGCAACGGCCTCTGCGGCGGCGCGCTGCGCACGTACGACGATGCCGACGCCTTCCTGGCCGAGGTCGCGCCCGGCGCGCACCGCAATGCCTTCACCGGCCTGCGCAGCGGTTACGTCCACGGCCCGCTGGCGTTCGGCGACGGCGGTTTCACCTATACCGTCATCGGCGCGCCGGCGGGTTTCTTCGGCAACCTGTTCCTGTTCGCCGGCGCCGGCATGCTCGCGCCGATGGGTCCCGGCGAGGACAGTTCGCTGACGATCACCTTCGCCGGCGCGCCGGTGACCGCGCTCGGCGGCAACTTCTGGGGCCAGTCGTTCTTCGTCTCGGCCAGCATCGAGGAGAACCTGCAGTTGCCCACGCCGATCGTGTTGACGCTGGACGACGGCACCGTCGAGACGTTCACCGCGACCAGCCAGCGCGACTTCCGCGGCTTCGTCGCGACGCGGCCGATCCGCAGCCTGACGGTCACCGCGCCGGTGCCGCTGCCCGACGGCGACCACGCCTGGGGCGTGTTCGACAACCTAGTCGTCGGCCGCGCCCGCTGAGGCGCAACCCGTCCTGGGCGCGCGGCGCAGGCCGCGCGCTCAGGTATGCCCCAGCCGTGGGTCGTCGTAGTAGTCGTTGACCTGGTTCGGATTCGCGCAGCCGCCGGTCGAGCCGAGCATGCGTTCGCCCTCGACGCGCTGGAACGCCGGGTCCTCGTTGTAGACGTTGCGGTAGATCGCGATCACGGTCAGCGGATCGGTCGCGAACGAGGCGGTCTCGCCGTCGTACTCGGCCGCATCGCGCGCCGCGGTGTCGGCCGCGTCCTGGCCGTGATGGACCACCGTATTGGTCGTGTTGGCGAACCGCAGGTTGCGGTCGCCGTCGTAGATCGCGGTTTCGAGGACCAGCCCCTGCGGACCGACCGCATGCATCGTCAGCTTGGCACCGCCGTCCAGCAGTACCGAACGCCGGGAGCCGTCCCATTCGGGCTCGCCGCCCCAGTCCTTGATGTGCTTGCCGTTGAGGTTTTCGTGCGGGTCGCCCCAGTGCTCAACCGTGTTGAAGCCGAACGGATCGGTCACCGTGATCGTGTGGTGGTCGATCTTGATCGTGTAGCCGGCGCGCGTCACATACGCCATCGGCGAGCCGGCGCCGCCCGGCTGCGCCAGCGTGCCGCGCTCGAACGCGTCGCGGAACAGCGACCGCGGACACTCGGTAGCGGCCATCAGCGGCACGCCGCCGAGTGGGATCCCCAGCGTCCAGCGTTCCGGCACCGCGGGCTGCGCGGCTGCCGCGGCGGTGCCGCTGCCGCAGAGGGTCGCGACCAGCAGCGCCAGCGCGACACCCTGGCGCCGGCCGGACCGAACCGGCCGGCGGCGGGTCGTGCCGGGGTAGCGGGTGGAAGCGAACGAGCACGCCATCATCATCGGACCGATCCTCATACGGTGCGCGCCGCGCTCGGCGCCGTCGGTCTCTCTGCGCAGAACGGCGGCCGATCGGCTCAGGCCGGCGCGAGGCGTCCCGGATGTCGATGCCAACGGCGCGGATCAGGAGCCGCCCGCTTCCTGCGCGGCCGGGCGCTCAACCGATGCAGTGCGCGAGGAAGGCCTGCAGCGCCTCGGACAGGCGCTTCTTCTCGTGGTGGACGAACGAGAACGGCCGGCTCAGCCGCGGCAACGTCGTCGGCAACACCACCAGCCGGCCCAGATCCAGCAGATCGCGCACGACGCTGCGCGACAGGCAGCTGACGCCCAGCCCTTCGGCGACCGCGTTCTTGATCGCCTCGGAGCTGCCCAGCGTCATGTCGGCCGGCAGGTGGTCGAGGTGCGGCAGCAGCGCCTGCTCGACCGCCTCGCGCGTGCCGGAGCCCGGTTCGCGCAGCAGCCAGCGCACCTCGCGCAGGCGGCGCAGCGGCAGGCGCCCCTGCGCCGCGCTGCGCGCCAGTGGGTGGCTCGGTGCCGCGATCACGACCAGTTCGTCCTGGCGCCAGGGGATCACCGTCACCGCGTCGGCATGGCAGGGCCCTTCGATGAAGCCCAGGTCCACCTCGAACGCGGTCACGGCGTTGACCACCTCCAGCGTATTGCCCACGCGCAGGCCCAGCCGCGCCTCGGGCCACTGCGCCCGAAAGCCGGCGAGCAGGCCCGGCAGCACGTAGTTGCCGATCGTGGTGCTGGCCGCCAGGCGCAGGTCGGGCCGGCCGGCCCCACCGAACGCGGCCTCGATGTCGCGCGCATCGTCCAGCAGCGCCACCGCCGCCGGCAGCAGGGCCCGGCCGCGATCGTTCAGCAGCAGGCGGCGGCCGATGCGATCGAACAGCCGCGCATCGAGCGCGCGCTCCAGCTCGGCCAGCGCGACGCTGGTCGCCGACTGCGACAGCGCCACGCGGTCCGCCGCCGCCACGGTGCTGCCGGTCTCGGCCACAGCGCGGAAGATCTGCAATTGACGCAAGGTCAGCCGCATACCGCCATCTATCGATAAAGTCCATAGATTCTATTAGAAGAATCCGTTTTATGGATATGAGGCAAGCTGCCAGAGTGCGCGCCCGCTACGTCCAACCGCTCGCGCACCCATGTCCTCCGCCGTTCCCGCCCTCCCCGCCCGCCACCCCTGGCTGGCGCGCCTGCCCGGGCTTGCCCTCGCCGCCGCGATCGCCGCGGCCGCCACCCTCGCCGCCGGCCATCCCTGGCTGCAGGGTCACGGCATCGGCGCGCTGACGCTGGCCATCGTCATCGGCATGGCGGTGGGCAACCTTGCCCCGGCGCGCTGGCTGGGCGCCTCCGCATCCGGGCTGGCGTATGCCAAGCAGACGCTCCTGCGCCTGGGCATCGTGCTGTACGGCCTGCGCATCAGCTTCCACGACGTGGCGGCCATCGGCGTCGCCGGCGTGCTGATCGACGCACTGGTGCTGGCCAGCACGTTCGCGCTGGCCTGGCGGCTGGGGCCACGTCTTTTCGGCCTGGACCCGACGACGTCGATGCTGGTCGGCGCCGGCGGCGCGATCTGCGGCGCCGCCGCGGTGATGGCGACCGCACCCGTCGCGCGCGCACGCGACGAGCAGGTCGCCGTCGCAGTCGCCACGGTGGTGGTGTTCGGCACGGTGGCGATGTTCCTGTATCCGCTGCTGTACACGCTGGCCGGCTCGCTAGGCGCCGATGTCTCGCCGCTGCACTACGGCGTGTATGCCGGCTCCACCGTGCACGAGGTGGCCCAGGTGGTCGTCGCCGGCCGCGCAGTCGGCGAGCAGGCCGCCGACGTCGCCGTGGTCACCAAGATGGTCCGCGTGATGATGCTGGCGCCGTTCCTGCTGCTGCTCTCCGCCTGGCTTGCGCGCAAGGCCCCGGAGCCGGCCGCCGGCGCCAGCCCCGCCCGGCTGCACGTGCCGTGGTTCGCGCTCGGCTTCATCGCCGTCGCCGGCATCCACTCGCTCGGCGTGCTGCCCGGGCGCGCGGTCTCGATCGGCGTCGAACTCGACGCGATCATCCTGGCCACCGCGATGGCCGCCCTCGGCGCCAGCACGCGCATGGCCGCGATCCGCCGTGCCGGCCTGCGTCCACTGGCGCTGGCCGGCACGCTGTTCGCGTGGCTGATCGTCGGCGGGCTGGCGATCAATGCGGCGGTGTGGGGGCTGCTGGGCTGAGCGAAGACCCCGTACCGGTTCCACACGGTTGCCCGCCGGATCCAGCGCAGACCTGCTCGTTGGATGCGGCGTCGCCGGGAAGGTCGTGAATCGATCCGCTCTTGCGTCACCTTCACTCTGGCACTGACGGCAAGGCCGCTGCCCGGGCAACACATCCCGTAGCCCGCCACGTGGAACGGGATGCCTGGTGTCGCGCCGCCGCCCGAACTCGATCGCGTGCTCCGCGACTACGAACGCGCAGGCGACGCCGCTGCCCCACCCCACCGGGCTCGTACTGCAGGGCAATCGGCCGCCGCCACACGTCAACGTCCTGGTCCGCCCCGTCTTCAAAGGAGGGCATCGACCTTGCGGGGGCGTCATGATCGACCGTCGCTCTCCACCACCGCACCTGACTACCGCTCCGGCCAATACCACGCCGGCGCATCCAACATCCCCTGACCCACGATCCCGGTCTGGCTGAACTGCTTCTCCAGATGGATGCTGTTGCAATCGGCTTGCGCCTCCAGGGCCGCGATCAAGCGCGAGGCATGCGACACCACCCAGACCTGCGTGCTGCGCGCCCCATGCGCGATCAGCCGTGCCAGCGCCGGCAGCAGGTCCGGATGCAGGCTGGTCTCGGGTTCGTTGAGCACCATCAGTGGCGGCGGGCGCGGCGTGTGCAAGGCGGCGATCCACAACAGATAGCGCAGCGTGCCGTCGGACAATTCCGCCGCCGACAACGGCCGCAGCAATCCGTGCTGGGAAAACTCCAGCGCGAAGCGGTCGCCGTCACCGACCACCGCCACGCGCGTTCCGGGAAAGGCATCGTCGACCGCCGCCGCCAGCGCGCGCGCATCGCCGATCTCGACGATGGTCTGCCACGCCGCGGCCAGATCGCGGCCGTCGTGGCTGAGCACCGGCGTGCGCGTGCCCAGCTGCGGCTGGCGCGCCGGCGCTTGCAGGTCGCTACGGAAATGATCGTAGAACCGCCAGCCGCGGATGGTCTCGCGCAGGCTCAGCACTTCCGGCGCGGCCTGCGGGTCGGCGAGCTGGGCGAACACGCTCTCGAACAGGCTCACGTGCTCGGCCGCCACCCGCCAGCCGCGGCCCGCACGCACCCGCGCCATCGGTCCGCGCCGGTCCAACAGCACGTTCGACTGGCGCAGGAACGGCCCGCTCCAGATCACCTCGCGCTTGATCTGCGGATCGTGGGCGAAACGCGACAGACTCGGCTCGGGCAGGCCCAGGTCGATCGCGTAGCCGTAGTCGTCACCTGCGAAACCCAGTCGCAACGACACCGGCGCGGTGCGCGGACCGCCCTGGATCGGCACTTCGCCGCGGCGCATGCGCGCACTGATCGTCTCCGGCCCGGCCCACAGCGTCGACTGCAGCCCGCCTTCACGTGCGAGCGCCGGCACCACCCCGCCCTGCGCGGCTTCGGACAACAGCCTCAGCGCGCGGTACAGGTTCGATTTGCCACTGCCATTGGCGCCGGTGACGACGTTCAAGCGCCCCATCGGCAGCACCAGGTCGCGCAGGGATCGGTAGTTGGCGACGGCGAGCGTAGTGAGCATTGGCGATGAACCACGAGATGGGCGGGCCAGCCTGCGCGGCGCGCGTCTCACCGGTTGCGCCGCGACGCCGGCCTGGCCACGATGACAACGGTTCGAGACGCGGCCCGGCAACCGGACAGGGCACACCGCGGCCCCCTTCAGCCGCGGTTGTACCCGCACCCACCGCGTGCGTCTACGCTCGCCTAGGTGCAAATCAGAGGAGCGTCGAGTTTTCCCGGGCGACAAGACGACGCTGCCCCCGAGCGCGCCTCCCTGTTCCCGATTCCCCGCCCTTCAGACCTTCGCCTGCTTCCACCGCCCGCGCGTGAACAGCCACAGCGTGAACAGGCCGACCGAGGTCTCGGACACGAACACGCCCCAGAACACGCCCAGCTCCTTCCAGCCGAAGTGGATCGCCAGCAGGTAGCACAGCGGAATCTGGATCAGCCAGAAGAACACCACATTGATCTTGGTCGGGGTGATCGTGTCGCCGGCGCCGTTGAACGCCTGCACCGTCACCATCCACCAGCCGTAGACCCATAGCGCGTACGATAGGATGCGCAGCCATTCCGCACCGACCTTGACCACTTCCGGGTCGCTGCTGAAGAACGCAACCAGCGGCTGCGGGAACGCGAAGAACAGCACCGACACGCCGACCAGGTAGGCCATGTTGTACCAGCCGATGCGCCACACCGACGCCTCGGCGCGATCCGCATGGCCGGCGCCCAGGTTCTGTCCCACCAGGGTCGCGGCCGCATTGGACATGCCCCAGGCCGGCATCATCGTGAACATCATGAGGCGGATCGCGATGGTCGCGCCGGCCACCGCCGTGCTGCCGATCTCGGCGAGGATGCGCATCAGGAAGATCCACGCCGTCATCGCCACGATCATCTGGCCGATGCCTCCGAGTGAGGTCCGCACGATGTTCCACAACGCTGCACCGCGCCAGACCAGCTGCGCGAGGCTCACGCGGATGTGCTTGCCGCTGTGGAACAGCATCCACAGCTGGTACAGCACGCCGCAGCCGCGGCCGATGGTGGTGGCGATCGCCGCACCTTCGATGCCCAGCGCCGGCACTGGGCCGAAGCCGAAGATCAACAGCGGGCACAGCAGGATGTTGAGGCCGTTGGACAGCCACAGCACCCGCATCGCGATCGCCGCGTCGCCGGCACCGCGGAAGATCGCGTTGATCACGAACAGCAGCACGATCACCGCGTTGCTGCCGAGCATCCATTGCGTGTAGCGGTAGCCGTGCTCGATCGCCCAGGCGTCGGCGCCCATCAGCCGCAGCAAGTCCTGCGCGTAGAAGATGCCGACCAGCGCCGGCAGCACCGACACCAGCAGGGCGACGAAGATCGCCTGCACCGCGACGACCGCCGCCTCCTCGCGCTTGCCCTCGCCGATGCGCCGCGCCACCACCGCGGTCACCGCCATCGCCAGGCCCATCGCCACCGCATAGAGCAGGAACAGGTAGCTCTCGGTCAGGCCGACCGTGGCGACGGCCGAAGGGCCCAGCTTGGAGACGAAGAAGATGTCGACCACCGCGAAGGTCGACTCCAGCACCAGCTCCAGCACCATCGGCACGGCCAGCAGGAACACCGCGCGGCGCAGCGGGATGCGGGTGTAGTCGGCGTCGGTACCGCGGACCGCGTCGCGCAGTTCGCGCCACAGCGAGTGCGGCGGGTGGGCGGCGGTGGCGACGGCGGCGGAACCGGATGCCGGTGTTTCGGGGGTCATTGCTTGCTCCTGGGCTTCGGGCGCCCCGACGCAGGGTACGGCGCCGGGCGGAAAATCGGGGGTAACGCCGCCACGACGTTCGGCAGGGCGCCAAATCGACAGGGCACAGGAGCAGGGTCACGCTTTCGACGGTACCGGCGCCAAACATCCGCCGCGGAGCACTCTACGTTGCCGCCCGCTCCCAGATCGCCTCGGACGGCTAAGCTGGTCGCGGGCGGCCGACAAAGCAGCGCGACAGATACCAGCCCAGCCTCAGCTCTGTCCAGAACACGCTCCGTCCGAAGAGGGTTGTCACTTGAAACATTTCGATGATTAGCTAACTATCGCACCATGAGCCAGGTCTTCAGAGCCCTTTCCGACCCCACCCGCCGGCGGGTGCTACAGCTGCTATGCGACGGACCGATGAGCGCGGGCGAGCTCAGCGACCAGTTCGACGTCTCCAAGCCGACGATGTCGGCGCATTTCGCGGTGCTGAAAGAAGCCGACTTGGTGCATGCCGAGAAGGCCGGCAAGTCCGTCATCTATCACCTCAAGCTCTCGGTGCTCGAAGAAGCCTTGCTGGGCTTCGTCCATTCGTTCGGCCTGGGCACGCAGGCGCCGAAGCTCAAGAAGGAGACTGCACGATGAACAGGGAGCTGATCTCGGATCTCGCCTGGGGCGGCGGCATTCTGGTTCTGGCGCTCGGCGCGAGTTTTGCGCGCAAGCTCGGCTATGTCGACGCCGACACGGTCACGCGGATGGTCATGGGCGCCACGGGACTGATGGTCGCCTGGTTCGGCAACCGGATGCCCAAGCGGATCGTGCCGAGCTCACGGGCTCGTCAGGCTGCGCGCGTAGGAGGCTGGACCATGACGCTGAGCGGCCTCGTCTATGCCGGGCTGTGGCTGTTCGCCCCGATTCAACTCGCGGTAGCGGGCGGATGCAGCGCGGTCATGGCAGGGATAGCCGTGACGCTGGGCTACTGCCTGTCGCTGCGGGCCAAGGCAAAGGCCTCCTAGTTCCGGATGGTCATGCAGCCGGACAACTTCACCGCTGCGAGCGAAACCACGTGGTCATTGATTCGAACCAATGCCACCTCGCAGTGCGGCCTCGCTCAAACGTCAGGTATTTCACGTGCCAGCAGGCACATTCATGGGAGCGTGAACATGGCTGCATCCGATGACAAGACTCAGGAAAAGAAGCCTCTTGCCGGCGCCGGGATCGCTGTCGGCATCGCCATCGGCGTGGCACTCGGCGCGGCCTTTGACCAGCTTGCGCTCGGCACGGCGTTGGGCGCCGCGTTCGGTGCGGCGATCGATGCTGTATCGCATGCAAGGCGCAAGAAGGAACGGTAGCTCCGCTCGCCCGGCCTGCTACCCGCGCACGGTCTCGGCCGGCTGGCACACTGTTCTCGGGCTGATCGTCGGCGGTACGATCCTGCGCGGGAAATCCCCGGTGAAGGTCCACGAGCTTGAGAGGAATCGACTAGATGGTAGTGAATCGTCCCATCCTCGTTATCGTCGCCCTCGGCGCCATGCTGATGGCGGGACCGCTCCTTGGACAGAGTGCCCCGGAACCGGTCCCGTCCGCAGAGGTCCCCAGCGTCGCGTTACCGCCTGAGTTGGACCGCGTGCTTCGCGACTACGAGCGCACATGGCGCGCGGGCGATGCGGCAGCCCTCGCCGCGCTGTTTGCCGAGGATGGGATCGTGCTGCAGAGCAACCGCCCGCCGATCCGCGGGCGCCCTGCCATCCGGGCCGCCTATGAAGGCAACAGCGGCGGTCCGCTGCGGCTGCGCGCGCTCGCGTTCTCCGCCGGAGAAACGATCGGCTACATCATCGGCGCATACGGCTACGGCGACGGGCCCGGCGACACGGGAAAGTTCACCCTCACCCTGCGCCGCGTGCCCGGCGAGCCGTGGCTGATCTTCTCGGACATGGACAACGCGAACGCGCCACCGCGACAGCGGAACGTTCAAAACGCGCCGTCGCCGACGGCGCCTCCTGCGACAGGCACCCATCCTGCCGTGAACTGACGCTGTCCCGGGTTGCTGACCCGGGATAGCTCCAAGCCCGAACCTGCGCGCCGGATGTTCACATCAGCCCTCCGCGATAGCCGAGCCCCGACACCTAACAACGCATTCAAGCTGACACCGCTTCACGGCACGGCTCAACTCAGGCGTCAACTCTCATGGAAAAACTTTCACTCGTCTTTTCAATATATCTGCTATTCGTTGCCCCAGTAGTGATTGGCGGGGTTGTAGTTTGGTTACTTGCCAGTAATCGCATACGACTGCGTATTGCGGACTGGCTGTTGCTTCTGTTGCCGTTTGCAATTTGGCTGGGGGCAATCTTCATTCAGGGCGGCAATAAATCTCTCTCCAACATTGCCGAGGCGTTCTACGCCGGCTGTGTCACCGTTCTTTTCTTCGCGACGAGGTCGTTACTCACCGTTGCCAAACCGCTGTCAGAGGGGCGATGGTCAGCGTACGCATTAGCTGGCAGTTGTCTCGCCGCTCTTGCGCTTTGGGCGCTGGTTCCAAGCCTCCCGGAATAAAACATAACCCGCTCGCTCAGGGCAAACGAAGTTCTTGTTGGCCTAGCCACTGTCCACAACTCCGAGCCAGCGGGCGAGCGTTCGTCTACGAGCGGGGGCGAAGGCGTCCAGCCGTTGGTCACTTATCCAGCCGGCATCGCCAACGTCGTCCCAGAACGGTTGCCTGAGGCTTGGCAACCGCCGGACGCGGTCTCTGCGTCGAGTAGTGTTTTCAGGATGGCTTCGGAGCGGCGCTGGCCGTGGCCCCGCCCGTAGGCGGACGAGGTGACTGCCACGACAAGACGACAGGCCGGGACCACGTAGATCTTGTTGCCGCCGTTTCCCGATGCAAACGATACCGTGATGCGGGTGTCGGCGACGCGGTATTTCTTGTGATACCAGAAGTAACCGTATCCGTCCGCATAGGGATCGTCGGCGGCGATGTTCACTTTCGGCGCGAGCATGTCGGTGATCCATTGCGCGCTGACCACCCGGCGATCGTGCGACTGCCCGCCGTTGCGTACCATCTCGCCGATCGCCGCGAGGCCGCGCGTCGTGAGCCACAGGTTTCCCTGCCCCTTCGTCACGCCCGCGGCATCGGCGTCCCAGCGCCAGCGAGTGATCCCTAGCGGCGTGAACAGACGGCGATCGGCGAAGTCGCTCATGCTCATGCCGGTCGCCTCGGCGACGACGACGCCTGCCACATAGGCGGTTACCGAGTTGTAGCGGTAGCGCGAACCCGGCGGATCGGCCTGCGGCAGCGCACGAACGAACGCGAGCGGATCGGGCGACGCATCCATCAAGTCCTCGTTGCCGGGCGATGCGGGGTCGTCATCGAACGCGGCCAGTCCGGAGCGCATGGTCAGGACGTCAATCAGCGGCACCGCACCAATGGCACTGCCCGCTGCGTCAGTCCAGTAGCGGGCAACGGGATCATCCACCGATCGAATGGCTCCACGATCAACAGCAATGCCGACCAGGAGCGCCGTGACGCTCTTGCCGGCAGAGCGGATGTCGTTGAGTTCCTCTGGTGTCGCGCCATTGTAGTAGCGCTCGGCGATCGGCTTTCCATCCCGCAGCACCACGACGCCTCTCAGGTCCGGATGCTCGTCGTGATCCCAACGGGTCAGGGCCGTGCCGATGCCGGAGTCTTGGGCTGGGACGTGCGGATCAGCTGCGAAGGTCAGCGCAGCAGACGCAACCAGTTTCAACAGCGCACTTGCCACCATGTCACCGTGCCTCCGCATCTGTAAGAACAGGAAATGGCATCAGCGCCCGAGGCTTCTCCACGAACTCCGCCTAAGCCAACAGCATGCCCGAAGCGAGGGAGGCACGGTGCGCGCATGAGGCGGTTTGTCCTGTAGGTTACGACGCCACGAGGACGGTGCGCCATGCGCGCAAGGCACGTATCGCGTGCCGGCAAGCATAGGGCAGGATGCACGCGTCGTAGCGCAACGTGCTGAAGAAGGCGATGCGTTGGCGAGAGGGCACCGACCTACGCGGCCCGAGCATCGCCCGACGGGGGCGCACCGCGAAATGCCTTCGATCAGCCAGCCCCGACGGCTTAAAAAAAAGGGAATTTGAGAAACCTCAAACTCCTACTCCATTTTTCACTCATCTGGCTATTGACAGCCTCGCCTCATGCGCGCAGGCTCGACGCCGGAGTTTCAAAGCTCCTCACAGAGCGGTTCCCACCTCCGTCAATCTCGGTGGGTTTTTTGTGCCCTTTTTTCACGGGCACATCTCGGCGTATTCGTGCGCCGGGAGGGCGGTTAATACAACACCCCGCAAGGGGAAATACACCCACCGTCTCTGTGCGGCTTTGAACCTCCCGGCATCCCGGCGCTCTCGCGCCGGCCTGCTGTCGCGCCGCCGGATGCGGTTTGCGTGCCGGCGGTACCTCGACGACACAGACGGAAGGGTGGTCAGCATGAGCAAGCAAGGCAAGACGCCACGGGGTCCACACCAAATCAGCAAGACAAGCGGCGCACTTCGGCAAAGCGTTGCATGGACGCTTCTGAGACAGAGCGCGCGAGCGCTACCGAGCGTCCAGGACGTGCTGCGTCGCTACTGGTCGGTCTACGCACCGCCGCCGAATGAGCTACGCGTACCGTCCAAGCGCAGATCCTTTTGGCAATCGACACGTCAGCAGTCGGCGGCAGCCAATGCACTGCTGCACTGGCGCAAGCACCACGCGTCGCTGCCCGAGTTCGACAATGCGTTGCAGTACGTGAAGGCAGCCAACGCATTCCTGCGCCATCCGCCAGACGGCGCCTTGTTCAAGACACGCGCGAACGGCGACCGGCTCACCTACGACCCGGTGCGCAATCTGCTCGGCGTTGTGTCCTCGCAAGCGCTACCGCGCACGCTGTTCCGCCCACGCGGTGGACGCGTCTACTGGAACGGTCTCTGACTCCTGGCCGGCCGCCAAGCTGATGCCCGGCGGCCGGCACCGAGGCCATTGTCTTTCTACGGCACATACCTACGGCACAACAGATTCGGCACCGCGAATCAGCACTGTGCTTGTGAGTGCTCGAAAGCTAAGAGCTGGCACTTTTCAAAAGCCAAGTGTTCGGCGTATGGTCGGCTTACGCCGCAGGGAGACCCACAGAGGGAAGTCCCGACGTTCATGTCAGGGCATCGGATCGGATTCCGTTGAGACGTTAGGGCGAGTGCGAAAAGCGCTCACTCTTTTCGCCGAAAGGTTTTCGGTACCGTGCCGGCAAAGGAACTTCGTATGGCCGCGGCGCGGCGCTCGGGCCCGTCGTTATTTATCTCTTCTCGCCAATTTCTTCTCAGCGTCTCTAGATATAGGAGAATGAGATGAAGCAAGTCGCCTCTCGGTTGCTAGGGCATCAAGAAGCAAACAATAGGACAAGGTGATGGCACGACGGGAAGACCTCCAAGAATGGATTATCTCCGCACTGAAGGCTCACGGGAACTTCGCAAACATCGTGCAAGTTGCTCAGTACATATGGACGCATCACGAGCACGAGCTTCGTGCTTCCGGTGATCTATTCTTTACTTGGCAGTACGACATGCGCTGGGCTTGCACTCGCCTACGAGAGCGCAAGATCGTGCAGAGGGCCGAGGTCTCAAAGCGCGGCGAATGGCGCCTTTCGGCCTAGTGAAGCCAAGGTCGTAGAAGAACTGAGGCCGTACTAAAGCTAACGAAACGATCTATGAAGAGAGGACAGTAGGAAACCGGGGCAGTCCAGACTCTGACTTGGCTCAGCCTTCGTTTGACCTTGACCGACTTGGGTGTCGCTCCTTGCGGCATGAAAATTGGGCCGGAGTCAATTTGCCATATCCCTCACTCAACCCGCCCCTCGCTCCTTCCACCACATGACCTGGCCGTTCTTACAGCTAGTGCAGGCTCGCTAGCCTTCCAGCACGGCTTAGGACGAGTACGCTCCACTCAAAAAAGAGATGAGGCGAACATGAAGGTTTTCTTGACGCTCAGCGCCCTGCTGCTTGCGGCGCCTCAAGCGGCCACTCGCTCCGTCGAGGTCTGTCCAACGCTTCCGGCCGACAGCAATGCCCAATGGACTTACAGCGAAGGGCCGGACTTCGATGTCTGCTATGCCCATGAGCCTAGTTCCGATGAGATCGTCTTCGGCATCTACCTCGGCAATCACCCCAGCTTCCACCCGAAGCGCGCCGATCGCATCGGCAAGGGCAGGGTCGGTGGTATCCGCGTCGTCTGGTACAAGCGAGATCCGGACGACACGAACGCGGCCTTTTCTCGTCAGACCCTCCTGACGCTGGGTCCAGAAATGGGTTACATGGCGCACCTATGGGTGGCCGCCGACACCGAGCAACATCTGCATGACAGGCTTTCAGTGCTGGAGCGCATACGGTTCAAGAGTCCTTGATTGAGAGGTTCGCGGGACTGGCACGGACGGCGCCGACCCGCCGATGAAACTCCATTGGGATTCAGTGCCGCGGTTCTCCGTATGTAACGCCAAACGGCGGTCAGTCGTGCTGGCCAAGTCCGAACATTCGAAGATCACCCCGTCACCCGCCCGACAAGGATCACCGACGCCGGCCGCTGCGTCGCCGGATGCACCGGCTCGCGCAGAGCCTCCAACGCCAGCCCATACCGCACAAACAGCGCCACCCAGCTCTCCAACGTCCGGAAGTACCACGGCGGCGCGTCCACGAAATCTCCGTCGATGCCGGTCCAGGAACCTTCGCGCCAGCCGTCGCGATAGGGACCATCGCCGCAGGCGACGAGCGGATGCAGCGTCTGCACGATGAAACGCCCGCCGGCCACCAGCAGGCCCGGCAGCGCCGCGAATACCTGCTCCACCGAGTGCTCGCCGAGCAGCGCGAAGTTGCAGACCACCGTGTCGAACGGCCCACCGGGCACGCCGGCGGCCAGCTGCTCGTAGGCAACGACATGGAACGGTCCGCCGCCTTGCAGGCGCGCGGCCTCGACGAGGGCGGGCACGGCGTCTACGCCGGTGACGGCGATGCCCTCGGCGGCCAGGGCGCGGGCGAGCCAGCCTTCGCCACAGCCGAGGTCCAGCACGTGGCGCGGTGCAGCCTCTTTCACGGCGGCGACGATCGCGCGGTCGGTAACCAGGCGACGGCTCTCGATGCGTTGCTCGCGCACGGCGGCTTCCCAGGGGGCGGCGTTGCGCAGCCAGGCGGCCAGGATCGCCGCGTCGTGGGGGGAATCGCTCATCGGGCACTCCGGCGGCCGGCACGGCCGGCCTGGCGAGACCGCCGAGTCTACTGCGCACGGCCGGTGGCGCGGGCCGGCTAACCGAATCGCCCCGAGGTGCATCCTAGGGGCATGACCGATGACGAAGCGGCCTGGCTGGAACGGGCCACCCAGGGGGATACGCAGGCATTCCGGCGGCTGATCGACCCCCAGGTCGACCGGCTGTTCCGCGTCTGCGCGCGCATCACCGGCGATCGCGCGCTGGCGGAGGACGCCCTGCAGGAGGCCTTCATCAGCGCCTACCGCCACCTGGGCCGCTTCGACGGGCGCGCAACGTTCTCGACCTGGCTGCACCGGATCGCGGTAAATGCCGCACTGGAGCAGATGCGCCGGCGCGGCCGGCACGAGGTGCTGCAGGCCGACAGCGACGAGGACGACGTGCTGGCGGTGACGGAGGCAGCACCGGGCCCGGAGCGCCATGCCGCCAGCGCGCAGATCGGCCGCGGCATCCAGGCGGTGCTGGGCCGGATGAGCGCGACCGAGCGCACGGCCTTTGTGCTGCGCCACCACGAGGGGCAGTCGCTGGAGGATATCTCCGCGGCGCTGTCGCTCAACGTCAACGCCTGCAAGCAGGCGATCTTTCGGGCCGTGCGCAAGCTGCGTGCGGCGATCGAACCCGCGGGATGAACACCATGACTCCGATCAGCGACGACGACCTGGTTCTCTACTTCTACGACGATGGCCTCGATGCGCCGCAGCGGGCCGCGATCGCAGCGGCGCTGGTGGCCTCCGCGCCGTTGCGCGCCCGGCTGGCCGCGCTGGAGGCGACGCTGGCGCTGGCCGATGCGACGCCGGTGCCGGTAGCAGACGCGGATCTTGGCGAGCGGCTCTGGCGCCGGATCGAGCCGCGCCTGCATCCGGCGCCGGTCCGGCCCACCTGGCTGCGCCGGCTGCGGGCGGCGCTGGCACTGCCGGCACCGCCACGGCTGGGCTGGGCCGCGGCCTGCGCGCTCGCGCTGGCCGTCGGCGTCGGCTTCTTCGCCGGCCGCCAGAGCGCCCCCACGCCCGATGAAGCCGCACAGGCGCGCGCCAACGCCGCGGCCGCGCGCGTGCTGGACGCCTATGTGGCCGCCCACCTGCGCACGACGGAGGGCGTGCTGCTGACGGCCGGCAACAGCGCCGATGCCACCCTGCTGGCCGGCAATCGCGAACGGGCCGCCGCGCTGGTCGCGTCGAACCGGCTCTATGCCCGCGCCGCCGCGCAAGCCGGCGACCTGGTGCTGGCCGATTTCCTGCAGCGGCTGGAGCCGGTGCTGCTGTCGCTGGCTAACCGCGCGTCATCGGCGCCCGTCGAAGTCGATGAAGGCCTGCGTGACTACCTGCGCGACACCGACCTGCTGTTCCAGGTGCGCGCGACCCAGGCCCGGCTCGATCACCAGCGCGTGCAGCGCATCTGAAACCCTGAGGACCCCGGCATGACCCGATTCGGAACCCCCCTGCTCGCCCTGGCGCTGGCCCTTGCTGCCGGTCCGGCGCCGGCCGTCCTGGACGATGGCGCCATGGCGCCGACGGACCAGGCGGCCAACCGCCTCTACTGGCAGGCGCAGTCGGCACTGCGCGATGCGGACTGGACCACCGCGCTGCAGCGCTTCGAGCAGCTCGAACAGCAGCTGCGCGAGCGCGAGCCGCGCAGCGCGGATGCCGCCCTGTACTGGCGTGCGCATACGCTGGTCCAGCTGCGCCGCACCACCGAGGCCCGCGCGCTGGTCGAGCGCCTGCACCGGGAATTTCCGGCCAGCCGCTGGGGCAAGGACGCCGATGCGCTGGTCGCACCCGGCAAGCCCGCCGCGGCGGCGGCTGGCGCAGCGACCGTGAGCGAGCAGGACGACCTGGCGGACGCCGCCGTGGAGGCGCTGCTGACCGCACCGCCCGATCGCGCGATCCCGCTGCTGGGCAAGGTCCTCAAGAGCCAGCGGCCGTTGCGCACCAAGCAGCGCGCGTTGTTCGTGCTGAGCCAGCTCGGCGACGCGCGCGCGCTCGACGCGGTGATCGAGGTGACACGCAGCACGGCCGATCCGGCCCTGCGCGCCGAGGCGATCCGCATCCTCGGCATCGGCGGCGACCCGCGCGGTGCCGAGCGCCTGCGCGAGCTCTATGCCGGCAGCACCGACGCGGCCGAGAAGCGGCAGGTCATCGATGCCTGGCTGATCGCCGACCGCAAGGACCTGATGCTGGCGGCGGCTCGCAGCGAGTCCGATCCGGCGGTGCGCGAGCACGCCGCGCAGATGCTCGGCGCGATGGGCGCGACGGCGGAACTGGGCCAGTTGTTCGACGCGACGACCGACCCGGCGGCACGCAGCGCGATCGTGCGTGCGCTCGGCATCGCCGGTGACGGCACACGCGTGGCCGCGATCGCCGGCGACACGAAGCAACCCGAGGCCGTGCGCGCTGCCGCGCTGGAAGCGGTGGGCCTGTCCGGCCACGGTGCCGAGCTGCTGGCCGGCCTCTACGCCAAGGCCGACACCGCCGCGCTGCGCGACGCCACCCTGCGCGCGATGCTGATTGCCGATGACAGCGCCGGCCTGAAGCGCCTGTACGGCGAGGCCAAGACGCCGGACGAGAAGAAGGCGGTGCTGCGCGTGCTCGGCATGGTCGACAGCGATGCCACGCTGGACCTGATCGAGCGCGCGCTGGGCGACTGAGCGCAAGTCCGCCCACCCGGGATGGCCGCGTCGAAGCGGCGGTCCCGGCGCACACCGGGCGGCCGCGGACGATGCGGCCTTCCCCACCCCTGCCCAGCGGCCGCACCGCTGCGGCCATCCACGACGAGGAGAACCCGATGAACACCCTGCAAGCCAGCCTCTGGCTGCTCGCCGCCGCGTGCGCGAGCGGCAGCATTGCCGCCGAACCCACGCTGAAATCCCAGGTCGCCGCCGCCGACGGCTGGGTCGGCTACCGCGTGGCGGCGGTCGCCGGCGCCGGTCAGTCGTGCTGCTACACGATCGCGCGTGGCGGCGCGCGCACGGCCGGCTGCCGGCTCGACGGCGGCACCGCGCACGGCAGTACGATCCTCACCTCGGCCCAGCCGTCCGCCGACGCGACGTTGGCGGTGTACCTGCACGTCAAGGGCGGCGTGGTCGACACGGTGCGCGCGTGGTCGGCGAGTTGTCCGATCGAGGATGCCGCTGCGGTGCGCTGGATCGATCCGGTCGTGCCGGCCGAGAGTGTCGCCTTGCTGGCGCAGACTACCGACGGCGACGGCAAGGCCGGCGAGCAGGCGCTGGTCGCGATCGCCCAGCACGCCGATGCGAGCGCAACGGCCGCACTCGAGCGCAACGCCGAACCGGGGCGCCCGCGCGAACGGCGCGAGCAGGCGCTGTTCTGGCTCGGCCAGATGCGCGGCGCGGCCGGCCTGGCCGCGATCCTGCGCCACGCGCGCAGCGATCCCGACGCGGACCTGCGCGAGCATGCGGTGTTCGCGGCCTCGCAATCGAGCGCCGAGGGCGCCTATGCGGCGGTCCGCACGATCGCGCGGGACGACGCGGCCGACGCGGTGCGCAGCCGCGCCTTGTTCTGGATGGCGCAGATGGACGCGCCGGCGGCGGCCGACGACATCCTCGCCGCCCTTTCGCGCGAAGCGTCCGAATCGGTGCGCGAACAGGCCGTGTTCGCGCTGTCGCAGCTCGACGATGGCCGCGGCGAGGAGGCGCTGATCGCGGTGCTGCGGGGCGACCAGCCGCGCGAGGTCAAGCAGCGCGCGCTGTTCTGGCTCGGCCAGTCGGGCTCGCCACGGGCGCTGGCGTTCTTCGACGACGTGCTGCGCTGATCGCCGCCGCGGGCGGCCAAGACTGTCCGCGGCATCGGACTCGTCAACGCGTGCCGCTCCGGCGGTACGCGAAACCCTCGTCCCGCCGGGCGCGTCGTCGAGCGCCTCCGGTTTCCCGTCCGCGCGGCTGCGCGGCGATGCTCAGTCGGTGGTGCGCAAGCCCTCGCCGCTCCAGCGGGCGCCGGGCAGGGTCCACATCGGCGGCAGCTTGGCGAACGGCGGCCGCCGATGGATCGCCAGCGCCGCGGCCAGCCGGTCGTCCACGCCCAGCTTGTCGTAGACGACGCGCAGATGGCTTTTCACCGTGTCCAGGCGGATGCCGAGCAGCTGCGCGATCGATTCGTTGGACTTGCCCTCGGCGATCCAGCGTGCGACGTCGCGCTGGCGCGTCGTGAGGTCCGGGCACAGGTGGATCAGCCGCTCCACCGGCGGCATCGTGCGCGCGGTCCGTTCCAGCGCCTGGCGATAGAGGCGGGCGACATGCCCGCGGAGCTCCTGCATCCGGTCGCGCTCGGTGTCCGAGAACGCCGGCTCCCCGACCACCCGGTGGGCGGACACGGACAGCGCATAGCCTTCGTTGACGATGAGGAAGGCCATCTGCCGGTGCGCCCCGCTCGGCAGGTAGGCCTCCTGCGCGATCGGCAGCGCCATGTACTCGGCGTCGCTGAAGAAGTCGGACTCGCGCAGCACGCGCTCGCCGAAGAACGCCGGATCCCGGGCCCAGAAGGGGTGGCTGCGGGCGTGCCGCATGTAGGCGGCCGCCAGCCGTGCACGCCGTTCCGGATCGGGGTCCGGCCGCGAGAACTCGGCGCGGAACTCGCCGGAGCCGGTATGGAACTCGGTATAGGCGACGATCTCGCTCCGGGCCGCCACGGACACGCAATCGAACACCTCGCGCGGCAAGACATGCAGGTCCGGCTCGGTCGCGTACAAGGCGATCACCCGGCGCATGAAGCCGGCCTCGGTTTCACTGTGATCGGCTTTTGACTTCGTCATCAACTCACCCCAACGTGTGATAGCCCGGATCGCCGGGTAGGCCTACCCTCGCCTCCGTAGCCGATGCCGCATTTGCGCGGGTTTCCACATTCGCACCGGGCAGCCGTTGCGCGGCGTCGCCGTGGGCGCTCGCGGGGCCGCGACGTGCCGGCGAAGCGTATCGGCATTCGGTTGCGGCCGGATTCGAAGTCGGTCACGGCTTCGCAACGGTTGCCCGGTGCCGCGTTCAGCCTGGGGCCGCGGTCCGGGCCGAGGGCGTGATTTCCCGCTGACCCGGTCCCGAGGAAGCCGACGATGGCCGCGCCGAACACCCGATTCCTTCGACGTGCCCCGCCGAGCGGGGCCCTGCTGCTGGCGCCGGCCACGACGCGGCCTGCGCCGCCGCGCCGGTCGGCGGCGTGGACCAGCGCAGTGCCGCACGGCCCGAGGGCGCGCACTGCGACATCGGCGCGGCCGAGCCGGACCTGATCTTCCGCGACGACTTCGACGGCGCGAACGCATGAACCCCAGGACATCCCCCATGAGATCGATCGCGCTCCTGCATGCCGTCGCCGCGCTCGCGGCCCTGGTTTCCACGCCGGCCCTGGCCGACTACGTCATTGCGCCGTCGGGTGGGGACATCACCGGTGCGCGCCTGTCGGCGCAGCTGGCCGAGGGCGACGTCACGCTCACCGCCGCGTCGGGCGATGTCGTCGTCAACGATACGGTGAGCTGGAGCGCGCACACGCTCACGCTGTCGGCGCCTTCGGGCAACGTGAACGTGAACGCGGTGATGACCGCCGCAGGCTCGGCCGGCCTGTCACTTGAAACCGACGCGTCGGAAGCCGACGGCGGCGTGGCCATGGCGCTGACCGGCGGCGGCTTCACCGGGCGCGTGGATTTCACGGGAACCGGGCAAAGCTACCGCGTCAACGGCACGCCCTACACGCTGATCCATACCATGGCCGAACTGGAAGCCATTCGTCCCGCCAGCGGCACCATCAACGGCGCCTACGCGCTGGCGGCCGATGTGGACTGGAGCGATGTCATCAGTACCACGCCGCTCGGTATTCTCGGCGGCAGCGATCGGTTCGACGGCCTCGGCCATCGGCTGCTCGATCTCGTCATCCCCGGGAATACCGACGATACGGGACTGTTTTCCAGCGCTGACGGGGGCGCCGTGATCCGCAACCTCGGCGTGCGCGGCGGCAGCGTGTCGGGCGGCGGGTGGGTCGGTACGTTGGTCGGCAACAGCTCCGGCGTCATCGCCCGCGTCTATTCCACGGCCGACGTCTCGGGCACTCTGTTCGTCGGCGGTCTGGTGGGCTTCCACAGTGGCAGCGGCAGCCTGATCGCCGATGCCTGGGCCGGCGGCAACGTGACCGGCACGGGCGCGGTCGGCGGCCTCGTGGGCACCACCTATCCCGGCAGTGCCGTCGACAACGTCTGGGCCAGCGGCAACGTGACGGGCACCTCGTCCAGCATCGGCGGGCTGGTGGGAGCCGCCGACGTCGGCAGTACTCTGCGCAACGCCTATGCCACTGGCAATGTGGCGGGCAGCCTCGAGGTCGGCGGCCTCGTGGGCTACAACCGGGGCCTCGTCGAGCATGTCTTTGCCACCGGCGGTGTTTCGGCCAGCAGCAACAGCTATGTCGGCGGTCTGGTGGGCCACAACCCAGCCGGTGCCGGCGGCAGCGTCAGCGACGGTTGGTTCGCCGGCGACACGCCCGGCGCGCACCCGGACAATGGCGCCGGCACGGCGATTCCCCTGGCGAACCTGATTTCGGCGTTGCCGGGCGGTTTCGACGCCGCCGTGTGGGCCAGCCAGAACGGCAAGACCACGCCGTACCTCAAATCCGTGCCCGGCGCGGTGTACGTGAAGGCGGAAAGCGCCAGCGCCGGCAGCGCGCGGGTCTACACGCCGGTGACCACGCTGGAGCAGTTGCAGGCGGTCGGCAGCGATCTGGCCGGTCACTTCGCGCTGTTCGACGACATCGACGCCACGGCCACCCGCGACTGGAACGGCGGCGCGGGCTTCGTGCCGATCGGCAATTGTGCCGGCGGCTTCACCGGCCGGTTCGACGGCCTGGGGCACGTGGTCGGCAACCTGACCATCGACCGGGGCGACACGCTCTGCGTGGGCCTGTTCGGCGCCATCGACGCCGGCAGCGTGGTGCGCAACATCGGCGTCGATGGCGGTTCGGTTACGGGGATCACCATGGTCGGCGGACTGGTGGGCTACAGCGCGGCGGGGACCATCGACCATGCCTTCGCCACGGCCGAGGTGACCGCGGACACCCAGTACGGCGGCGGCCTGGTGGGTTTCACCACCGGCGAGGTGAGCCACGCCTACGCCACCGGCCGCGTGACGGTCGCGGGCGACGGTGCCGGAGGACTGACCGGCGGCAACCGCGGCGCCATCAGCCGCACGTGGGCCAGCGGCCAGGTGACCGGCAATGGCACCTACGTCGGCGGACTGGTCGGCCTGGCCATGGACGGCACCGTCAGCGACGCGTACTGGGACCGCTTCAGCACCGGCCAGGACAGCGCGGTCGGCTTCGTCAACGCCAACGCCACCGTCACCAACCTCAATCCCGTCACCAGCGACCCGGCGCAAAGCGGTGCGGCCGACTACGCGTTCCGGCAAGGCGCCTACGATACGGCGTCGGGCCAGGTGCTCGGTACGTTCGGCAACACGCCGGGCAGCGCCACCTGGACGATGGTGGACGGCGCTACGCGCCCGTTCCTGCAGATGGAACATGCGACGCGCATCGGCACCGCACATCAGTTGCAGTTGATGTACATGGCACCGGACGCGCACTACACGCTGGCGCGCCACGTCGACGCCGGTGAAACCGGCCGCAGCGACGGCACGCCGGCCGGCGGCAATGGCATGTGGCCGGGCACCGGCTTCGTGCCGGTGGGCAGTGACGCCACACCATTCAGCGGCAGCTTTGACGGCCGCTACCACGTGATCGGCGACCTGCGCATCGCCGCGCGTAGCGCGGCCGACTTCGGCGTGGCCGGCCTGATCGGCGAACTGAAGGACGGCACGATCCGCCGCGTGGGTCTCTTGCGCCCGCGCGTGGACCTGACCGGCAGCGGCAGCTACGCGATGGCGGGCGCGCTGGTGGGTTACGTCAAGGACGCGGGCGACGTGGAAGACAGCTTCGCGCTCGATGCCGATGTCAGCGCCGCCAACGGCAACCCGTACGCCAACGTCGGCGGGCTGGTCGGCTACAACCAGGGCACGATCCGCAACGCCTATGCCACCGGCATCGTGCGGGCAGCCGCCGCGGACCTGGCGGTGGCGGGCGGCCTGCTCGGCCTGCACCAGGGCCCGAGCCTGGACCGCACCTATTCCACCGCCATGGCGTCCGCGTCGAGCACCACGCATGCACCCCATGTCGGCGGCCTGGTCGGCAGGAGCCTCGGCGGCGACACCACCAACAGCTTCTGGGACACGGACGCCAGCGGGCAAGGTGCCAGCGCGGGCGGCACCGGTCTTTCCACGCTGCGCTGGCTCTCGCAAGGCCCGATCGCCACCGGCCTGTGGGACACGGCCGCGACCTGGGTGGCCGGCTATCCATATCCGGTGCTCAACGGCTTTCCCCACGTGCGCGTGGTCGCGCAGGGCGCGCACGTGATGCAGGGCGTGCCGGCGGTGAGCGTGGATGCGTACGCCATCGTCGACCAGGATGGGCTCGATGCGAGCGCAGGGGTCGATGGCGCGCCGTCATGGTTCGCCGATCCGGCACTGGCAGCCGGCGCGACGGCCAACGTCGGCGGCACGGGCGTGACGGTGCGCGATTCGTTCCATCAGCGGACCTACATCGGCTCGGGTGTGGTGACGTCGACGACGTACACGATCGGCGGCACGGTGGCGGGACTGGCGAGCGGCCAGACCGTGCAGGTCCAGATCAACGGCGGCGATACGCAGGTCGTCTCGGCGGATGCGCCGGCGTTCACGTTTGCACCGCTGGCCAACGGCACGGCGTGGACGGTGACGGTGTCGCAGCAGCCGGCCTCGCCGCTGCACCGCTGCGCGGTGACGTCAAACGCGAGCGGCGTACTGGCGGGCGCGGACGTGGGCGACGTCGGGGTGACCTGCACGACGGCTGCCCTGACGCTCACGCTGACGCAGGCCGCCCCTCGCTACGTGACCTACGGCCGGATCGTCGACTACATCGTCACGCTGTCCAACAGCGGCAACGGCCCGGCAGTGAATGCCGCCGTGAACGCCCGCTTCGGCGGCGGCGCGGACGTGGGCGCGGCGACGTGGCAGTGCATCGCCGGCAGCGTCAATGCGCACTGCACGCCGTCCGGCGGCGGCCCGATCGACGACAGCGTGACGGTCCCGCCGGGCGTGTCGATGACCTGGCTGATTCACGTCCCGGTCGCCACCCACACCACCGCCGGAACGCTCGACTTCCGCTTCGAGGCCGAAGGGCTCGATCCGGTCGTCGACGTGGCAACGGTCGTGCTGTTCCGCGACGACTTCGAGGGGACGCCGTGATCCGCCCCGTCGCGAACCCCGTGTCCGGCCGTCCCCTCCACGCATCGATCCGGGAGCATGCCATGCACCTCGCCATCCGCGCCGCATTGATCGGCTGCACGCTCTGGATGCCGGTCGCCGCCGCCGGCGAGCCGACGCTCGTGGCGACGATCGACGACGCGCACGACTATGCGCGGTACGGGCAGACGATCACCTACGTCATCACCTTGACCAACGAGGAACCGGCGGCCGCGGCGACGGTTCCGGTTGCCGTGACGCTGTCGCCGGCCTTCGACGGCGAAGCGGCGACGTGGCAGTGCTTTCCGGGCGTCGACGGCGTGGTCTGTGCGTCTGCGGGATCGGGCCTTCTGGCCGATACCGCCGTGCTGCCGCCCGGTGCGCGGGCAACCTGGCTGTTCAGCGTGCCGATGCAGGCCACGCCCAGCGAAACGACGGCCACGCTGACGTTCGCGGCCGGCGACATCGCGCCGCTGACGGACACCAACACCTTGGTGATCTTCAAGGACCGCTTCGATGTGCCCTATGCCGACGGCACCGAGGCCCTGCCGCTGCAGGACGGCGTGCGCTATGTCTTCGCGCTCGCGCCGGCGCAGGGCACGGCGATCGAGACCGTGCGCCAGTGGCGTCTACCGGACGACAGCCGCGTTCGGGTCGATCGCCTGCGGCTCGATACGCAGGACCTCGTCCGCCTTCACCTCGCGCCGCGCGCGGGCGCGGCACGGAGCAGCGCCTGGGCGGCCGTGCATCCGGGCGCGGCGCTCGCGCTGGTCGGCGGCGATGGCGTGGTGCTGCTCGAAGGCGCCGAGCATGCGCTCCTCGTCGACCGAGGTGCCGAAGCGCAGCGGTGAGGTGCATCCATAGAAGGGGGTGTGCCGGTAGGGACCCCGTGCAAAAAAAGCCGGGCCTGCGTGCGCTGGCTGACCCCGCGTACGGCCCCTGCCGCACGCGGGGTCACGCTCATGAGCGCGTACCGATCAAGCGGAACGAAAAGTCCTTGCCCTGCTGGATCGCACCGAGGCAGTGCGTCAGCGTGTTCCAGGTCGGGCACGGCGCGACCTGGGCGAGCACGCCGCCGCCCGGATTGCGCCAGACCGCCTGGCGGCCGCTGATCGGCAGGTTCGGCTGCCAGAACGAGTAGTCGTTGACGAACGAAACACCGAGCCAGTAGCTGCCCGGCGCCAGCGTGCACGGCGTCGGCAGCGGCGCGGACACCAGGGCGCGCGGACCGTCCGGCGGATAGGTGAACGGCGTCGCCGCGGCGGCGCACGCCGGCGTCTCGCCGGGCAGGCCGCCGGCATCCGGATAGATCGCCAGGTCCACCTGCTGGCTGACCGCGCCGCCCATCAGCTGGATCTCGGTGATCGTCCAGCCAGCGCCGTCGACGCTGAAGTCGTCGGCACCCTCGGACGACCAGGTCGGGCCGGGGCCGACGCCGGCGTCCCAGCGCACCGCATAGGCGCCGCCACCCTCGCCGATGTAGTGGATCTGGTCGTAGAGCACCGGCGAGACCACCGCCGGGCTGGCCACGAACACGGTCGTCGCCGTATTGCCGTTGCCGCCGTTCTGCGTCTGCACCGCGCGTTCCGGCACCGTGATCGTATGGTTGCCGGCCTGGGTCGCGCGGATCGCGAACTCGATCGTGCAGGTCAGCTCGCTGCGGACGCGCACGCCGGCGCGGACTTCGACCTGGGAGGCGCCGGCGTCGGCCCGCACGAACGCGTCGGGGCAGTCGCTGTGCACGGCCGGCACGTCGGCGACGGCGACTGAGGCCGGCAGCGTGATCGTCCACGGCGCGGTCAGCACGATCTCGCCGCTGCCGAAATTGCTCAGGCGCAGCAGCAGCGGCGTCGGCTCGCCGGCCGGGACCGGAGCGGGCTCGGCGATGTCGACGGCGAGGCGGAAATCGTAGGCGTCCGCGCCGTTGAAGCCTTCCGCGAACAGCACGTCGGGGCCGCGGTTGGCTTCGGCAATCGACAGATGGTGCACGTTGACGAGGCCGGCGTCGCCGGCCAGCGTGCCGCGCGCGGTCTGCCGGTCCACCGCGAACGCATAGCTGTGGTAGTAGGTCGACTTGGGCTGAACCTCGGCGTCCCACCGGGTGCCGACCAGCCAGAGCGTGCCGTCGGCCGAGAAGCCCATGTCGGCGCCGGGCAGCAGGCCGCCGGGCGGGATGCTCGGCGCGAGGTCGAGCGTGCCGATGACGTCATAGGCGCCGCTGCGCTTGTCGATCTCGAGCAGCTGCCTGCTGAGCTCGTCGTAGCCGACCATGCGGCCGTGCGGATCGATCGCCATCGGCCGGACGATGAGGCCGGTCAGCGGCTCGCCGACCGGACGGGCGGTGCCGGCGACCGGGTCGATCGTGTAGATGCGGCTGGCGTACGGCGGTGCCCAGGGGTCGATCGCCATCGCGAACAGCGTGCGCGTGGTCGCGTCCCAGTGCAGCGCGGACCAGCACGGCGTAGCCATGGTCTGGTAGCACCACAGCCACGGCTGGTCGGCCGGCTGCAACCGGTCGGTGAGCGGTGTCAGCGCGCCGGTGCCGGTGTCGAGCGAGGCGAAGCGGCCGCCCGGCCCGAGCAGGAACTGCAGGCCGAAGCTGTCGTCGATGAACGTGCCCATGCCGTAGTTGAGGAAGCGCTCGGCGGCCAGCGCGATCGGCAGCGATTCGATCACGCTGAAGCCGGTCGGCCAGGCCGACAGCGCGCGCAGGTCGAACGCGGCGTAGGCATCGTCAAGGGCGGCGCTGCGGTCCTGGTCGATGCCGGCATAGGCCCGCAGCGCGGGTGGTGCGCCGAGCGCGGGCTCGGCGGCGGTACAGACGGCCGATGAGCCGGCGGACAGTCCCGCCAGCAGCATGATGATGGCCTTGTTCATTGCACTCCCCAGTGTCGTTTTCTTGGATGAAGGTCTGATGCCGGATGCTCGGCTGTGGGCGCGCCTCGGCGCGTCACGGCCTGCCATGGCCTCGCGGCAGCCTGGTCCGGGGCCGTGTGACAGTCATTCGGTGGTGGCGACAAACCAGTGACGGAGCAATGACACGCCGACGCCACGGCGGCGGGCCGCCATCGGCCACGCGGACGCGAGCGCGTCCGGGCCCTGTCCGTCATCGAGAATGCCGGGCGCGGCGCGCCGATCCGGCGTGCGCCCCGCCACCGATCAGCGGTCCGCCGGGACCGGCAGGCGCCGGCCGGCGGGACCGATGGCCGGGCGACCACCGGCGCGACGTGGCCCTACCGGGCGGGGACGGTCGCGTCCTCCGGCGGCCAGGTCGTCCAGGCCGCCGGCAGCGTGCGCTCGCCGGCCAGCGTGTGCGCCGCGGCGAGTGCGGCGGCCCAGGCCTCGCGCTGGCCGCGCGCATGGAACACGGCCACCTGCAGCGCGGCGCAGCCGTAGTCCTCGCCGGCCCAGGCGGCGGCGCGGCCGGCCAGCGCGGCGGCCTCGTCCAGACGCCCGCGCGCGAGCAGCCAGGGGACATAGGCGCCGGCGACCCAGGCGATCTGGGCCGGCGTGCCGGCCGCGTCGACGCGGCGCCAGGCGGCCTCGTAGAGCGCGGCGGCCGGATCGGGCCGGTGCGCGTGGTCGTTCCATTCGGCCGCGGCCAGCGTCAGCAGCGGCGAGGCCTCGGCGGTGCCGGCCACGTCATAGGCCGGTTCGCGCGGCAGCGGCGCGGTACCGAGCGCGATGCGGGCCTGCTGGCGCAGCCGCATCAGGTGGGCGTAGCGGTCGTGGCCGGGGCCGGCCGGCCAGGTCGCCAGCGCGCGATCGGCGGCCGCCAGCGCGTCGGCCCAGCGACCTCGCCGCGCGGCGAGGTCGGCCTCGAAGTCGTGCAGGTAGCGCAGCACCTCCGGCCGCACCGTCTCGCGCCGCGCGGCGGTCTCGGTGAACAGGGCCTCGGCTTCGCCGTAGCGGCCGAGTGCCAGCAGCACGCGACCGCGCCGGCAGGCCACGACCAGCGAGAACGCCGGATCGGCGATGCGGTCACGCAAGGCCCAGAGCCGGTCGCTGGTCGCCAGCGCATCGGTCCAGCGCAGCAGCGCCGCCTGCGCGTCGTAGGTGGCGGTCAGCACGAACAGCAGCCGCTCGGCGGCACCGAATGCCTCGAAGCGCTCGGCCGCGATCGCCAGGTACGGCAGCGCGCGCTCGGGACGGTCGCGCTGCGCTTCGAGCACTCCGAAATTGGCCTCCACCTGCGCGGCGCCGAGCGGGTCGGCCGCCTGGCGCATCGCCAGGCGCGCCTGGCCAAGGTCGGCCGAGGCGGCCTCGTAGCGGCCGAGCGCGACCCGTGCCGCACCGCGCGTGGCCAGCGCATCGCCGAGTTCCTGCGGCCAGGGGCCGGCCGCGAGCGCCGGGAGCGCCGCGTCGAAATCGCGCTCGGCGCTCTCGAACCGGCCACGCCGGAAGTGGATCTTGGCGCGCAGCGCGATCGCGCGCGCCTGCTGCACCGGATCGGCCTGGACCTCCGGCAGCGCCAGCAGGTCGGCCAGGGCCGCTTCGGCGGCGTCGAGCCGGCCGGCGCGGAAATCGATCTCGGCCAGGCGCTGGCGCACCTCGGGCCGCTCGGCATCGGCCGGGGCGAGCTGCTGGAGGATCGTGCGGGCCGTGTCGAGCGCGTGCGCGAGCACGGCGGCCTGCGCCTGGGCCAGCCGTTCGCGCAGCGCACCGTCGCCCGGCAGTTCGCCGGGCGGTGTGCGGCCCAGCGCGGCGAGCAGACGGTCGCTGGCCTGGCGCGCCGCCTCGACCACCTCGCGGGCGCGGCCCTCGGCGCGCTGCGGCAGGCCGCCGGCCGGCACCGTCGCCAGCGTCACCGTCCAGGCGCCGTCGGCCCGATGCGCACGGCCTTCGACCAGGGTGCCGGCCTCGAGCAGGCGCGCCAGCGCGACCCGGTCGGGTGCGGCATCGGTCATCCGGTGCAGCGCGGCGATCACGGCCTCGCTCGGCGCGACCGGCAGCGCCGCCTCACGCAGGCGGCCGGCGACCAGGTCCATCACGCCTAGCCGGACCCATTCCTCAGACGGTCCCGCACTGACCGCGACCGGCAGCACCGCGATGACCGGGGCGGCCGCCGGCACCGGCCGCGGCGCGGTAAAGCGATGGAGCGCGCCGGCGGTAACGATCAGCAGCGCCAGCGCGAGCAAGGCCCAGCCGATGCGGCGCGGAATACGCGACGTGCGCGGCACCGCGGCGGGCGTCGCCTGCGCCGGAGGCGGCGGCTCGGACTCCGGCGCGATGAGTGCGGCCGGCACGTCCTCCACGTCGCTGGCGATCACCGGCATGATCCAGCGATAGCCGAAGCCCGAGACCGTGCGGATCACGCGTTGCGTCTGCGCGTCGTCGTCGAGCATGCGCCGCGCACGCACGATGGTCTGGTTGAGGTGGCCGTCGGAGACGTCGACCCGGCCCCAGACCGCCGCGACCAGCTCGTCGCGGCCGACCGCGCGGTCACGGTGCTCGACCAGGTAGGCAATGCAGTCGAACACCGGCCGCGTCGGCGCGCACAGCGCAGCGTCCTTCCACAGCTCGCGCGCGGCCGGGGACAGGCGAAACGGGGGAAAGCGGTACTCGATGCGGCTCACGCCGGCACCTTATCGCGTCTGCCGGCGGCGGAGAAATGACGGTGCAGGCGGTCGCGGCGTCAGCCGCCGGCCAGCGCCTCGACCTCGGCGATCAGCCGCGCACGCACCTGGTCGCGGCTGTAGTTGTCGAGCACATAGCGGCGCGCGAGGTTGGCCTGGCGCGTGCGCTCGGTGGCATCGAGCGCCATCGCGGCGTCGAGTGCGGCATCGAACGCGGCCTGGTCGTGGTAGACGAAGCCGGCACCGCTGCGCGCGACGTGGTCGGCGAGGATCTCGCAGCGGCCGTTGACGATGTTCGGCGTGCCCTGCGCCATCGCCTCCAGCGCGACGATGCTCAGGCTCTCGTACGGCGAGGGCTGCACGAAGGCGACCGCGCCGGCCATCAGCGCGAACTTGCGGTCTTCCTCGACGAAGCCGAGCACGCTGACGTCGGCGTCGTCCTGGACCTGCATGATGTTGTGCCCGGTCAGCAGCAGGCGTAGCGGCGAGGCCGGCCGGGCGGCCTTGTAGGCGGCGAACCACTGCAGCAGGTGGTCGCAGCCCTTGTTGATGTCGATGCGGCCGCAGTAGAGCAGGTACGGCGTCGCCTCGCGCGCCGGCGGCGCCGGCTCGGTGGCGACGGTCATCGCGACGAGGTTGCCCGAATCGCGATTCCACAGCCGCCCGCCGAGGTGCCGTTCGGCCTGCGTGTTCCACAGGATGCGCGGCACGTTGCGCGCCATCTGCCCGACCGCGCGCAGGTAGGCCGGCGGCTCGTCGTGCAGGGTCGGCACCAGGCCCCAGCGGCGGTGCGGCATCGCGCGCACGCCGTCGAACGTGGTCGGGTACAGGTAGGTCAGGAAGATCACCGCCGCGTAGTCCTCGCCGTGCTGGCGCAGGTGGTCGTAGAGGTCCGGGCAGACCGGCCCCTGTGAGCGGATGAACTCCTCCTCCAGCGCCTCGGGCCAGCCGTAGCGGTCCTGGTCCGGTGCACCCGCGGTGGCCTCGAAGCGGTCGAGCACGCGCCGGTGCAGGCGGCCGAAGTACGGCTTGCGGCCGTGCTCGACGCGGAAGCGGCGGATCGTCACGCCGTCGCGCTGCTCGACGCCGGCCGGCAGGTCGTTGTCCCAGCGGATGTAGTCCATCGCCGTGGAGGTCAGCACGTCGACGGCGTAGTCCTCCGCGAGCAGCGTGGCGTACTGCCAGGCATGGGCTTCGGCGCCGCCGACGAGCTTTTCGTGGCAACGCTGGACGACGATCGCGACGCGGCGTTTCACAGGGCCGGCTCCAGGTAGCGCAGGAACCGCTCGCGCAGCACGCGGCTCGCATAGGTGGTCTGGTAGCGGCGCAAGGCGGCGCCGCGCAAGGTGTCGCGCAGCGCGCCGTCATCGAACAGGCGCGCGGCGCTGGCGGCGAACAGGTACGGGTCGTTCGACGCCCAGGACAGGCCGGCGTCGGCCAGCGTCTCGGGGATGGCGCTGGTCGCGCGCGCGACGATCGGCGTGCCGAGCGCCATCGATTCGGCCAGCGGCACGCAGAAGCCCTCGTGTTCGCTGAGCAGCATGAAGACGTGGCTGGCGAGGTAGGCGGCCTTGAGCTGGCCCTCGCTGGCGCCGTTGATCCAGCGCACGCGGCCGCCGAGGCGGTGATGGTCGATGCGCGCGCGGATGCGGTCGGTGTAGACGGCCAGGCGTGGATCGATCTTGCCGAGGATGACCAGCCGCGCCGGATCGCCGTAGGCGTCCACGTAGGCGGCGAACGCGTCGACCAGGTCGACATGGCCCTTGTTCGGCGCGATGCGGCCGACCATCAGGATGTTCTTCGCGCCGTCGGTCAGCTCGTCGACGAGATCGAGGTCGGCCTCGGCCTCGGCCAGCGCGTCGATCCGGTGGAACGGTGCCAGCACGCCGCCGCGCACCGGCGGCAGGCCGGCCTCGACCAGCTCGGCCAGGTTGTAGCCCGAGGCCCCCAGGTACAGCTCGCAGCCGAGCGTGGCGATCGCCGCGATCTCGGCGCGGCCGCCGCGGCAGGCCTCGACGTAGTCGCCGGCGATGCCCTCGAAGAAGGCCGGCGGCGTGACGTTGTGGTACTTGACGACGCGAAAGCCGCGGCAGCGCCGCAGCAGGTCGATACCCTTCTTCCACCCCATCGAGTAGTGGTAGATCACCAGGTCGTCGCTGCCGCCGGCGAACGCGGGCAGGCGCTCGGCCGGGTAGGTCTTCTCGCCGATGTCGCCGGCCGCGTCGCAGAAGATGCGGGTCTCGATGCCGGCGTCGACGAGGATGCGGAACATCGCCATCGCGTCGGCGCCGACCGCGTCGCGGCTGGCGATGTTGGGGATCAGGATCGCGGCTTTCATCGGTACGGGCTCCGCGCGCGGCGGGAGGATCGGTTGGGGCGGCCGCTGTGCGCAGCGCGTCCGCGCGAGGCGCCGGAGCCGGTGGCGGACGGATCGCGCGGCATCGTCGTCAATCGAACCGGCGCATGACGGCGGCCAGCTCGCGCTCCAGCACGGCGGGTGCGAACGCGTCGCGATAGCGCGCGCGGCCGTGGTCGACGAGGTGTTCGCGCAAGGCCGGATCGGCGTAGACGCGGCCGACCGATGCGGCGATCAGGTGCGCATCGCGGTCGTCCCAGACCAGGCCGGCGTCGCCGAGCGTCCACGGGATCGCGCTCGACCCGTAGGCGACCGCCGGCGTGCCGAGCGCGAGCGCCTCGATCAGCGGCACGCAGAAACCTTCGTGCGCGCTCAGCATCACCAGCGCGGTGGCGGCCTCGTAGGCGGCACGCAGGGTCGGTCCGTCGGCGTCGTCGATCAGGGTGACGTTGCCGCGCAGTCCGAGCTGGTCGATACGGGTCCAGAACGCATCGCCGTAGCTGGCCAGCGCCGGTGCCAGCTTGCCGACCAGCAGCAGGTGCGACTGCCCGTCGACCTCGCGCACGCAGGCGGCCAGCGCCTCGGCCAGCTCCAGGTAGCCCTTGTTCGGCACGATGCGGCCGACCATCAGCAGGAGCGGCGCGCCGCCGTTGTCGGGCAGGCGCCGCGCATCGGGCACGAGGGCGGCCAGGTCCTCGACCGGATGGAACGGCGCCAGCACCGCCATGCGCGCCGGGTCGACGCGCTCGGCCGCGAAATCCTCGAGATTGAACGGCGAGCAGCCCAGGTACAGCTCGCAGCCGAGCCGCGCGAACGCGCTGATCTGCTTGCGGCCGTTGCCGCAGGCGGAGACGTAGCCGTCGGACCAGCCGCGGAAGAAGTCCGGCGGCGTGACGTTGTGGTAGCGCACGACGCGGCGCGCGCGGATGCGGCGGAACAGCTCCAGCGGAAAGTCCCAGGCCGTGCAGAAGTGGTAGATCACCAGATCGTCCGGCGAGCGGATCCAGCCGGCCAGGTCCTCGTGCGAGAGCACCGGCTCGTCGATGCCGTGCGCCTCCATCGCGAACAGCGCCACCTCGTGGCCCTGCGCGCGCAGCGCCGCCGCCATCTGGCGGGCATCGTTGCTGACGGCATCGTAGGCGCGCAGCCCCGGCACCAGTACCGCGATTCTCATGCGGCGCGTCCGGTCATGGACGGCGCGCGAGCAGGGCCGGCGTGCCGTCGGCCGCGTCGACCCGGCGCACGTCGAGGAAGCCGGCCGCGGCGAGTGCCTCGGCTACCAGCACCGGTTCGATCGTCGCGCCCGCGGCGCCACCGTCGAGCCGGTCGGCGATCGCCGCCGGACTGTCGGTGAACGCCAGCAGCAGCACGCCGCCGGGCTGCAGCGTGCGCTGCGCCGCTGCCAGCAGGCCGGTGACCGGCAGCCGGCGCAGCACGCCGGCGAGCCCGAGCGCGGTCAGCGCGCCGAGCGCGCCATCGCCGGTGCGCACCAGCGCGGTGGCCGGATCGTCGAGGAACGAGGGCAGGTCGCCGGCGTCCGCGGGCTCGATCGCCAGGCCGCGCTCGGCGAGCGCGGCCTGCCAGTCCTGGCCGCTGGCCAGGTCGAGCACGCGGCCGGTGCCGGCCGCGGCGGCGAGCGCATCGCGCCAGCCGGCCAGGCGCAGCGGGCGCCCGGCGTCGCCGGCCAGGTGCCGCGCCACGACGGTCGCGGCCAGCGTGCGGGCCGAACGGTTCACCGCGTCGTCCGGATTCTCCAGCGCGGCGATCGTCTGGCGCAGCGAGGTCAGCCAGTGGTTCATGCTGAGCACGTGGTGGCGCAGCTCGTCGAGCTGGCCCTGGATGCGCGTGCCGGACAGGTCGCGCACGGCATCGAGCGCAGTGTCCACCGCCGCGAAGCGCCGCTGCGTGGTGGTCGCCAGGCCGCCGAGTTCGACCTGGACCCGACGCAGGTCCTCACCGGCGCGGTTGATGCGATCGAGGTGCTGCTCGATCAGGCGCTGGTGTTCGGCGATGTCGCGGGTATGGTCGTCGAAGCGCGCGTCGAAGGCCTTGCGCAGGTCGCGGGCATGGGCGACGTGATAGGTGTCCGACGCACGCAGGTGGTGCATCAGCTTGGGCAGGCCGGCCAGCGCGAACAGCCACTCGGCGACGTAGCCGAGCACCGGCACGCGAAACAGCTTGGTCAGCAGGTAGCGCGACCGCAGGCCCGGGATCGGGACGCCGACCTCGCGGCCTTCCGGCGAATAGCGAAGATTGCCGAGGATCTCGACCTTGCTGGCGCCGGCGGCCAGCAGCCGCAGCTGCACCAGTTCCCCGGGGCCGTCCGGCGGGCGCTTGAGCACCGCGCGGAACGCGTTGTGCAGGAACTCCAGGTGGTGCAGGCCGGACAGTTCCGGAATCGTGCGCACGCGCGGCGCATCGGCAGGGGCATCCGGCTGGGCCGCGGCCGGCGGCGCTTCGCGTCGCGGCAGCGGCGAGCGCCGGCGCGCCGCCTCGGCTTCGGCGCGGATCTCGTCCTTGATGCGCGCCAGGTAGGTGTCGTCGGTCTGTTCGGTCACGGGCGGTCGATGAGGTTGGAAAGCCGGCGGACACGCGCTCGCGCGCTGTCCGGGCGAAGCTCGGATCGGAGCATCGGCTCCGGCGCTCACTCGCGGGACGGCACGCGGCCCTCGCCACTGCCGGCCCCGACGGCGAGCGGCATGATGCCATAGGCCCGCGCCGCGGTTGTATCGATGAGGACGTAGCCGGGCCGGGCGCCGGCGGTCAGGTGCGGCAGCGCATCGCGATAGCGCGTGCGGCCGGCGGCCCGCGCGGCCGCGAACGATGCGGCGGAGGTGCCGCCGGCCGCCAGCAGGGTCGTCTCGACGAACTCGGCCTGCCGCCGCTCCGGGTCGACATAGAAGCCGACGAAGGCATGGCCGGGGACCAGCACCAGGAAGGTCGGGATACCGAGCCGCTCGAGCACCGAGGCGATCAGCACGCTGGCGTCCAGGCAATGGGCGCTGCCCCGCTGCCAGGTCTGGCCGGGCAGCTGCACGCGCTGGCTGTACAGGTGCGGGCCGGCCTCGATCGCCAGCACCTCGGCCGAGTAGCGCAGCCCGCGGCGCACCAGCTCGGTCCAGACCACCTCGGCCAGGGCCAGCCGACGGCTGCGTCCGCGGGTCCCCGGCACGGCCTGGGCCGCCTCGGCCAGCAGGCCGGCGCGGCCCAGGATCGCGTCGACCGCGGGACTGTGCGGGTCCACGTAGGCCGCGAAGATGCCGGCGAGATCGACCGCCTGCCCGTCGCTGGACACGTAATAGAGCGCCTCGTCCAGCCCGTGCAGGCGCACGTCAACCTCCTGCGCGGCGGCGGCGCCGGCGCTTTCGAGCCGGACCGCGAGCACCTGCCGGCGCGGCGCCGCCAGGGCCTGCACCGCGGCGGCGTCCCAGGCCAGGCGCGGCCACCACTCCAGCGACTGGCCGGCCGCCAGCCCGGTTTCCAGCACGGCCGGCGCGCGCAGGCCCGGCGTCTGCACACGCAGGCGTACGGTGCGGGCCGCGCCGGGATTCTCGACGTGGATGCGCAGCAGGCCGGTGCCGCCACCGTGCGGGGCATCGCCACGGACCGCCTGCGACAGGTCGAGCGCGGGATAGAGGTCGCCCGGCGGCGTCAGCTCGACCCGCAGGCGCGGTTCGGCCGCCGGCAGCGGCGCCGTCGCGCCCAACCAGGCGCCGAGCACGAGCGGCAGGCGCCGCAGACAAGTTGCCAGCCAGCACATCGGGCGACTATCGTTGCCGCCATCACCCGTTGTCCAGCCTGCCTGCCGCTGCACGGCGGCGGATGCCCGTCCCGACTTCCCGGAGGCTTCGATGCAACGCTCTGCCCTGCTCCTGCTGTCCCTGTCCATCACGCTCGGCCTCGCCGGCTGCGAGCAGAAACCGGCCGAGGCGCCGACGGCCGCGCCCGCCACCGAACCGGCGGCCGCACCAGCGGCAGCGCCCGCCACCGCTGCCACGCCGGCACCCCCTGCCGCGCTGCCGGAGGGCGAGTGCGGCGACCAGAGCGCGCTGCCGGCCGAGGAGCGCGTCGCCAACACGCCGCGCTGGAGCACCGCCAGCGAACAGGACAACTTCGGCTTCGAGGTCTTCCGCAGCGACAGCGAGACCGGCGAGTTCGCGAAGCTGACCAAGGACCCGATCCTCGGCGCCGGCACCACCGACGAGTCGCACAAGTACTCGTTCCGTGACGACACGATCGACCCGTGCAAGGAGTACTGGTACTACGTCGAGTCGATCTCCACCGCCGGCGTCCGCGAGAAGTTCACGCCGACGTTCAAGGCACCGGCCAAGCGCGTCGCGAAGAAGACCGCCACGCCGTGATCCGGCCATGACCGTCCCGCCCGCGCAGCTTGCGGCGCGTCGGGCGGGACGGCGCCGCTGGTCCCTGGCGGCGCTGGCGCTGCTGGCCGCCTCGCAGGCGCTGCTGTGGTGGGCGTACTACGCTGGCGGCCCCAAGCAGTTGATCGGCGACGAGGGCGGCTACCTGGCCGCCGCCCAGGCGATCCTGGCCGGCGGCCCCTGGCATGCCAGCACGATCTGGCCGCCGCTGCAGCCGCTGCTGATCGCCGCGATCACCGCGGTGGCCGGACCGCACCTGCTGGCCGTGCAACTGGTGCAGACCGCGCTGCTGGCCGGCTGCGCGGCGCTGCTGCGCAGCCTGTGGCGGCGCATCGACGGCCGCGTGGCCGCCGCCAATCTCGCCGCGGCGCTGTTCCTGCTCAATCCCGGCACGGCCGCCTACGCGCACTGGCTGTGGCCGGAGGTCGTGCACCTGTTCCTGGTGCTGGCCGTGCTGCGCCTGCTGGCGAGCGACGCATTGATTCCGGCACGCGCCGCGCTGGCCGGCGTCTGCACCGGCCTGGCCCTGCTCGCCAAGAGCCTGCTGGCCGCGTTCTGGCCGGTGCTGCTGCTGGCCTTCGTCGGTCGCGGCCAGGCGCGCGCGCGGCTGCTCGCGATCGCCGCGTTTCTCGCCGGCGCCGGCCTGGTCAGCGCACCGGCGCTGCTCCAGGGCTGGCGCGACTACGGCACGCCGATGATCGCCGACAGCTCGGTCTACAACCTGTGGATCGGGCTGACCGATCGCTGGCGCAGCGACTACGTCGAGGACATGGGCGGCCTCACGCTGCCCGCGTTCATGGCGGCCGGCGACACGCCGCAGGCGCGCAACGCCGCCACCCGCGAGAAGATCGACGCGCTGGTCGCCGAACGCGGCCTGCTGCGGATCGCGGCCGACCAGCTCGGCCGCCAGTATTTCCGGCTGTTCAACGCCAAGACGCCGCTGGTCTCGCAGCTGCCGGGGCCGGCCTGCGCCGGTCACCTGGCGGCCTACCGCACGGCACCGTGGCTGACCGGCACGCTGACCGCGGCCAATGCGCTGTTCCACACGCTGATCCTCGCCGGCGGCGCCTTCGGCCTGGTCGCGTGGCGGCGGCGTCCGGACCGGATCGCGCTGCTGCTGGTGCTGTTCGCAGGGTACCAGCTCGCCTTGATGCTGCCGCTGCACGTCAAGGCGCGCTTCCTGTTTCCGCTGCTGCCGATCGCCTGCGGCCTGGCGGCCAGCTGGCTGGTCTCGCTGGCGCGCCGGCGCGCGGCCGCGGCCGGCGCGGGCCCGATCGCGTTCACGCCGCTGCGGCTGGCGGCCGGCGCCGTGCTGGCCGCGCTGGTGCTGGCGCTGGCGTGGCTGGGACCGGTGCTGGACCGGACATGCCCCCCGTGATCGTGCTTCTTCGCTGATCTGCGGGAATCGATCGGCCCGTCGCTCTCCCTCTGGTCGTTGCTGCCTTTGTTGCTGTTGCCGTTGCTGTTGCCGTTGCTGTTGCCGTTGCTGTTGCCGTTGCTGTTGCCGTTGCTGTTGCCGTGCTCTCGCCCTTGCTGTTGGCGCCTGAAGCGAGCCGAGCATCGCAGGTCGGCCAGGCCGCAGAGCTGCCCCGTGTCTGAGCGAAGCGCGTTGGGGCAGCGTGCCTGGCCGGCCGAGAAGCGCAGGGGACCGGCGCGGCGCAGCCGTGCCGGCTCGCGCCGGCGACGGCGGTTTTGGTTACTTTTTCCAAGACAAAGAATTTCCTGGAGAAATTCTTGACGTCGCGCAGCGACGGCCCGGAGGGCGGCCGCCAGGGATGGCGGGCCGCAAAAGTGACACGCGCGCGCAGCGTGCGGAAGCCGTTGCTCTGATCTTCTGCTGTGGTTTTCCGATGAGGATCGCTGGCACAGAGAAAAGCCAGATCAACATCAAGAGCTTTCGTCCGCTGCGCGGCCGAGTCCCTTTTGTGGCGGTCCATCCCTGGCCGCCACCCGTACGGGCCATCGCTGACGCGATGTCAAAAATGTCTCCCGGACATTTTTTGAC
>Ga0182739_1000440_pt1 | contig 54948 bp, 38 predicted proteins | sample eDN5th30CBELigBY_FD_128873 | JGI IMG/M metagenome (GOLD analysis project Ga0182739, IMG submission 128873) | Enriched backyard soil microbial communities from Emeryville, California, USA - eDNA 5th pass 30_C BE-Lig BY (version 2) (version 2) | ecosystem: Environmental > Terrestrial > Soil >... | reverse complement strand
TATGGCGGCGAGAAAGGCGATGCGCTTATCTGCTCGTACACGGACGGTCAGACGACGAGCCACGTGCATGCGTACAAGCTCGAAGCGTACAACCGCGAGGTGTTCAACTCGGTCACGAAGGACAACAAGCATGTGTATGTGAAGCTGGTCAACGCAGACAATGTGGACAAAATGACGCGTCTTGCGCTCCGTGACCTGAACGTCGCTTCGTCCGCGCGGCTCATTACGCTCACGGGAGATGAGTCGATCGTGCATACGCCGAACGTGAACAAGAAGAACGCTGAGCTGGTACAGCCAAGCGAATCGCAGCTGCACATCGGAGGCGACAGCGTCGTATTGACGCTGCCAGCGAACTCGGTCAGCGTAATCGTGCTTGATTTTGTATAATAGCAGCAGAAGTGAAGCAGCTCGGACATGCCCCTTGCGGACAGGCCGGGCTGCTCTTTTTGTGGTACCGAGCTTTTGCTTGTCCATAGAACCTTCCCGTTGTAGAATGTGCAATGGAAATACGGGATGCCTGCATCGCAGGCTGCACCATTGTAGTTTGTACAATAGGAAATGAGGGCAAACCCGCTGACACCGCCTGTTTCGGCTGATTTCACCAAATTCAGTTGCACGAAATGCAATAGAAGCTTCATTTTACTCGTCAAACAGTGATTCTGCTGTACAAAGTACAATAGCGGTCCACAAGCGGCGGTCCAAAAGCGGGCCGACGCTCCATGAAATTTTAAGTTGAGCGCTGTATCAGAAGAGGAGGATTCCAATGAGCGCATTGCTGCAAGTCCGCGTAACAGGTGTCGTAGTAGAAGAAGAACGTATTTTACTTGTGAAGCAGCGAGTGTCTGCAGATCGAGGGTGGTCGCTGCCAGGTGGACGTGTAGAGCAAGGCGAGACGCTGGAAGCGGCGATTGTTCGGGAGCTGGAGGAAGAGACGGGGCTGTCGACGGAAGTGGAGAAGCTGCTGTACTTGTGCGATAAGCCGGATGCATCACCGTCGCTGCTGCATATCACGTTTCTGCTGCGCCGCATCGGCGGCGAGATCAGGCTGCCATCTAACGAATTCTACGCCAACCCGATTGCAGATGTAGTTATGGCACCGATCCATGAGCTTGAGTCGTACGGTTTCTCGGCGCAATTCGCAGCTTTAGTCCGAGAGGGCTTCCCGGATGCAGGCAGCTATCAGGGACTGAAGAGCAATATAGGACTATAATTGATGCTCATTGATCGTGACTGCAATCGTTAGCTCGTACTCATACTGCGAACAGCCCCCCAGCCGCCGAGAGGCGAGGCATCCTGGGGGCTGTCATTTGTTCTTCAGCCTATTATTTCAGAGGATATGGAAGCTTGAACTGCCACAGCTCCGTGCCGTTTGCTTCGGACGTGCTGTCGATGCCGAAGTCGTTATCGTTTACGATCGTCAGCGTGTCGCCGTTCGTCAGCGTTACGCCTTCGATTTTCTCATAAGGGAATTCGAATTCGATGGCATCCAGTACCGTACGTTTGGATACTGGCTTGATGCCGTTTGCTTTCAGCTCGGCGGCCGTCGTTTGCTCCAGCGTACGACCTGCTGCTGCGTCGTCATATTTGCCGAGTACGTTCGTTGCATTCGATAGATCCACGGCGTAGATGCGTTTCAGCTGTGCTTTGTCGTCAGCGAACTTGTCGCGCTCATCGATTAACAGCGTATTGCCGCTAACAACGACGAGATCGGATACGACAATATCGTCTTGTTCGAGGCCAGTGAATGAGGCTGCGTCTTCTAACTGGTAGACGTATTCAGCAACTGGCTTCAGCGTCGACAGGTCGAGCTTCAAAATGCGTACGTGGCGCGAGTTGTCCATGGCTTTGTCTGGATTGCGGAGCGCATTCTGCATAGCCATGAACATATATTTGCCGTCCTGCGTAATGCCTACAGCTTCTGCGCCACGGTTCTGACGCAGCTTGTTATAGACGGCTGGGAGCGTCTCGCGTGCAGGCACGAGCGGCGCATCTACTTGCGAAGCCCAGCCTTGCGGCACGATGCGCTCGATGAGCGTGCCGTCACGTTTCACGTGAACGATCGACGGGCCGTACTCGTCGGAGATCCAGAACGTGTCATCTTGAGCGTTATAAGCAAGACCTTCGATATCGAGACCGTACGGATCGTATGCGAGCTCTTTTTCGCCTTTTGCATCATATGGAACTTCGTCTCGGCCTTTGATGTTCGGCAGGCCCGTGATGGTAGACTTGTTCGTCAAGGGATCCATTCCATTGACCTTGAGCGGGAACTGATCCATGATGTTGATTGTGCCATTAGTGATTTGAATCTTATAGATTGTTGGGGTGTAGTCAGCCAGCGGGAACGTTCGCACCGTTGTGCCATTCACGTCCATTTGTCCGTTCGGGCCGCGATCTGCCGTCGTGTAGAACACGTTATCAGGATCGCCTGGCAGATGCGTCAGCGAGGAGCCAACCCCCATTTTGATACCAATCGCGAGGTCTGGATCTTTCAGTGCATATTTGCCGATCAACGTTGGCTTGTCCGTCAATGCAACGTTCTGGTTGAACGCATCGTAATCGACGTATTTGCCTGCAGCTTCGCTAAGGGCACGTACTGGCACGTATAGGCGGCCATCAATGTTGACTGGCGTCTCGGACATCGAGACCGTTTGCCCGTTGTTCGAGAACTTGAACCCTATTGCTGGCGTACCGTTAATAGCCGCCGCCGTCGCGATTCCAATCCCTGCTGTCAGGAATAGACCCGCTGTAATGGTAATGACCCATTTCTTGTTCATTGTGATAGAGCTCCTTTATCGGATGATTGACTAGCTCACTAGATTTGCTTCACTAGTTATACCGAGATAGGATTATCGGTGCGTTATATGGATGTATAGTTTATGTAAAAGTTCAGCTTTATAACAAGAAAGCGCCCGGACTACACCGCCAGGCGCTCTTTACTGTATGTCTTAAGCTACCAAACCTTAAACATCCCCTTACGATAATGCGGCTGCTTATGTTTGCTCTTCTTAAACACGGTAATGTTCTTCTTCACTGCTGCTTGCCCGCCTTGCTCGTCGTTCTTGTTGCCCGCGATGCCGCTCCGTCCGTTGCCGTTAGCGAAATTCGCATTCTTATTAAATGTGCGGCCATGCCATGCGTTCTGTCCGCCTTGGTTTGCATTTTGACGGACATTCTTCAGAATTTGTCCGCCGCCTTCAGCACGCTGATTAATAATGTGTCCGTTAAAAATAATGATGTTGATCGTCGTGCAGTGTTTGCCTTTCGTTAATCCTCGAAGTGCTCTCAAACCCTCACGCCCCAATCCATATGCCACCTTGGTCACATCACTCCTCTCATTCTGTCATACTCGTAACATATGAATCTATGACAGCTCGAGCGTATATGGTTGCCCCGTGCGAATCATCTATTTTGAGATCGGAAAGCGCGAATGGAATAGGAGTAGTAAAACCGCTCTTAGCGCTGTCGCAACCGTCTGGAGCATGCGCCTACGTGAAATTAAGAGCGGCAAACCCACTCTTAATCGTCGCTCCAGCAAGCTGCCAAGTGAATAGGAGTAGTAAAACCGCTCTTAGCGCTGTCGCAACCGTCTGGAGCATGCGTCTACGTGAAATTAAGAGCGGCAAACCCACTCTTAATCGTCGCTCCAGCGAGCTGCCAAGTAAATAGGAGTAGTAAAACCGCTCTTAGCGGTATCGCAACCGTCTGGAGCATGCGCCTACGTGTGATTAAGAGTGGCAATACCACTCTTAATCGTCGCTCCAGCGAGCTGCCAAGTAAATAGGAGTAGTAAAACCGCTCTTAGCGGTATCGCAACCGTCTGGAGCAGCCCCACTCGTGGCAGTAACTCTACTGCACCGAGAAGCAGGCATCGACAAGGCTCGTCATCTCACGCTATTGACATGAAATTTTAGGTTATGGTATATAAAAAGAAGTGCTTTGGCACTCTCGATGGGGGAGTGCTAACAATACGATTGAGCCATTGCTCGGAAGGAGATTGAATCATGACCAAAATCGCATTCAAAGCAGAGTCCAAGCGTTTGCTCGAAATGATGATCAATTCGATCTACACCCAACGTGAAATCTTCTTGCGGGAGCTGATCTCGAACGCCAGCGATGCTATCGATAAAATTTATTACAAAGCGCTGACAGATGACAGCCTCGTATTCAACAAGGATAACTATTTCATCAAAATAACGGCAGATAAGGTCAACCGTACGCTCACGATCACCGACACGGGTATCGGCATGACGCGGGAAGAGCTTGAGAACAACCTCGGCGTCATCGCGAAGAGTGGATCGCTTGCGTTCAAGCAGGAGAACGAGGCGAAGGAAGGCCACAACATTATCGGCCAGTTCGGTGTAGGCTTCTACTCCGCGTTCATGGTAGCGGACAAGGTGACGGTAACAAGCCGCGCCCTTGGCGCAAGCGAAGCATACCGCTGGGAATCCGAAGGTGCAGAGGGTTATACGATCGAACCCGCCTCGAAAGAAACCATCGGCACCGAGATCGTCATGACGATCAAGCCGAACACCGAGGATGACCAATACGATGAGTTCCTCGAGCCATATCGTCTGAAGGCGATCGTGAAGAAGTATTCCGACTTCATCCGCTACCCGATCAAGATGGACTTCGAGACGCAGAAGCCGAAGGAAGGCGAGGACAACGAGTTCGAGAAGGTGGTCGAGGAGCAGACGATCAACAGCATGGTGCCGATCTGGCGCAAAAACAAAAGCGAGCTGACCGACGCGGACTACGAGAACTTCTACTTCGAGAAGCGCTACGGCTTCGACAAGCCTATCAAGCATATCCATATCAGCGCGGACGGCGCTGTTGTCTATAACGCGATTTTGTTCATTCCAGAGCGCACGCCATTCGACTATTACACGAAGGAATACGAGAAGGGACTGGAGCTGTACTCCAACGGCGTCCTGATTATGGACAAATGCGCGGACCTGCTGCCGGACTATTTCAGCTTCGTCAAAGGGATGGTCGATTCCGAGGATTTATCGCTTAACATCTCCCGTGAGCTGCTGCAGCATGACCGCCAGCTGAAGCTGATCGCGAAGAACATTAAGAACAAAATCAAGTCGTCGCTTATCAGTCTGCTGAAGGACGAGCGCGAGCAGTACGAGAAGTTCTACGAATCGTTCGGCCGCCAGCTGAAGTTCGGCGTATATGGCGACTATGGCATGCACAAGGATGATCTGCAGGATCTACTGCTGTTCTACTCCTCGAAGGAGAAGAAGCTCGTTACGCTTGATGAGTATGTATCGAGAATGCCGGAAGATCAGAAGTTCATCTACTATGCTGCCGGTGATTCGATCGAGCGGATCGAGAAGCTGCCGCAGACGGAAGTGGTTGCGGATAAGGGCTACGAAATACTCTACTTCACGGACGATATCGATGAGTTCGCGATCAAAGCGCTCAACACGTACAAGGACAAATCGTTCAAGTCCGTATCGAGCGGCGATCTGGGCATCGAAGCCGACGAGAAGGATAAAGCCGATGATGCGGAAGAAAACAGCACCAAGGAGCTGTTCGACAGCATGAAGTCCATTCTCGAAGGCAAAGTGAAGAACGTGAAAGCTTCGAAGCGCTTGAAATCGCATCCGGTATGCTTGTCCGCTGAGGGCGAAGTATCGATCGAGATGGAGAAAATCTTGAAGGCGATGCCGAACGGTCAAGACGTGCAGGCGGACAAAGTGCTCGAGATTAACGTGAACCACGAAGTGTTCAACACGCTGAAATCGGCGCAGGCGTCCGATCCTGAGAAGCTGAAGCTGTACACGAACCTGCTGTACAACCAAGCGCTGCTCATCGAAGGCCTTCCGATTCAAGATCCGGTGGCGTTCACGAACGATATTTGCAAGGTCATGGTGTAACGTCTACGTAATATAGTTTCTCTGAATAAGCGTATCCCATCATCTCATCGATGTTGGGATACGCTTTATTTTTTCCTTAGAATGGTGTCGGAATCGGCGGGCAGGAGCTCGCATTAATGAGCCGCGGATCAAACCCATAATACGTCCAGAAGAACCCGTTCCAACGGTAGCCGGATACTGCGCCGGACTCCACGCTCATGGGGTAATACCAGAAGCTGTCTCCATTCCACAGCCAGACATACGTAATATTATGGAGGCAGTCAACAATGTAAGATACATGGGGCTTCGGTGGAATAAACGCGGGTGGAGGTGGCAGCGGGACGGTTGATCCTGGGACGCCTGACGGCATGAATGTCATCGTGTATACACTCCTTGATGGTCTGTTTTTTCCCATCTGTGCATGCTGTCTTACTTGTGAATCATACGTGGGTGAGTGCCCCGTTGATTGTGCGTCTGCCCAGCCGTACTCATTTCCTTGCAACAGAACAGCTCGGCTGGCTCCAGCGAGCAAGGCCAAGTTGGTTCACTTGCCAATTCTTCAAGCGCTTCGACATGCTGCAGCTTTCGAGCTTGACGAATCCTGTTGATTAATATTTACCTTACAATATCAACATTCATATTCATCACTTCGGGTTGAGAGACTATAATAGACCATAGACATCATTGTAAACGCATACAATAAAATCCAGAAAGTAAGGGGGTGCGAGCGCATCGATAGAGAAAAAAGACCGGATGGGTAAGAGAGACCCGTACGCCTACTAAAGGAGGTATTAGATTAATGAAAATGCGAATTCAAAAGTTGATCATCTTTACGATTCTAACCGTACTCCTCATTACGCCATTCCCGTACAATGCGGCTGCTGCCTCTTCTACATTTGTTAACCCGGTTGCCCCATATTCCTCTGCTGATCCGCATGTATACAAGCATACCGATGGCTACTACTACTTCGTTCATACGTCGCAGAATTGGGATCGCATCGACATCACTCGCTCACCTTCGCTTAGCGGCATCGGCAGCATTGCGAATTCGAAGAAGACGGTATTCACGAAGTCGTCGTCCTACTGTGCTGGCTCTAACTGTTATTCGGGCAATATTTGGGCGCCGGAGCTCTATTATATGAACGGTACCTGGTATTTGTATTTCACAGCTGGGAGCAGCGAGGCGAACACGCCGAACCAGCGCATGTGGGTCATCACGAACACAAGCGCGAACCCGCTCAATGGTACGTGGTCGGCGCCGATTAAGCTGAAGGATTCGGCTGATTACTGGGCAATCGATCATACGGTGGCGACCATTAATGGACAGCTCTATATCGCCTGGTCCGAGATTGCTCCGAATCAGCCGCAGCGCATTATGATTGCGAAGATGAGCAGTCCAACGAGCATATCTGGAAGGGGGACTGTGATCTCGGCACCGACCTATTCATGGGAAACATCGGGAGGGTCGGTCAATGAAGCTCCTGCCTTCATCACGCACGGCTCCAAGGTGCATCTCGTTTTCTCGCAAGCGGCTGCTGGACGGATGACTACAATCTGGGCATGCTCAGCGCCAATATTACGGCGGATCTGACGGTAGCGAGTAACTGGACGAAGAGCTCAAGCTCCGTATTCAAGAAGACGTCGACGGTGTTTGGGCCTGGACATAACAGCTTCGTAAAGTCGCCGGACGGAACAGAGGACTGGATCGTATACCATGCGAATGACGGCTCGGGGCAGGGCTGCTCGGATCAACGAACAACGCGTATTCAGAAAATAACGTGGAACGGCGATACGCCAGTATTCGGCTCGCCGGTCAGTCCGCTTACTGCGGTTACGAGACCGTCGGGCGAAGGCACGGGCGATATCTTCTACCGCATCCGCAATCGTAACAGCAGCAAGGTGCTGGCCGTGCTTAACGCGTCGACCGACAACGGCGCGAATATTTTGCAGTGGACCTATAATGGCTCCGGTGATCAGAGATGGGCGCTTGACTCGGTAGCAGGCGGGTATTTCAAGCTGAGGGCAAGCCATAGCGGCAAGCTGGCGGAGGTCAGCGGCAAATCAACGGCTGATGGCGGGGATATTGTTCAGTACCAGGATAATGGCGGCACGAATCAGCAGTGGAGCTTCGTATCGACGAACAATCAGTACTACGAAATTAAGAATCGCAACAGCGGCAAACTGATGGATGTGGTCAATGGCGGTACAGCAGATGGCGTGGACGTCAGACAGTGGACCGATCTGAACAATACGATCCAGCAATGGATCATTGAGCGGGTCAATTAATTAGCAGCTTGTACATTAAGCAAAGCCCGGCTGGCTCTAATGGAGCCTGTCCGGGCTTTGCTATTCCACGCTTATGCTTAGCGTCTGTCGAATAATTACAGGCTTCGGGAGGGAAACTATCGACTGCCTCGCCGCATTTTTCCAATGCTATTACGACGACTTTACCGGTTTATCGGACTTGTGCTTCTTCATCTGGAACCGTTCCTTAACGACTTTCCAATTCATGATGAGATATACGATGATTGGCGCTAGGACGTTCAAGCTGAAGACGACATAGACTACGGTCCACATAAACCACTCCGTGTTGAGCAGCTTCTGATAGAACCACGAGTGATACAGATCCATAACGAGCCAGCTCCTTTCCAACTGCTCGTTATTGTAAACCAGCGGCAAGCTGCCTATACCGGCAACCAACGAGGAAGTGAGGGATGGAGGATGCCAGACGTGTCAGAAGAAAAATCGGACCAGATCCAAGAACAGCTAAAGAAGCCGGTCCAGTCGAAGCTTTCCGATAATGTCGCCGCCATGGATGCGATTATGGGACAAAGCGTAGACGTATTGAAGCGTGATTTCATGCTGTGCGGCAGCTCCGAACATCCAGGCGTAATCTACTTCTTGGACGGAATGGCGGATGCAACAATTGTTGACGTGGTGCTGAAGGCGCTCATTACTTACGGAAGCGAGCGGAACTTGGACCCCGCGCAGTTGACAACAGCGGATATGATCCGTACGGAGCTGATGGTCAACGCATCGGTGAAGCCGGTTGATCAGATCAAGGACTGTATTGCGGCGATGGTCGCTGGCGATACGCTGGTGTTTATCGAAGGTCTCCAGCAGGGCTTGATCGTTAGCTCAAGAGGCTGGAAGGACCGGGGCGTAGAAGAGCCCTCCTCGGAAAATAACGTTCGCGGCCCGCGCGACGGCTTCACGGAGACGATCCGTACGAATACGGCCAATGTACGTCGAAGAATTCGCGACCCGCATCTTCGGATCGATTCGATGGTGATTGGCACACGAACACAGACGGACGTCAACATCGCCTATATTACCGACCTAGTGAAGCCGGGACTTGTGGATGAAGTGAAGAAACGGCTCAGCGGCATTCAGATCGACGCGATCCTGGAGAGCGGCTACATCGAGGAGCTTATTGAGGATGCGCCGCTGTCGCCTTTCAATACGGTACAAAGTACCGAACGGCCGGATAAAGCAGCGTCCGCGCTGCTTGAGGGCCGCGTCGTCATTTTTATCGACAATACGCCAGTGGTACTGATCGTTCCGACCTTCTTCTGGCAGTTCATTCAGGCGCCTGACGATTACTATAACCGCTATTGGGTGGGCTCGTTCTTCCGCTCCGTACGGTACATCGCCTTCCTGATAAGCCTGCTGCTGCCATCGATCTATGTGATGCTAGTGTCCTTCCATCACGAGATGATCCCGACGCAGCTTGCGCTCACGATCGCATCCGGACGCGAGGTTGTCCCGTTCCCGGTGCTGCTGGAGGCGCTCATCATGGAGTTGGCTTTCGAGCTGATGCGTGAAGCGGGACTTCGCATGCCGAAGCCGATCGGTCAAGCGGTCAGCATCGTAGGCTCGCTGATTATTGGACAAGCGGCCGTTCAGGCGGGGCTTGTCTCGCCGTTCATGGTTATCGTTGTGGCGATCACCGGCATATCCTCATTCGCTATTCCGAGCTATTCATCGTCGCTTGCGCTGCGCATGTTCCGTTTTCCGATTCTTATTGCTTCGGGAACGATGGGATTGTTGGGGTTTGCAGCAACCTTCTTCGCATTGCTGCTGCACGCGTTGTCGATTCGGTCCTTTGGCGAGCCTTATTTGACACCGCTCAGTCCATTCCGTCCATCCGATCATCGCGATACCATGCTGCGGGCACCGATGTGGATGCTGAATTCAAGGCCGGGGTTCGCACAGGATCATGATCGAATGGGGCATGACCAAATGCCGGCTCCGCCGAAAAAGGATGGATCCCAATGAAACGTATATTTTGCTGTTTACTGCTGCTAGTTCTAACCGTCCCGCTGTTAGCGTCTTGTACGATGGGACTTCGGCAAATTAATGAATTGGCCATGGTAGCTGCTGTTGGCCTTGATATTGGCGATAAACCTGGCACGATTCAGCTGTCTGCCCAGATTATCCGGCCAGCGGATGCACGCGGACAGACAGGCGCCCCTTCAGGCGGTACAGGAGAGCCGATCTACTCGATCAGTACCGAGGGAACGAGCATATTCGATGCCATCCGCAATATGGGCCAACTCTCTTCTCGTCGTGTCTATTGGGCGCACAATTTTCTCATCGTCATGAGTGAGCAGTATGCGCGTAAAGGGATCGACGATATGATCGATTTCTTCACGCGCAACCACGAGCTGCGTATGAACACCTGGGTCGCCGTATCTTCGGACAAGCCTGCAGAGGTGATTTCGACGGTCACGGGACTAGAGGTTGTGCCAGGTGAGGCGGTCGACCGTCTCTTCCGCGATCACCGCATTCCCGCCAGGGCGCCAGGCACGAATATGAGGTCGCTGGAGGAAAGCTATTTGAGCCGTTCAACAGAACCGGTCATTGCAAGGGTATCTCTGGAAGCAAGAGGCATCTCCAATAAGAAGCCTGGCGAGCATGGCTCGATCAAGCAGGTCGAGCTGAGAGGGGCTGCCGCCTTCCGGGACAACAAGATGGTAGGCTGGCTCACGACTAATGATGCACGCGGGGTACTCTTTTTCCTAGAAAAATTGAATAAAGGGCTTGAAGTCATCTCTTGTCCGGACTCCGATACGAATACGATCACACTAGAGTTCAATGAAACGAAGCTGAAGGTTACGCCTTCCTATGTGCAAGGGCGCCCAAGGTTCGATGTACGGCTGACGAGCAGTGCGGATATCGTCGAGAATGGCTGCAGCGAGTCAACGGAGCAGCTTCGCAAGGCTGCAAGCGAAGGGCTTGATCAGGAATTGACGACATTGTTGAAGGACGTAATCGACAAGGCGCAGCATAAGTACCGCTCTGACTTTCTCAAGCTGGGCGATTTGTTCCGTAATAAATACCCAGTAGAGTGGAAGAAGCTGGGTAGGGATTGGAATGATGCTTTCGCAGAAGCGGAAATAACGGTGGAGGTGGAGGCAACCGTCAAATCAGGGGTAGTCAAAGCGACCGGAAAGGGGATTAAGTAATGAAAATTCAAATATCGAACGGAATGTTCATTGCGATGATTCTCAACATTATGTATGTCAAGGCGATTGGCGTCACCCAAGGTGTACTTGCGCGCGTGGCTGGTCAAGATATGTGGCTGGCCACGCTGTTCGGTACATTAGAAGGAGTTGTCCTGGTGTATCTTACCTATGTCGTGATACGACGGACCCCGGACAAAGACTATATTCAGCTAGGTCAGCTCATGCTGGGTCGTTGGCTTAGCAGCATAGTCGCGCTTGCTATTTTTGCTTTCTTCTTAGCAGCGTTCGGTCCGATTATGATTACGTTTGTTTACCATTTGCGCGATTATTTTCTGCCGGACGCGCCGCTGTGGATATTTGTCGCTACCTCTCTAATCGTTGGCGCGATCGGCTGCTATTATGGGCTGGAGGTGATGGGGCGCGTTGCGGTGATTGGGCTGCTGTTTATTTTTACATTGAATGTTCTAATTACACTAGGGTCGTTGCAAGAATTCGATATATGGAACCTGCTGCCTGTCATGGAGTCAGGGCTGCCGAAGACAGCCAAAGCGAGCATGCATTATTTAGCGGACTGTGCTATGGCGACCATGATGGGGACATTGATTCTTCCTTTGGTGAAAAATGTGGAGAAGGGTCATGGGAGATTCGGCGTTCTTGGTATCCTTGGAAGCGGGTTGGTCATTACGATATGGGCCATTCTGGAGGGAGCCGTACTATCCGCTGAAGTAACGAGCCAGTATACGCTCTCTTGTATGAAGCTGGCTCGCAACGCCCACCTCGGAACCTTCCTGCAGCGTTACGAAATGATCATGATCGCGCTGTACTCGCTGCCTGCCCTGTTCGAGGTCATGTTCTGCATCTATGGCACTTCTGTAAGCATGTCTCGTATCTTCGGGTTGAAAAGCAACAGGCCCATGATCCTGCCATGCTGCATTGTTCTCGGCCTATTCGGATATTGGGTCATCGAGGACCACTTCCGTGCGCTTGATTATCTCGAAAATTATTGGCCGTACATCGGACTCCCGATTGCAATTGGGCTGCCGATTGTTATGCTGCTGCTGCGAGTGCTGTTAAGTCATAAGCTGCAGAGGAAGTCCGCGTAATGGAGCGCTCCGCCTCGTAATTGTGCTATGATCGAAGCAATAGACTTCGTAACAGGCATGAGGGAGAGGGAGATAATATGGCCTTGCTGCTGTTCATTGCAGGAGGTGCTGGCGCTGGCAAAACAACGCTGGCCCGGGCGCTTGCGCGCCGCTGCCATATGGCGTTGCTTGATATGGACACGCTGCTTCGGCCTGCGGCTGAAGCGATTATGACCGGGGCGGGGCTCGACCCGAGCGATCGCGACTCGGCAGAATATAAGCGGCTGTGCCGCGATCTTGGCTACCGGATTACGATGGACGCTGCGCTTGATCTTCTAAGCAATGGCCAGGACGCGATTGTAATCGGGCCGTTCACGCGCGAGCTGGAGGATCCGGCTTGGCTGGAAGGCGAGCTTGCGAAGCTGCGGGATGGCGGCGCATTCCCGCAAGCGCCGGAGCCGATCGAAGTGAAGGTGCTGCTCGTCCAGCTGCCGAGTGTAGAGCAGTACTATGAGCGCATTCGAACGCGCGGCTCGGAGCTGGATCAATGGAAGCTGGACCATTGGGAGACGTTCAGCGCCTCGCTCGTTCGTCGTCAGGTGCGCTGGCCGCTGTCGGATGGGGCTGTGCTCGATTGGGACAATTCGGAGCCGCTGACGGAGGAGCGCCTTGCGCTGCTCGAGCAGTTCGTGCATGGAGATGAGAAGAAGGCTGGTGCAGGGCGATGAGCATGCAGCTGACACAGCGTTCGATCCAACAATTGTGCGGAACGCTTGCTTATAAGAAAGGAGAGGCCTTCCGTCGAGCGGGCAAAGTGACCTTCACGACAGCTGAGCCGCTGCAATCGCGTTATGAAGCGGTTGTACAAGGAACGGAACCGTTTATCGTGACCGCGAGGATGGATGCGGAGGGCGAGCTCCAGACGACGTGCACTTGTCCGTCGCTGTCTTCCTACAAAGGCGGCTGCAGCCACGTAGCTGCGGTGCTGCTGGATATTCAGCTGCACGAGGCGGTCGAAGGGAAACGTCCGCCAGGCCATCGTGCGGCAGTGGCGGCGAGTTCTGGTGCTGGAAAGCAGCTCGTGGCTGATTCGGCGGATGAAAGTGCGTATGGGGAAGCTTTGCGGAAAGGAAGCGGCAGCGCGCGGGAACGCGATAGCGGGCACGCGGTGGACGATTCGCGTCTGATGAGCGAGCTGCTTGAGCTGTTCGGCGGAAGACCGCAGCGCCCGAGCGGAACGCGCTCGCAGTTCGATACGCGGCAGCCGCTTACGGTTGAAATGACGATTAGTCCATTTCAAGATCGGATTGGAAGGCTGCTGCTGGGCGTTGAGCTGAGGCTTGGTCCAGAGCCGAAGCGGCTGTATGTCGTGCAAAAGCTGCATGCTTTTCTTGAGGCGGTGGAACGGCGGGAGTCATATTCGTTTCAGAAATATTTTACCTATGATCCAGAGCTTCATCGGTTTCAACAACAGGAAGACGCGGTAGTACAAGCGCTAATTCGCATTGTGCGGGATGAACGGCTGTACCGGACCTCGGTAGACGGTTTCGCCCAAGCGGCGCAGGCGGCGGGAGACCGAATGCTGTTCATTCCGCCGGCAGCTTGGGGAGCGCTGCTGCCGCTGCTATCGGAGGTACCGAATGCGCTGCTGTCCTATGGCGGTCAGGCTTATGAAGGGATTGCGCTGTCGGATGAGGCGCTGCCGCTTCGTTTTGAGTTCAAGATGGACGAGCAGACAGATGCATCCACACAAGCTTCTTCTGCTTACATGCTGCAGGTTGAAGGGCTGGAGCGTATGGCGGTTCTGCCTGCATACGGGCTGGCCATTGCGGATGGCAAGCTGCTCGGATTGAGCGAAGCGCAAAGCGTCAGGCTGACGGAAGTGCAGCGGCTGCTCAGTCAGACGAATGGACATCGGTTCCGAATTGCACAGGAGCAGATGGAGCCGTTCATGGAACGGGTAGTGCCTGGCTTGATGAAGCTCGGACACGTCCATATGGCGAAGAACGTATCGGAGCGCGTCGTACACACACCGCTGAAGGCGAAGCTGTATCTGGACCGCGTGCGCGAGCGGCTGCTGGCCGCGCTTGAATTTCATTATGGCGATCTGGTCGTCAACCCGCTTGAGCCAGCCAGCCACCGTAAGGCGGATGATCGGATTCTGATGCGAGACGGCGAGCGGGAGGAGAGAATCTTAGCGCTCATGGCGAGAGCTGATTTCATTGAGACCGAGGGCGGTTATTTGATGAGCGGCGACGATGCGGAGTATGAGTTCCTCTATCACATTGTGCCGGAGCTTGAGAAGCTGCTTGACGTCTATGCGACGTCTGCGGTGAAGGTACGGATTCATGTTGGTGCAGAGACGCCGACGGTGAGGGCGGAGATCGACGAGCGTACGGATTGGCTGGAGTTCAAATTCGACCTGGGCGGTATTCCGGAGCGGGATATTCGGAAGGTGATCAAAGCGGTAGAAGAGAAGCGGCGGTTCTACCGGCTGCCTAACGGCGCGCTGCTGCCGCTGGAAAGCGAGGAGATGGAAGAGATCTCGCGTCTCATGAATCTGCTTGGCGTACGGCATGCGGATCTGATCGGCACCGGCTTCCGGCTGCCAGCGGTACGCGGCCTTCGGCTGATCGACGCCGATCAGGAGAGCCGCACGGTGAAGCTTGGCCGCTCGCTGCGCCAGCTGCTGCACAATTTGCGCCAGCCGGACAGCTTGAACTTCCCGGTGCCTGAATCGCTTGATGCCGTATTGCGCGACTATCAGCAGGTCGGGTACCAATGGCTGAAGACGCTGGCGCACTATCGATTCGGCGGCATTCTGGCGGATGATATGGGGCTGGGCAAGACAGTTCAGAGCATCGCATTCCTGCTCTCGGTAATGCCTGAGATCAGGGAGCAGGGTCAACCAGCGCTGATCGTGTGTCCGGCATCGCTGTTGTATAACTGGCAGCAGGAGCTGACGAGGTTCGCGCCATCGATCCGCTCCGTCATTGTTAGCGGTGGTCCAGCTGAGCGCGATCGCCTGCTGCAAGGCGAGATGGACGTCATTATTACGTCCTATCCGCTGCTGCGTCGAGATATCAAGTCGTACGCGAAGCGGTCTTTTCATACGCTTATCCTGGATGAGGCGCAGTACTTCAAGAACTACGCGACGCAGACCGCGCAGTCGGTCAAAGCGCTGCAATCCAAATATCGGTTCGCGCTGACCGGAACGCCGATCGAGAATCGACTGGAGGAGCTGTGGTCGATCTTCGATACAGTATTCCCGGACCTGTTCCCAAGCCGTCAGCGATTCCATGAGCTGACGCGCGAGACGGTCGCGAAGCGGGCGAAACCATTCCTGCTGCGCAGGCTGAAGCGCGATGTGCTGAAGGAGCTGCCGGATGCCATCGAGACGCTGCAGTCATCTGATCTCTTGCCAGACCAGAAGAAGCTGTATACGGCTTATCTGGCGAAGCTTCAGGCGGAGACGTTGAAGCATCTAGACGATCCGAATGATTGGGATCAGCATCGGATTCGCATCTTGGCGGGTCTTACGAGACTTCGCCAGATTTGCTGCCATCCGGCGTTGTTCGTCGAGGACTATCGCGGCGGCTCTTCCAAGCTGGAGCAGCTGCTCGACATTATCGAGGACTGCCGCAGCGCGGGCAAGCGGATGCTCGTCTTCTCGCAGTTCACGAGCATGCTGGAGATTATCCGCCGAGAGCTTGGCATTCGAGGCGTGCCGATGTTCTCGCTCGACGGCAGCACACCGCCGAAGGAGCGGGCGGAGCTGTGCAGCCGCTTCAACAGCGGCGAGCGGGACGTGTTCCTCATTTCGCTGAAGGCAGGCGGTACGGGACTCAATCTGACGGGGGCGGACACCGTTATTCTATACGACCCGTGGTGGAATCCGGCTGTTGAGCAGCAGGCTGCCGACCGAGCGCATCGGATCGGCCAGCGGAATGTGGTGCAGGTCATCCGTCTCGTCGCCAAAGGCACCGTCGAGGACAAAATGTTCGAGCTGCAGCAGCGCAAGAAGCGGCTTATCGACGAAGTGATTCAAGCTGGCGAGCAGCCGCTCGAATCGCTGAGCGAAGCGGATATCCGCGAGATTCTGCAGATCTGACGTCCTCTTATCCATCCTTATTTTTCCTCGTCCTCGCTTCCCACGAGTTGGACTGCTCGTATGGACGATAAGTTTGATATAATAGATTTACTTATCGACGGAATGGGGCTCTCTCATTGAAAACATTCAAGAAAGTGTATATTGAAATTACGAGCGTATGCAATCTGTCCTGCACGTTCTGTCCGCCGACGGCCCGCGCGAAGGGGTTCATCAAGCAGGAGACGTTCGAGCACGTGCTCGATCAGATTAAGCCGCATACGAATCATATTTATTTGCATGTGAAAGGCGAGCCGCTGCTGCATCCGAAGATCGACCTGCTGCTGGACGCCGCGCATGAGAAAGGCTTCAAGGTCAACATCACAACGAACGGCACGCTCATTACGAAAAATAAAGCGAAGCTGCTCGGCAAGCCCGCGCTCCGCCAGATGAACTTCTCGCTGCACAGCTTCGACGGCCATATCGGCTCGGAGAACCGCGACGGCTATCTGCGTGAGATTCTCGACTTCGTCAGGGAGGCGTCTGAACACAACGTACTGTTCTCCTTCCGCTTGTGGAATTTGACGCAGGACAACATGACGAATCTCGAGCGAAGCCGCAATCGGGAGACGCTGTCGATTCTGGAGAAGGAGTTCAATCTCGATTATCAGATCGAGGAACGCGTTGAACCTGGCAAAGGGATTCGCATCGGTAAGAACGTTTATATCAATCAAGATTACGAGTTTCAGTGGCCAAGTCTGGATGCTCCGGAGGATGATGGCAAGGGATTCTGCCATGCGCTTCGCACTCAGGCGGCAGTACTGGTGGATGGCACGGTTGTCCCATGCTGCCTCGACGGAGAAGGTGTCATCAACCTTGGTAATGTGCATGAAACGTCGTTTTCTGAAATAGTGGACGGCGAGCGTGCAAACAATCTTTATTATGGCTTCTCACGCCGCGAGGCGGTGGAGGAGCTGTGCCGCAAGTGCGGCTACCGTCAGAGGTTCGGTACGGGAGCCTAGTTAGTTGTTAGTTGTAAAAATGCAAAAAACCATCTTGTCTCGCTGCGGCGAGTCCAGGATGGTTTTTTGCATTTTGGCGCAGGTGCGACTCGCGGCGAAGCACCGAAGGTGCAGTTCTGCACCTGCGCAAGCGCAGACGGCTCGCGGCGAAGCCAGGCTTTTTCCCTACTTCATCCTCGGAATGGTAAACTCCAACTGAGTTACCTCGAACGGCTCTATCAGCTGTTCATGCTGGAAGGTGAACGTGTCGCCTCTGCGGCCAAGCGCTGTCAGCTTGTCGCCACCGTATATGCCACCTCCGTAAGAGATGTTGTCCGTTATGAACTTCTGCTCCGCTTGATCGAATAGGTGCTTGTATAACTTATATGTCTTCTTCTCCTTCAAATCCACCAATAGCAGCGTCTGATTCACGTAGGAGCGGACGAAGAGCACATCTTGGAAGTAATCCTCTACGACAAATTCGCCTTTGACCCCATACGTGGAGAGATCGTATTGTGCCGTCACTGCACCGCTGGTTGTCACGAATTCCACGGTCGAACCGTTGATCATAATAAGGTTATCTCCGTACTGGTCAAGCCCTTCGAGCCACCACCAGCCGGGGTAATGAACAGCCGATTGATAAACAAGCTTATTGCCATTGATAAGCAGCTTTGTTATATAGGTCGGTTCGGCGTAGCGGTCAAGTGCGGTCAAAACATATTTCTCTCCATCGAATAGCGACTCGATCTGCAAATATTCCGCATGGCTGAGGTCTGCGGTTGTCCGATCGATGCGAATGGCGCGCTGACCAGCGACGGCCTTATAAATATCTCCGTTCACTTTGTCGACCCAGAAATAATCAAACCAACTGGTGGCGAGCGCTCGGGCCTTATATTGTATAGACAGTGTAGATGTGCTAGCGGTCCATTTCACTTGTGCTTTCATGAGTTGGGCGAGCAGCTGAGCGGGCAGATAGACGGTGCCGTCACGTTTGGCGGGAGCGGCTGCAAGTGCGACCTTGGTGCCGTTAACCGTCGCAGACTTGCTCCCGAGCTTCATCTCGATGTGGCGCCATGGATTCGTGAAGGTGATTGTACCTTTCTTCGCATCATATTCACGGCGATACTCCATTAACAGGCTGGCGGCGTCATCCATTCCAATCCACACTCTGCCGGGCTCGACGATAAGCGGATAGCTAAGGCCTCGTTCATTCCCGTTGAAGCTGACCTGTTGAATCCACTGCTGTTGCTGCTGTGTTGGGGGCGCGGCATGCACCTGTTGGGCTGCTGGGAGCGGGGCGGACAATAGGGCAATAACTGCGGTTATGGCGATGAGCGGTTTGCGAATCGTTGCAGGCTTCAACAAATGAACACAACCTTTGCGATAGGATCTTTACGAGTACGACGACTGTTATTGGCAAAAGGTTGCAAGCTTTAAGAGCGCTCCATACGGTAGCCGTACGCTGTACGTGTATGCGTTAATCCGTGATGTAAAGGTACGAAGGCAGACGGATGCTTTTGTTGTCTTTAGCGCAACAAGCTGTGCGACAGCATTACGTCTGTTGTATTTCATACAACGGAATGTCCGGGATAGTCTGCCGAAGAGCGTCCCCGTTGCAAAACATACAGCAGAACCAGCCACTCAGCCTGCACAAGGAGCTGTAACCCTCAATTCGATTGCTTTTCTATTGCACGAAATGCAACAGCAGTAGATTAACTATTCTCTAACAGTGAACTCCATTGTACAAAATACAATTGAGGGATATTCTCGCAGCAGCGACGGGCAGATATACGCTTACAAAATCAAAGAGAGGCAGCCGCCAAATGAATGGGACCGCCTCTTCTGAGGACTAGCTTATGTCGGTTAAATCGCCTGCAGCGCAAACATGATCCCGGCTTCGCATGCAAGCTCGCCGTCTACGGTTGCGGTGCCTTTGCCTTTGATGATCTGGCCTTTGGCCCGCGTAACCTCGAAGGTCAACGTAAGCTGATCGCCGGGCTTCACCTGACGCTTGAACCGGCAGTTATCGATGCCGGCCAGCAGCCCGATCATGAGGGTACTGGAGTCTGCATGGAAGGCTGTAATGCCGCCAACCTGAGCAAGCGCCTCAACGATAAGCACGCCCGGCATGACCGGATATTCGGGAAAATGTCCCGCGAAGTAAGGCTCGTTGATGGTTACATTTTTGACACCGACAGCCTTCACGCCTGGTTCCAATGTATCGATGCGATCGACTAGAAGAAACGGATAGCGGTGCGGAATCATGCGTTTGATTTGAACAATATCAAGCATCGGATGCCTCCCAACTGATTAAGACGCTCCCTGTTTTATTCGCTGCCGGGATCAGTGAGTCCTGCGATTGGAAGGGAAATGTACGATATAGGCGTTCTTTCCCATTCACTATCAGTTGTTGTTTCGAGTTTAATGGTCGGCTTGCCAAGCACGGGCCCGTATGTGGCAAAGACGGACAGGAAGCCAGATAAGGAGCCGCCTTGTTGTTCATCTAGACTTGCAGATACACCTGCTTGAATAATTCCATTTACAATGGAGTACACAACTTTATTGCCGAATACTAGATGATCAACGACTTGAGTCGGCACGCCGTCCGCCAATGAGTAGTATTCCATTGCTTGTGTGTAGCGCGTACCTGCATACTCGAACGAGATTGATGTGATGTGATCGTTTCTTGTAACCGTTGATACGACTGCGTTCTTGACTGCCTCAATGGGGTCGGGAATGACCGTTTCGCTCATATCCTCAGGATTGATGATATGAATGCTCTCTTGATGGCGGGCTGCTTCGCCCTGCCATTGAGTGGAGGTCGTAGTAATGATAAGAAGCTCCTGCACGCCATCCTGATCTACATCATCCTGCACGAGACGAACCTGCGGATGGATTCTGCTGTCATCTACAACCATCCAAGGATATGTATGCGATTTGCCGTCGATTTCAACGGTTAGGGAATCATAGCTGTAGATGAGGCCTGTTCGACGTCCCTCTTCGATTCTTACGTTCCCGTACACCATTACTTCATCTTTCGTTGCGAGGAGTTGCAGTGAACCATTATATCTAGCAATCGTCTCTTGATGCGATAACACACGATCTGGAGGTGCAATAAATCGGTTATTTGTTTCATGTGCAGCCTTTATGCTAGCACTCTTCATGGCATCAACGGATGCTGTATGCACAGTGCGGTCTGTTTCAACTTTATCAAGCTTGTCCACCTTTGCTCCTGTCAAAGAGCAGCCCGCGAGCAGCACAAGAGCTGCGAGGCCAAGCATGGTACGGCGCAGTCCGAATCGTCGATTGGATTGGATCATCATTATTCTCCTTCTTACTAGCATTCGGCTGCCGGACATACCTGCAGCATTAACGAATTGGCGCTGTGTCGACCAGCTCTCGAGCAGTTGGATAATAGTCAGTGCGTAATCGCGGCTTTCTGACGGCTTCAGTTTGGACAAAGCGTGAGCGTCACATGCGAGCTCTTGATCATCACGCATGCGTGCATAAGCATACCAGAGCATCGGATTGAACCAATGGATGGCGAGCAGGATGTGCATAAGCGCATTGACCAGCAGGTCGCGGCGTTTCCAATGAGCTAGCTCGTGCAGCATAATATGCTGCAGCTGTTGTTCGCCGAGAGACGGCAGCAGGTTAGCGGGCAGCAGCAGCTTCGGTCGGAATAGACCGGTTAGAGCAGGCGAAGCCGTATAATCGGTAATGATAAGTTTCATGTTCCTGCGGATCTTCATCTGTTGCTTGCATACATCAAGCTGCTCGTGCAGATGTGAATTGGCCGTAAGGCTTGTCCCGTGACGCAGTCCACGTTTGAATCTGACATTCGCGCGAATCAGGATTGCCGCAGCGATAGCAGTTCCAATCAGCCACACCCATGAGAGTATCAATAGTAGGATCGAAGGTTGCGGACGGTTGACGGCTTGATTTTGCTGAGCATTCGGTTCTGTTGTATGTCCTAATGCAGTTGCGTTCATATTGCTGAATTCGGAATCGGTTGAGGTCGCTATGGCAGCGTCTACGTTATCGGCGAGGCTGGTCGTTGCAAGGCTGTCTCGCGCGACTTCACTCATACTGCGAGTGTATGGCTGGTCGTTCGATCGGTCAGGTGAAGCTGCGTTTGATGCAGGGCTGGTAGTCGTAGAAGTGCTCGTGGTGGATTCGAAGACGGCGGGTAGATGAATGAAATTATATAAGCTCATGCTGCTGTCAGGTGTCCATGGGAGAAGCAGACGGATCGGAAGAAGCAGCCACACTACATACATCCAACGTGCTGGCATGTGATCCTGCAGCACCTGTCGGATGATAAGAATGAGCACAATGACCGGCAACACGATGATTGACGCGGTAATAACCGCGCGGAAGAGGGCGGCAGGAACAAAGCTGAGAAGGAATGCGAGATCCATACGCCGTTAGTCCTTCCGCTGTTCGAGAATTTGCTTCAATTCTTCGATATCCGCCTTCGTCAGCTGTTCATCGGATAAGAAGTTGACGAGCATCGGCTTCAATGCGCCTCCATAGATTCTTCGCAGCAGCGACGAGGTCTCAGAACGTACGCATTCTTCTTCCTTCACGAGCGGGAAGTAAATGTAGCTCTTTCCTTCAACTGTGCAGCCAAGTGCGCCCTTCTCCACAAGCCGGCTCATTAAGCTCCGTACCGTCTTCGGGTTCCACGTCTTGCTGTCGCCAATCGAGGCGACGACATCGCTTGCGGTCATTGGCGCATTCGCCCATATGACCTTCATAACTTCCCATTCCGCCTCGGTGATGCGGGGCATCGGATTGGTCGAATCCATTTTCTAACCTCCTAAAAGTTTTTTGCAGCTTCGTAGGATTACATCCAAGCAAGCAAAAAACTCGCTTCGGAAGCATATGCTTAGTTTTTTGCAGCTTCGTAGGATTACATCCAAGCAAGCAAAAAACTCGCTTCGGAAGCATATGCTTAGTTTTTTGCAGCTTCGTAGGATTACATCCAAGCAAGCAAAAAACTTACTTCGGAAGCATATGCTTAGTTTTTTGCAGCTTCGTAGGATTACATCCAAGCAAGCAAAAAACTCGCTTCGGGAGCATATGCTTAGTTTTTTGCAGCTGTCATTCTTGGATTACAATTGTAGTCAATCTCTATATGTAGACTACAACTGTAATCCTCTTTTGTCAATACATGGTGAATTAACCAGCTGTAAACTGGCTATATTACGGAAGGACAGGAGGGGTTCGAGGGTGGCTTTCACAGAGGAACAACGGGTTACGCTGCACGGCTTCAATAATTTGACCAAGTCGCTCAGCTTCAATATGTACGACATTTGCTTCACGAAGACGAAGGCGGAGCGGGAGGCGTACATCGAATATATCGATGAGCAGTACAACTCGGATCGGCTCACTTTTATTTTGAATACGGTCGCAGATATCATCGGTGCCCATGTGCTCAATACGGCGAAGCAGGATTATGTGCCGCAAGGCGCCAGCGTCACGCTGCTTGTTTCGGAAGGGCCAGTCGTTGAGGTGCCGACCGAGTCGTTCGAGGAATCGCCAGGCCCGCTGCCAGACAACGTCGTTATGCAATTGGACAAAAGCCATATTACCGTCCATACGTATCCGGAATATCACCCTAGCGAGGGGATCAGTACATTTCGTGCGGACATTGACGTCTCCACCTGCGGTGAAATATCGCCGCTGAAGGCGCTCAACTACCTTATCCATTCCTTCGATACCGATATTATGACGATCGATTATCGGGTGCGCGGGTTTACGAGGGACATCCATGGCAATAAACTATTCATCGATCATGAAATCAACTCGATCCAGAATTATATCCCGGACGAAATTATTGCTCAGTTCGATATGATCGATGTGAACGTGTATCAGGAGAACATTTTTCATACCAAATGCAAGCTGCGGCAGTTCGATCTCAACAACTATCTATTCGGCTACACGAAGGATGCGCTTAGCGAAGAGGAGCAGAAGGAGATTACTCAGCGGCTGAAGATGGAGATGGATGAGATTTTTTACGGGAAGAGCATTAATAATACGCTTCACTAATACTGAATTTTGCGCAAGCCCTCATTCGGAGGGCTTATTTGCATTTATTGACTAACTGTATTCGTTGCCCCGTATTGGCGCAGGCTAAAGCGGTTCTGGTCATGTCATTGATGGTTTACAGAAGATAAAGAATCTTTCATATGGAGGATGATTCACTCATGCACGCATTAACAGTATCAGAAAGAAAATTTCGTTGTAACATCTTTTAGGACATATTGAAATACATTAACTAACAATTTATAGATTCGATTACTTAATCAATGACATTAAACAGCTATATTATATAGTTAACAATAGAAGTAATTATTGTTTCGTTCCACATGCGAGTATACCAACTCCATGTGGTTTCTTTTAACATAGTTGATGTTGAGAGTACGAGCTGGTCATTTAAGAAGCCTCATTTTAGTACAATCACCTCACACTTATGTCCTCCTATTCGTCCATGACACGCCACCTTATCACTCCATACTTTAGGCGATCCATCCCACGGCCGCAGCGCACAGGTATAACACAATACGACGAGCCTATCAACTTGCGGTATTTTAACTAATTCCTTAATTGTAACTTCATAAGCGTCAAACTTTACTCACCTTCAACCACCAAATCATCCATGAGCCAAGGGGCTCCTAGGGTTGCTATTGTTGTTATTCGCAGAAAAACCGCGTGATCGGTCCGCTAGCGGTTGCCAACAAGGCTATTTCACTATTAACGGCCATTTCTTATGTTTTTGGGGCAATTAGGGCCAATTCACAACCGTTACAATCAGAACAGGGCTATAATTGGTCAAATAACCACTATAGCAACCGTAAGCGCCTGCAGATGGTAGGGATCCAAAACTAGAATATGTAATAAACGGGTAACGTACAGTTTTTCTATCCTATGATGAAGATGCCGAATCCTCAGAACTATATATCCAGCATGTACATTAATAGGCTTCCAGCCCGCCATTCGTGCGGTGCAGGGAGCCTTTTTACATCCATCGTAAGTGCGCAACTACCTCTCAAGCTATGCCTAATGAAGTACAACCGCCGCACACTTATGACATATTTCCCGCCCTTAGAACCCCTTCATTCATGCAGTTGCGACATGGTATCTGCCGCCCGCCTATACAGTTATTACTTCATAAGTGCGTGTTACGACATGCACGTATAGATGCAGCACGCCGATGCTACACTGGGTTTACGTTAGAGTTCAATACATTTACGGGAGGTACGCAAGAAATGCGGACAGTATTTGCAGGGGAAGCCATTCAGTTCAGCTATAACAAAAAGAAGCCGGTCTTGAAGGGGCTCTCACTCTCAATCGGAGATAAGCAGATCTATGGTTTGCTCGGTCCTAACGGTGCCGGCAAATCGACATTAACGAAGGTTATGCTCGGTCTGGATAAGCCGCAGGCCGGCAAGCTGCAATGGTTCAACGAGCATATGAACGCAAGCACGAATCGCCGCGTCGGTTATGTGCCGCAGGACTTGGCGCTGCTGTACGATCTGTCGGCCTACGAGAACGTCATGTTCTTCGGCAAATTGTACGATCTGAAGGGGGAGCGGCTGAAGAAGCAGGTTCGCTTCGCGCTCGAATTCGTCGGTCTGTGGGATGAGCGCAACCAGAAGCCGAAGAAGTTCTCCGGCGGCATGAAGCGCAGGCTGAACATCGCATGCGGCATTGTTCACAATCCCGATGTCATCATCCTGGATGAGCCGACAGTCGGTGTCGACCCGCAGTCCCGCAATCGGATTCTCGATGCGATCCTCGAGCTGAATCAGATCGGCACAACCGTTGTGTACATCTCGCACTATATGGAAGAGGTCGAGAAAATCTGTTCACATGTTGGCATCATCGACAACGGCCAGCTGCTGTGCCAAGGTACGCTGAACGACATCATCCAGCAGCACACGGATCAAGCGATCCTGAAGCTGGAGCTGCAGCGCAAGGCGACAGCGTATGCGAAGCAGTTGGAGCAGTACAATGTGCTGTCGACGGACGGCAGCATGGTCGAGATCGGCATTCCGAAGAACGACGTTGGTGCGATTACGGTCATCAAGGATGCGTTCGGAGAGGAAGTTAAGAGCTTTCAGTACATCTCGCCGAACCTCGAGCAAGTGTTTTTCAAATTAACGAAGAAGAATTTGAGGGATTAGCCTATGTGGACCATATTCGCAACCTCAATGAAGCGCAAGCTGAAAAATCCGACGATCATCGTCAACTATATTCTGCTTCCGCTGCTGCTCATCGTAATCTTGGGCAACGCGCTCTCTTCGGTATTCGACAAGGCTGATGAGGGCGAAGCAGCTGTTCCGGCAAGTCTATCGCAGATGAAGACAGTCGTCGTCAATGACGACAAAGGCAAGCTCGGCGCAGACATCGTCGCGTTCCTGACGAGCGAGGACAATAAGGCGCTCTTCGATGTAACGGTAGAGACCGATGCGAAGAAGGCGGAGCAAATGATCGGAGACGGCGATGCAGAGCAGTACATCTACATCCCATCCGATCTGACAAGCAGCTTCGAGAGCAAGAAAGAAAGCAATGTGACGGTTTACGGCGATGACAGCAATATCGACAAGGTGAATATTACCGGTCTGATGTTGTCCACATTCGGTGACGGTTACCTAGCAATGGACGTTTCCAGCGCGGGCAATCAGCAAGAGCTGTACACACATGTCTACAGCAATCTGTTAACAACGTCTGTGAGCAAGGATGGCAATAGCGATAGCAAGGACGACTCCAACATTACGGCACTCAGCTACTATGGCGTAACGATGCTCGTGCTCATCCTCGTATACGGTCTAGCGAATACGATGAATTTTGTCCAAGAGGAATACAGCGAAGCGCTGGGTGACCGTTATCTTGTATCGCCGTTGTCGCGCACGTCGCTTATCCTTGGCCAGCTGCTGACGGGCTGTGCAATCTCGATTGTGCAGGGGATCATCATCGTCCTCTGTGCCCAATGGTTCTTCGATGTCAGCTACGGCGACAACATGATGGTCGTATTCTTCATCATCGTCGCGGGCTCGATCTTCTTCAACGCATTAGGGCTCATTCTCGGCGTTATCGCAAGACGCGTGAAGGCGATCGACAGTGTCGTTACGCTGCTCATTCCAGTGATGACCTTCATCGGCGGCGGCTTCATCAAGATCGACCTGGGCGGCCTGCGCAATATGAGTATCAATGAGCTGTATCAGCAGCCGCTGTTCGATTACATCCAGCAAGGTGTGATCAATCTGGCGCCAGTGTACTCTTCACTCGTCGTTGCTCTTGGGTTCATCTTGATTTCGGTCTATTCGCTCACGAGGAAGGGGGTCCGCTAAGATGCGCGTATTCGAGCTGTATGCTAGGCGGATTTTGAAACGCAAGCTGACGCTTATTCTCATCATCGTGCTGCCGGTGCTCTTCACTTACTCGGTGGTCGCGCAATATGAGTCGGCAACGAAATTGACGGTATCCACTTATGTAGAGGATCCAACGCTGGACAATTATTTGACGGCGATGCTCGAGAAGCAGGATGTGACGGTAACACACGCGGAGATAGAAGAAGAAGCGATTCATCATGACGCGGATGTTGGTGTCGTCTTGACGACAAGTGCAAAGGACGTATTCGCGAAGCCGGATGCGTTGTCTGCAGCTTTCTATTCCGAAGGCGGCAGCTACAATGCCAGCTCGCTGCAGATCAAGCTTAACAGCATCTTCTCCGTTATGAAGACGCTGGCGCATAACTCGGCGGACGAGGCGGCGTTCGAAGCGAATCTGCTCAAGGCGGAGCAAGCTGCTGCTCCGATTCAAGTGAAGCAGAGCATTATCGGCAATCCGAATGCTGTCGTCCTGACGAGCGCATTCAATATGATTGTGTTCATCATGCTGTTCCTGACGATGACGAACACGATGCTCTTCCTCGGGGACAAAATCCACATGACGACGCAGCGCGTGCTGCTATCGACACATAGTCGATTGAACTACTACCTGCAGACGGTTGGCGTGTTCGCGGCGATCGGCATTGCACAGTTCCTGCTCATGCTTCTTCTCATGAGTACAGTGTTCCAGATCGATCTGGCGCTGTCCATCGGTCAGCTGCTGCTGCTCGTTGCAGCCTACGGTTTGCTGAACATCATTGCCGCTGGTATCGGCCTGCTGCTCGTCAGCCGGACGACGCGTCTGTCGACAGGCCGCCTGCTTATCAGCGTCGTCTCGCTGCCGCTGGCAATGCTCGGTGGTACGCTCTGGGACACGTCGATCATGCCGGAGGGGATGCAGAAGCTGGCGAAGCTGCTGCCGACAGGGTGGATTACTCAGCTGAACAAGGAAGTATTCAGCGGCTTCTCGGGCAATGCAGCTTCCATCACGACGTATATGATCAGCTTGCTGGTCTGCGCGGCTGTGTTGTTCCTGCTGCTGTCCCGCGTGAAGACGGAGAATATTTAACGCCCTGTGAGCGATAGCTTGAACGAGATGAAAGGAGGACATTCAATCATGGCAGGAAGTGCGATCTGTGAACAGACCTTGTATGCCATAGCGCCGCTGCACGAGAAGATTGTCTATGCGGAATTGCACCGCAAAAATTATGACATCTTCTTTACGCTTCGCTACAATGAGCGCTTATCGGCATCTGAGGCGGCAGGCGCTGTGCAAGCGGCTATGCAAGCCGCAGGGATGCTCGGCTGCCGGCTTGTACGGCATGACGGCCGATACATGCTCGCCAAGGAGAGCGGTCCGATCAACTATCGGAGCGAGGAGCCGCTGCAAGGACGCAAGCTCGGACTGTTCGATGGCGAACGGCTTGCCCGGTTCTACATCGATGAGAAGGAGCGGACCATTCAATTCCTGATTCATCATCTGGTGTTCGACGGCGATTCGCTGGCGCCGTTCCTGGCACTGCTGGAGAGAAGCGCAGTGGATCCGGCATCGCTTCCCGTCGGGGAATTGGAAGCTTCGCTGCCTGCCGCTTGGAATGCGCCGGAACGTGCCGCGGCAGCTGCACTGGAACGATTCCCCGCTGTCCGGCGGGAATCGGCTAAGCTGGCAGAGCCGGTCTACGGCGGCAAGCGGTTGAGCGAGCAAGCGTATCAATCACTGGGCTCGCTTGCCCGCAAGCTTCGCATGACGAAGTTCGGAGTCATTCTTCTTGCGGCAGGGTTGTTGTCGGAGCGCGAGACGAACGCGATCGGCGTCGTCGTCTCGCGCCGCGACCAGCGGCATCAAGGCGATGTGATCGGCAATTTCACCGATGTCGTGCCTTACCTATTGAAGCTGGAAGGGCAGAAGAGCTATGCCGAGCACGGGAAGACGCTGTTCCGACAGCTGTTCACGGCGGTAGAGCAATCGGCCAGCCTGACTTATGACGGTTATATGGCTGCCGTTGGCACGGCAGGCTTTGACTGGGTCATTTCATACACGCGAATGAGCAGCGGGCCATCGGATGAAGGCTTGTTTACGGAGCTGACCTTGGGCGAATATTTGTACAAATACGACAATCATATTCAATTGAACGAATATGACGATTACGTCAGCTTGGAGTACCGGTATGACCGGAATCTGGCGGAAGCGATCTGTATCCGCTTGGAAGAGGCGCTGCTGTCACTCGATCAATGCGATTTGACGGCGTTTGCCCCCGTGATGGGTCAAGGCGAGAACAATGTGCAAGACGAGAAAGTCTGGCGTATGGCGCTTCCATTGAAGCAGCATCCTGCTGCAAGCTCGCTGGACATGTTATTCGAGCGGTTTCGCGATGAGGATCATGTGCTCGACTCCTCGATGACCTCCTTCGAGATCGCGGGCTTGATTACAGATGTTTATGAACGTTTCGGTGTACAGCTCTCATACCATGATATTTATTCTTCTCATACGATAGGCGAGTTGAAAGCTTCCATAAGAGCTCAAGAGGCAGCGCTTCAAGCGGAGAAGACTGCCGCAGCGCAATGCGCAGAAGCAGCCGTTCAAGAAGCGGCGGCGACGACAGTAACGGTGCCAACAAGCCCACGTACATCAAGCGCATCGAATGCATCGAATGCAGCTCAGTCTGAGCAGTCCGCGAGCTACATTCTCCCAGCCTTCCAGAAAGCGATCTTCATCGACAGCTTCCGTCATGTTGACTCGAGCATGTATGACGTCAAGTATGCGTATCGGCTGTCGGGAGAGGCCGCACGCCGCTTGGATCAGGTGAAGCAGGCGGTAGAGGAAGCATTGTCGCACAATGAAGCGTTCCGAACGACAGTTGTCTTTGCAGGCGGCGAAGCCGTTGCAACGGTAGCACCTTTCGGCCAACTGAAGATTGAAACGATTGTGCTCAGCAGCCCGCAGCAGCTGCAGCAGTTGACAGGCGGCGTGACGGTTCGCAGCGGCGAGCAGCGGCTGTGGGACATCAGGCTCGTCTCGGTGCCGAGTGAAGAGGCAGCTTTCTTGTACGTGAATATTCACCACCTGCTTATCGATCATATGGGCATTGAATTACTGCTCAGTCAGATCACGGCATGCTACTACAATGAAGAGCCGCGTTATGCGCAGTACCGTCAGCTGGAGCAGGTTTATGCAGCTGCGGTGAAGAGCGCCGCATTAGGGTGGAGGTCCTTCCTTGATCGAATCGGCAATCCAGCGGATTATGAAACACTGGGCAAGCCGGGTCTCGGCAGAGGACGGTACGAAGTACGGGAATGGCTGCTGCATGCCCTTGGCGAGACGGCAGAAGGATATGACGGCATACTGCTCCGTGCATTAACGGATGCACTTGGCCGTTACTATCGTACGGCCCGCGGCAGCATCGGCGCTGTGTACCATGGGCGTGTCGTCCCGAATGCGAATCGGGTCATCGGTTCATTCGCCCGCGTGCTGCCGGTGTTGTTCGACCAGAACGACGACAGCACGCTGATTGAAAGTCTGCGTATCGCAAGACAGCATCAAGCCTCCTCCATCTATGACCTCGCACAAGGAGACGGTCGCCTGGCATTCCCGCGCATCGTCTACCAGCGGCTTACGCACAACAGCGCGAATGTCAGCCTGCCTAACAACGCAAAGCCTTCCATCTTTGAACAAGTGACTGAATTCGAAGCTTATTCCAAGTTTCAATTGTTCTTCAACTTATTGCCTGGAACGGATGACCGTTTCTATCGGTTGAACCTCTATATCGATCAGGACATCTACGGATCGGATGAGATCGAGGATCTGTTGTTCGAGCTGACCGAGTCGTTCGCGCATTCGGGCTTTCTTGCCGGAGGCGAATTCGGATGATAAGAAGCAAGCTGACAGCGATACAGCGCAATATGTACATATGCAATCGACTCTCGGTCTATCGGCTGCCATTGCTGTATGCGATGGAGACGATCCATACCTATGACGTTGTTGAAGAGGCATTGTATACGACGATTCGCGAGTGTGAAGCCCTTCAGGTCCATTACGAATATGAGCCGGAAGGAAGAGCGTTCTACCAGCGGTATGAGCCGCTTCGGCGCGAGCAGTTTATCGTTCCGGCGCGGCACGTCAGCATGGATCTGGAGGTCTATATTGCGGACGAGCTGAAGCCGATTGATCTGACAGCTGGCTATCCATGGCGGCTTCTATTCCTCGAGCATCAGGGGCAGCGTTATTTGTACGTAGAGTTTCATCATATCTGCATCGATGGTCTAGGGATTCGCAGCTTCGAGAACGCTTTGTTCAATCGGTTAATGGTCCAAGATGGTGACCCTTCCGTGCATGCGGCTGCAGAGCTTGGCTCCCTTAGCATCTACGATCAGATCCACGGCCTGCAGCAAGCGGGTGATCAAGAGCGTGAGGCTGTCTCTAGCTTAAACATCCCTCTACAGCTCCCGATACAGAAGCGGGACGGTCATTCCGGTGTAGGGCGGCTGCGCAGGCAGCTGAGCGCAGAGCAGCTGGAGAAGATCAATCGGATGGCGTCCGAGCATCGCGTAACGAAGAATGCGATTTATCAGGCGGCAGTCGAGCAGGCGCTGAGCGCTGTGTGCGAGGGACAAGCCTACGGCATGATTGGCAACTGGCGCATACGGCTGCGGAATTTCGGCGCGGTCGGCTGCTTCGTCCGAATGAAGCCGGCGCTGATCGCGGCGGAGGAAGCTTTTGAACAGAAGGCAAGAAGGCTGTTCCAGGACAATCTGCTCGATTGGTCGGGCAAGGGTGCTATAGCACCGGCGGGCACGCCTTTCTCGATCGTGTATTCGTACGAGGAAGATATGTTTGCTAGATTCCGTTATCTGCCCGTCGACCGTCTCAGCAAGTTCGATCTGTACATTCGCGTATTCACGTATGGAGCAGAGGCGAATATCGAGGTGGAATATAACCGGAGCAGGCATACGGAAGAACAGGCGGCAATCATCTATGAGCGGCTCGAGGACGTTCTCGGCAGCTTCGAGAAGGAGGAATCGATTAGTGGACTTATTGGCTAGATTATCGAACGTATTTCTTACCCACAGTGACCAGGCTGCCATTGTGAGTACCGAGGTCTCGCTGACTTATGGACAAGTGGACAGCATCACGCAGCAGGTTGCGGCAGGTCTGACCCGCCAAGGAATTGGTGCGGAGAACGTCGTGACGATCGAGACGAGCAGCAAGCTGGAGGCGATCCTCCTGTTGCTCGGTGTCGTTCGTGCAGGCGGCGCATATTGTGTCATCCCCGAGGATTACCCCGAGCATCGCAAACAGCTGATGCGTACCAAGGTTGGAGCCGCTGCATCGCTGCGCGGACTGGAGGAGGCAGGCGCGGCATGGCCGTTGAACCAAGAGGCTGCAGCCGCGGTCGCTGATGTCGATTCGTCAGTGGTGGAACCGGAGGCAGCCGCTCAGCCTGTTGAACGCCGAGAGGACAGCCTGCTCTACATCATCTTCACATCGGGCTCGACAGGCGAGCCGAAGGCTGTTGCAATCGAGGACCGCGCAATCTGGAAAATCGTCGACCACAAGCCGTTCTACGCAGGTCAAGTCATTGGCCAGCTTGCGCCTCTGGAGTTCGACGCATCGATCTATGAGATTTTCGGCGGTCTGCTGAACGGCATGACGCTGCGCATGATCAGCAAGGACGAGAGCCTTGATTTCGATGAAATACCGTCGTTGTTCGAGCAGCTGGACTGTGTGTTTCTGACGACCCGCCTGTTCAATCTGTTCGTCGATGAGATGCCGGAGCAATTCGGCAAGGTGAAGCTGGTGCTGACCGGGGGCGAGCGCTGCTCCATTCAGCATCTCCACACGGCGGCTCGCTATTGCCAAGTATGGAATGTGTACGGCCCAACCGAGACGACGGTGTATGCAACGAAATATGAGGTCAAGGGTGATGAGACAGAAGTTCCAATCGGACGACTGTTCGATCAGGGACAGTACCTTATCGTCGATGAACAGGGGAATGCAGTTCCACGCGGCGAACAAGGCGAGCTGTGCATCTCCGACTCCGGCCTGATGCGCGGCTATATAGGCGACGAAGCGGCGAATGCGCGTGTCTTCTTGATTCAAGAAGGCAGAAGGTATTACCGCACCGGCGATCTTGTGTTCGAGAACGAGCAGGGCGACATGGTGTACATCGAGCGCAAGGACCGTCAGGTCAAAATCTCGGGTTACCGCATCGAGCTCGGGGAAGTGGAACGGTGCGCCCGCGCTTTTGGCCTAACGAAGGATTGCCTGGCCCACTATGATGGGAAACGTCTCTATCTGTTCGTCACGGACCAGATCGATCTTGAAGAGCTTCGTCTTCACTTAAGAAGCAGATTGCCTGAATTTATGATTCCAACGGTTAAGGTGGTGGACCAAATTCCGATGAACGCGAATGGGAAGACCGATACGAAAGCCATTCAAGCCGCGCAAACATCAAGTGGAGAAGTATTTGCAACAATCAACCGCGTGCTGAATGGCGAAGCCGTGCTGGACAAGACATTTCTTGATCTAGGCGGAGATTCCATCAAAGCGATGGAAATTATTTGGCAGCTGGGCGGCAAAGGCTATCAACTCGATCTCGACATGCTGTTCAGCCGAACAATAGGAGAGATCGTGGAGTATGTCGACAACCGCTAATGTCACTATTAATGAGCAGCGCATCATCAACGGCAGTCTGCTCAGTCAGGCCGCTTACAACATTCCGCTCTTCGTCCGCTTCGGACAAGGGCTCGATATTCGCCGCATGTACAGCCTGCTGACGGAGCGATTCGAGAGACTGGCGGTTTTCCGAACATCGTTCCAGCTGGAAGGCGTCATGACCAAGCGGATTTCGAAGGAAGCACCGCTGATCGAGATCCAATCCTTTGCACGGATGGACAAGCCCGAGAAAGAGAGCCTGATGGCCAGCCATCTCATAGGGGTTGAAGAGGCGGAGCTGGTAAGAGCGGTACTATGCAAAATAGCTGGAGAGCGCGCCGACTATCTATTCTTGAACGTGCACCATGCGCTGCTGGACGGCTTCAGCATGAATCTGTTCCTGCAGGATTTACTGGCCTCTTACTTGAGAGACGAGCCAAGCACGTTGGAAGCGGCCCTTCCTTCTAATAAGGATGCCGCTATTGCGCAGATGGATCCCATGGACCCGCAGCGGTTCGAAGGGTACGACAGCTTCAAGACGAAGCTGATCGGCAAGCAGACAGACGCTGTTCACTACCTTTGCGAATCGATTGTTGTGCCGGACTGGCCGCGACGCCATTCGGATTTTGCCGTAACGTTGTCTGCATTCGCGCTCAGCATGGCGCAGTGGCTCGGCACGAACGAGGTGTATGCGGCTTATCCGACGCTGGGGAGAGATTTAAGCAGCTATCGGCAGCTCGGCAACTTCGTGCAGATGATACCATTCGATCTTCAGCTGGATCCAGAGCAATCGGTCGAGTCCTTGATCGGCTTGGTGCAGAAGCGGACACTCGCGAATCTCGGCGCTCGGGATTATTACGGTGAAGTGATGAGACTGGAGCGCATGCAGCTGCTCAATCTGTTCCGCGATATTGTGTTCGACTACAAGTCCGGCACGCTGATCGACAAGCTGCTCGACGACGAGCATGACATTACGATGGAGGATGCGGAAGCGTATCGCGACGAGAAGTACGGCATGCATTTCTCCGTGTACAGAACGGGCCAGCTGCTGCAATTAACCGTCATCGCAAGCGAATACGCCGAGGACGAGCTGCGCCAGCTAATCGCCTTATTCCGAGCGAATGTAGATGCGCTTTACCGCCATACGCAAGCTTCGGTCGGTTCTATGATCGGCATGGCGAAGCTGACACCGACATCAGCGCAGGCAGATGGACAAGCCGCTCCAGCCGCGAGTGCTGAGCAAGCAGCCGCCAAGCTGCAGGCTGCGGTCACAGTCGAAGCGCCATCACCAGATAGGCCAGCTGCTCCGCCGGATACTGCCCCGCAGCCCGAGCTCGCAGTCGCAGCGACTGCTGTTACACGAGAACAACGCCAGGCTGCCATCAGCAGCGGCATTATGAGCATCGTCTCCGCGATGCTGGATGGCGAGGAAGTGAGGCCGAATGAGAGCTTCTTCGATATCGGGATGGATTCGACGCTGCTCGTGAAGTTCAAGAAACGGGTGCGGGACCAATTCGGCGTTAATTTGAAAATATCGGATTTCTTCAACCACTATACGTCGGAGCTGCTATCAGCTCACATTATGAAACAATTGAAGGAGGACTATTGATCATGAATATTGCTTTGCTGCTGGCAGGACAAGGGACCAAAATAACGGAGCAGAACAAGGCGCTCTGGCTCGGCAATGAAGCCGCTCGGGCGGTAATCGAAACGGCGGAGAAGGTGCTGGGCGAGCCGATTCGCGACTGGTTTACGGAGGATCTGAGCAAGGATACGCGCAAGGCGCAGCTGGCTACTTATGTTGCCTCGATCTGCATGTACGAGCTGTACAAGCAGCATGTCGGCCTCTATCCGAGTCATGTGCTCGGCCACAGCTTGGGTGAGCTGACGGCGCTGACGATTGCAGGCGCATTCGATTACGAGACGGGTCTTAAGCTGGTCAACATCCGCGGCACGGCGATGAAGGAAGCCATCGATGGGCAGGAGAGCACAGGCATGATGGCGTTGTTCGCTTCCCCGGATAAAGTCGAAGCGCTGCTGCAAGGGGAAACGGATGTGTTCGCGGCGAACTACAATTCCCGCAAGCAGACGGTTATCGCGGGCAACAAGGACGCCATTCAAGCTTTCGCGAAAAAGCACGGCCTTGAGGGCATCGTGCTTGGCGTCAGCGGTGCATTCCATACGTCATACATGCAGGGCGCATCAAACGAAGTGCTTGAGCAGCTCGCAGGTTTCTCGTTCAACCCACACTTCAATACCGAGGTTATCAGCAACAAGCATGCAGGTCCTTACCGCAGCGAGAGCATTCGGGAAGAGATCGCAAGCCAGATCATCAGCCCGGTACAGTGGCAGCAATCGGTCGACTATGCCGTATCGCAAGGTGTGCAGCTGTTCGTCGATCTGTCGCCAAGCGGCATGTTCGTGAAGATGCTCGGCGATCTGAAGACGGTCTATGCCTTCCATAATGAAGAGAGCATCGCTCTGCTGTGCAAAGAGCTGAAGGACGATATTGAAGTGAGCCGCCATTACAGCTTGTTCGCAAGAGCGCTTGGCATTATTGTATCGACGCGCAACAACAGCCAGGATGCGGAAGCCTATGAGAATATCGTCGTCAGCGGCTACAACCAAATCAAATCGCAGATCGGCAAGGAAGAAACGCCGGAGGCGGTCGCTCATACCCTGCAGCTGCTGGAGCTGATTCTGCGCACGAAGGAAGTGCCGGAGGAGGAAATTCAATTCTATCGGAATAAGCTGGCGTGGAAGGTTAGCTGATGAACAGCTGCCCAATGAACAGCTCCCTAATGAGACAGGAAGGAGAGGAGAATGATTGCGAACACCTACAGCAGGTACAGGCGATATCGCGATCGTCGGGCTAGATATTACACTGCCTGGCTGCGATGATCAGCACGAAGTATGGCAGTTTCTGCGAGGCAAACGGATCTCACGCCGATCGTTTCCAGCGGAACGGCTCGCGCAGATCGGACTGGCCGCATCGCCGGAGCAGTTCATGGAAGGCTCGTACTTGGATGCGATTGACGCCTTCGATCATCGCTACTTCAACGTATCGCTGAAGAGCGCGGAGCTGATGGATCCGAACCAGCGGCTGACGCTGCTGTCGGCGGCGAAGGCGCTGCATGATGCGGGCATGACCGATTCGATCCGCGATACGAATACAGGGGTTTATGCAAGCGTCAATACGACGCAGCAATATCAATATTTGCTGCTGCTCCAGGAGCAAGGGCTGAAGCCGGATTTGCTCGGCATGCTCAACTCGACGATCTCGAGCCGCATTAACTTTTTCTACGATCTCAAAGGTCCGTCGGTCATGATCGATACGGCCTGCTCCTCGTCGCTCGTGTCGGTGATTCAAGCATCGAATGATCTGCGCAGCGGTACGATCGACAGCGCCGTTGTCGTGAGCGCGAACCTGTATGTCAAGCCGGGCTTCAAGGCGGACAAGCTGGTCGATATTCTCGCCTCGGATGCGAAGACGAAGACCTTCGACGACCGCAGCACAGGTACCTCGATTGGCGAAGGCGTATGCTCGGTCATTCTGAAGCGAAGAGAGGACGCCGAGCGTGACGGCGACCATATCTATGGCCTCATTAAGAGCTATGCGGTCAACAACGACGGACAGACGATGAACATGTCCTCGCCGAATCCTGATGCGCAGGAGAGCTTGATCGAATCCGCCTGGTCTCCGCTGGAGAACGAGCTGGGCCGGCTTGCTTTCATCGAAGCCCATGGAACAGGCACAGCGATCGGCGACACAATCGAGTTTGAGAGCTTGAATTACTTCTTATCGACGGAGCGGCTGCTGCCCCAATCGGTGGCTCTCACGGCATGCAAGTCCAACTTCGGGCATCTCGACGTCGCATCCGGCCTATTCTCGCTGATCAAATCGACGCTCAGCCTCTATCATGGCGAGCTGCTGCCGCACCCGGACTTCGTTATTCCGAATGACGAGATCGAGTTCGAGAGCTCCGCGTTCTACGTGCCAGATCGATCGCGATCGATTGGAGAGCGTTCGCTCGCGGGTGTCAGCTCCTTCGGCATGACGGGTACGAATGCGCATGTCGTGCTGGAACGGTACGAGGGCTCCGCGGCGCAGCGTGCAGCAGCGTGTGAACCATCTACTAAGCTTCCATTGCAGCTTCGCTCCTATTGGTATCCTCGCGAGTCGAGCTCCTTCGCGGTGAAGCACGCCCTGCAGCGGCTGGAAACGGCGCAGCACTTGAGCATTCAGTTCCCGCTCCAGCTGTCGGATTGCTGGGAGATTCGGGAGCATAAGCTTGGCGGCAGCCATCTGCTGGTCGGCACGAGCATGTTCGAGCTGCTGGCGCAGGGGCTTGATGGTACGGATTACAGCTTGGAGCGTTACGACATCGGCAGCCTGCATATTTTGAGCCAATTGATCGTGCAGGAAGGTGCCTTCAACATCATCGTGGAGCTGGACAAGCAGTCGCTTCGCGGCGAGGTAGCCTACTCGACGAGTCAGGATAAGACGATTCGCAGCTGGCTGCAATTCGAGCTGATGGACAAGCACGCAATTGCCGCACTTGAGGGAGATTGGCCGGAGACGGCGGGGATGCAGGAGATCGAAGTGACGAGCCAGATCGGCGAAGGCGATGGCGCAGACATTGCAGTGTCGGGACGCTGGAACGTCGTGGACAGGCTGTGGATTAACGAGTCGGCAGAGCGGGCTGTTGTGAAGCTGAAGGCGCCGCCAGGCTTCGAGAAGGAATTCCGTCAATACGCCTTCTACCCTGCGATTCTTGATCCCGCCTTCAACGCACTGAACCGGCTGGCTGTACCGGATCAGATTGTATTCCCATGGCATTGGGGCGCGATTCAGATTGCGCAGACAGCGATGCAGGGCACAGCGTTCTGTGCAGACATCTCCTTGAAGGAGCGTACAAGGGACGACCGCGGCAATGTCATCTTGTCTCTCGCCGTGCGGCTCTATGACAGTGAGCGCAGACTCGTACTGGCGACGGATCACTATAAGGTGAAAAATGCAGTCGCATCAGCAGCCGTCGAACCCAACGCGCCTAACCCTTACTTCAAGCAGGAGCAGCTCGTACCGCTGGCAGCAGGTGTACGTTCAAGCGGCAAGGCTGTCCACTTCATCCATGCATCCAGGAAGTCTGCCGAATGGGAGCCGCCTAGCGGTGATGTACAGCTCTACTATGATCAATTATCGGAATTATCCGAATCATCTTACAATTTATTGCTCGCAGCTGACGCTGATTACGCTTATGTGTGGGATCGCAGCTATGGGGATGAGGAGCCGATCGCGCAGGAGGCTTATGAGCTGGGACGATTCATGCTCCGCTTGAACCAGGAGCTGAAGCTGAAGCAGCTCTACTACGTCACGACGGGACTGATCGGCGAGAACGAACATGCCGGCAAGGACGACAATCAAGCGGCAGAGGCAATCAATTATGCCAGCAATCGCGCCATTGCCAGCAGTGCCTACTCGCTTCGGCTGGAGACAAGCTTCGGCGTAACGATCATCGATACGGACGAGCATACGCCAACCGAGTCGCTGTCCGATCTTGATCTTACCGGAGAGGCGTTCGTCGTGCAGCGCGGCAGCAGGCTCCGTACACTTCGCTTCAAGAACGCGAAGCTCGACTTGTCATTAGTGGACAAGCTGCAGGCTGGCGATCAGGTGCTCATCATCGGCGGCAGCTCCGGCATCGGCAGAGCGTATGCGGCCTACTTATCCCGGCAGTATCCACAATTGCTGGTGATAGCAGCCGGCCGACGGCCATGGGACGGACAGCAGCTCCCAGCGAATATGAGATATGCACAGCTCGATGTGACGGATGAGGAGCAGCTATCCACATTCGCCGCGGCAGAGCGCATTGACTATGTGTTTAATTTCGCGGGCGAACCGGCATCGGGCCTGTTCGTCAACAAGACGAAGGAAGCGTTTGTGGACAAGACCCGCAGCAAGATCGAAGGCTCGCGCCATCTCGCCCGCCATTTCGCAGCCGCGAAGGAGATTATCCACTTCGCTTCGCTCGCTGGGTTGATCGGCGCGATGGGACAAGCCGAATACTGTGCAGCGAATGCGTATCAGGCGGGACAAGCGCTCGCAGAGCCGAACGTCCGCACGCTGAGCCTGACAGGCTGGGAAGATGTCGGGATGTCTGCGGGCAAGTCGGACTATTACTTCGAGAAGCTGCACAGCGCGGAAGGTATCCCGATGCTGCATCAGTTCGTGCAATCGAGCCTTAAGTCCGCAGCGATGTTCAAGCTGGCTCAGCCAGCAGACGCGTACAGCCCGATCTTCGCTAAGAACGTGAAGGCGGCGAAGGCGAGTCAGCCGATAGAGGCTGGAACAGCAAGCACGGCACAGGCACATCCATCTACAGGAAGCGCCGCGGCAGCGTCAATAGAAGCGGGTGTGGTAGATGCGTGGAAGAAGACGCTCGGCGACGACGAGTACATGGATACGATCAGCTTCTTCGAACAGGGCGGCGACTCGATTACGATCGTGCATCTGTGCGACGAATTGAATCGGACGTTCCCAGGGCGGTTCGACGTTACGACGCTGTTCTCGATCTCGACGATTCGCGGACAGATCGAGCTTCTGGAAGGTTTGCTCGCCGCAGAGCAAGTATCGAAGGGCGAAGCTGCGAAGCAGCCGCAAGCCGGCGAGAAGAAATACGACGCGGCAGAGATGATGGCATTTTTATACCAATAAAAGATGAGAGAGGCGATAGCGCAATGAAGGCAAGCGAGTACATTTTCGACCAGATCCAACAAGGCAACCTGGATGCGGCGGCAGGCAAGTCGCTGCTGGAGGAAGTGCTGCCGGACGACATCGCGATCGTGGGCATGTCCTGCGAATATACAGATGTTAAAGATACATTCGAATTTTATAACACGGTGAAGTATGGCAAGCGCGGCTTCAAGCCGTTCCCGAACAACCGCGTGCAGTACATTCCGAAGGATCACAGCTACCTTTACAACGGTGCGAAGCATCTCAACACGACGCCAGAGGAATTTCTCGAGCGGCTGTGCGCAGAGAAAGGCTCTTATCTCGAAGATATCGATTCGTTCGACTACTCGTTCTTCGGCATCGCGAAGGAGGAAGCGCGCTACGTCGACCCTACGCATCGTCTAGTCATGAAGCACTCGTACCTTGCAATGGAAGATGCGGGCATTACGCTCGATAAAATCAAGGACAGCCGCACGGCCATCTACATCGGCAAGGACAAATCGATTACAGCGAGCTACCGCTCGGAGATCGAAGAGGATTCGACGCACGTGAATGCCGGTACTTGGGAGGGCATCCTTGCCAGCCGACTCAACTACATCTACAACCTTACAGGCGGCTCCTTCGTCCTCGATACGGCTTGCTCCTCGTCGCTCGTCGCAGCTCACTTGGCGGTGAAGACGCTGCGCGACAAGGAGATCGACGCGGCAATCGTCGGCGGTATCGCGCTTGGCCTGTTCCCGCGCCAAGGCAGCGTCATCGATCAGTACAGCAACGTAGAAACGCCGCGTTCGTTCCTCAAGGTGTTCGATGCGGAGTCGCAGGGCACGATCTTCGGCGAAGGCGTCGGCATTGTAATCCTGAAGCGGCTGAAGGATGCGATCGCGGACAATGACAACATCTATACGATTATCCGCGGCAGCATGATCAACAGCGATGGCCGTTCGAACGGTCTAACGGCACCGAATCCGCATGCACAGAAGGATTTGCTGCTGGACGCTTACCAAGGCAGCGGCATCTCGCCAGAGACGATCGAATACATCGACGCGCATGGCACGGGCACGAAGCTCGGCGATCCGATCGAGGCTCGCGGCCTGACGGATGCGTATCGCAAATATTCGAGCGAGCGTGCGTTCTGCGCACTGACGAGCTTGAAGGAAAACCTCGGCCATACGGTAGGTGCTGCCGGCGTCGGCGGCATAATCAAGATGTCGCTCGCGCTGCGCAACAAGGAGATATTCCCGAACAAATCGTTCGAAGCGCCGAATGAGTACATTCGCTTCATCGACAGCCCGTTCTACATCCCGACGAAGGCGGCGGAATGGGTCAAACGCGGCAAATACCCGCGCCGCGGCGGCGTCAGCTCCTTCGGCTTCAGCGGCACGAACGCACACGTCATCCTGGAGGAGTATGACCAACAGCAGAACAAGGGCGGCGACGACAATGGACAAGCCTATCCATTCGTCTTCTCCTCGCAATCTGCCGAGCAGCTGGCGGATGTGCTTCGCAAGTTTGTCGTGAACAGCGAGTACCTGTCCCGTTATAGTCTGCGCAACATGTCGTATACGCTCGTTCGCAGACGCAATCGCTTCCCGGTTGCGGTCGGCTTCACCGCAGCATCGAAGGCGGAATTCGCCGAGAAGGTGCAGCAGGCGCTTGCGGCAGTCGAGAGCGGCCGCGGCAGCGAGACTATCCATTATGCAGCCGCACCGCAATCGATCACGGTCGATATGAAGAAGCTGATGCAGCATCAGCTGCGCACGGCAGCTCATTCCTTCACGCTGGACGAGCTTATCAAGCTAAGTCTGGAAGGCCATGAGTCTGCGCTCGAAGGCTTCGAGTATGGCGATGCAACGACCGTGTCGCTGCCAACCTACGAGTTCAAGCGCGAGCCGCTCTGGGCGACTGTGAAGCAGTACAGCCGTCATATGGAGGCAGCCTCCGGACCGAGCTTGCCTGTGAAGGCGACGCTGATCAAGAAGCAGACGCTGAAGTCGGACAAGGCGGACGTCTATGAAGTAACGCTGAAGTCGGACGACTGGTACGTGGACGATCATCGGATCGGCGGCAAGCGGACATTCTCCGGAACGACGTACATGTCGCTGTCCGCAGAGATCGCCGTGCTGTACTTCCAAACACCGGCCTTTACGCTCGAGAAAATCTACTTCAAGAACCTCATTCAGCTCGACGATGCGTCGACGAAGACATTCTATATTCACGTCAACAAGGCGAATGCGAAGCAGCTCGACATTGAAGTGTTCTCCTACGAAGAAGGCGATATGGAACGCAGCGTATCGCATGCGGTGTTCACGCTCAAGGCGGCAGAGGCGCCTGCGGCTCCAGCACAGCTTGAGATCAGTCAATTTGAATCCGTGCTTGTACCTACGGTGCTTGGCACAGAGAAGAACGAGTTCTTCAAGGAGCGTTGGGATTTCGTTAACAATGACTTCCGCATGATGGTCTCGCAGAAGGAGATTATCCTGTCTCTGGACCTGCGTAATGATTATGCGCATGACCTTAACGATTTCCACCTGCACCCATCGATGCTCGACGGCATTCTTGGCGGTATGGTTTACGAGCGTGCGCAAGCGACGAAACGTACGTATCTGCCGCTCTCCTACGGCAAGTTCACGTACACGGGCGAGAGGTTTACGCAGAAAATCTACTCCGTCGCCGAGCTGCTGTACGACGTCAACGGCAACCACGATGTCATCAGCGCGAACGTGTCTGTCTACAATGCGGAAGGCAGGCTGATCGCTCACCTCGACAAATATACGATGAAAGCTTTCGCGAACATGTTCTTCAAGCCATACCTGCATGCCGTACAGTGGGAGCGTTCGTCGATCCGCCCTGCGGTGGAGTCCTTGCCTGAGCTGGCTGGCGCATCCGTTCTCGTCATCGGCAATGCAGCGGCATTGTCTGCCGAATCGACTGCGTCCATCACATTGGATCGCGTGAACTATATGTCGATTGGACAGTTCAAGCCAGAAGAGCGTTACGACTACGTGATCTACGCGCCATGGTTCGGCGAGCAGGAGCCAGGCAGCGAGACGATCTCGCAAGAGCTGGTTCACTACTTCAGCTTCGCGAAGTCAGCGAGCAAGCTCGTGAAGCGCGGCGGCAAGCTGATCGTCGCAGCGGACAATGGCTTCGCCCTGGAGACGTCGGATAACGGCCACAGCCAGAAAGCGGTGAATCCGCTCAACTACTCGCTGCTCAGCTCGGGACGCATTCTCGGTCTGGAGAATACCGGCTTTAGCACGCTGATGGTGAACACGCCTGTTCTTGAGCTGGACTCGCTCCTGACGCTTGCGCTGACGGAAGAGCTGAACGGCAAGAAAATCATTACAGAGAACGGTGTGATTTACGAAGAGTCGCTAGTCGAGGTTAAGAATGTTGAACATCGTGAGCTTTCGCTGGCCGATGATGAGACGGTGATCGTGACGGGCGGCTACGGCGGCATCGGTCTCGTCTATGTCGACCACCTGCTGGATGTGAATCCGAATGCTCACATTGCGATACTCGGCCGGACGGATACGCTCGCTGTGCTTGAGGCGAAGCAGGAGCTGAACGAGCAGGAGCGCAATAAACTCGAACAGATTAAGGCGATCTACAGCAAAGGCGCGAACGTGAAGTTCTACGCATGCGATCTTGCATCGGAATCGAATGTGAAGGAGGTTGTCGGTGGGCTGACAGCAGCAGGCAAGGTGGCAGGCGTCATCCATCTGGCCGGCGTACCGGAAGAAGGCATGCTGTTCGCGAAGTCGGAGGAGGAATTCCTGCGTATTACGGCACCGAAGGTGCTGGGCACGATACTGCTCCGCAAGTATGCGGACAGCGATAAGCTCCGCTTCTTCACGGCAAGCTCCACGATGACGACAATCGTTGGTTCGGCAGGTCAATTCTCCTACACGGTTGCCAACGCCTTCTTGGAAGGAACGGCTCTGTCGGATGAACGCTTCACGACCGTTCAATGGCCAGGCTGGAATGACACCGGTATGGCGCTCGGCTTCGGCGACCTTGCGGCTGCTGACGAATATTTGCTGCTCAAGTCGGTTTCATCGCTGGTCGGACGCGAATATATCAGGCTTCTGCTGCGTGCAGGCAATGCTCGTGTCATCGCTGGTGAATTTAACACAGCGAAGGCATCAGATCTACTAGGCAGCTACATCAAGCTTCCGCAAGCTTACATCCGTAATGCAGCAGGCAGCGCGGCTGATGCTGAAGCAGCTGTCAGCATCGAGGCTCCGGCTCCTTACCAGATCAAAGATTACGCTTCGCTGACGATTACGGGAACGGACAGCCAAGACGAAGTCGAGAAATTCGTCACTGTCGTATTCGCTTCCGTCCTGGAACGCGATGAGATCGATGTGAACAAGAGCTTCACCGATCTGGGCGGCGACTCGCTCAAGGCGTTCGGTATTTACGGACCGATCGCAGAGCAGTACAAGGTCGACATTGAAGTAGCGGACGTCTTCATCTACTCGACGATTACGCAGCTTAGCAATTATGTGAAGGAACTGCTGGAGGATGCAGCCTAATGAGCAGAAGAGTCGTCATCGTTGACTATTGCAGTGACTATCCGAACAAGGACGAAGGACGTCCGGGCTGGAATGCCGAGGAGCAGGAGCGAATCTGGCAATCGCGCAAGGAAGAGCTGAATCGCACTTATAATACGGATTTTACGAACGTAGGCTCATTCCCAGGCATTTTCTACCCATCGGTTGAACAGCGGTTTCAGTTGAGCCATATTCCGCAAGAGAAGAGCAGATACCTGCTCTCCTCCGAGCGCATTACGCTGTCCCTGTTCCAATCGCTTATTGATCGCAACACGATCCGAGAGAAGAGCGAATTGCTCCTCTCTCTTGGATCCTCCCAGACCGACGTGCTGTCGAAGTCGCTCTACTTCGCACTTGGTCCTGAACAGATGGCGCAGGCGTTCGAGCTGCTTGATCCGCTCAGCTTCTTGAAGCTGCTGCAGCTGCCGCGGCCAGCGGCGATCGAGCTGATCAGCGAAGCCTCTACATCGGGAGCGGGAGCATTATACAGCGCCTATCACAAAATCAAAGATGGCTATGTCGACGTTGTTCTCGCAGGTGGTGCCAGCGCGATGACAACACCGATCCCCGTCGAGCTGTCGCACTTCGGTATCGGCCCCGATCGCCAGACGCTGCCGTTCCAGGAGAATGCGTCCGGCCACTACTTCTCCGAGGGCGGCGTTGCCTTCCTGTTGAAGGAGAGGGAGCTAGCGATCGCCGATGGCGATTCGATTATCGCCGAGATTCGCGATCTGACGGCAGGCACGATGGGCAGCACGGTCTACAATCGGAATGCGATGAAGAAGCTGGTCGTGCAGTCGCTCCGCAATGCGGCCGTTGGCGAGGATGAGGCGGTGCTGTTCGACTTATATGGGCGCGGCAATGAGATCGACGATACAGCAGAGTTCTCCTGCCTGCGGAACGTACAGAAGCAGTACCCGGCGCTGAAGGGGACTTATCTCAAGGAAGAATCGCATTATGTTGTCGGCTACTACGGGATGATCGGATTGTGCCGGCTGCTGGAGGCCAGACAGGAAGAACGTCCATTGCAGGGCAGTACGATCAGCCATCCGAACAAGTTCATTAGCTCTGTTAGCGAGCAGCAGTGGACAACGGATACGGCAGGCTACAACATCATATCGATCCCGGTCTTCTCGATGCATGGCAACAGCTATAATCTCGTGTTGGACCTGCAGCCCAGCACAGTCAGTAGTGAACGCGTGATGAACGCAGTAGGAGGGAGATAACGGATGAAGCTGCTGTGCTTTCCTTATGCGGGGGCTCATGTGAATGTCTTCTCGGATATGAGCAAAATGATCGAAGCGATCAATCCGACGATTCGCGTTATCGCCTACGATTATGCCGGCCACGGACGGCGATTCTCCGAGAAGCCGCATAACACGATCCAGGATAATGCAGCCGACCTATATCGTTCGCTGCAGGGGACCTTGGACAAGGAGGAGCCGCTAATTCTGCTCGGCTACAGCATGGGCTCGATCGTCGCCTATGAAATAGCCAAACGGCTCGTTCACGACGGCTATGCCGTATCCAAGCTGATCTTCATGGCTGCGACACCGCCGCATCGGCTGGAGGTCGGACGAGAGCAGTACGAGACGGACGATGAGCTCATCGAGCACTGCCTCGTCTACGGACTTATCAAAGCGGAGCAGTTCTCTTCGGAACAAATGCGCAAGCTGTTTCTTCCGGCGCTGCGCAGCGACATCCTAGCGGTCAATCATTACAACCGGATCAACCGCTTCGAATGCCATTCTTTTGATCCAGCTATCGATATCGCGGTGTTCCAGGGTCAACACGACCTGTCCGTATCGGATGTGGATCGGTGGAAGGATGTATCATCCAGCGAAGTGAGCTATTACAGCTATCCGGCGGGTCATTTCTTCTTATATGAATATCAGCAGGCTGTTATCGACGATATTATCAGCTTCATCAACGATGCTGAGGAAACGGAAAACACGATTCGAGGAGGATGCGGTCAATGAGTCAATTGCTTTCGTTATTGAAACAGAACTTCGAGGTGTACAAGGAGAAGACGGCTATATCGGAGACACACCGTTCGATTACGTACGGCAATCTGAACGCTTTGTCCAATCAATATTATGATCGTCTTCGCGAGAATGGGGTTGAAGCGCATGATGTGGTTGCGATCGAGCTGGAGCGCAGCATCGAAGCGATCGCTGCGATGATCGCCATCCTGAAGATCGGTGCTGCCTATACGGTCATCAACAAGGATTATCCGGAAAGCCGCAAGACGTACATGCGCGAAGTGTTGAACGTGCGCGTAACGATCGACAGCGCGCTGGAGGTGGACCCAAGCCGTGCGGAGGAATGGAATGGCTCCGATCGGACGAGTGACCAGCTGTGCTACGTCATCTTCACATCAGGCACGACGTCGATGCCGAAGGCGGTTGGTATTCCGGACCGCGGCGTACTGCGCCTGCTCGGGGAAGAGCGTCTTGGCTTGTCGCCTGAGCTGACGATTTCGCACATCAGCCCGCTGGAGTTTGACGCTTCGATCATCGAGATCTGGGGCGGCCTGCTGACGGGGATGACGGTTGCGCTGCTGTCGAAGACAGAGATATTGAATATCTACCTCGTGGAGCGCCGCATTCAGCAGGAGATCGATATGATGTGGATTACGAGCTCGCTGTTCAACTTCTGGGTCGATAAGAAGCCGGAGATGTTTGCGAAGCTGAGCCATGTGATCGTCGGCGGCGAACAGTTGAGCCTCTCCCATGTCCGCCAAGTGCTGCCGCTCACAACGGTCATTAACGGCTATGGTCCGACCGAGAACACGGTGTTCACGACGCTCGACGTTATGCAAGGGTCGGTCGATGAGATTGCGATCGGTACGGCCATTCACGGTACGGAGCTGTATATCGTCGATGAGAATGGACAGCTGAGCAACGAGGGCGAGCTGTATGCGAGCGGGGAAGGCATTGCGCTTGGCTACCTCGGCAATCCGGAGAAGACGCAGGAATCGTTCATTACGTGGAACGGCATTCCAGTGTATAAGACCGGCGACCTCGTTCGCCTGAACGAAGCGGGCAAGATCGTCTATATCGGACGCAAGGATACGCAGGTCAAAATCAACGGCTACCGCATCGACCTCCAGGAGATCGAATACGCGGCTAAAGCGCTTGGCGCACGCAACGCACATGCTTTTGTCCAGGATAAGAAAGTATATCTGGCTGTCACGACGCGTCTCGACAACGTCAGCGCGAAGCTGAAGACGACGCTGCCGATGTATATGATCCCGTCGAAAATCGCTTATGTCAGCGAGCTGCCGCTGACAGCGAACGGCAAGACCGACACGCGTGCGCTGTACGAGTACTATTTTATGCCGAAGAACAAGAAACTGGCGCAGATCATCAGCAAGTATGTGAATGCGGACAAGCTGACGGATCAGACGAATCTGTTCGAATTCGCGATCGATTCCATTATCGTCTGGGAGATTGCCCGCGAGATCAACCATTATTTCCGCGCTGACCTCAGCTTCTTCGATATTATAGAGCATCCAACAATCGGCGAGATCGCCGCATTGATAGGGGAAGAGCAATATGCAGCGAACCATCTATGATTTCTTGTACCGGAAGTATGAGCTGGCAGGCGTCGAGGGCAGGAACAATACGGCGCTTCGAAGCCGATTTGCGGAAGGGATGAAGCTGTACTGGGGCGTGAAGCTGGCGGCAGTAGCGATCTACCTTGGACTGTTCCTATACTTCGTCGGCAGCGATCGATATCTTCCTTCGGAAACCTATTGGTTCATCGGCGGCGTTGCAGCCTCGCTCATTCTCATTACGTTAGCGTACATGAATGTGTTCACAGCCTGGTTCGCGATAATGCTCGGCAAGCACCGGATGTGGTTCGACCGTCTGTTGATCATAACGGGACTCGTTCTGTGCATCAAGCTGCCGGTCTATACATTCGGAGAAAGCGCAGTTGATTTCCAAGGGGTGCGGCAATCGCTTGTGCTGCCAGGCATCTTGATGATCGCGATGGGCGTATATCGCAAGGTTCATTACAAGCAGACGAGGGTAGTCCATTTATGTGCGGCGGTTAGTGTTGTCATCTCCGCTGGCATATTGGCTGCATACCCGTTGGATATGATCGGACAAAGCGTTTATCTCGGCTTTATCCTATTGCTCAATGCCGGATTCATCGTCGATCTGATCGTATACTACGGTTTGCATTACAAGTCTAGGCGGATCAGTCGATGAGGGTGTGATGATGTAGATGATTAGTCCGAATCTGATTGCGATTCACGAGCAGCCGGATCTCGATGTGAGCGCTACGTTAAGCCCCTATGAGCTGGATATTTACAATAATATATCGAACGAAGGCAGGCGGAAGGAATTCCTCATTGGGCGCTATGCGATCAAGAAGAATCTAACCGACAACCTGCCGATGTTCGAAGGGGCGTATAACAGCATCACCATCGAGTACGGTACATTACGGTTTCCGATTATCAAAGACAATTTGATCGAGGTCGGACTCAGCCATTCCAAGCAATACGTATTCTCTATTATTTATTCAAAAGATAACGTCGTTGGGGTCGATATCGAGACGATCCGAGCAGATATCCCGATCGAGGAGATGCTCAGCGATAACGAGCGCAGCATGATTGCAGGCCTGCCGAACCGGGCGCAGTTCGCGTACATGTTCTTCAGTTGTAAAGAAGCGCTGGGCAAAGCGCTTCGCATGGGACTGCTCGCCGATTACTCCATCTATGAGATTCGCAGCATGGAGTCAGAGAGGATGCACGACCATGACGTATATCGCATGCAGTTCAAGCGGTTCCCGTTTCTAGTCGGGTACTGCTTCATGAAGAACGAGCAGGAAATATGCAGCCTTGTCGTCCCGCAGAAGGTCGATGTGAAGGAAGCGCTGCGACTGCTCATTCAATCCTAGCTGAGGCCGCAGCCGATGCGGCCGCATCTAACCGTCAATCTATTAAACGCTGGTGCTCTGACTAGCGATTAGTAGATTGGCGGTTTTGTGTTAATCCAAGCAAGTATAAGCTCGTGTCAGCTTTCAAATGCGGTTACATGGCTTTTTCATACGCTTATGAGACGTAACTGCACTTATAATAATCATTCATGATGGAAATGATAGCTAATAGGGTCATTCATGTCATCCTTGTCTATCATCTAGTAAGATAAAGACATAAGAGATGAGGTGATCAAACGAGATGCAAGATCAGCAAGTCGTCAGAATGGGTTTCACGGAAACGATCGCAAGCCGCGGAGCCGAATGGCTTAGAGCCCGTAACAACGGAGACCGTATCGCGTATTTGAAAATGAAGCTCGGCATCGAGATGCTCCTGATTAACTTGACCAAGATTTCGATCATTTATGGTATCTCGCTAGTCTGTCAATTGTTCCTTCAGACACTTATTGTTCACGGCGCCTTCTATGCAGTTCGTCGATATGCATTTGGACTTCATGCAAGCACCAGCCTGAACTGCACCTTGGTCAGCATCCTCATGTTTGTCGGTACGCCGCTGCTTGGCTCCTACATCAACCTATCGAAGCTTGCAGTCATCGGATTAGGTCTCTTATTCGCCGTTCTTCTCTATCGCTACGCGCCAGCGGATACGGACAAGTTCCCGCTGATCGGCGCGGAACGCAGAAGAAAGCTTAGAAATTCGTCCGTCGTCACAAGTTTGGTTCTTACTTTTATCGCAATCCTAATACCAAGTTCAACCGTGACAACCCTGCTCATGCTGGGAGTCGCACTGCAAATCATAACGATCCTGCCTATTACATATAAATTATTTAAGAGGAGTGTTAATAATTATGAAAAATATGAGTGAGAAAATGGTAGAAGGTATTAAAGGTCAACTGTCCAAAACGATGGGAAGACTTGCAATCAAGACCGGCGAGGTTACGATGGAAACGTCCTGCATGCTGTTCGGCTATGAACCGAGCGTTCCACAAGAACTGTTGAAATCGTCCAGCAAGTAATCATTTTACATTACATTTAGATAAGGCTCTTGTTCGATATCCGCTGTCATCAGCTGCACTGATGACAGCGGATATTTGCGTTATTTACTTTAATAACTTAATTGACAATAATTTACGATCGAGGTTAAGTTAGTATAAATACGACACTGTAAAATCTAATCGACTCTGAAGAGGTGAGGAACAATCCAACCAATGATCGTGGCATTCCAATAAAATAGTCGAAGGTGGATCGTTATGATTACGTTTATAGCTACGCTAATACAGATGGCGACATTCTGCTTCTCTATCCCGATATTAATGAAACGAAGGCTCGGACTCGGACTTTCGTTGATTATGTTGGCAGGATCCCAAACGATAGGCTTTGCTCTACTACCGTTGATGGGCGCGATGAGCAGTCTCGTCATATTACTGTTTTTGATAGGCTGCGTATACTATATGAGCCGACGATGGCTGTTAAGCATTATGGTGGCTGTAATTCCGATGATCCTGGTGGTCGTCAGCGATTATGTCATCGCTTTGTTTGCGCTGCAAGTGTTTAACATCTCAAACGCTGATATACAAAACGATTATCTTATTCCAGGAGTAGTAGGCATCATGCTGCTCACCTTCGCTTTAAGCTACCTCGGAAGATATTTATTTGGAACTATTCGAGATCATGAACCGTTCTTTCGCCGTTATGGTGTGCTCCTTACTTCGATGATCGTCGTTACCCTGCTTATTTTTTATTTGAATATATGGATCGGTCAGCAGCAAGGATTCTCGAATGAGAACATTCGCGCTAACAGTATCTTGTTTTTATTTTATTTCATTCTTCTAGTTGCAGTCTGTATCGTTCTCATGCGGATCATGATGAAAGAAACGAATTTACAGAACAAGCAGGTGCAGTATGAGCGGCTGACGGAATATACGGAAAATCTTGAGCAGCTGTATATGGATATGCAGAAATTCCGCCACGACTACATCAACATCCTGCTGACGATGTCGGAATATATTCGTTCGGGAGACGTAGATCGGCTGGAGAGCTACTTCAATGAACGAATTATGCCGATCAGCCGAGGCATGCAGTCGAATAACTATAAGCTCGGCACGCTGCACAATGTGAAGCTGCAGGAGCTTAAGGGCATCCTCTCCTCCAAGCTGATCAAAGCGCAGGAGCTGAAGATCGATGCGGTCATTGAAGTTGTAGAGCCGATCGAGCAGGTGAATATGGATTCTGTACAGCTGTGTCGATGCCTCGGTATCATTCTGGATAATGCAATTGAAGAAGCGATACAGTGCGAGTCGCCAAGCGTACGTGTGGCCGTCATTAAGCGGGATCAATCGATTCTCATTGCGGTCACGAACAGCTGCCGCAGCAATACGCCGGAGCTCTACCGAATCTTCGAACGAGGCTTTTCTACCAAAGGGACCAATAGAGGTCTTGGTCTTAGCAATCTCAAGGAGATCGTATCCAAGTCGGACAGCACGACACTGGATACGCAGATTACGAACGGAGAGTTCATTCAACTGCTTGAAGTATACAACTCGCCCGTGTCGACGAAGTCGAGAATGACGGGCTGATACGCGTTAAGCTCACGCGATACGGTGAATAAGAACTAGGCGGTTCAGCAGGCTGATCGAGCATTTATCAGGGACTGTGCTGAACGGGCGGTCGTGGGGGAGAGTTGCTCTGTGAGAGAACCAATGCTCTATGCCCGCGTACTTTGCCCCTGTTCTTTGCCGTTGCACATTGTACAACGGAGTGTGCCTATTTGCGTCGTATGGTGGGCTAGATTGCACTTTGTACAACGGAAACAGGTTGGCGAGTGCTCGAAAGGAGTAATTTGTGTTAGTAAGGCAGCTTTCTGTTGTACGAAATGCAACAAGGTGTGGCGGAGAAGGCAGACGTAGACGATTCCGTTGTACAGAGTGCAATGGAGCGGGACTTGGGAGGACAGTAGAGGAGTGAGGGGCGGTAGGGGCCTATTCGCTGTCTGATTCTTGACTGAAAAAGTGGGTATATCTTACAATTGAAGCGATCTTGCACAATCAATTACTAGGATGATTTGCTAGAACGATTAGGAGGTTTGGTTGCTCGAAGTGTGCAGCGCACCGATATCGAAGTCAAGTATGACTGGTTGACCAGTCCAGCAAGGAGGCGAATTAACGATGCTCGAAGTGTTTATTTGTGAAGATGATCCGAAGCAGCGCAGCCAGATTACGAAGTATGTCTCCGATTATATAATGATTGAGAATCTGGATATGAAGATCGTCATGTCGACAGGGAATTCTGAAGATATAATCGACTATTTGCGCAGCAATAAGGTGACTGGCCTTTATTTTCTTGACGTGGATCTGAAGGAGGAGAAGAGCGGCATTGCGCTTGGAGCGGAAATTCGCCAATATGACAACCAAGGCGCAATCGTGTTCATCACGACGCACTCGGAGCTTACCTATCTGACGTTCACCTATAAAGTAGAAGCGATGGACTATATAACGAAGGACAAATTCACCGATATCCAGAAACGGATTATCGATTGCATCGATACAGCTAATCAACGTTATCTCATGAACAAGCACAGCAGCAACCGGAAGGTGTTCCAGACCAAGTCTGGCGACAAAATGATCAGTGTCGATTACAGTGACATCCTGTTCTTCGAGACATCCTCCCAGCTGCACAAAATTATTCTGCATGCGACCAATCGCCAAGTTGAATTTTACGGCAAGCTCAAAGATATTCTTGAGATGGACAGCCGCTTCTATCGCTGCCATAACTCGTATGTCGTGAACAAGGACAATATCGCCGAGGTTGATATGTCGAAGAGAGAGATTCGAATGACGAACGGCCAGATCTGCTATGCGTCGAGCCGTTTCCTCAAAGGGCTGAAGGATATCGTGCAGCACAAATCGAATGTATGAATGGATATGACCGCCCTTTCAAGGGCGGTTTTTTAATAGGATGGATAATAGGAGGATGAACACATTATGATTTCAATCGATCTAACGAATAAGACGGCGCTCGTTACAGGAGCAACTGGTGAACTCGGCCGCGTTATTTCGCGGACGCTTGCGCAGAGTGGCGCGAATATCATCATTCATTATCATAGCAGCGAAGCAAAGGCGAAGCTGCTGCAGCAAGAGATTGAGCAGCTTGGCCGCCAAGCTTTCATCGTACAGGCCGATATGGGACAGCTGGAATCGGTGGAACGGATGAAATCGCAAGTGGCGGAGCAGTTCCAACTACCTAATATCGTCGTTGCCAATGCGGTATCGCAATATAAATGGACGTCCGTTCTTGAGCAGGATGTATCGGACTATGTGGATCAATTCAATACGACCGTCCTGCAGCTCGTCCATACGGCCAAATCGTTCGTGCCTCATATGATTGAACAACGCAGTGGACGCATCATCGCAATCAATACGGAGTGTGCGATGCAGAACTTCCCGACGCAGTCTGCATACGTGGCAGGCAAACGGGGGATGGACGGTGTCTGCCGTGTGCTGGCGAAGGAGATTGGGGAGCATCAGATCACAGTCAACCAAGTAGCGCCTGGCTGGACCATTAGTGAACGGGATCGCTTGAATGGCACCGAACGCAGCGAAGGCTATGACAGCCAAGTGCCGCTGCGCCGACGGGGGACAGACCAGGAAATCGCGAACGTTGTCGCCTTCCTGGCTTCGGAGCTGGCGAGCTTCATAACGGGCGCTTACATACCTGTCTCAGGCGGAAACGTAATGCCGACCATCTAATTGTAACGAGTATACGAGTATTACCAGGGAAATACAGGCCGCTTCCTAGCTGATGGGGGGCGGTTTTTGTGTTGCTGGTGGATTGATGGTTCAGTCAACAACTACAGCTATCCGAGTGCTGTTATTGTATCGTTGGTTGTTTTATAGGCTTGAACGAAAAAGCTTCGAGAAACTTGTCGAAAGTAGTTGCATTGTGTAGTTGGGCTATGGTATATTCTAATTCCGGCCAAGAAATACGATGCCGGTGAGCTTGAAACGGATCAAATGTTGAAGCGAATAACTTCGATAAATGATGAAAAAAGAGCTTGCACGACACGCGCTCATGTGATAAGATAATGAACGTTGTCGAAATGAAACAAAAAGAAATGCTTGACACACTGATTAACATCTGATAAGATGTAAAAGTTGTCGAAATTGT
>Ga0182739_1000439_pt1 | contig 54990 bp, 49 predicted proteins | sample eDN5th30CBELigBY_FD_128873 | JGI IMG/M metagenome (GOLD analysis project Ga0182739, IMG submission 128873) | Enriched backyard soil microbial communities from Emeryville, California, USA - eDNA 5th pass 30_C BE-Lig BY (version 2) (version 2) | ecosystem: Environmental > Terrestrial > Soil >... | reverse complement strand
TAGAGCACCTGACTTTTAATCAGGGTGTCGTAGGTTCGAGTCCTACATGGCTCACTTTCAAGTTCATATGCGGTTGTGGTGGAATGGCAGACACGCTATCTTGAGGGGGTAGTGGGCGTACGCTCGTGGAGGTTCGAGTCCTCTCAACCGCACCAAACTTAATATGCGGTCATGGCGGAATTGGCAGACGCGCTAGATTCAGGTTCTAGTGGTGTAACAACCGTGGAGGTTCAAGTCCTCTTGACCGCACCATTTTTCCCCACAAAGTGACGTTAAACTCTGCAGCTTATTCCGATTACTTTGCGTGGGCCCCGGTAAACCAATCATTATGCGGAAGTGGCTCAGCGGTAGAGCATCGCCTTGCCAAGGCGAGGGTCGCGGGTTCGATTCCCGTCTTCCGCTCCATCATGGCGCCATAGCCAAGCGGTAAGGCAAAGCTCTGCAAAAGCTTTACCCCCAGTTCGAATCTGGGTGGCGCCTCCATCTTATTATGTGCCCTTAGCTCAGCTGGATAGAGCGTTTGACTACGAATCAAAAGGTCGGGAGTTCGAATCTCTCAGGGCACGCCATCTTTACAATTTAACTAACGGGATGTAGCTCAGCTTGGTAGAGCACCTGGTTTGGGACCAGGGGGTCGCATGTTCAAATCGTGTCATCCCGATTAAGAAAAAGGACGTTATCCATTATTATGGATAGCGTCTTTTTTGTTGGCGTTGTATGTCTGATTTTTCGGTGGGACTGTTTTTATCGACACATTCGCAATGCATACGTTTGGTTCTTAAGGGGATGATATTATCAGACGTCCAGAAGGACATGTACATTGACAATTAATTCTCCATGACGGTATTAATTACCCGAATTGAGGCTGGGAAATTGTATCAACTAAAAAAAGTGGTACTTTACCCAATCAGGGAATCCTTACGTATATCATCCTTAAAGCCTACAATATGAAGGCGGTTACAAATATACAGGGTTGTAAAAAGGGGAGGCAAAGAAAGTATGAAAAGGTTTAAACATGCTTTTATGGGAATTTCGGCTCTGCTCGTCATGACGACTGCTCTCACGGCTTGTGGCGGTTCGGACTCGAAGGATACCAATTCAACCTCAGAAACAGGCTCTAGCAATACGACTACTAGCAATGAGAAAGTAACGGTCAATCTTTGGAGTTTCACGGATGAAATTCCGAACATGACGAAAAAGTATATCGAAACACATCCAGACGCGAACGTAGAGTTCAAGACGACGGTTATCGCAACGACAGACGGTGCCTATCAGCCTGCGCTTGACCAAGCTTTGGCTGGCGGCGGTAAAGATGCTCCAGACATCTATGCAGCGGAGTCAGCGTTCGTACTCAAGTACACGCAAGGCGATGCATCCGATTACTCTGCTACCTACGCAGACCTGGGCCTCACGGACCAAATGGTGAAGGACGCAGGTATTGCTCAATATTCCGTAGATATCGGCAGCAAAGACGGCCAACTGAAAGCTCTTGGCTATCAAGCAACGGGCGGCGGCTTCATCTATCGTCGTTCGATCGCAAAGGATGTATTCGGTACGGATGATCCTGCAACGATTAAATCCGAAGTTGGCCCAGGTTGGGACAAGTACTTCGAAGCGGCTGAGAAGCTGAAAGCCAAAGGTTATGCAATCGTGTCCGGCGACGGCGACATCTGGCACCCAATCGAGAACAGCTCCGACAAAGGCTGGGTTGTTGACGGCAAACTGCATATCGATCCAAAACGTGAGCAATTCCTGGATTACTCCAAGAAGCTGACGGACAACGGATATAGCAACGGTACGCAAGACTGGCAAGAAGCTTGGTACGCGGATATGTCCGGCGCTGGCGCTAAACCAGTATTCGGTTTCTTCGGTCCAGCATGGCTGATCAACTACGTTATGAAAGATCAAGTTAAAGATACGAACGGCGACTGGGCTGTTACAGAACCACCAACAGGCTTCTTCTGGGGCGGTACTTGGATTCTGGCTAACAAAGAAGTTACGAAGAACGATGCGAAGAAGCAAGCAGTTGCTGACTTCATCAAATGGGTAACGCTCGATACGTCCGATACAGGCCTCCAAAACTACTGGGCTAACGGTACGATGAAAGAGGGCGAGCAAGGCACGAAGGACAGCGTAGCATCGTCTGTTGTAATGGATAAGTCCAATGGCGAAATTCCACTGCTCGGCGGCCAAAATATGTTCGAGGCATTCGTTCCAGCGAACGCGAACGCTTCGGGTAAAAACCTGACGCAATACGACGAATCGATCAACCTGATCTGGCGTGACCAAGTACGTGCATACGCAACGGGCGGTAAGACCCGCGATGCAGCACTCAAAGACTTCAAGCAAGCAGTTAAGGACCAACTCGGTATCGAAAGCGAATAAAGAGGCGCCGAAGGGGCGGGGCGGGTTATCCCGCCCCTTTATATCAATTGATGAGGTGAGTACATGCGCCGCAAAGGAACAATTAATTACTCGAAATACGGTTATATTTTCAGCATGCCATTCATAGTAGTGTTTCTCGTTTTTGCTTTATATCCAACGCTGTACACGGCAGTCATTGGTTTCACCGATATGAAAGGTGTCATCCCGAAACCGGTTCATATCTTGGATAATCCATTCCAGAACTTCAAAGAACTTCTTTTCGACAATCCGACATTCCGAACATCACTTTCTAACACCTTTATCCTATGGATTACGAACTTTATTCCTCAGATTGCCCTTGCGCTCTTGCTGACCGCATGGTTCACGAACCGTCGCCTTAATGTTAAGGGACAGGGCATGTTCAAAGTGTTGCTCTATATGCCGAATATAATCACGGCGAGTACGATCGCTGTGCTTTTCAGTACCCTGTTCGCTTATCCGATGGGTCCTGTAAATAGTTTGTTCCAATCGCTCGGATGGATTGATGCGCCGGTTCAATTCCTGCAGGATAAAAACACTGCAAGGGGCATCGTTGCTTTCATTCAGTTCTGGATGTGGTATGGTAACACGATGATCATCTTGATTGCTGGTGTTATGGGCATTAATCCGGCACTCTTCGAGGCTGCGGCGATTGATGGCGCAAGCGGGCTTCAAACGTTCTTCCGCGTTACGCTGCCTAGTCTTCGTACGATCATGTTGTTCACGCTCATTACGTCGATGGTCGGCGGTCTGCAAATGTTTGATATTCCGCAGCTCTTCATTACCCCTGCGGGCGGTCCAGACAATGCAACAATGACTACCTCGGTGTTCATCTATGGGCAAGCGTTCAAGGGAGCCTATATGTATAACAAAGCTGCAGCAGCAAGTATGATCATGTTCGTCATTGCAGGTGTTCTGGCGGCACTAATGTTCTATCTGATGCGTGATCGCAGTGAGGCACAGATCAGAAAGAAACTTAGAGCGCAAAAGAAAGCTGCAAAAGCAGCAGCAAGGGGGGTATGATCCATGGCGAAACTAGAGAGCACAGTGGGATTAAAATTCAACAAGACCATCATCTATATCGTCTGTATCGGCCTTGCGCTGCTTAGCATCCTTCCGTTCTGGATTATGTTTGTTAATGCTACGCGCTCTACAGCGGAAATTCAGAGTGGTCTGTCGCTGCTCCCATCTACGCATTTGAGTGAAAACTGGGATGTGCTGAGAGGTAAAGGCTTTGATGCATTTAGAGGGTTCCTGAACTCATTTATCATCTCAGCTTCATCGACCGCCTTGTCTGTTTATTTCTCGTCATTGACCGCATATGCGATCGTTGTATACAACTGGAAGTGGCGTCAAGCCTTCTTCACTTTCATTCTGTGCGTGATGTTGATTCCGACACAGGCGAGTGCGATTGGCTTCTACAAGTTCATGTATCAGCTTCACTTGAACAACAGCTTCCTGCCGCTCATTCTGCCAGCGATTGCAGCACCGGCAATGGTATTCTTCATGCGTCAATATTTGCTCTCGACGCTGTCGCTTGAAATTGTCGAGGCATCTCGTATTGATGGTTCTGGTGAATTTGCGACATTTAACAAAATCATTCTGCCGCTCATGACGCCGGCACTAGCGACACAAGCGATTTTCGCTTTCGTCGCAAGCTGGAACAACTTGTTTATGCCGCTCATCCTGTTGACCGAAAAGTCCAAATATACGCTTCCGATCATGGTAAGCTTGCTTCGAGGCGATATATACAAGGTGGAGTTCGGCTCGATCTATATGGGTCTAGCACTGACGGCATTACCGTTGTTCGTCATCTACTTCCTGCTGTCCCGTTATATTATTGCAGGCGTAGCGCTTGGCGGCGTAAAAGAATAACTCAGGTAGTCAGAGATAGAACGCGCAAGAATTGGGTTAGAAATATATCGAAACAAGCCTCTTCCATGTGGAAGGGGCTTGTTTGTTGTTCTGACCAGTACAATGACAAGAATTGATTTGGACGGATATTCCACTTTTTCTGGGGAAAATGACAGTTGAATCCCCCTTGCTCCTTGTGCTAATATAAGTCCAATATTAATCGGCGTTGATGAGAAAAAATGACAAGAGCGCTTATGTCCAGAGAGCAGAGGGAAAGCTGGAACCTCCGCCGTAATCTCCTGTCAGATGTCGTCTCGGAGCTAGTTGACTGAACGTCTACGTTCCAGCAGTGGAACTTCGATCAGTAGGCTCAATTGGAATGGCACACGTTATCGTGCTGAAGGTAAGGCGTATCCTTACCTCATGAGACCGAAGCCGCGAGGCTGTCGGTGAATCAGGGTGGTATCACGAAATGTTCCCCTTTCGTCCCTGTGGCATGACTAGTCTTGTACTGTAGTCATGCTGCGGAGATGGGAGGGGTTTTATTGTTTCTATACACATATTTCCTAAGCAATGATGAGTTTAAATGACAAGGGCTCTTATGCACAGAGAGCGGAGGGAATGCTGGAACCTCGGCCTTAATCTCTTGTCAGATGTCGTCTCGGAGCTTGTTGACCGAATGATCGGATTCACGCGCAGCTGCGGAACTGATCAGTAGGCTCGAACGGATTAGCACACGTTAACGTGCTGCAGGTAAGGTAAGCGTCGAGAACGCCCTTACCTCATGAGGCCGAGAACCGCAAGGTTTCCGGCGAATCAGGGTGGTAACACGGAAGAAGCCTCTTTCGTCCCTGCGGGATGACAGTCCTATACTGTCTTGCTGCAGGGATGGAAGGGGCTTTTGTTTATTCCTTATCCTATATCACATAAGCGATGAAAAGATTAAATGACAGGGCTCTTATGTACAGAGAGCAGAGGGAACGCTGAGACCTCCGCCTTAATCCTTGTCAGCTGTCGTCTTGGAGCTTGTTGACCGAATGCTTGAGTCCACACCGCGGGTGGATTCGGCTAGTAGGCTCAAACGGAGTGGCACACGTTATCGTGCTGCAGGTGAGGCGCCGCCTCACCTCTTGAGGCCGGAACCGCAAGGTATCCGGTGAATCAGGGTGGTACCACGAAATGTTCCCCTTTCGTCCCTATGGTAGATCAGCTGACCACTGTCTGCCGCGCGGATGAAGGGGGATTTTGATTACAGGGAGGAATTACGATGGAACAGAAGCTGATGACAGGGTCTGAGGTGCTGCTGCACGCTTTGCTGAAGGAAGGAACGGAGTGCGTATTCGGTTATCCAGGAGGAAATGTACTCTACATCTACGATGCGATGGTCGATAATGATGCATTCAAGCACATTCTGACGCGGCACGAGCAAGGGGCTATTCACGCGGCGGATGGCTATGCGAGATCGACCGGCAAGGTTGGCGTATGCATCGCGACCTCGGGACCGGGTGCGACGAATCTGGTAACGGGAATTGCAACGGCTTATATGGATTCGGTTCCGCTTGTTGTCATTACGGGCAACGTTCCGACAACAGTGATGGGCAGCGATGCCTTCCAAGAGGCTGATATCGTCAGCATCACGATGCCCATTACGAAGCACAGCTATCTGGTCCGCAGCGTACAGGACATCCCGCGCATCGTGCACGAAGCGTTCCATATCGCTTCCACAGGAAGAAAGGGACCTGTCCTTATCGATATTCCGAAGGATATATCGAATCACAAGATGCTATACAATCCGGCACAGAACAGCAAGCCACTCGACTTGCGTGGATATACCGCTGTGCCGAAGCCTGACCACGCGGCGATTGATCGGCTGCTTGATGCGATTGCTCAATCAGAGAAGCCGATCATCATTGCAGGAGGCGGAGTTGTTTATTCCGATGCCTCCCATGAGCTGCTGGAATTCGTGAATCGGACGCAGATTCCAGTTACCACTACGCTACTCGGATTAGGCGGGTTTCCCAGCGGACACGAGCTGTCGCTAGGGATGCTCGGCATGCATGGTGCGTATGCCGCTAATATGGCCGTTCAGAACGCGGATCTTGTCCTATCGATTGGCTCCCGGTTCGATGATCGTGTAACGATGAACACGGCCGGGTTCGCTCCTCATGCGAAGACGATCGCGCATATTGATGTTGATCCTGCAGAGATCGGCAAGAACATTAAGACCGATATTGGCTGCGTCGGTGATATCAAGGACGTTCTCCAGTACGCCAACACGAAGGCCCGTCCCTATCAGCTTGGCAGCTGGAGGGCGGCGATCGAGGCAGACCAAGCGGCTAGACCGCTGCGTTACACGGATTCAGAGACGGAGCTGAAGCCGCAGTCCATTATCGAGATGATCAGCGAGACGACGAATGGGGAAGCGATTGTTACGACTGACGTTGGCCAGCACCAGATGTGGGCCGCGCAATTTTACAAATTCAAACGTCCTCGCTCGATTATCAGTTCGGGCGGATTAGGTACAATGGGCTTCGGATTTCCTTCGGCGATAGGTGCGCAGATCGGTAATCCTGACCGTCTTGTTGTTTCGATTAACGGCGATGGCGGTATGCAGATGTGCGCGCAGGAGCTGGCGATATGCGCCTTGGATCAGATCCCGGTTAAGATCGTCGTTATTAACAATCAGGTGCTAGGGATGGTGAGACAGCAGCAGGAGCTCATTCATGGCAATCGGTTGAGCCATATCGATCTTGCCGGAAGCCCTGATTTTGTCCGGCTGGCGGAGGCATATGGAGTCAAGGGATTGCGGGCAAGCACGAAGGCTGATGCGGAGCGGATATGGCAGGAAGCGTTGGAGACGAGCGGTCCTGTACTAGTGGAGTTTGTTGTAGCGAGAGACGAGAATGTATATCCGTTTGTTATCGGCGGAACGAACCTAGATCAAATGCTATTGGGGGAGAGCGAATGATGCAGATCTATACGATTACTGTACTTGTGAATGATCAGCCCGGTGTTCTGCATCGGGTGACTGGACTATTCAGCCGCCGTGGTTTCAATATCGACAGTATGTCGGTTGGGGCAAGCGAAGAGATCGGTCTATCGCGGATGACAATTGTGTCATCGGGGGATGAGTGGGTGATTGATCAGATTGAGAAGCAGATGAACAAGCTGATCGATGTTATTCAGCTGACGGTTGAGCGCTAGCTCTTGGTGACAGAGGCTGTCCTGATAAATCAGGGCAGCCGAATCGTTGCTTCATCTCATTTCAATGCCTCAATCCATTCAATGCGTGCTTGGACTTTACGAGCAGCAAGGCAATCAGACTATGGCCGCCCAAGAATATCGGATAGAACAACCATAGTGAAATATAGATGCGCATGATCCCTGTGGTATAGAGAACGATTTGAATGGCAGTCACCACAGCAATCGCAGCTATGATCCAACGGAGAGCGTTAGTCCAATAGATCGTGCTTGCGACAATGATGCCGGTTCCGACAATGAAGAGAAAACGGACGACGATGTCATCACGCTCAGGATTGGCGAACCACCCTATGTGGAAATTGGTGGCGCCCGCCAGGAGCATCATATAAGAGATGGTATCGCACATGCTTACGCAGAACAGCACCATGGACAAATACCGAACAAGCTTGGATCCATCGACGGTCTTGTTAGCCCAGAAACGCGAAATCCAGAAGAAAAACGTAATAAATACGAATGTGTAGGACAATCTCCACCAATGGTGCTCATAGATACCGAGCCGAATGAACAGCCACTCGACCCCCGTGAAAAATAGCGCAAATGCGATGAACCAATAGAATCGCAGACGCAATGTGATGATTGTAATGCCAGTAACGGGGACGGCACAGAAGTTGGACACAAGTGCGCCAAACATGTTATCCAGATAGGGGGTATCAATAAGCTTTGGATAGTAGGCGTAGGAATCGAACAGTACCAGAATAACAAACTCGAATACGTATATCATTCCGGATAAGGAAAGGAACCACACAAGCGTTATATAGGCCCTGGTGCGCAAGAAGATATAGATCAAGGTTACGGCCGATAAGAAGACCAGGATCAAGTATGGAACAGCATTAGGCATAGTGATGGTTTCCCCTTGCTTCACAAATAAAGTTGGATGCGCTCGCATGAATTTCTAAGCTGCAATTCCTCTGGATTCCTCAAATTTCCTGATGTCATCATAACCCGTTCAAGTTCAATTTATTCTGCGGTGTCCATCGGATGTCATGGAACGTATGAAAGCGAGGGGCCAAGGTTATCTTAAAATGGCGTCCTGCCAGTCTACCTGCAGCAAGATGCATCTTGGAGGGTTTACATATGGCAATATTATTGAAAAAGCAGGGCGCCGTCCTTATTCTCATGTTAAATCTTCTCCTTGTATTCACTGGAGTTGGACTCGCCATACCGATTATGCCGAGGTATATGGAGGAGCTGGGCATTACAGGTACGGCAGTCGGCTTGCTCGTCGCAGCTTTCTCGCTGACGCAATTTCTGTGCTCGCCGCTGGCTGGTCGATTGGCAGATGTCTATGGCAGGAAGAAGATGATCGTCCTAGGCATCCTCATCTTTGCCGTATCGGAATGGCTGTTCGGCATGGCGGAATCGTCCACGCTGTTGTTCTTCTCGAGGATGCTTGGCGGAATTGCTGCCGCCTTAATAATGCCTGCCGTTATGGCGTATGCTGCTGACGTCACCTCGGAGGAAGATCGAGCTGCTGGAATGGGCTATATTACCGCTGCCATTTCGACCGGTTATATTATTGGTCCTGGCGTTGGCGGTTACGTCGCTGAATTTGGTGTGCGAGTGCCGTTCTTCGCCGCGGCCGCGGCGGGGGTCATCGCAGCCTGCGTTTCGCTGCTGTTATTGAAGGAAACTCGGCCGGAAAGGTCCGCTGCTGCCCAATCGCGCTCATCTTCGCAAGCACGCAGCAATCTGTTCGTACAGCTGGCGCATTCGTATCGCGAGTCTTATTTTATCAGCCTCATCATCGTGTTTGTCATGTCATTCGGTTTGGCGAACTTCGAGACCGTCTTCGGCCTGTTCGTTGATCATAAATTCGGATTCGAGCCGAAGGATATCGCCTTCATTCTAACGTTCGGCTCGATCGCCGGAGCGGTCGTGCAATTAACGGCGTTCAGCTGGATTCTGCATACATTCGGCGAGCAGCGGGTGATCTCGATTTGTCTGCTCTTTGCCGGTTTATTCATCGTTCTGACGTTGTTCGTTCATAAGTATTGGTTAATTGCCACCGTTACGTTCATTGTCTTCTTGGCCACAGACATTCTGAGGCCTGCGGTCAGCACACAGATGTCGGTGCTCGCGAAGAATCAACAGGGCTACGTGGCAGGGCTCAACTCTGCCTTCACCAGCCTGGGCAATATCGTAGGACCCATTGTGGCGGGGGCGCTGTTCGATAGGAATATCAACTACCCCTACATGCTGGCTAGTATTGTTCTGGTCCTCTGTTTCGTTCTATCGTTTGGGGCAGGTAAGCGGGAAAGTGAGAAATCGAAAGCCGCCGCCTAATCGTTCCTTCATTATTACAATAAGCAGGAAGCAGGAGACTGGCCGTCGTATCCGAATTGTTAAAGAAGACAACTTAACAATTGGGGGAGCATGGTGACAATGGCTCATTATAGAAGAGCGAAACCTGAAGAAAGAGAATCGTATATTGACTTCGCCAACTACGTTTTTAGAACAGATTTCGAAACGCTTCTTCCCAAAGTATATGGGGAGGGAATCGATTCCTCGTCCATGCATATGGCTGCTGTAGATGAGCAAGGAAGAATTCGAGCCCTAACAGCGGTTTTGCCGGAAATGCTGCAAGTCTATGATACCAGGCTTCTAACTGGGTATTTGGGGACCGTATCCGTCCACCCTCGAGCACGCGGTGAAGGCCATATGAAGGTGCTCATGAACAATTGGTTAACGGAGCTCAGAGCAGAGTCCTATGATATGATCGTGTTAGCGGGCCAACGCCAACGATATGAGTATTTTGGTTTCACCGTTGGGGGCATGAGCGTTAAGCATACCGTAACCAAGACGAACATTCGTCACGTATTGAAGGAGACGAGTGTGGACGGCTTGTCTTTCTGCCCTTTATTTGAGGCTGAAGGTGCGGCTGAATTTGCGAGCAAGCTGAACAGGACAAGGCCGGCATATATCGAGCGCCAGAATCAAGCGCTGCCTGGCATCTTTAAGACGTTTCGTCTGAATCCAATTGGCGTATTGGAGGAAGGCAAATTGATCGGCTATCTGCTTGTGAATGATGAGGGGAACGAAATATCGGAATTCGCGATGGAGCATCCCGACGATATGATGCGCTCGATCAAGGCATATATGGCCAATCGGCATTTGGAACAGGTGACAATCTATTCGCCAGACTATGATGCAGCGTTAAATAGACGTCTTGGCGAATTGGCTGAAGACTGCGCCATCGAGACGTCTGATATGTACAATATTTTGGATTTTGCCAATGTACTGCAAGCATATTTGACGTTAAAACATCGAACAACCGGACTAGTCGCAGGGCAGTTCTCCGCTGTCATGGATGGGCAGCCTATTACAGTTCGTGTGGATGAAAACGGTGTCACCATAGAGCGGAAGGCCCAGTCGGATGCCGTAACGCTCAACAAGCTGCAAGCGCAGAAGCTGCTTCTCACGCAGCATAGCCGATACATGGAAGTTGGCGCACCTCAAGGCTGGTTCCCGCTGCCTCTGTTCTGGTATAAGGCAGATAAGTTCTAAGTGACTCGTGGGAGGCGTCTTGTCGTGAACCGTAAGCCATCTATCCTTACGCAGCTGATTATCGGGTTCTCCATTATTCTGCTGCTCATCTTGTCGATTACAAGCTTCTTTTCTTATCATTATTCCTCTCGTGTCGTTGTCGAGAAAACATCCCGGTTCATGCTGGAATCGGTGAAACAGATTCGCGGCAAAACAGACGTGACACTGCTGGAATATGATCGGCTGTCACAGCGCGTCGCCTTCAGTCCACATGTGCAGCAGCATTTTGCCGCAGTGAAACGGGGGGAGGCCGTTACCTTCGGCAAAGCCGACATCATTCGATTCGCTTCCGAGCAAGCGCGGCTTACAGGATCGGAGCTAACGCTCCATTTGATCGATTCGAAAGGTCATTTCTATTCTCAGAATGATGCATTAACCTTATCTTGGAGCACGGAGGAAGAGCTGCGACGGATCGAATGGTATTCGGAGATCTCCGAGAGGAACGGACGGATGTTATGGGTATCTGGACCTGGGTGGAGCAATGGAACCGTTCATGCGGTAATCGGAGCTCGGCAGCTGAATGAATGGTCAACACTGGAGCCGCTTGGAGAATTATTCGTGATGTTCTCCATCGATACGCTGCGCCATGTCATTGAAGAGAATGATCAAAGTTTGACCCGAAATGTCCAGTTCATCGATTCGCGCGGCCTCATTGTTTACTCCCTGGACGCCAATGAGATTGGCCAACCAGCCGACACCTCCTTGGTCGAGCGAATGAAGAACAAAGAAGAAGGCTTATTCAATTGGAATGAAGAAAGACAGCCGTCATACGTTGCCTATTCCACATCTTCGTACAGCGGCTGGACGGTAGTTGCTTATATTGATGCTGCAAGTGCTGTCAAGGATTTGAAGCAAGTGCAGAAGGTGAATTTATGGATTGGAATATTTGCGATTTGCGCAGCCCTGCTGCTCGTCACGTTCTTCGCGTGGACGGTCACTCGTCCGATTCGATATCTTGCCCATCGTCTAAGCAAGGTCGAGAGAGGCATTCTAACCCGGTCGCGGAGCAGGCTCATCAATCATGAGGTTGCAACGCTATTCGAGAGCTTCAACGGAATGGTCACACATTTGAACGAGACGATTCAGGACTTATCCAGCCGGCAGGCGACGGAGAAGCAGGCACAGATTATTGCGCTTAAGGCGCAATTCCGGCCCCACTTTCTCTATAACTCGTTGAACACGATTTATTGGCAGTTAATCAATGACGACAATGAGAAGGCAGCCGAAATGGTGCATACCTTAAGCGAGCTGATGAGGTACAGTATTCAGCCCGGCTCTGAATTCGTAACCGTTCGGGAAGATCTGGATCAACTGGACCGTTATTTGCTGCTTCAGCGGGCCCGATTTGGCGAGAAGCTGCAGGTGTTCATTGAGGCGGATCAAGCGTTATATCCGTGCAGAATGATGAAAATGATGCTGCAGCCGCTTGTCGAGAATGCGATATCGCACGGGCTCGAAACGGTAAAAGGACGGAAGTGGCACATTCATATCGAGATCAGGCGTACAGAGGGAGGGCTCCTGCTTGCGGTCGAGGATAACGGCATTGGCATGAGTGTGAACGAGATGACTAGCGTGCTGGACCCGAGAGATAACTTGGAAGCGACGACAACGCTCCATTCCGGATTGGGATTGGCCAACTTGCATCAGCGCATCAGGCTTGTGTACGGGAAGGATTATGGAATTAAATTGATGAAGGGCTCGGAAGGCGGGCTTCGGGTCGAGATCGTACTGCCGCTGGACAGCGAAGGAGGGATGTAGCATGCGACGATGGGCATACAGAGCCTTCATGCTGCTGTTCGTTGCTTTGACGGCGTGCTCGACCGTACCCGTTACGGAGGTCGATTCGCTGCAGGACGGCCGCCCAATCGAATTGTTGGTCTGGCTTCTGCCGGGTACTGGCTTCGAACCGCTAATTGCTGAGTATGACCGTGACCATCCGGAATTGAAGATTCGTGTCGTGACAGCTCAATATGCCGATGTTCACAGCAATCTTCAGACAGCTCTTGCGGCCGGCTACGGAGCTCCTGATGTGGTTGTAATTGAAGGCACGTTTATCGACCGTTTCAAGGGCTTCTCTTCTCACTTCTATAATTTGTACAAGTATGGGGCGCAGGCGTTGGATGGGGAGTATTTGGATTGGAAATGGATCAACGCACAAAATGCGGATCATTCCTTCCTGCTCGCGCTGCCAACCGATATTGGGCCAATTCTGCTTGCGTATCGCCGCGACATATTCGAGAAAGCAGGATTGCCCTCCGATCGGGAATCGGTGTCTAAGCTGCTGGGCAGTTGGGACGATTATATCGAAGTCGGCAAGACATTGAAGGAGAAGACAGGTACGGAGATGTTCAACAGCTTGCGAACGATGTATCGGTTATTGTTCAGCCAACTAGGCGTACAGTACTTTGATCAAATGAGCGGGAAATTGATTTTGCAGGACAATGTCGAAGTTCAGAGGGCGTGGGACCTTACGATGAGAGCTGCTAAGCTGGGGCTATCTGCAGGCATTGAGTCCTATTTGCCAGAGTGGGGAATAGGGTTGGAACAAGGCAGCTTTGCGGTTATGCTTGCTCCGCCATGGATGACAGGGATCATGCGCATTACCGCTCCCGCAGCAAGCGGCAAATGGGATTTGGCTGTGCTTGGGCAGCAGCAATATGGCAATTGGGGAGGGTCTTACTTGGCGCTGCCCAAGGAGGGTGAACATCCGGAGGAGGCATTCGCCTTGATCCGCCACTTGACGAGTCCGGCACAACAGCTTCGACTATTTGTGGACAATGGAAATTTTCCGTCCGTACCGGGCGTTTATGCGAATAAGGAGATTTACGATAAAATCGACCCCTACTTCAACAATGCGCCTGTCGGGAGAATGTATTCGAATGCGGCCAAAAAAGTAAAGCCGATATACAATGGTCCATTGGCAGACGTCGTGGAGACCGCGCTAGATGAAGTGCTCCAGCAGGTAGACAACGGAACTTTACCGCCGGACGAGGCATGGAACGAGGCGCTGCAGCGGACGGAAGCTGCGCTGCACGATTACCCATGACCGACAGTAGAAAAGGAGAGGGCGTTTCGATGCATATTCTGATCGTAGACGACGAACCAATGGTGCGTTCATCTGTAGCGAGAATCGTGAATGCGCTTGGTGAAACCTATGTTGCATATGAAGCAAACGATGGCGAGGATGCTATTACAATTATTCAAGAGGAGCCGATTGACCTCGTAATCACCGACATTCGTATGCCAGCTGTAGATGGCCTACAGCTCGCCGATATTGTCCATAGGCTGTATCCGCATATACGGGTTGTGCTGCTGACCGGATACTCCGAATTTGAATATGCATTGTCAGCGCTTCATAGCGGTGTATATGAATATTTGCTGAAGCCTGCTTCGAGGAATAGCTTGTTGGATCTAATCCGTAAAGTAAATGAGGAATTACTGCAGGAGAAAACACAGCATAAATTAGGAAAACTGCGCGAGAATATTGTCATGGAGAAACGGATTCAAGAGATGCTGTACGATTTGCCGGTACCGCATGCTGACAAAGATTTATTCCCGGATTGTCGCTCGTTGGCTGTATTCGTTATTCGGGTCGATGCGGCGGAATTGCCTGAACGATCCCTTCGTTTTGCAATGAAGAACGTGGTTGAAGAGCTTCTCGGTAAGGCTGGTAAACCAGCTGTGATTGTTGAGGGCAGCCATTTGGTCGCCGTTCTGTTCGAGGCAGCAGAGATGGAGCCGGGTCTGGACCACGAAAGGCTGGCCAGCGAGATCACCGACGTGCTGGGCCGGCTCTATCGGATCCAATTGACGATCCTTCATGCCGCTGGCAGCGGTGATCCAGCTGACCTTGGCCTATTATATATGGATTGCATACGCAGGCTGAATGAGCTGGACGCGAATGGACTGGATAAGAGGCCTTCAATTGAACGGGATGAATGTCATCGCCTTGTGAAAATTACAAAAAAATGGATCGAAGAGGAATATGCAGGAGAGCTCACGTTGGCTTCTGCCGCGCAGCGGCTGTTCGTTACTCCCAATTATTTGAGCGTCTTGTTCAAGAGTCAGACGGATATGACCTTCACGCAGCATCTCGTTCATGTACGGATTGGGAAAGCCAAGGAGCTGCTCGCGGAAACCCAATTGAAAATCTACGAGATATGCGAGAAGGTCGGATATGCTGATCAAGCCTATTTCAGTCGACTGTTCAAGGCAACGACGGGCATGACGCCTTATGAATATAGGGAGAGCGTCACCCTTTGACAGTGCCCTCCGTCACCCCTGCGATAAATTGCCGATTGAAGAACAGGAAGATAAGAAACAGCGGCAATGTAGCTAATACCGAGCCTGCCATGATTAGCGATTTATCCGCGTAATAGGTATTGATGTCCAGACGAACCAATGCCAGCTGTACGGTAAGCATCTCGTTCGATTTGAGCACGACCGACGGCCACAGGAAGTCGTTCCATACGTTCATGAAAGTCAGAATGCCTAGTGTAGCGAAAGCAGGCGCGATGGTCGGAACGACAAGACGATAGTACAGCTGCCTGTTGCTGCAGCCATCGATTCGGCCTGCCTCGAGCATTTCATTCGGCACAGCGGCATCGATATATTGCCGCATGAAGAAAACACCGAATGCGCTAACCATGCCTGGGACGATTACTGCCTTTAGATCGTTAAGCCAATCCAGCTTGCTAATGATGATATATTGGGGAATCAGCCCCAGCTGCAGCGGAATCATCATTGAGCCTAGCACGAATAACAGCATGACTTTACTGCCGCGGAAACGAAGGCGTGCGAAGGCGAAGCCGGCAAGCGAGCTGAACAGCAGCATTGACGCAGTAATGACGGTAGAGATAATGAATGAATTGCCTAAAGTCAGCAGAAAGTTAATGTTCGGATTGAAAATGACCTTATCCATGTTTTCTAATAATCGGCTGCCATAAAATATGGCCGGCGGGACAGAGGAGATTTCAGCCGCCGAGCGGGTCGCAATCACGCTCATCCAGTAGAAAGGAAAAATTGAGAATGCTGCGCATACAATGATTAACGAATAGGCGACCAAACGCAAGAGAGGATTTTTCATCGCAACCTACCTCCTAATCACGCAGCTTACGTACGACGAATGCGTTGAATAGAGTGAACAGCATAATGAGCAGCAAGAGCAGATTGGCAATGGCAGATGAATAACCGAATGACCGATCGGTGAACGCCGTTTTATACAAGTACATAACGACTGTCAACACCTGGTTGCTGCTGCCGCCGTTAACGGCAATGTTAGTACCGACCAGGGAGCTCATAAAGGCATAAGGCTCCGTGAAAATCTGCAAGCCGCCGGTTGTAGCGATGATCAATGAGAACAGAAGCGTTGGCATCAGCATCGGGATTGTAATCCGGATAAATTGCTGCGTTCTGCTGGCGCCGTCGATCGTGGCGGATTCATAGAGGTCATTCGGAATCGATTGCAAGCCGGCAAGCTGAATGATCATATGGAAGCCGAGATAGCGCCATATGATTAGTAGAGAGACGGCAAGCTGTGTTGCCCAGGGCGTGACGACCCAATCAATCCGGCTAAGTCCGATCGATTCGAGCAAATAGTTGATCAGGCCGTATTTTACCCCAAATACGTTGGCGAAGATAAGGCTGACAGCAACAAGGGACGTAATGTTCGGCAGAAAAATGAGGAACCGGAATACCCCTTTCCACTTAAGGAAAGCTTGGTTGAGCAGCACCGCCATAATCGTAGCGAGTACGAGCTGCAGCGGTACAGATTCGAACCAGATGATGAACGTGTTGCGAATCGATTTCCAGAATAACGGGTCCTGCGTCAGCAGCAGCCGGTAATTTCGGAAGCCGACGAACTCCTTATCTCCGAGCAGGCTCCACTTATGCAAGGAGACATAAATGGTGAAGATGGCCGGGTAAAGGCCGAATACGGCAAACAGGACGAAGAAGGGAGATGTGTACAGCAAGCCCGACAGGTTGTCATTATGACGCCGTGCAATGCGAGGCTTCCTGATGGATGGCTTGGCGCTAGGCATGATCTCCATGCGATATCCTCCTTTATGACCGAATGAAGGTTTAAGAGAGAAGGCCGTGTCCGCGGATGGACACGGCCTTCTGTGTTGATCGTTCGCTGCATCGTGAGGCAGACGGTTTATTTGTTCTGATTGGCTTTAACCTCGCTCACGAAGTCAGCCCAGGTTTTCTCTGGGTCCTCGCCGGCATCGACCTTCGGCAAATAGTTGCTGGCTGTAGTGGTGACCGATGCCCAGCTATGGATGGAATCGACCGGCTGCACTTGCTCTGCCGCTTTGGCGAAAATTTCGCCTACTGGCGCGTCGCTGTAGTAAGCGTCCTTCTTCGTCTTAAACGCATCGTCTTCATATACACTTGGCGTTGAAGGGAAGTTGCCGTTCGTCTTGTACAGCTCTAATTGCTGCGCAGGCGCCAGAATCCAGCTAATGAAGTCGTAGGCTTCCTTCTGATGCTTGCTCTTCTTCGGAATGAGCAGGAACGAGCCTCCCCAGTTCGCCGAACCGCCCGGCATCGTTGCAACATCCCATACGCCTGTGGAGTCTGGTGCGTTGGAGCGAATGATGCCCAGCATCCATGGTGGAGCGAACACCGTAGCGAAATCGCCTTTGCCAAGACCAGCGTTCCAATCCGCCGAGAAATCTGGCTGTTTGGCAGTCAAGCCGGCTTTCGCGAGCTTACCGGCGAAATCCCAGGCTTTCTTGACGGCAGGATTGGATTCAATCGTCAGATTGCCGTCCTTATCGAAAATGGTATATTCGCCTGCTTGCTGGATAAGCGGAAGGAACGCACCGAAGTAAGCGTCCGTAGCGATTGGTTTCCCTGCTTTTTCTTTTATCATCAAGCCGGTGTTGTAATAATCGTCCCAGGTCGCAACCATCTTGGAGACGGATTCGCGATCGGAGGCCAAGCCTGCCGCTTCGAAAATATCTTTGCGATATGCCATTGCCATCGGTCCGGAGTCCGTCGGAATGCCGTAGATGAAGCTGCCGTCTGCGTTCGTGCCTTGCTTCCAGCGTGCCGATAGGAAGTCTGACTCCATTGCGTCCGCGCCGAAGTCTTTCAAATTAACCCAATAATCCTCGTTCTTCAGGAGCGGGATATCGTCGACGGTCGTAATGGCGACATCCGGCACGCCGCTTCCCGCAGATAAGGCAGTAAGCAGATTTTCGTTGCGGTTTTTGTCATCGACCTGCATGTCGATTTTGATGTTCGGATGGTCGTTCTGGTATTGCTTGATGAGGTCGTCAAGGCCTGGCCCATTGATGCTCCAGAACGTTAACGTCACATTGCCGCCTGAATCGGATGATCCGTCGTCTTTCGAACTGCATGCCGTCAGACCCGTAAGAAGGGCTAACGCGGCTGCTGCTATTCTCACTTTGTTTCCTCTTGGCAATTGCAAAACCCCCATTAGTAAATAGGATGAAAAACTTGGTAATGACAACTATAGCAGGGGGAGAAGTGGTTGCAAAATATGGTTAATGTTATATATTTTGACTTATCATTAGAAGAAAACTGCTCGTGTAAGGAACTGTGACGGGCAAGGCACTGGCGGACAATCCAGCAAATGCCGAGCCGATGGAGACATCAAGCAATCCTCGCTCAATATTCGATATGCAGCACAAAAAAACTCGGAATCAGCATGGCACATGCTGTCCGAGTTTTTTCTATTATTATTCACCCAAGAAGAACTGCATCGTCCGGTCACCGCAGCCAGGCAGATGCTCGTGGCCGAAGTCGGGATAGATGACGTACTGCTTGGGCGCCGTTATTTTGTTGTATGCGGCGAATTGCGTGGACGGCGGGCAGATCGTGTCCATCAGGCCAACGAACATGAGCACTTCACCGCGAATACGTTCCGCCAAGTATTGCAGGTCGATATAACCCAGCTTCTCGAAAATTTCATCCTCGCGCTCATGCAGCGGATCGAAATAACGGAAAAAGGTGCGAAGCTCTCCGTAAGCATCCTTGTCCAAATCCATTTCCCATACGCGTTTGTAGTCGCAGAGGAAAGGGTACACGGGCGCCAGCTTCTTCACTCGTGGTTCGAGCGCTGCGCAAGCAATCGTCAGAGCGCCGCCTTGCGAGCCGCCCATGGCATAGACGCGATCGGGGTCGACCTCGGGTAATTCGAGTGCGATCTGTGCAAGACGCGCCGTATCGAGGAAGATATGACGGAACAGCAGATTGTCCGGATGGTCGTCCAGACCGCGGATAATATGGCCGTTATGCGTATTGCCTCGGACACCGCCAACATCCTCCGAATATCCGCCTTGGCCGCGGCAGTCCAGCGCTAGAACGGAGAAACCAAGCGAAGCGTATGCGAGCTTATCGTGCCAATCGCCGGCGTTGCCCGTATAACCATGGAATTGAAGAACAGCCGGATGACGGCCCTCCACATGCTTAGGACGAATATATTTCGCATGAACACGAGCGCCTCGAACGCCTGTGAAATACAGGTCGAAGCAGTCCGCCTGCGGGGTCTGGAACGAGCTTGGAATCAGTTCAACTTGCGGGTCGACGGCACGAAGCTCGTCCAATGCGCGATCCCAATACGCATCGAAATCGGCTGGACGCGGGTTTCTTCCTTCGTACGTTTGCAGCTGCTCTAGTGGCATATCGATCGTTGGCATATTAACATTCCTCTCGGTTGCTAGTATAGGGTCAGACTCTATCTCGTATTATAAGTCCCGAGAGCCCGTTTGAATATCGTCATATATAGCGAATGAATGTATTATTTTCCGCGATTGATAGGACTCTATTAATGTGCTGCATCTATGTGCAAACAGGAATAGAAAATGATTGTTTACTCCCTTTTAATGGCTAGTAATAATGTGAATACGATAATAAAAATATAAATTAATTATTTGTTAAATGACAGTTCGTTGCTTTGCACAAATCATTTCGATGTGTAGTATACAATATTTTGGAAGAATGATATAATCTATCCGCCTTGCAGTTCAAGTAAATACCGGGGATGATGATGATGAACAAGTTCGGGAATGGGTTAGCGAGTCCGATGAAGTCGATCGGCATGAAGCTGTTTCTTATTTTCTTTATTGGGATTGTTGTTTTTGTGGTCTCCGTAGGTGTCTTATCCTATCAGATGGCAAAGTCGATCATTAAGGATAAGGTGGTCGACAGCTCCGTAGCAGCTATATCGCAAGCAGGCAGCAAGCTGGACATTGTGCTGGGCAACTATGAATTGCAGACGAAGCAGTTCATTGCAGACTTCACGATGACCGAAGCGCTGGAGGCACTGGTGGATCAGCAATCGGGAGAGCAAGCCAAGCTGGATGCCAGGAACAGGCTGCAGAATAAGTTCGGCGAAATGATCTATACCGATTCAGCGATTAAGTCTATGAGTTTGCTGTTTACGAATGGCACGAACATTAGCACTGACAGCAATACGCCAGCCGTATCCGAGTTGAGAGAGACGGAATGGTTCAAAGCCGCCACAAGCTCCAAAGGGGAACCGCAATGGATTGCAACGGAGATCAAAGGCATCATCGCCCGCGATAGTGGCGCACCTGCCTTTGGTATTGCGAGATTCATAAAGAGCTCTTCTGGAACGGAGATTGGCGTGCTCGTCCTTGAAGTGAAATATGAGCTGTTAACGAATTTGTTATCCGACCTGTCTTCCAACATGGCAGATGGGAATAGTGTCGTCATTATGAATCCGGCTTCTAACAAAATCGCGTATTCGAACGGATCAGGTGACAGCACGCAGTGGCTTGGACAAGCTTCAGCGCTTCAAATGCCGTCGAATTCCCATACGGGCTCGTTCGAAGGCGCCGACCAACGGGGCGATCAAGCACTTGTCGTCTATTATGAATCGACGAAGACTGGCTGGAACTTAATTAATATGTATCCGATCGATATTCTGGTAAAGGATGCCCGCACGATACTTAACTTTACCGCTGGCATTGCGATTCTTGCAGCCATTCTATCGATCTTGATTGGCCTAGGCATAGTTCGAATGGTTGGGCGGCCGTTGGCCAAGCTTCGGAATCTTATGCAGCAGGGCGCAAATGGCGATTTGCAGGTACGCGCAGCGTTTAACAAGCGAGCTGACGAAATCGGCGAGCTTGGAGACAGCTTTAACGAGATGATGGAGAAAATTGCGGCGCTCGTCGTTCAGACGAATCAGTCTGCAAACGAAGTAGTTGGCAACGCCAAAGTGCTGTTGGTGTCGTCGAGGAGAACGGCGGACGCAGCGAAGGAAATTTCCCTAGCGACCGAAGACATTGCAAGCGGTGCGTCTATGCTTGCTGTGCAAGCTGAACAGGGCACGGATCTCACTGGGCAGATCGGATCTCAGCTGAATGAAGTGATCATGTCCAATGAAGCGATGTACGGGATTGCGCAAGAGGTTCGAGAAGGAAGCGAACAGGGTGCTAATTACATGGCCTCGCTCCGTTCGAATACGAAGCAGACTGAAGACAGCATAGCGTTAATGATTAATAAGGTGAATCAACTGCAGGAGAGCACCTCTTCCATTCGCAAAATGCTGCACGTCCTCGAGCAATTGACGAAGCAGACGAACATTTTGTCCTTGAATGCAACGATTGAGGCGGCACGCACCAGCGCGAATGACGGCAAAGGTTTTATGGTCGTAGCCAGCGAATTCCGCAAGCTTGCGGAGCAGTCCAAGCAGTCGATTGAGATGGTTAATGAAATAACCGACACGATTCAAGCCGATATTTATGCAACCGTGGATGCCCTTAACGAGGCAAGACCTGTATTCCAAGATCAGATTGCATCCGTGAAGGAAGCGGATATGATTTTTAATAAGGTTAATCAGCAGATGACCGCATTCATGCAGCAGCTTGGAGATGTTACGGCATCGATTCAGCAGCTTGGCCAGTCGCAGGTTACATTGTCTGAGCTTATGAGCACGGTTAGCTCGGTATCCCAGCAATCGTCCGCGACATCGGAAGAAGTGGCGTCACACAGCGTCGAACAGTCTGACGTAAGCAGCGGATTGGTCGATCTTGCCGAACAGTTGGAACAAGTATCGGAACGTCTGCATCAGTCGCTAGCCAAATTTACCGTATAAACGAACGAGAGGACGAAGCAGATGGCTTCGTCCTTTATTGTGCCTAATCATTCGCTGCATTAATCGCGAGCAAGCATCAGCCCGTAAATTCTTGCACCCAAGCGCCGTTATAATAGCCGATGCCGATCTTCGTATAGCTGCTGTTCAGGATGTTCGCGCGGTGGCCCGGGCTGTTCATCCAGTCGTTCATAACTTGCTGAGCGGTCGACTGGCCTTTTGCAATGTTCTCGCCAGCCGTACGGTACGTAACACCAAACTTCTTCATCATATCGAACGGCGAACCGTAGGTCGGCGAGTTATGGGAGAAGTAGTTGTTGTTGATCATGTCTTTTGCTTTTGCCACCGCTACATTGTTAAGTGCACTATCCATTGTCAGCGCGGCTAGGCCTGCATTCTTGCGCTGCGTATTGACGAGCGAAAGCACCTGCTGCGCCTGGGTAGATGCCGAAGTATTCGACGGTGTCGACGGTGTCGAAGGTGTTGTTGGTGTTGTTGTTGATGGCGTCTTCGATGGCATCGACGGGTTGTAATTGTAATTATTGCCCGTGCCTGTTCTAAAGTTGTTGCCCGTTCCAGTTGTCGGGAACTGGAAGTTCGGGTTCCAATTCAAGTTGCCGCCGCCGCCGATAACGATCCACCGCTGCTGTGGTACTGTCGACATCGAGCGGTAGCCGGAGCCAGCGCCATGTGTAGAGGTCGATGACGATAGTGAAATATCATGAGCAGGCGTGACCGAGTTAGTGCTCATCCGTTGATGGATCGTCGTCCCATTATTCGGGCGTGACTTAACCGTTGTCGTTCCATCATTCGTCGTCGAACAACCAGTGGCCAATGATAAAAGAATAATTGCACTCGCGATTTGTTTCTTCATCTAGCGCAAAGCACCTCTTTTCTGTTGTTGTAGGCTTACTTTCTCCTACTTGAGAAGGGGCTATGCTGAGATTTGATGGTTGGTTTGGATTGTGATCGCTTCGTCACTTACGGTGCCAATTTGATAAAAAAAGATACGTCAAATGAAGTGCGATTTGCTATCATTTGTTTATATCCATTCCATCATATGGGGGGAATGCCGTGATGAATGACCCAATGCGATTGCAGCCGCATCATGATTCGCCTGAAGGCTATAAACCATTTACCGCGCCAAATGCGCTGAGGATGATAAGGGGAGGCATTCGAATGAGCGACAATCAGCAAGTGCTGCCAGAGGCGAGTCCAATTAAGAACAAAGTAGGCGGTGTATTTGTACCGGTCAAAGATATTGAGGTGTCCCGTGCTTGGTACTGCCGTGTGCTAGGGCTGAATGCAGGGGACTGCGAAATTATTGGAGGGCATCTGTGCCCGCTGCCGATGGAGGGAGCCGGTCTCATCCTGGATACGATGCCGATGTGGGGCGGCGAACAGCCTGACGGTGCGCCATCGATTCAGACGCCAGCTTTCATGTTGATGACAGCGGATCTCCAGGGCTCGTATGACTATATGAAGGAAATTGGCGTTGAGCTCGTGACAGGAATTGAACATGATCACTGGTTTGTTGTGAAGGATCCGGACGGCAACAAATTGATGATTACTCGAGAGTAGGTCACTAATATGAATCCACAGCAGCATCCATACACTGTCGAATATGAAGATAACCATGGCGTCATTTATTATGAGCTTATAACGGCGGACAGCATTGGCGATGCTCGGGGACAAGTTCAGAACAGCCGGCCGGAAGTTCATATCCGTGCGGTTACATTGAATCCGATTGCAGCTCCTTAGGTATCCTATAGGTAGTTCTGCAAGAAGGCTTCATAATAGGAAATAGGCTGCGTCAGCGCTTGTGTCGTGGAATAGCAGCACAATGTAGTAACGAGAAAGGAAAGTGACATGCAGCATACTTATATCGGACGAATTACGCAGCTGACGCGTTATCCTGTGAAGTCGATGGCGGGCGAGACGCTTCAGCGTGCGCCCATTGCGGCCTATGGCTTGTACGGTGATCGCAGCCATGCGTTTATCGATAATGCGAAGGAAGGCTGGGACAGCTTTATTACGGCGCGGCAGTATCCGCAGATGCTAGGTTACACTGCAGCGTTACCTGATGATGGCGGAACGGAGGAAGCGTTCCCGGATGTGCGAATTACGGCGCCGGACGGACGCCAGCTGCATTGGACGGATGATCTGATTCAAGAGCTGGGCGGATTTCCGAACCGCTCGATTTCACTCCGTCGTCATCGCCCGGACAGCAAGGGGCTGTTATCCGTCGATGAAGGAGGGCTTCTTCTTATAACGGATCGCTCGCTGCGAAGGATCGAGGAGCGGCTGGGATGTCCTGTCGATCCTCGCCGTTTTCGGGCCAACATCATGATTGAACTGGATGAAGCTGCAGCTGAAGATGAATATGCATGGGTCGGCTCGCGACTTCATCTCGAGGATGGTACGGTGCTCGAGATCGTAAATCCATGTCAACGATGTATAATTGTAACAATGGATCCGGATACACACGAGCGGAACAAGGAGGTGCTGCTGGCATTGAGGGATGTCCTGGACCTGAACTTCGGCGTTTATGCTTCCGTCATCCGCACGGGTGAGGCCGCGGTAGGGGATAAGCTGTATTTGGAAAAGGTTGAAGGCTGAGACCGCTCATCCATCAGTGGAGATTTGATCAGACAGCAGCTCGGGTAATCCGGGCTGCTGTTTATTTTTATGCAAACGAATAAAGATCCGTATCCATTTGCATATCGTCAAACCGGCACAAAAAGGATATGATGGATGGGATCGGATCATTTTGATATGCAAATCGAACAGAGGAGCTGCCAAATATGTACACCGTGGGCTTACGAACAGACCTGCTGATGGCCATCAAGCATAAAGATTTGGAAGCGCTGTATTCCTTGTTGGACGGCGGAGTGGAGCTTAATCCGCCTTCGATGGAAGGGACGTATTTGAGCTGGGCATGGGGCAAGTTCGGCAGCTATGATTTTGAAGTCGTAAAGCTGCTTATTGAACGAGGAGCGGCTGTGAATGATGCTTCGTTCCCGGCAATTATAGGCGCTTCTGGACGTGGGAAGCTTGAAGAGCTTGTTTATGTGATGGAGCGCGGCGCAGATATAAACGCGGCAGATGAGGCTGGTCATTCCGCACTGTGGTATGCGGTTTATGGAGAGTGCTTGGCGGAAGCCCAATGGCTGATAGAAGCAGGGCTTTCGCTCGACCGGCATGGCGTGCCGGCGCTGCAGCTAGCGGCATCGATCGGCAGCCTGTCGATCGTTAAGCTTCTTACGGAACGCGGCGTTCATCCAGATGCTCGCACGTCGCAAGATGCGGACAGCTCCTATACAGCGCTTCATCGGGCAGTTATGTATGGACATAAAGAGGTCGCGGCGTATTTGCTCGAACAAGGGGCTGACCCGCTGCTATGCAATATATGCGGCCAGAACGCCTACGATCTAGCCAAGCTCAATGAACAGTCTTCCATGGCGAAATGGATTCGGCGGTATGAGAGCAAATAGAGGAGTCTTAGTGATGATGAATGATGAAGATCGTTCATTCGACGAATTGGACGGATATGTGCGGCAGATTCAATCCCAGACGGCGTGCACTGCTTCAGCGATTTATGTGATCCATAAAGACAACGTTGTCCATGAACGATATTGGGGACGGCACAGCGAGAATCCAGATGCAAGAGAAGTGGATGAACGAACACAGTTTAACGTGGCTTCCATCCGCAAAACGTATCTGGCTCTAGCGATCAGCCTCTTGATTGAGAAAGGTTTCATTGCACATATCGATGATGCAATAACTGATTATTTGCCTGAGTATGCGAGTGTCGCTTCAGGCGTTACACTGCGGCATCTGCTGACGCATACGCATGGGCTGAAAATCAATAGCAAGGATGGCTTGCTGGTTAAGGAATTCGAGCCGGGGTCAAGCTGGGCGTATCGCAATACGGGAATCGATCTGTTGATCCGGCTTGTGCGCCATCTATCGGGACAGCCCCTTAGTGCGATGCTTCAGCAAGAATGGTTTGGTCCTGCAGGGCTGAACGAGACCGGCTGGCGCACAGCGCGGGACGAGCTGCTTATCTATAACTATTATGATTCGGAAGATAACTGGGTCGGTCCGAATGACAGCGGCGCAGGCGATCAGAGCAATCTGTTCGTCAGCGCGAGAGAATTGGCTGCAATGGGCCAGCTTCACCTGCATCGCGGCAAGCTCCGGAAGAACGGTGAGCGGATATTCCCGCAGGAAGTATTCGAACGAATTCTGACGATCCAAACACCGGTCAGCGTGCCGCAGTCCATGCCGCGCAACGGTTTCATCTGGTGGCTGCAGCACAATACGCCGAATAACCAGATCGGCGAGCATCTGCCGGAAGGCAGCTTCCAAGTGCTCGGCATTACAGGCTGCGCCTGCCTAGTCATCCCTCGTCACGAGGCCGTCGTCGTTCGCATGTACAATCAGCTGCGCAACCCAGGCGATTACGACTATTTGGCAGATATTCGTACGTTCGGAAACATCGCTCTAGCGGCTATATCTAGGTTATAATCGATGTTTAATAGGAACTCATTCAGCTGTGAATACAAAAGAATGAGTTTTTTTGTTTTTACCGAAGTCCACGCGGAACCCCGTGCCGAAGCACCACGTCGAAGCTTTTACGGTTGCTATTGTGGCTATTACCGCAATATGGCGGGTTTCGTGCGCGTAACGGTTGTCAGGATGGCTAATGTCGCTCCATGGGCCGGTTTCAAGTGCATTTCGTGCAAATAAGCATATCTACAACCCTTAATGCTCGAAATGGTGCAAGTTCGCCGTATTAAGCATGATTTGCAACCGTTAGCGGCGGTATGGTGATGGGTGGGGCGGGTGCAATTATGTTATAATCTATCTCTAGTATTTGTTTGAAAGGAAATTAATATAATAATGGCTAATATTAGTAAGTCTCGCAAACCGAGAATTTCGGAGATCGATATACTGCGCGGAGCAGCATTCCTCGCGGTAGTGCTTCAGCACTCGATCGCGCACTATTTTCCACTGCCGGTGACTGGGCTAGGGGATGGTGTATTGATGGGGCTGCTGCTCATTGCGAGCAAGTTCGCGGTTCCGCTGTTCGTGTTTATGACCGGGATGTCGCTGTTCTACAGCTATGACGGAGAAGTACCTTACTTGACGTTTATGCGCAAAAGGTTAAAAGATATCGCGCTGCCGTATTTGCCATGGGCGCTGCTCTATGCGGCCGAGTTCCAGCATGTGCAGCTGCTGGATTCATCCGGCTGGCAGAAGCTTGGTCTTATGCTGTTCACCGGCAAAGCGTCCTACCATCTCTGGTATATCGTCATGGTATTCCAGCTGTATCTCATTTTCCCGCCATTACAGCGGCTGGTGAAGCGGCTGCGTCCTCAATCGTTTGCAGCGACGTTAGGAATTGTTGTACTGTTGTTCGGCCTGTATCTCCTTCTGATGGAGCAGGGCGGGGCGCTCTACCGGGCTGCGGTGTCATGGGATGTGCCAGTGCTTACCGCGTATTTTGCCAAATATCTCGATCGTAACGCTCTTATGTACTTCTTCTATTTCGCGATGGGCGCTGCTGCGGCCTTCTACGTGGAACAGTGGCGCGCGTGGCTGCTGCGGCTGCGGTATGCGATTCTGACTGCATCAGCGGGCATGGGCATCTGGCTGCTGTATGTTGTCGTCAACCATTTTCAGCTCATGCCGCAGGTCGTCATTCGTTACGATGATCTTGGGCTTCTCAACCCGCGTATGGCGGTGTTCTTGACGCTGTCGGTGTTGGCATTGTACGTGATGGCTTTGCAGTGGGGGCAAGGGGCTCCCGTCTGGTTCCGCCGAATGATGGTATGGCTGGGCGCCTACTCTTACGTCGCGTACTTGGCACATGCGTATGTGCTGAAGTATATGGAGATGGCTGCCGACGGACTGTTCGGCATGGATGGATCGGCGTCTGCGCGGGCGCTTGTCGCCTTCGTGCTCAGCGCAGCAGGTGCTGCGGTAATTGCCTGGGCGTTGAGACTGGCAGCAAGCTCGCTCAAGCAGTGGCGCCAGATGACTACGCAGCAAGAGAGCAGAAACTCGGCTGCACTATAGCAGGGATAACAGGCGTGTGGCCAATGGGTCACACGCCTATCTTGTAAGCAAGGCGAGCTTCCGCTGAATAGGGTATATGACCATATCCGAGGGGGCCACAGAGTGACGACAATCACGATTGCCGCTGTCGGCGATTTATTGATGAAAGCACCGATTATCGCATCGGCGCGCCTCGATGGCGGCGGGCAGTACGATTTTGACCCGATGTTCGAAGGGGTGAAGCCGCAGCTGCAGAATGCGAACTTGCTAATCGGAAACCTAGAAACGACGTTCTCAGGCAATCCGCGTAAGGCGGGCAAATATGAGACGCGGGCACCTCGCACCGGTTATCCTGCCTTCAACTGCCCGGATGAGCTGGCTGGGACGCTAAAGCGGCTCGGCTTCGACGTACTTACGACAGCGAACAATCATTGTATGGATGGCGGTACTTCTGGTTTGAAGAGGACGCTGAATGTACTCGATCGGCATGGGATCAAGCACACAGGGACGTCGCGTTCGGCTGCGGAGTCGCGCCGCTGCACCGTGATGGATGTGAAAGGCATTAAGGTTGGCATTCTGGCCTATACGACCGGTACGAATTCGATCCCTTATCCGAAAGCGTATCTCGTCAATCGAATCAGGCTTCCACGTATTGCAGCCGATATTAAAGCGATGAAGCGGCGGGCTGATTTCGTTATTGTCTGCCTGCACTTCGGGCTAGAATTCCACCGCACGCCGAACGCACGCCAGAAGAGCATTGTGAATGCAGTGTTCAAGTATGGGGCAGACGCTATACTCGGTGCGCATCCGCATGTGCTGCAGCCCGTGAAGGTGTCGAAGGTGAAGGATGGCAGAGGCGGCGTGAAGAAGCGAGTGGCCGCTTATTCGCTCGGCAACTTCGTATCGACGCGCCTTCGTAAAAATATCCATACCCAGCGGGGTCTCATTCTGAAGCTGAAGGTTCAGAAGGATGAGAAGGGCCGAACCCGTCTGCTCGGCGTGTCCAAAGTGCATACGATGGTGAACAGCCATGGCGAGATTGGCAATCGTACCTATCGGGTTGTGCCGCTGTAGACAGCGCCCTATCGTCAAAGAATGTTTGATGGTTGATTTCGGGGCATTGGTGGTATATAATTTGATCTAAATATTCAAGAACGTTGATAAGGACTAGTAAGATTGTTCGAAGCGCTCAGAGAGCTGTTGGTTGGTGCGAGACAGCCGCGATGACAATCCGAACTCGCCTTGGAGTTGCTCGCTGAACCTTAAGTAAGCGGAGCCGGAACCTGACCGTTATCAGCAGGAGGATAGCTCGTCTGCATGCGAATGATACAGCTGACATTTATCCATAGAGTGCATGCCGGAAGGCATGAATTCGGAGTGGTACCGCGTAAGACACAGTCTTTCGTCTCTGTTAATGGAGATGGAAGGCTTTTTTTTTGTATTCACAATAAACGTGCCAGCTGCAGATATGAATGAGAGGGTGGATCGCCATGAAGAATGTTGACAAATACACTAGAGGATATTTCATGCCGCCGGTGACAAGCTTGAAATGGACCCAGAAGGAATATATTACGGAAGCGCCAACGTGGTGCAGCGTGGACCTGCGCGACGGCAACCAAGCATTGGTCGTACCGATGAATCTGGAGGAGAAGCTTGAATATTTCCAGATGCTCGTCGATATCGGCTTCAAGGAAATTGAGGTCGGCTTCCCGGCAGCGTCGGAGACGGAGTTCACGTTCCTGCGCACGCTGATCGAGCAGAATCTGATTCCAGATGACGTAACCATTCAAGTACTTACCCAATCGCGCGAACATATTATCCGCAAAACGTTTCAATCGCTCGCAGGCGCGAAGAAAGCCGTTGTCCATCTGTACAACTCGACGTCCGTCGCACAGCGCGAGCAAGTATTCCGCAAGTCGAAGGAAGAGATCATCGATATCGCTCTCTCAGGCGCGAAGCTGTTGAAGCAATGTGCAGAGGAGACGGAAGGCAACTTCCAGTTCGAATATTCGCCAGAAAGCTTCACGGGTACGGAGATTGAGTTCGCCCTGGAGATTTGCAATCGCGTGCTCGACGTATGGCAGCCGACTTCGGCGAACCCGGCTATCATCAATCTGCCGGCGACGGTGCAGATGTCGATGCCGCATGTTTATGCAAGCCAGATCGAATATATGAGCGAGAACCTGAGCTATCGCGATGGCGTCATTCTGTCGGTACACCCGCATAACGACAGAGGCACAGGCGTTGCTGACGCAGAGCTTGGCGTGCTGGCTGGCGCGCAGCGCGTCGAAGGCACGCTGTTCGGCAACGGCGAGCGCACAGGTAACGTAGACGTTGTGACGCTGGCGCTGAACATGTACTCGCACGGCGTCGATCCGAAGCTGAACTTCGACAGCATCCCAAGCATTATCGCGGTATATGAGCGCCTGACGAAGATGAAGGTCGGCGAGCGTCAGCCATACGGCGGCGAGCTTGTATTCACGGCATTCTCGGGATCGCACCAAGACGCGATCGCGAAGGGGATGTCATGGCGCGAAGAGAAGTCGATCGACACATGGTCGGTTCCTTATCTGCCAATCGATCCGAAGGATATCGGACGCGAGTATGAAGGTGATATTATCCGCATTAACAGCCAGTCCGGCAAGGGCGGCATCGGTTATATTTTGCAGATGAAATATGGTCTCGATCTGCCTGCGAAGATGCGCGAGCACTTCGGCTACTGCGTGAAGAACGTATCCGACCAGCAGCAGAAGGAGCTGATGCCGGAAGAGATCTACGACATCTTCAAGAATCAGTATGTGAACCTGAAGGCGCCGATCGAGCTGGTGAAATGCCGCTTCACGGAAGAGGATGAGCAGGACTTCCAGACGATCGTTACGATTCGTACGGATGGGGTGGCGTTGGAGATTGCAGGCTCGGGCAACGGCCGACTGGATGCAATCAACAACGCACTGCAGACGCATCTGGGCATTGAATACTCCGACCTGGTGTACAAGGAGCACGCGCTTGAGATCGGTTCGAAGTCGCAGGCTGCTTCGTATATCGGCATCACAGCATCGAACGGTACCGTATACTGGGGCTGCGGCATCGACGCTGACATCATGACATCGTCGGTCAAAGCATTGTTCAGCGCGGTTAACCAAATGGTTCGTTGATTTATAGAGAAAGCCCGATCATTGCGATGATCGGGCTTTTTTGATGGTGTGGTGAATACGTAGGTGCATATCTGCACCTACGCGAGGGCGAGTTGGTGGTTTTGCTCGGTGTAGGTGCATATCTGCACCTACGCGAGGGCGAGTTGGCGGATTTGCTCGGCGTAGGTGCATATCTGCACCTACACGAGGGCGAGTTGGTGGATTTGCTCGGTGTAGGTGCATATCTGCACCTACGCGAGGGCGAGTTGGTGGTTTTGCTCGGTGTAGGTGCATAACTGCACCTACACGAGGGCGAGTTGGTGGTTTTGCTCGGTGTAGGTGCATAACTGCACCTACGCGAGGGCGAGTTGGCTAATTTGCTCGGTGTAGGTGCATAACTGCACCTACGCGAGGGCGAGTTGGTGGATTTGCTCGGTGTAGGTGCATATCTGCACCTACGTGAGGGCGAGTTGGTGGATTTGCTCAGTGTAGGTGCATATCTGCACCTACGCGAGGGCGAGTTGGTGGATTTGCTCGGTGTAGGTGCATATCTGCACCTACGCGAGGGCGAGGTGGAGCATCATGGAAATCAGAAATCGCTTAGTTAAGCGGCGCCCGTAGGGGTTAAGCAACTGCAACGCAGTGGACGGAGAAATGGAAGCTGGGGAACGAATCGACGACAATGTGAGGTGGAGCTTGTGGCAGCAACCGTAAACGTTTACCACTATGATGCATTCAGCACCATTCCGAATCAGGGCAACCCTGCGGGTGTTGTGCTTGATGGCGGGCATTGGACCGAACAGCAGATGCTGGCTATAGCGGGGAAAGTAGGCTTTAACGAAACAGCGTTTCCGATGCCATCGGATGTTGCTGATCTAAGGATTCGTTTCTTCACGCCGGGCCATGAAATCAACCTGTGCGGCCATGCGACGATGGCGACGATCTATGCGCTTGCGACGAGAGGTCTGCTGGGAGAACGGACGGAGCTGACGATCGAGACGCTGGCAGGTGTACTGCCGATTCAATTGTGTAGAGGTGTGGCGAATGAGCTTCGTATCAGGATGAAGCAGGCCGATCCGCAATTCCAGCCTTTCCATGGATCAGTGGCCGAATTGGCGCAATCAATAGGGATCGTAGAGAGCGATATTGCCGCCCATCTGCCGACGGTCTATGGCAGTACAGGGACGTGGACGCTCATCGTACCCGTTACGAGCTTAGCTGCCTTTGAGCGGATGAAGCCGGACAACGCGCGGTTTCCGGCGGTTTTGCAGGAAATGCCGAGATCGTCCGTACATCCATTTTGCCTCGAAACATATGATTCCGCAGCGCATATGCACGCACGTCATTTCTCATCGCCATACTCGGGCACGATCGAGGACCCGGTAACGGGGACGGCTTCTGGTGTGATGGGGGCTTACTTCGCGCAGCACATCCGGTCCGAACCTGTGTTGAAGCTGGTCGTGGAGCAAGGACAGGAGATTGGCCGAGATGGCCGAGTCGAAGTTACCGTTACGAATGGCACTGAAGTGGAGATCACAGGCACAGCGGTGTACGTCGGGGAGTTCGAGGTGCAGATCTAGCGGTTGTATAAAATGCAATGGCGCTCAGACGAAACTTCCGTCTGGGCGCCATTGCTGCTTGGGGAAGGGCAAGCGAAATGCGGCTGCAGCTTAAGCCTGCAGAACGTACATGCTTTGCACGCGTTTCGGTACATTCATACGGGAAAGCCTGCATAATAGGCAGGTTTTGCAGCGATGAAACCGCGAAAGCAAGAATATGGTCCGCAAAGCATGCAGCAAATGCAGGCTTTGCTTACATCCGGTGCAGGTCAGTAGAAAAGCCTGTATTGAATGCAGGCTAATATCGCTAAGTCTCTCGGATGATCATCCAACGATAGCCGAAAGGGTCGATGAACGTGATAAAGCTCGCGAATCCTTCATCTCGAATGTCCACAATCGATGCCCCTGCGTCGGTTAGGTGCTGCGTCACTTCGTTTACGGGCCTTCTTGTTTTGAACACGAAGGGTGTGATCTGAGGCTGTAACGGAGGCTCCGATCTGCCGTGCAGCAGGAGACCAGCGCTTTTGCCAAGTGAGAGCAGGTAGAAGTGACCCGGATGCTCGATCAGTGACCTGAATCCGAGCTGGGACTTACTCCATTCTGCCAATGCCGTAATATGTTCGCTGGAAACAAGCATTTGTACATGATCCACGTAGTCTAGCAAAGGATAATCCTTCTCCTCAATAACGGGAAGCACTCGTTCTTGCTGCGGCTCCCAGCCTTGGTCGAGGTACAACGCTTGAATTTCTTCCTCGTTTAATGCCCGCTCATATAAGCGGAGGTCGTCGATTCTGCCATGGAAGAAGAAATAGGGTTCATCGGATGCCTTCCTGCCAATATACATCGGCTCATTGGGATCGGGTTGGAATACGCCAGCCTGCTCGCACTCGAGCCTGCCATTCTTGTAGAGCCGGAATGTCTCATGCTCATAGGTGACGACGATATGGTACCAGAATTCCCGCTGAAGCGGCTTCGCTACACTCAGATCAGGATCGATCAGGAAACGGTGGCACGTAATCTGTGCATCATAGGTGCTGAGCTGAAAAGCGTAATTCTTGTGCTGACCGTGCTGCGAAACGATAGCCCCATTCCAGCCCTCTTGTTTGGAATTCGCGTCATAACAGCACCAGACGGATACAGAGAACGCATCCGCATTAAGCGAAGGAGCGGGATTGAGAACAAGATAATCGTCTAGACCGTCGAATACGTATGCACTTGCGGGCTGTCCGAATCGGTCGGCGCATAGGACGGCTCCATGAACTTGCGCGTGCTGCCCATTTCCGCTGCTATCTTGTGGTCCCCCGTTGAACAAATATTCCGCAATAAGCCCTTGCTTCAAATCGATTGTACGATTATCTCTTCCGAAGAGCTCGTCCAATGTCACTTGAAAGATATCAGCGAGTAGCGGCAGCAGCGTAATCTCTGGACAGGTCTGCCCATTCTCCCACTTGCTCACTGCTTGATAGCTGACGCCGAGTCGATTGGCCAGCTGCTGCTGCGTCAAGCCGCGCCGTCTACGGTGTCTGCTAATGGAATCTGCGAGATGCTTCGTATAATCCGATCCCACTTGTTATCGCCTCCTTGTTATTGAGATTAGTATAAAGTGAAAATCTGGAAGAGGGTAGAACGCATTAGTTGAATGCAAGGAAAGGAAACTCAACTCCTGGTTGAGGGCAGTTGAGCAGCTGCTGAATTAGTACGAGCGTAAGAGGTTGTCTGGTGCTGTTCATTCATGAACGCTACAATGGAGAGAGCTTTCGCAGCTTGACTTGACTTGGAGTGAACTCCAGAGGGTAGAATGCTCTTATTGGTATGCGAATTTCATAACTAAGTGAATGGGAAGCGAGGAACAATCAAATGGAATATGTAAAGCTGGGCAATACAGGTCTGGATGTATCCCGCATTTGCTTAGGCATGATGAGCTTCGGCGATGCCGAGCGTTGGACGCATCCATGGGTGCTGAACGAAGAGGACAGCCGGCCGATTATTCGCAGAGCGCTGGAGCTTGGCATTAACTTCTTCGATACGGCGAACGTCTACGGCGGCGGAACAAGCGAGGAAATCACGGGACGAGCGCTCAAAGATTATGCGAATCGGGATGAAGTCGTCATCGCAACGAAGGTGTTCTTCCGAACGGCTGAGGGCCCTAACGGCGCAGGTTTGTCCCGCAAGGCGATCATGACCGAGATCGATAACAGCCTCAAGCGGCTCGGAACCGACTATGTCGACCTGTACCAAATTCATCGTTGGGACTACAATACGCCGATCGAAGAAACGATGGAGGCGCTGCACGATGTCGTGAAAGCGGGCAAGGCAAGATACATCGGCGCTTCCGCAATGTATGCATGGCAGTTCCAGAAGGCGCTGCACGTCGCGGAGAAGAACGGCTGGACCAAGTTCGTCGCGATGCAAAATCATATGAACCTCATCTACCGCGAAGAGGAGCGGGAGATGATGCCGCTGTGCAGAGAGGAGAAGATCGGCGTCATTCCATACAGCCCGCTGGCTTCCGGACGGCTGGCGCGCGACTGGTCGGAGACGACGTATCGCTTCGAGACGGATCAGGCACAGCATATGAAATACGACGCGATGATGGAGGCGGACCGTCCTATTGTAGAGCGTCTTGCAGCGATAGCTGAGAAGCGCAGAATCCCTCGTGCGCAGATCGCGCTGGCTTGGCTGCTGCAGAAGCAGCCGGTTACGGCCCCGATCATCGGCGTATCGAAGATGTCTCATCTCGACGATGCGATTGCATCGTTGTCCGTGAAGCTGACAGCGGAAGAAATCGAGTCGCTGGAGGAGCTGTACGTTCCCCATCCAGTAGTCGGCGCGTTGTCCAAGTAAACAGCAGGAACGTCCTATCTCGTTGTAGGACGTTCTTCATTGTCCAAACCAAAAGGCAGGTGACACCAGATGTTAATCGCAGAAGTTAGTGAGCGCTGCGGGATGTCTCAGGATACATTGCGCTACTACGAACGAGTGGGCTTAATTCCGCCCGTGAACCGGAATAAGAGCGGCATTCGGGATTATACGGAAGAAGACCTCCGCTGGGTCGAGTTTATCAAATGTATGCGCGGCGTTAGTCTGCCAATTGAGTCGCTAATCGAGTACGTGCGGTTGTTCCAGCTAGGGGACGACACGATAGAGGCGAGGCAGCAGCTGCTCCATGAGCAGCGCCAAGCATTGGCAGCGAGGATGGCAGAGATGCAGATTGTATTGGATCGGTTGGATGACAAAATTGCGCGCTACGATCAGACGATCGGCAGACAAGAGCGAACGTTGAATCGATCGTAGCGACGAAATCGCCAACAGCCGCAAGCGGAGCGCTATGCATCGCACACTGCACGGCGGCTATTCCTGTTCCGCTGCTGCCTTGCGGAGCTCCACATATTTCATCAGCTCGGCGATTGCAGCGAACTGATAGCTTAACTGACCGTTCAGCTTCTGTAGGGCAAGCTGAACGGATTGCTCCACCTGCTCATAATGCTGGGTGTCAAGCTCTTGAAGCAGCTGCTTGATATTGTCGATGTCATACACCGTCTTCCGCAGGCTGCTGATAAGTACGATTTTGCGCAGCTCCGCAAGTGTAAAGACGCGATAACCATTCTCCTCATTGCGCTTCGATGCAAGAAGTCCTTCCTGCTCCCAATGCCGAATGGCAGACGCGTTGACCCTTGCGATCCGCGCAGCCTCTCCGATCGTCATCGTATCATCAGCCTTGATGCCTTCAAATAGGGACCAATTCGTATCGCGAAGCATCCGCAGCATCTCCTCGACGCGCTTCTTCTCCGCTTGTATTTCATACTGCTGTTCGTTAACAAGCCACAACGCATCCGCTATTTCCTCTTTATTCATCTTCCGCATGATCTCATAAGCCACAGGTATGTCATAAGCTCGCAGCAGGGCGCGAATCGCGGCAAAAGCCTGCATGTGCACAGCGCTGTAGCATCTCCGATTGCTGGCCGATCTCGGCACATCGGGAATCAAGCCTTGCTCCTCATATCTGCGCAGCGTGGTCGTGCTGATCAGCAGCCGCTCGGCAATTTGAATCGGGGTATAACGGTCATTCATTGTCATCACTCCATACCTTTAAGTAAAACCTTCAAGTGCTGTACCAACATTGTTGGCGAATTCATCGCCTTAATCAAGCCTTTCGACGCGCCAGTCCGGAAGATTGCATGAATGTTATACGATAGAGTTATATCCTCGGTCTACGGCCAGGAGGCAGAGACGCTAAAGCTGTGGGGGGCCGACCCCGAGCTTGGCAAGCATCTGGTGGAGGGACTGGCCGATACATGCCAGGTGCTGCATTTTGATTATGAGGGCCATCTGTTCGAGCACCCTGTGGACCGGCTCACAGCGGATCATATCGTGAATGACTTCCTCCACATTGCGGATCAAATGAATATCGGCCGCTTCGCCTATTACGGCTATTCGTGGCTGGCACTTGCCGGCTTGCAGCTCGCCCTTCGTACCGATCGGCTCGACAGCTTGGTGATGGGCGGCTTCCCGCCTTACGGCGGACCGTATGCGGAGATGCTGACCGTGACTCGTCATACGCATCAGCAGGCGACAGGGGCGATCGGGGGCTGCTGCGCAGCCGACAAGCGCCGAAACACCTGATGAGATCGACTGGAGCAAAATCAAAGTAACGATTGATCCGCAAGTAACCCAGCAGTTCGTGACGCTGTATGAAAGCCTCGAAGGGTTCGATGATCGCAGCGTTCAATCGAAGCTGACGGTGCCTCGGTTAGCTTTTGCAGGGGAGAAGGATACGATTGTTTACGGGGAAGCGTTCGGCCATGTGACCGTTGATATTGCCGGGCAGCTACAGAAGCATGCAGAGCCTCTCCGTCAATTCGGGTGGGATGTGGAGCTGCTTGCGGGCAGCGGGATGGACCATACGCAGGCGATGCAGCCGACTGTCGTACTGCCGCTCATAAAGCAGTGGCTGACAAGACAGCTAGGAATGGGTCAATAGTAGAAAGCTACAAGTTATCAAGTCGATAAAATCTTATGTTTTTACCATTTGCAACTTGCCATTATCGCTGAGATTCATGGGGACAGCGGCCTAACCATACCGGCTAGAAGTCCTCCAGTCCTATCTCGAGTGGGTATCGATTTGCATGTAAACAACCTGAACGGTCCCGACGATTATGGTGGTGGCTGGTTCCAATGGCTGTTGACATAAAACAAAAGGAGACAGGGATGTTGGCGCGCAGCCATTCCCTGTCTCCTTCGCGTATTTAGACCTTCTTACTGTCGCTGCTGCCGAGCAGCGGCAGTGTGAACGTAAACGTCGAGCCGGCGCCAAGCTTGCTCTCCACGAAGATTTTGCCTTCATGGGCGGCAATCAGCGATTGCGAGATCGCAAGACCAAGACCTGCGCCGCCATGCTTGCGCGTGCGCGAAGTGTCGCTGCGATAGAAGCGGTCGAATACATGCGCCACATGCTCTTCTGCGATGCCGGCGCCATTATCCCGAACGGAACCAACCGCCTGCCCGTTCTTCGCTTGCACCGTAACCTCAATAACACCGTTGGCTGCGTCCGTATGCTGTACGGCGTTGTGGAATAGATTGAGCACGACCTGCTTGATTTTGTCCGCGTCGCATTTCACTAGAATAGGAGCCTCTAAATGAAAGCGTACCTCTCGCTCACCAGCGAGCATATGCAGATGGGGCTCCATCTCCTCCATCAGTCTGTCGAGCCGCACCTCGGAGAGATGAAGCTGAGGCGCGCGGTCCAGCTTGGCAAGCGTCAGCAGATCCTCGACAAGCTTCTTGATCCGCGTTGATTCGCCTTGCATACTGTTGAGCGCCGGATACAGCTGCTCGCGGCGGTCTGCCGCGCCGCGCAGCAGCACTTCGATAAAGCCGTGTATGGAGGTCAGCGGCGTCCGCAGCTCGTGTGATGCGTCAGCAATGAAGCGCCGCATCTGCTCTTTCGCTTCTCGCTCTGCCTCGAACGAATGAGCCAGCCGCTCCAGCATGCCATTGAACGATTCGGCGAGCCGGTCGATTTCAAGCTGGCCTTGATCGGCAGGGAATCGTTCGTTCAAGCTGCCAGCATCAATGCGAGCAACCGCCTCCACCATCCGATTGAGCGGCCGCAGCGTTCGCCGCAGCAGTGGCAGGAACAGCAGTACGCCGCCAATCAGCGCTAGTAACGACAGTCCGGCGAAGATCGACACCTGGCGGAGCAGGACGTCCTTGAGTGGAGCTGTCTTTTGTCCTAATTGCAGAATGGCATCGGACCCTGGGTACGGGTTCGTGAATACTAGCAGCTGTTCGATGCCGTCTTCCGATGCTGCAACACGGTACTGTACTTTACGCTGATGAATCATCTGTTCGCGCACCTCGTCATACTGTGCATCAGTCAGACGGGGAGAAGCAATGCCTCGGCTTGCTGTAATATCGGTATAGGTACCATCGAGGTCAATAATCGCCATCGACTTGTCGAGCATATAGAACACAGGATTGTTAGGACGGCCGCCATTGGCTGTATCATAATTGGGAACGTTATCTGGCATCTGCGGTTCATTATCAGCACCAGGAGCCCCGCCTTGTACTGCATTGTTCTCGTGGTTCATGTCATTGCTCTTATGGGCTTTGTTCGGCACATTGCCCATTGACCAGCCGCCGCCGAACAGGTCGCGGGGAATATTGCGGAGCTCCGACATCATCGCTTCCGCCTGATTGCGGTATAGAAAATCCCGCATGATGACATATTGCAAGCTGCCGATCAGAATAAGCAGCGCGGCTAAGATGAATAACGAACGAGCCAGCAGCTGCGACCGGAGCGACTTCGTCGTTAACCGATGTTTCAGCTTATGAAGCGCGCCCCGCGCATTCATGACAGATCAATCCTGTAGCCGGCACCGCGCAGTGTACGGATTAACTGATGCTCTTTGTCGCCCAGCTTATCACGGAGGGAGCGGACGTATACCTCGACGATATTTTCCTCACCGCCGAAATCATAGCCCCATACCTTGTCCAGAATCGTTGCTTTGCTCAGCACGATGCCATGGTTGGTCACCATATATTTCAACAGCTCATATTCGGTTGGAGACAGCTCCAGTACCTGGCTGTTGTATACGATCTCCTTGCGACGGTCGTCAACCTTGAATGGGCCGATCGTGACTTCGCCGAACAGCATCGGGAATTGATTGCGCAGCCGTGCGCGTATGCGAGCGAGCAGCTCGTCGAAGCTGAATGGCTTGACGAGATAGTCGTCCGCACCGATCGTCAGACCTTTCACCCGATCATCCACCTCGTCTTTTGCAGTCAGCATAATGACGGCGATTTCGCTGCCGCTCTTCTTGAGCATGCGGCATACTTCGAATCCGTCCATGCCCGGCATCATGACGTCGAGAATGACGATATGCGGATTGAATTGCTGAGCAAGCGTGATCGCCGTCATGCCGTCCGGAGCGGTGCGAATTTCGAAGCCTTCATTCACAAGGCCAAGCTCGAGAAATTGTAGAATATGCGGTTCATCATCAACCAGCAGAATTCGAATGCCGGGGATTGGTTTCATGATTGGCTCCTCCTTGATGTATTCGGGCAAATTCATTTATCGTAATGGGTATCATTGTCGAACAATTCATAGATGCTATCATTATCAGTCATGCAGCTGAACTTTTGCTGAATGCGTACTGAGCCTTGGCTTAATCGTGCATAGGAGCGGACTGATCAGTGAATGAATAGTGCCATTGTAGCATATCCCAAGTTAATCCTTGTACAATGATAGGACATAAGCGAGACAAAGGTATCGCACGAAAGGAAGGAACATTCACAATGAGCACGAACGGAACCATTCGAGCGAACATCAAGCCAGGTCTGCAGGTCGACATTGTCCTCAAACAAGACCAACGCACAGGCCGTACGACACGCGGCATCGTCAAAGATCTGCTGACCAACTCTCCGCAGCACCCTCATGGCATCAAGGTCAGACTGACCGATGGTCAAGTAGGCCGAGTGAAACAGATTATAACCGACGTGCAGCCGTAAACGAGCAAGCGGATATTGCTCTTTCGTTTTCTAGGTAACCGCCCTTACAATGGATCATCTCTCCCCATACAATGAAAGGCGTCCACCCATGAACCATCCGCGGGCATGGAATGCAATCAACCGCAAGGGGGAGTACGATGGGGGCTACTGCTACTGCTTTCCGTAGAAGAGCGCAGGTCCAGCTGCTGCCGCCGCAGTTTACCTATTTCAACTTCATCAAGTATTCAGTTGGCAATGATCCGCTTGTGACGGTAGAACCGCTTAATCAGCTGGGAGCTGGCAAGTTCCTTATCACGCTGCGTGTGAGGGGGTTGCGCAAGGCGAGAGCCCTTGCAGCATTGCTCCTGCCGAGGAAGGTGATCGGCTCGATCCAATTGACGGTGCAAGTCAGGACGATGGAGGGTAGGCTGGTGAAGCCGCTCCGGTGCGCATTTACGCCCAGTGGAATCGTGAAGCTGTGTCAAACGGCTTTCCGTACGAATGCGTTGTTTCGATTTGCTGCTTCCCGCAGGTTTTTCGGACTGGTGGTTGTTTATCCGGTATTCAAAGCGCGAATCATTCAATTCTTCAATGATGATCTGTCGGATTACTACGGCAATTACAATAACATTGCCGCCTTCGTATTCCGCGAGGTTATGCGCCCGACGATCGGTCGTACACCGGTCAGCGCCTCCACCGTTAGGCTTGGCCGCTCCTAACTTAGACCAATTAATGCGTCCACAAGGCAAAATGCCTCAAGCCTCCACAAGGCTGCTATGCAGCGAGCAGGAGGCTTGAGGCATGTCGTTCAACGGAGCTCCCAGAGGGTAACGCCCTTAGGTCACCCTTGAGGGAATGGGAGTTTGGTGGGATTACCTTCGACTCTTACTTCCATTTATTACATCATGATACAATACGTCCGCGTTGTAGGATGTGCGATTAGAGCGGGGTTCCAGCAGACAGTATGCACGCTTACGATCATCATTGATTCGATAAGGGAGAGGTGTCATGGTTTCCATATTAAATCAGAGCGCTTCCGAACAATTACTCGTCCTGATCCGCACGGAATACCGCAATTTACCGCTTCGCGAGCTGCTAAGTCAGAGCCCGATCGTGCTGCTCGGCGTCAGCCCTAAGGCAGTTGATGTCTTGAAGGAGCTGGAGATCAACACCGTATTCGATCTCGCCACCTCCGGCGTATTCGACGCCGCCACGAAGCTGTTGAATGCAGCGACGGATTACAATTCTGCCTTCACCCAGTATGGCAGCCCGACAGCTGACCTCATTCGAGAGGCGCAGGCGGCAGGGAAGAAAGTAAACGAGCTTCAATTCGCCCCCATCAGCCTGCTGCAGAGCATCCCGCTCGACCTAGTACCTACGGTGGAGGAAGTGTTTGTCGTAGAGACCGTACGGGATCTCGCCTTGTACCCGCCTTATCGCGCTGCATCGCAGCTGCTGAACACCCTCTATTTTCCCGAAAATGTACCGACCTATGATCCTGAACGTCCTGCCGATCTGCTGCCGAAGACAGGCGAGTATCCGACCGAGCGGGTGCAATACACAACGCTCCTCATGGACCAGATTCATAGCGAGGATGAGAAAATAACGGATATCGCAAGCAAAGACTTCAAGCCGATCGATATCGGAGCGCTTGCCGCAGGAGATGCCGGGTTTAAGAAAATCGCCTTCGGCGCGCTGCTGACGATGAATCAGTCATGGTACGCGCAGGGTGTCACGCTCGGCCAGCTGCTCCACAGCACCGCGCTCGCGCCGGGCGAGAGCACAAGAATCGCAGTCGTCGATTGGTCGCGCAAAAGCCGTGCCGGCGAGACAGAGGTCATCAGTGAAATCGACGACCTCGCGAACGACACGAGTCACAACCGTTCCATCAGTGAAGTGACCCAGGCGGTTGCGAATGAAGCGCAGAGCGGCTTCTCGGAATCGAACACGAACAGCACCTCGAAAGCGAAGGGCTCTTCTTCTGCAGAGGAGCTCTCGGCGCCGCTTGGCGGCTTGTTCGGCGGGCCAAGCGCGTCCTTCGGCCAGACGAGCAGCTCAGCATCGACAACTTCACATGCGGACAGCTATTCGACGTCCTATGGTCATCGCGACATCGGCAGCACGATGATGCAGAACGTCAATGACCGGACGCATCAGCATGCGCACAGCAGCCGCAGCCGTCGCGCGTCCGTCGTGAAAGAGGTTTCGCAATCCGAGCACGAGGGCGTCAGCACCCGTGTTATTGCGAACTACAACCATATGCACGCACTCACCGTTCAATATTACGAGGTTGTTCAGGTCTACCGAGTAGAAGTATCGATCGTCAAGGCAGATAAGGTCGTTTTCATACCGATTCAATTAATCGACTTCAACAACGATGCGCTCGTTCGCCGATTCCGCAGCGTATTGTCTCGGGCGGCGCTTACTTATGCCATCCGCGAGGCGCTGGTCAACCTTGATGTGCTGGAGATTGTCCCGGAGAAGGAGACCCATTTTACGCTCATCTCGAACCGACTTAGTGTTCTGCTTCGGGATGCCCTGCTCAAACGGACCGGCTATTCCACGACAACGACTCCATCACGTACGCAGCCGCTCACCCAAATGCCATTGACGAACTTAGCGAGCGCAAGCCAGCCTGCCAGCAATACGAACAATATGGTCTTGAATACGAATGCATTCACGATAAACTCGACGCTGCCTCTGTACCAGCAGGTTAATGACGCACTGTGGTCCATCGACCAATCGTCGCGTATTTCTCGATTGGTGAATCGTCCGATCCTTCGCTCGGACAGCGCTTCGATGTACCTCCCGACCGACGTTGTGATTGAGGGTATCGTCGTATCATCCGGCAGCATCACGATCCAATTCGTGCTCTATACGCTGTCGGGTACAACGGTGAAGACCGTTGATGCTGCGCACCCGGTCCCGATGAGCAACATCAGTCGACTTGCTCTTATCGGCAGCAGCCCTGATCTCGATGTGCCGGTTACGGTCACGCTGACGCTGAACCGTAATGGCGTCCGTTTCCCGCTCGAGCTGCCAAGAGTGACGATTCCGAAGGGGACGACGACGGAGACGCCAGTTGTTCAGATCAAGCCGGGCGGCGTTGACGCCAATCTGAAGCAGCATCTGATGGACAATCGGATGCACTACAGCCAAGCTGTATACCGTTCGCTCGACAGCACGCAGATCGCTTTCCTGCTTGCGGGCTTTGGGGTCGAGGTGGATGGCAAGCTTGTACCGGTATCGCAGGTTATCGAACCGAGGCCGATTCGGTACATTGGCAACTATCTCGCGTTCAAAATGAATTCCGACGCGTCCAGCGATGAATCATGGGCGCAGTGGCTCAAGGACCATGGCATCCATCTAGGCACGTCCAAGGAAGACATTGTGCCCCTCCCTTCGGGCGGTACGTTCGCCGAAGCGGTGCTCGGCCGTTCGAACAGTGCGGAGAAGCTCGATATTACTCGCTTCTGGAACTGGCAGGACTCGCCGATTCCGCTGCAGCCGACCGAGATTGCAGCGATATCGACAGGCAGCCGGGCGACTGAAGAGGACGTCAAGCCTGGACAGCTCAGTGCGCCGATTATCAACATCACGTCGCCGACGTCGCTGCCGGATCCATCGGGCACAGCGGCTGTGCTTGCTGCGATCCAGAACGGCAATATGTTCCGCGATATGAGCGGTCTGGCAGGAACGATTGGACTGGCGCAGTCTGCGCTGCAAGCGACATCGGCAGGCGCGGCGACCGCAGGCCAGCAGGCAGGCACGAATATGAACAGCCTGCTGACCGCGAACACGGAGCGGCAGCGGATTGCAGCGGAGATGATCACAAGCCTCGCGAAGACAGCGGCGTCGATGTACACCGGCGGCCTGGCCGGCGGAGGTGGCGGCGGTATTAGCGGTGGCGGTAATCATTCACAGGATGGCGCGAAGATTAATTATTTTGACAAAACGCAAGGTCAAGGCAGCTCGCAGTCGAGCGGAGGCAACAGCGGCGGCGGTGTCGTATCGCCAGTAGTCGGAGGCGGCTCCAGCTCCGGCGGCAGCAGCGCTGGCGGGGTGGGCAGCAGTTATTCGCAGAACCCTGCCGCACTCGCTGCAACATGGGGGGATAGTCAGCCGCGTTCGAACGTAGTTGGACAGATTCTAGATAAGATGTCCGACGTATCCGGCTCTTCCGAATCACCGTCAAGCGGCGCGCTCGGTACGCGCAAGGCATGGCCGAAGCTGGACAGCACGACGGTGCTGACGCGTATTCAGAACTTGAAGAACAATGCGAATCTGTTCAATCAGGGCACGATCGGGCTTTGCACAACGGCTTGCTTCTATCACCATATGATTCAGCGCAATGCAGCCAAGTTCGAGTCATTCGCTAACGCGTTGTACGGCGGTGGTATTGGCTACATGGGCAACTTACGCGTCGCACCGGGCACGGACCTGCGCAATGCTGACTATGCGGCATTGGCGGCTAAGTATGCGAATATGCCGCCGCAGGCCGATTGGATGCTTATGTCGTCGCTGCGCGACAGTGAGAACTGGTTCTTCGATTACGAGGGCGCACCGGACGAATCGACGGCGATCGAGACGCCGACGAAGGAGCTTAGAGGCTTCTACGAAAGCACGGGCTTGTACAACGATGTCGTGTTCAATGAAGGCACCAGCGTCGCGGACATTAAGGCGATCTCCAAGACGGCGAGCAATCATATCGTCCTCTGGATTCGCACCGTGCTTCTAGCTGACTTGCCAGGCACGCACGTCATTACGCTCGAAGGGCCAATTACGGTCGATGAGGCGAATGACAAGGTGACCTTCGATTACTGGACATGGGCGCAGCCAGTGAAGACGATGAATACGACGCTTACGAATTTCAAAGCAAATTACCTAGGCAATATTACCGCTTCCTTCTAATCCATCTGACGCTACTGGTCGAGTATGGGGAGACATATATACAGGCACGAAGGTTTGCATGCTCATGCGCGTGCGGCCTTCGTGTCTTTGTGCTGCTGTACTGGAAAAGGTTGCATTTTACATTATTTTCTATATAGTATGTAGTAGTGATTATAGAGAAGAGGGGGAGAGGTCCCGCGTGCCTTCGTCTGAGCAGAAGGAAACGAAGATCAGAATGGAACGCAGGAAACGGAATTGGCAGGAGTGGGAGTTCTGGGGAGAATTTATTGGCGAAATGTTCGGTGTACTCATTCGTGTGGCTGGCAAAGCGATAAAGGGACTGTTCGATTAAGAACGGTCCCTTTACTATGTTCAATTGAGCTGTTTAGCAGAATGCGAAGAGAATCTGGAAGTTTGGCACCAAGCATGGCGTCAATGGGTGACACCAGCCAATGACGAAGCCGAACAGGTTCGCAACCGGGAACATCAGAAGGACGTTGCTGCGTGTAAAGATAAGTGACCAGCGGTTGAAGCAAAAGCCTGGGAGAACACGTACGTCATCCTCCTCGTCGCGCGGACCCATGGTTCCAGTCTGTGCGAATTGCAGCCCCTGCTGCAAAGTTTGTGGCTGCTGTGCGATAAAAGACTGCAGCATCTGCGGATTGTTCCGCAGCATGTTGTACAGGAACAGCATATCGGCTGGCGGCTGTCCGACCGGTCTTGGATATTGTGCAAGCACGTTAGGGAGATTCGCTTGCGACAGCTGTGGCGGCAGACCGCCACCACCTTGATCTGGAGGAGGGAAAGGCAGCGGCATTGGCGCTGCGCCGCCTCCTGGCGTAGGGAATGGCAGTGGCATCGCGCCACCGCCTGGTCCTGGCATAGGCATCATGCCGCCTTGGCCCGGCATAGGCATCATGCCGCCTTGGCCCGGCATAGGCATCATGCCGCCTTGGCCCGGCATAGGCATCATGCCGCCCTGGCCCGGCATAGGCATCATGCCGCCTTGGCCCGGCATAGGCATCATGCCGCCCTGGCCCGGCATAGGCATCATGCCGCCCTGGCCCGGCATAGGCATCATGCCGCCTTGACCCGGCATGGGCATCATGCCGCCTTGACCCGGCATGGGCATTTGAAGCGAGCGAGGGTCATAGTAGACCATTTGGACTTTCGGTTGGTTGCAGGAGCATGGCATTAGGGGAAACACCCTTTCCCAAATGATTGGCGCTATCATCGTATGCGGCAACAGCCTAAAGGTGCGAGCGAGATTCAACGAGGGGGTCGCCGAAATGCTCGAACAGCACACTTTCTATCATCCTATTTAAGAGCCGCCAGCCAGCATCCAGACCAGATTCCTTCGCATGAGGGCGCTGGTTTTTTTGTTTTTATATGACTTTATTAACAAATCGGACGGGAATACGCTTCTTGGGCCATCTTACCCCGTATCAGGCGATATCGGTTCATTAATGTCATGTAAACGGGTCTCCTCGGCCGAATGCGGCTGTATGCTTTGGCGGACGTCTTTTGATCGATGAGAATGGGAGGCGTATAGTTACGGTAAAGCATTGGTTAGGTATCCAAATTAATGATGGGAAGTGGGGAAAATGGCATCCTGGCAGCGTCAAATGTGGATTCTGTGGGCAGGCGTACTGCTCTGCAGCTCCAGTTACACAATGGTTATCCCGCTGCTGCCGCTCTTCCTTCCAGAGCTCGGCGTCTCGGACAGCTCCTTATATTGGTGGGCGGGCATCGTTCAGTCGTCTGCCTTTCTAGTCGGCGCGGTCATGGCTCCGTTATGGGGAGCGTTGGCAGATAAGTATGGTAAGCGCAAAATGATCATTCGTGCCGGCCTCAGCCTTGCGGTCGTCTACGCAATGATTTCACTTGTCCACAATCCGTGGGAGCTTGTCGGCATCCGGCTGCTTCACGGCTTAGTCGGCGGATTTGTTCCCGCCTCTATGGCGATTGTTGCATCAATTGCACCTGAGGAGCGTATGGGCTGGAGCCTCGGCATGATGCAGGCCGCTTCCATGAGCGGTGGCATTATGGGTCCGCTCATCGGCGGATTGCTGTCGCACGCATTCGGCCAGCGGCTGTCGTTCGTCGTTGCAGGCAGCTTCATTCTGCTCGCAACGCTCGCGGTTGTCTTCTTCGTCCACGAAGGCAAAGCGCCTCCGAAGGAAGCCGTGTCGCAAGCGAAGAAAACAGCTGCACGCAGCGATTACTGGTCGGTGCTTCACAATCGGCAGCTGCTTAATTTGCTTCTGCTGCTTCTGCTGTTCCAGCTGTCGTACAACATGGTGCAGCCGCTGCTTACGCTCCACATCGCAGACTTGCAGGGCGGTGTACAAGACGTGGCTGCGACAGCAGGCTTCGTTCTATCGCTGATTGGGATCGCGGGCATTCTCGCATCTCCGCAGTGGGGTAAGCTCGGCGAGCAGCGCGGTTATGTGCGGGTGCTGATCGTATGCTTAATTGCATCTGGCTGCGTGATCAGCATGCAGTATTTTGTACATTCGCTGTGGTTATTCACAATTGTACAGTTTATTTTTGGCTTATTCCTTGCAGGTATCGTACCGGTTGTGAACACACTCGTCGTACAAAGCACCGATCAGACGTTCCGCGGACGTTCTTTCGGGTTGACGACGAGCGCCAACCAGACAGGCTCACTGCTTGGCCCGCTCATTGGCGGGGGCCTCGGCAAGTTCGTCGGCATCGAGTGGCTGTTCGTCATGACAGGTACTATACTCGTAGCAGCCGGCGCCACCGTCGGGCTTCGCTCCGTTGCCCAGCGAACACCTAAAGTGCAATCAAAGTCTGAACGTACAGCGCAATAGCGCAGTTCTTAAGCCTCCACTCCCAACAGGAGTGGAGGTTTTTTCGTGGTTTGCTAGGTTTGGAGTAGCGTAGGGTGTATATATGCATCTACAATTAATACACTAGATGCTCGAAAGAAAGCTGTGCCCGACAGGACAAGCGGCCCCCATCACGCAGGAGCTTGTCCTCGCACCTGTTCTTTCTACGTTTCTCATTCAGGGGTCAGGGGACGAGTCCCAAGGGGCGAAGCCCCTCCTCCTCCATTTTGATCCGAACGTAGACTGTGGTACATTTTTAATAGATTCGTATTCTGGTTGAATATTAGGAGAGATTGCATTGATTATTCGTCTCGTTATTATGCTTAGTCTGTTCCTGTTATTGAACTTCTACGTTGGCTGGCATGGAGAACTCGCGCTGGAGCACGCCGGGGCGCATGTGCCCTCTGTCCTCTATTGGGTGCTGTATGCGGTTGTCGCCCTCGGTTATTTATGGGGCCGACTTGCCAAGGCGCTCGGCGCAATAGGGCGACTATGGAAAGTTGTTGGCGCTGTTTATCTTGCTGTATTCGAATTTACGGTCCTGCTGCTTCCATTCGCCGATCTGGCCGGATGGATCATGGTCCGTTCGGGTATGACAAGGGATATTACCATTCAGGTGCTCTCCATTATGGTGGCAGGCATTCTGCTCATCTTGATGCTGCGGGGCTCCTACAACGCATGGTCGCCGGTTGTTCGCGCGCATCAGCTGTCCGTGGACAAGCGGGCTCCGTCAAGAAACAAACACACACTGCGCGTTGCGGCTGCCTCAGACCTCCATCTGGGCAATACGGTAGGCAATCGTCATCTTCGTAAGCTCGTCAAGCAGATGAACGCGATGAATCCCGATGTCATCCTGCTCGCCGGGGATGTACTAGACGATGTCATTGAGCCATTCCTGCGCAATCAGATGGCGGATACGCTGAAGCAGCTGAAAGCGAAGCACGGCATCTACGCGGTGCTCGGCAATCATGAATATTATGGCGGGCATATTGAACAATATGTACAGGTCATGCAAGGGATCGGCATTCAGGTGCTGCGCGACGAGACCGTAACGGTCGACGGGCTCTTCCATGTCGTTGGCCGCAAGGATAAGACAGCGGAAGCAAGAGAAGGCAGGCTGCCGATGAAGGAGCTCGTATCCAAGCTGGATCCGGCCCTTCCTATACTGGCCATGGACCATCAGCCGTACGGTTTTGCACAGGCAGCGGAAGCAGGCGTCGATCTGCTCGTATGCGGCCATACGCATCGCGGCCAAATGTTCCCGAACCATTTTATAACGCGTCGATTGTTTGAACTCGATTGGGGTTACATGCGCAAAGGACTTATGCACGTCATCGTTTCATCCGGCTTCGGCACATGGGGGCCGCCGATTCGGCTCGCCAGCCGCTCGGAGCTGATCGATATTAAGCTGCAGTTCAAGGACGCTTAGTAGGTCAAGTCAGTCAACCATGGCATAAAATGCGGAGCCTGCACGCTCCATCAATTTAAATCTGATGAAGGAGTCGATAAACGATGGGAAGCGAATTCGGATCCATTCGTAATGTATACTGTGTCGGCCGCAACTATGCGCTGCATGCGAAGGAGCTTGGCAACGATGTGCCGGAGGAGCCGATGATTTTCTCGAAGCCGACTCATGCGCTGCATCCTGCCGAGGGGGTGCTTAAGCTTCCGTCGGAAGCGGGCTCTATCCATTACGAGACGGAGCTTGTCGTTCGCATTGGCCGAACTTATGAACCAGGTGTTCCGGTTGAACAGCTGGTGGACGGGCTGGCGATCGGAATCGACTGGACGGCACGCGATGTGCAAAATGTACTGAAAGAAAAGCGCCATCCATGGCTGCTGGCCAAAGGGTTCAAGAACGCAGCCGTGCTGTCGCCATTCCGCGCATTTCCCGGCCTCGAAGCGTTCGAGGCGCTGCAGTTCAGCCTGCTGCACAATGGCGAGACGGCGCAGGAGGGAAGCCCGCGGGACATGATTTTCCCGCTGGAGAAGCTCGTTGCGTACATCGGCGAGCATTTCGGGCTTGCCGAGGGCGATGTGATTTACACCGGTACGCCTGCCGGCGTCGGTCCCGTGAAGGATGGCGACGAGCTTATTCTTGTTATGGATGGGGAGCGGTTCGGACCGCTGCACATCAAGATGTAACGCAATGCATAACACGAAGCATCTACGACCAAAGTCGTAGATGCTTTTTTCAATTTTCACGGCTAAAGCAGTAGATGCTCTTGCGACCAATCACCGACGCGCAGGGGTGTATTCCTCTGTACAATAAGCACATAGCAAAAAAAAGCAACTTACAAAAATAGAGCAATACCAATTTGGAGGAGGAACCATGATGACAAACGTTCTTTTCATTAAAGCGAATGACCGTCCAGCTGACCAAGCGGTCAGCGTACAGCTATACAACGCATATGTAGACAGCTACAAGAAAGCACATCCAGATCATCACATCACGGAGCTGGATCTGTACCAAGAGGAGCTTCCATACCTCAACAACGCGATGATTACGGGCATCTTCAAAGCGGCGCGCGGCATTGAAGCAACGGCTGAAGAAGCGCAAGCTGCAGCTGTCGCTGGCCGTTACCTGGATCAGTTCATCGCAGCTGACCTTGTCGTATTCGCATTCCCGCTGTGGAACATGACGGTACCAGCGCCGCTGCACACGTACATCGACTACTTGAGCCAAGCCGGCAAATCGTTCAAATATACGGCAGAAGGTCCGGTTGGTCTGTTGGGCGGCAAAAAAGTCGTTCTGCTTAACGCTCGTGGCAACGTATATTCTGAAGGCCCAGCAGCAGCTGCTGAGATGTCGTTCAACCTCATTTCGAACCAGCTGCGCTTCTTCGGTATTACAGACATCGAGTCCGTTATCGTTGAAGGCCACAACAGATTCCCGGATCAAGCAGCAGCGATCATCGGCAGCGGCCTCGAGAAGGCAGCAGCGCTTGCAGCAGTGTAATAAGTTAGTCGGTTTACGAAAAGAGCCCTGCACGGAAGACGATAATTCTTCTGTACAGGGCTTTTGTAGTTGGTTGGGGATTGGCTGCTTTCGTTACAGCCAGTTCGATGACCAAGTGCCAATCTCGGCAAGAATAGGCGCCAGCGCGCGTCCTTTGTCCGTCAAGGAGTATTCAATACGAACGGGCATCTCAGGGTATACTTCTCTTCGTACGATTCCTTCCTGCTCCAGCTCTTTCAGCCGCTCTGACAACAGTCTGCCGCTAATGTTCGGGAGGGACGCTTCCAAGGCGCAAAATCTGCTCGGTCCGTTCAACAGCTGGAATACGATGAGCGAAACCCAGCGTTTGCTCAGTATACCGACTGCTTTCTCGAAACGCGGACATATCGCCGTCTCGTTCATCTTATCACCTCAATGGCCTTATTATATCGCAAGTGCACTAAAAAAAATATAGTTAGTAAAGGTCGTTCAAAAAGCCCGCAAAACCGAATGAGAAACGATTGACTTCCACGTGCATATTCGGTAGACTTACTTACATAAAGTAATTAAGTTACTTATTATACAGTACCACAACATCTGTTAAGGGGGCTTCTCTTATGATGCCAGCTTTATTCATTGGTCACGGATCGCCGATGATGGCGATTGAAGATAACGAGTGCGGTATATTCCTATCCCAGTATGGAAAGACAGTTGGACGCCCTAAGGCGATTGTGCTGTTCACTGCTCATTGGGAGACGGAGGTGCTCACGATTTCTGCCGTGGAAGGCCGTTACTCCACGATTCATGATTTTGGCGGTTTTCCTCAGCCGCTGTTCGATATGCGGTATGCTGGGCCAGGCTCAGTCGAGTTAGCCGAGGAGGTCGGCAAGCGACTAGGCGAGCGAGGCATTCCTGTCCAATATGACACGAAGCGCGGACTTGATCACGGTACTTGGGTTGTCCTGTCGCGCTTGTACCCGGATGCTGACATTCCGGTTGTGCAAATTTCGGTTCAGCCCTTCCAGACGAACGAATATCAATTCCAGGTGGGCGAGGCGCTGCGCGGCCTTGGCACAGAAGACATCCTTGTGATCGGCAGCGGAGCGACGGTGCATAACTTCCAACAAATGCGCTGGGGCGGCGGCGATCCCGAGCAGTGGGCGATTGATTTTGACGACTGGCTTGTGGATAGAATGACCGAGCGAGATCTTCCTTCGCTGTTCCGCTACGAGGAGCTTGCGCCGAATGCGCGGAAGGCTGTGCCGCGTCCGGAGCATTTTGTCCCCTTGTACATTGCCTACGGCTGTGGTGATCCGGAGAACAAGCCGGAAGTGATCCACCGCAGCTATGAGATGGGAACACTAAGCTATATCTGCATGAAATTTTAAAGCGAATAGGCAATAAGTAACGGGGCTTTACCATAGGCAAGCCTCGTTGTGCTGTCTAGGACTTCACGCACATGTGGATAAGTAAGGAGCAGAATCGCGCATATCCATGCGGTTATCCATAGGTTTATCCACATTATTCACATTTTACACTGGGGATAGATTCTGTATAACCTGGTCCTAAAAAAATCATTGACTCTCACGTTACGTAATCCTTTACGATACAAGTAAGAGGTGATGCGACATGTATTACAAGGTGAAGGAAGTATCGGAATTGGCGGGGGTCAGTGTGCGCACGCTGCACCACTACGACGAGATCGGTCTGCTGAAGCCGTCGGAGATTGGGGATAACGGCTATAGGCTGTATAGTGAGCAGGATTTGGAGCGGCTGCAGCAGGTGCTTTTCTTCCGGGAGATGGAGCTGCCGCTGCAGGAGGTCCGCCGTATTCTGGACGATCCCGCGTATGACCGTCAGCGAATGCTTCGTATCCACAAGGAACTGCTGCTCAAGAAGAAGCATCGCCTCGAACAAATCATCCAATCGGTGGAAATGACGATCCAATCGATTGAGGGAGGGTATTCGATGAGCAAGAAGGATATGTTCGAGCCGTTCGATATGAAGGAAATCGAGGAGCATCAGCGGAAGTACGGCAAGGAAGCAGAAGAGCGCTGGGGTAGTACGGACGCCTATAAGGAATCGGCACGCCGCACAGCTAAGTACACGGAAGAGGATTGGCGCCGGATCAAGACGTTCAATGACGAGGTGTACCGTGTATTAGTGGAGCGGATGCCGTATGGACCGGCAGATGAGGAAGTGCAGCGCATCATTGCCGCTCATCGCCAGCATATTACGGATAACTTCTATGCCTGCTCGACCGAGATTTATCGCGGATTAGGCGAAATGTATGTGAATGATCCACGGTTTACGGCGAATATCGATAAATATAAGGAAGGACTTGCAGCCTTCATGCGTGATGCAATGATTCTTCACTGCGATCAGGCAGACGCGGAGAACGTATAATTTTAGCTGCATGCAGGTTGGCAGATGCTTATCCACGCTGTGGCGGGCAAGAAAGCGCTTCAAGTTACACACATAACGCACAGCTTATCCACAATATCCACACAATCACATGTGGATGGAATCTGAATAAAAATACCTAGTTCCAGCTGCAACCTATTTCGGGCTATTTCGTTATTAATGGTAAATCAGTACGAGAGGGGCTGGCGTTGTGGAAGGCTTGGATTGCTTGCGCTGCAGCGGCGACATGCAGTTTCTGAAGGAGTACCGATTCGAATCGCGAGACAATAACCGTGGCATACTTGGGGCATTGTTCGATGTTGAGGAGCATTTGACCTTTAACGTATATGTCTGTCCGAACTGTGGACACAGCGAATTTTTCCACACGGGGATTCATAAAAGGCTGGGCGATTGATTCGGGGATGGAAGCGAATGGAGGATAAGTGTCGAAGTGATAAGCGCGTCTGCGGAAGCAGGCGCGTTTGTGCTATGCAGGCACTCGTTTATTTCGCAGCATGCAGCCTCTATAATAGAGTTGTTACCATTTATTGATTATTCTAATCCGAAAGTCGTGGAGGGCACGGTATGATTCGTAGAGCAGTCGGCGGTATTATTCTGAATGTCGATAACGTGCTGTTAGTACATAAGGTGAAAGGCGCGCAAGGAAAAATAACAGGCAAATGGGATTTCCCCAAAGGCGGCATGGAACCAAGCGACCTAGACGTGGAGCAAGCGCTGTACCGTGAATTGAAGGAAGAGACCGGCTCAAGCCAGTTTGTTATACGCCGCCAATTCGAGCAGAAAATCTGCTTTGCGTTCGATGCAATTGCGCGCGAGAAGCTGGGCTTGGAACGGCAGGAGACGACGATGTTTCTGGTTGAATATACGGGTGATGGTACAGACCTTGCTCCGCAGGATGAGGAGATCGATGAAGTGCGCTGGTTCCATGTGGATGAGATCTCGGAGCTTCTATTCCCCGAGGGCAAGGCGTTCTTCGAGCAAAACG